>Ga0209702_10000072_pt1 | contig 162634 bp, 114 predicted proteins | sample FRY01_FD_187210 | JGI IMG/M metagenome (GOLD analysis project Ga0209702, IMG submission 187210) | Freshwater microbial communities from Lake Fryxell liftoff mats and glacier meltwater in Antarctica - FRY-01 (SPAdes) (version 2) | ecosystem: Environmental > Aquatic > Freshwater > Ice > Glacier...
GCAGCGATGGCTGCCAACGCCTCCGCCCGCTGCTGCTCCGTGTACGCCTGAACCATGACCGCCTCCTCGTAGTTGGCGGCGTTATCGCACGGTACGGATGGTCGTCCAGTTTTTGGCTACACCCTCTAAGATCTTACGCAAATAGAGCCCCGTTCTTGGGGCTCTATTTGCGTAGGATCATTTCCGCCCAACCTATTCCGTCGGGGTCTCGTCGCCTGGCGGAGTCGGGTCGACACTTGGTTTTTGTGTCGGTTCGACGTCGGGCACAGGCTCTACAACCGCCGGACCACGAAAGACTCCGAGGCGACTCAGCAGCGACATCGCGAGGTTGCCGAAGTCGAATCGGATCTCCACGGGTTTGACTGGGCCTGTGTGCTCCGGGTTGGCGGCCTGGGTCGGCTCGGAGTTCTCGGCCGCTGGCTCGGAGCCATCAGCCGCACCTTCATCCGTCTCGGCGACTTCGCCCATCGCATCGGAAGTCTCGACCTCGGTCGAGGCTTCGCGGCGCGCGAGGAGGGCCTTGCCGACCTGCTGAAGCACATTGCCGATGAGGGTCGGACCGTGCGCACGCATGAAGTCGCCGTCGATAATGAGCTCGCCACCATGTGGTTGCAGCTGAATCAATTCGTCCATGACCGCTTGAAAGCCGGCGCGCGCCAGATCGCCAATATCCAAGCCGCTGACTGAGTGGTGGGCTTCACGCGAGGCCCGGACCGCGTCGAGGTCGATGACGTTTGACGGCCTCTCCTCGCTGTTCGCCTCGGCGGCCTCGCGCGCCCGCAGCTCACGCCGAAGCTCGGCCGGATCGCGGCCCGTGATGGACGAGAGCGCCTTCATCACTAGATCCTCGGCCTCGTCGTGCGGCAGGCCATCCTCGTCCGCGTCGGCGCGCTTGCCTGGCCATGCGATAATGTCAGCCGTCTTCTTTTTCTTCTCGCCGTCATCGCCGTCGTCGCCGTTGTTGTGGTCGTCGTTGCCGCTCATACGTGTTCCTCGTCGGGATCGGGTTCGTCCTCGATGACCGCCATCGTTGGGTCCTCGGGCATCTCTGTAATAAATGGTAACATGGTCGCAGCCAACGCCATCAAGTGCGGCACGTCGATCGCACGAAAGTCGGTCCCGTGCGCGAGGGCGCCGACCTTCGCGCCGACTTTTGTGTTTATTGACCGCCCAGTCGCCACGATCCCACCAATGGCAGCCTCGGCGATGGACATCACGTCGAAGCGCCAGGGGCGCCGCAGGGCCAGGGGCAGGCGCGGGAGTCTCAACCGCGGCTTCTCCTTCGTTGCGCTCGCGTCGGCCGCGATGGCCTCGGTCAGCGCCCCCGCGAGGGCCGCGAGCAGGGTCCAGCCGTGCGTCTTCAAAAAAGCGGCGTCGACCATCACCGGCCGCCGCCGTGTTGGGTCGGCTTGTCCCCGGTCGGCAGCCTCTTCCGCGGTAGCCTCGGCGACGATGCATTCGATGGCGCGCTCTGCATTGATGCGGGTGCGCGAGATGAGCCCACCGAGCGCGGCAGTATTGAGAAAGCGACCTTGAAAGGCGCGCAGGCGCGCCCAGTCCCCGCCAACCTCCGAAGCCTCGCCGCCGCCAGTGAAACCAGCCCAGAACTCGCGGACGAAACCCTCGAGGCCCAGCTCGCCGAAGGGCGAGGCGGGCCCGGGTGTGATCAGTTGGTGTAGCAACTCAAAGAGATGCCCGTCCGCGTGGGCGTCCGTTGAGGCCGACTCGTGTGTGTGACCAGGCCCGCCCGGCTGTTGGTCCTGACTCACGGCTCAATCCTCATCGTCGCGGTTGTACTTGTCTCGTGGGCCTTGGAGCGGCGGGAGGTGCTCCATGCCCGGGATTGGCCGCGTCTTCGGAGGCCCACTGGCAGCCGCGATCGCCCCATGTGGCGACCGAGAGGGGTCCGACGCCGACATGCCGCGTTGCTGGAGTTGATGCCGCATGCCTGGGGTCAGCTCGGCGTCCGCGATGCCCGCCTGCACGAGGAGCTCCGGGGCGATGCCCTTGTCGGACCAGTCGGTCGGCAGCTCGACCGCGCCTTCGGGGATGACGATCTTGGCCGGCCCCAGCGCGGCTGGATCGCGCGCGACCTTGCCGGCCGCCTGGTACTCATCGAGGCAGCTATCTTCCAGAATCTTCTGGGTAATCGATGTGCCGGCCTCGCAGGCGAAGTACGCCGCCCGGATAATCGCGTTCTTCACCATACCGCCCGACATCTCGAAGTGCTTTCCTAGCTTTTCAAAGCTGACATCTTCGGCCAACGGCGTCTCGGGTGGGCACAAGGTCTCCCAGATCTTCGTCCGCGACTCGGGGTCGGGTTCCTCAAAGGTCACGCGGAATTGGATACGACGGACGAGGGCCTTATCGAGGGCGCCAAAGAAGTTGGTGGTCAAAATAACGATGCCGGGGAAGCGCTCGACCTCCTGAAGCAAAAGGTTGACCTCCATGTTTGCGTAGCGGTCGGTCGCGCTCTTGGTTTCGGCGACGCGGCCCGCGAACAGAGAGTCGGCCTCGTCGAAGAGCAGCATCGCGTGTGAGATGCGGGCCTGTTGGAAGATGGCCTTGATGTTCTTTTCGGTCTCGCCGACCCACTTCGAGACCACCTCGGGGAGGTTGATGCGGTAGAGGGGGCGATTGAGTTCACCTGAGATGATCTCGGCACACAGCGTCTTACCCGTACCCGGAGGCCCGTCGAAGAGACAGACGATGCCCTTGCCGGTGACGAGCTTCTTGCCGAAGCCCCACGCGTTGAGGATCGTCGCCTGGTTGCGACAGGCCGCGATGATCTCGCGCACCTTCTTACGCGGCCTCTCGGGGAGCACGATGTCTTTGAGGCGCAGGCGGGTGGCCGTCCGGACGGTCAGGTCCTCGAGGGCGTAGCGCAGCTGGGCGCGGCAGCCGTCTTCGAGGAGCTCCATCGTGAGCTCGGGTTTCTTTGGGCTCTTGGCCAGGGCCAGGTTCACCGAGAAGAGGATGGCGTTCTTGATGGTCCCGCCGGTAAAATCGTACGTATTCGCGAGGACATCGAGGTCGATCTCGCCGCCGAGTGGGACCTCGGGGGGGATATGGACCTCCCAGATCTGGCGCCGGATCTCGGCCTCGGGAATCTCGAAGGGCAGGTGGTACATGATGCGCCGCTCAAGCCCCTCGTCGAGCAGGTGCGGGTGGTTTGTGATGAGCACCAGGATCCCATCGAAGTCTTCAATCGCCTTAAAGGCCGTGGCCTTACGTTTATCGTTTTTGCCGACGAGGGCCTCGCACTCGTCGACGAGGACGATGGCGTCACGCATCGAAGCCTCGGTCAGGAGATCGTCCATCAGTTTTTCGACGGCCTCTTTCTCCGGGATGTCGGCCGCCGACAGCGACAGGATGGGGCGCTTGGCGTGGGCGGCCAACGCGTGGGCTAAGAGGGTCTTGCCGGTGCCGGGCGGGCCAGAGAACAGGAAGGTCAGCCCGCGTCCATAGGGCAGGACCTTGTCGAAGCCCCAGGCCGAGATGGTCTTGCGGTAGTCGCGGTGATTTTCAATGAGTTGGCGGACTTGCGTCATCTGCTCGGGCTCGAGGATGACGTTCAACAGCGAGATCTCCGGGAACTGGAGCCGGGCGATGCGCGCGAGGGACTCGCTGAGCTCGTGTTCGCGCAGGATAAAGCGCAGCGTCGGGGTCGTGAGCTCCATCCGGCGGGACAGGAGCCCCTCGCTGGTCCCGATCTCGGTCCGGCCAAGGGTCATCATGTGGTTGCGGATGAGGGTGCCCGACGGCAAAAAGCTCTGTCGTGCGGTCACGCGCTCGTTGGCGGTGGCGCAGAAGCGCTCCATCGCGAGGCGGATGGTCACGCCCCGGACGAGCGTGTCCCGCGAGGCGCTGGCGATCAGAGCCGACATGCGCGGCTCAATGTGGCTGGCGAGGGCCAGCACCAGGCACTTGACCTCGAAGGTGTTCAAACGAAAGCGCGCCACGAGGTCTGCGAGGGGGACATCTTCGTGGCGCGAGAGGGCGTCGGCCTCCCAGCGCAGCCACGTGGCCTCGGCCTCAACCCGGCCGTCTGAGCGGGGATCGGACGCCAACAGCCCGGCGATCGCGGCCACGCCGTCGATGAGGGTCTGGAGGTTGCGATCGTTTTGCGGTGGCGAGGGAGGCAGCGGGGAAGTGGACGCATTCATGGCCGCAGGGTGCGCCCACTAGCCCCGAATATCAAGGCCAGGTCACTCAGCCGGGAAGGAGCGGATCGACCGAATGGCGTCGTCCTCGCCCGTGATGCGCCGCGCCGCCGTGACGAGCCCCTGCATCTGGTCCGGCGTAAGGGGGTTGTCGATCACCGACACATCGTACGCGATGCCGTATTCCGGAAAGTCGACGTGCGCCGAGCGGACGTTGCTGGAGCCGGCTTCGTAGATGGCGTCGTCGACGGCCTTCTTCGTGCCGCGCTTGTCTGTGTGCACGACCGCGAGGATGTGCTGGCCTTCGCGCGACTCGAACTCGATGGTCGCGCGCGGACGGAAGACGCAATTGCGGACCATGCCGTACTTGCTAAGGAGCTCAGTGGTTCTTGCGACATAGCGCGCGATCCGCGGTTGCGCTTCCAAGGTCGCGGCGCCGATATGCGGTGTCGCGAAAATTTTCTTGTTGTCCTGAAACGGATTCGCCCAGGTCTTCGTGTCGGTCACCCGAGGCTCTTCTAAAAAGACGTCCGTCATCGCGTAGTTCACGAGTCCTTCGCTGGTCGCCCGGAGGAGATCCTCGGGCGATACGACGAACCCGCGGGCCAAGTTTAGGAAGATCCGCGGCGAGCGGGGACCGCGCTGGGCGCCGAATTGTTTGAACACATCATAACTAAAGAGGCCGCGGTTCGAGACGCCGCTCATATCGCTGGCCGAGACGTGGACGGTCACGAAGTCGACCGTCGCCATCAGCTCCGTCAGTGAGTCGCAGGACGCGTAGCCCAACGCGATACCGACCTCGCGCGGGATGACTGCAGACTCAAAGAAGAACACCTCCATGCCGAGGGCGCGGGCGAGGGCGGCGACCTGGCGGCCGATATTGCCGAGCCCGACGATGCCGAGGCGCTTACCGAGGACCTCGTAGCGGGCCGTGGAATTCTTGCGCCACACCGACTCGTTCATCTCGATGACCGAGTCGAAGACGCGGCGGGAGAGCGCGATGAGCTCGCCGATGACCAGCTCGGCGACCGAGCGCCCATTGGAGACCGGATCGTGCGTGACCATCACGCCGTGGCGCGCGCAGGCGTCTTTGTCGACGGAGTCATCGCCGATGCAGCAAAGCATCACAGCGGCTAGGTTTGGGGCCGCGGCGAGGACCTGCTCGGTGACCTCTACGGCGGACCGCTTGAAGAGGATATCGTGCCCACCGGCTGCCAGCACGCGCGCCAGCTCTTCCTCGCTGGGTGCGACCTTGAGCCTCTCGATCTCGAAGCCTTGGCGTAGCAATTCTTCGTCGAGGACCTCGCTTGGGTTCTCGATAATCAGCGCCTTTTTAAACCGACCGGACCAGCTGCGTACGTTTTCCATCGTCATCCCGTGTGTGAGGGCGAGGCCCATTAGCCCGCTCGTCGTACATCGTCGCCCTTGGACTCACAATCCCCTTGTCGCATCCCGATAGCGGTGACAGGCTCGGAGGCCGTGATCACAGCCTCGATTCATATCGGCGACATCGGCCAATGGTTTAGCGACGCGTGGCCTTGGGTCTGGCCTTCGCTGTTGCTTGTCGTGTGGTTCTTCGCCCTTCGCTTTGCTCTGTCTCGCTGGCGCCGTTGGATCACCGCCCACCAAAAAATCCTCGGGCAGCGCGCCATCCGCATCGCCCCGTCGGTCTTGCGCGGTCTTGAGCGCCTCGCGACCTTCGGGCTCGTGGCCTTGGGCGGATACGCGTGGACGCAGCTCGCTCCAATCCCCGTAAAGATGCGCACATGGACAGTGGACTACGCCGAACCTTGGGTCGTCGCGACGGCGGTGTTCTTGGCGATCCTGCTCGCGGGGCTCTATGGCGCTCGGCGCCTCATCATCTGGCTCGAGGCGAAGGCGGCCCACACCGCTGGCCACTTCGACGACATCATCGTCGAGGCCATTGGCCGTCCTCTATACGTGACCGTCGTGCTGCTGGCGGTCAATTTGTGGGCATCGATGCTGCCTCTTCCTTTGACCTTCCAACGCTACGTGGCGGCCGCTGGTGAGACGACCATCGTCGTGCTCGTCGTGCTGTTTATCGACGGCCTCATCCAGAGCTGGATGCTGGCGCGCGAGGAGAACAGCAAGGTCCTCAAGACGTCAGGGGTTGTGCTGCGGACCGCGGCCCGCATCCTCGCCTTCGTCATCGGCGGCCTGATGGCGATGTCGTCGCTTGGGTTCAACGTCACGCCCGCGCTCGCGACCCTCGGTATCGGCTCCGCGGCCCTCGGCTTCGCGTTGCAAGGCACGGTCACGGACTTCTTGGCCGGGTTGATGATCGCCGCTGATCAGCCCATCCGGGTCGGCGACTTCATCCTCCTTGACACGGAAGACCACCAGGGCTGGGTGCTCGCGATAGGGTGGCGTGCGACGCGCCTGCTGACCCGCTTCGACATGGAGGTCAGCGTTCCCAACTCGCGTTTGGCCTCGGCGGTCTTCGTCAACACGTCGCGTCCCCGCGAGGACTGCCGCTTCCAGGTGACGGTTCCAGTGGTCCTGCGGGAGGACCTCGATAAAGTGACGGCCCTCGTGACCGCCGTGGCCGAGGACGTTCAGCGCGAGGACCCGCGGGCCTTCGCCGGGTATCGCGCCTTCACGCTCGTCCAAGGCGTCGTCGAGGGCACGATGGAGCTCCGCGTCTGGCTCTGCGCGGTGAACTTTGACGCCTATTTCGGCATGAAAGATGCGTATCTCCGGAGAGTCCACCGCGCCTTCCGGGAGGCTGGCTTGCAGCTCGCCTTCCCCAGCAGGACCCTCGATATTCAAGGCGGCCTGGGCATCGCGCCTCCCGCCGGCGGGAGCGCGGCCACCCGCCTCGCGCGCGCGACCATGCGCGCCGAGGTCGAAGCCCAGCCCGCGCCCATCACGACGAAAAAGGTTTGAACTAAATGCGATTTCTCATCGTCGAGGCGCTCTGGGATGGTCTGAACCCGACGCGCGAGACCGAGTGGCAGCAGACCCTTATGGACATCAACCGCAAGCACGACGGCTCGGTCGTCACGGTGACGGTTGGGCGGCGGGACGATGGCGGTGCGACCCTCGCCGTCGAGGGTTTGGACGGCGGCCCGGCTGAGATCGCCCTGACGTTCGATATGATGCGCGACCATTTTCGGGACTACCGCGAGATCATCACGCGCCTCGCTCGCGCGGACCTCGGGGCCTTCGGGATGCGCGACTGGGAGGTCCTCGACATGGCCAAAAAGGGCGTCCACGACGAGGCTGGGATGCGCATCAAGCGGGCGTTCAAGCCGTGGGTCCCCCTCGATCTCAAGTTCGCGCGCCGTATCTTTACGCTCGTATTTCTCGTCACGAATGATCTGCCGGGGGCCTTGGTCAAAAAACACCGGACCCACGGTCTGCCGTCGTGATGTGTGGTCGTCATCGTTTTTTGTTCTTGGTGTACCGATGATCTCCGCGGCCGAAATCGACGTCGATCTCCTGTCCTGGGTGGAACTCGACATGGACGCGCTCACCAATAATATGCGGGCCTTTCGCGATCGCGTGGGGCCCGACGTGCGCCTCGGCGTCGTCGTGAAGTCCGACGCCTATGGCCACGGCCTCGTCCCGGCGTCGCGGGCTTTTAGGGATGCAGGGGCGGACTGGCTCATCGTCAATAGCCTCCCCGAGGCCGAGTTGTTGCGCCACGCAGGCGCGGATGGCCCCATCTATATCGTAGGACGGGTGCCACCCAGCGCAGCGCATCGCGTCGTCGCTGCCGCAGCGCGCCTCATCGTCTACGACGCCGAGCTCATTGAGGCCCTCTCGGCGGCGGCGGTCGCGGCTGGCACAACGGTTGCTATTCATATTAAAATTGAGACGGGCAACCACCGGCAGGGCGTCGAGCTCGAGGACGCCCTCGCGCTCGTGCGCCTTGGGTCCTCCCTCGCCGGAATTGAGGTCGAGGGGCTCTCGACGCACTTTGCCGACATTGAAGATACGACGGATCATGGCTTCGCCTCGCGGCAGCTCGCGCTCCTCGAAGAGGCGCGTCAGGCCTTTGTCACGTGCGGGGTCCTTCAGCCCATCGCGAACGCGGCCAACAGCGCCGCGACGCTGCTGCAACCGAGGACCCACGGCGGGCTCGTGCGGGTCGGAATCGCCGCCTATGGGCTGTGGCCCTCTTCCGAGACACGGGTCGCCGCGAGGGCCCCAAGCCCCGAGCTCAGCGGCGGCTGGGGCGGCTTCTTCCCCGCCCTCGAGCCGGCGCTCAGCTGGCGCGCACGTATCGCGCAGGTCAAGGCCGTGCCCCGCGGCGGGTGGATCGGCTATGGCCGCACTTATCGCGCGACCCACGCCACGACGATCGCGATCATCCCGGTCGGCTACCACGAGGGCTACGATCGGCGTCTATCGAATCTCGGCCACGTCCTCGTCGCCGGCGAGAGGGCGCCGGTGCGTGGGCGGATCTGCATGAACATGATGATGGTCGACGTCACCCACATCCCGGGAGTCTTTGCGGGGGACGTCGCGACGCTCATCGGGCGCGACGGCGACGAGCGGGTCAGCGCGGAGGATGTCGCCGGGTGGATGGGGACAATCAACTACGAGGTCGTCTCTCGCATCCACCCGAGCGTCCCGCGCATCGCCGTCTCGAGGCCCGCTCAGCGTTGAATTTGGCCTCGCCGCAGGCCGTGTTGACGGTGCGTTTCGCGGTTGACGCTCTCCGGTGTGCATGATAGCTGCCGGGCCGTGAGCCGCGGGGAGACCCCCACGCCACCACCCGTAAACGACAAGGTCCAATGAACACCACTCATCCCGAAACGCCCGTCACGCCCCGCGCCAAACCGCGCGATTGGCGTGACTTTCGGCGCCAGACCGACGCGATGTCGCTGGGAATCGAGATGGTGATGGCGATCGCGCTGGGCGCGTACCTCGGCTACCTCTTCGACGGTGAATTCCAGTCGGGCCCTTGGGGCATGATCTTCTTCGTCCTCGCAGGTACCGGGGCCGCGGCCAAGGCCGTCATCCGAGTGTGGCGCCAGACGAAGGGGCACCTCAGTCGCGCGACGCGTGGCGTCTCAGAGAGCTACGCCCACCCGACCCACGGCGGCGGAACGCGCTGGTCGTCGGGTCGCCTCGACAGCGAAAAAGACCGCAGCGTCGGGGCCGAACGATGACTGATACCGCTATCCAGAACGATCGAAGCCAGGGCGAAAAGCTCGCGCGCTCGCTTGAGATCACGAACCTGACCCTCGCGGCCATCGCCGTGATCGTCACCCACCTCGTCGCCGGTTCAGGCCCGATGTTCTACGGCGTCATCGCCGGCGCCCTCATCGGCACGCTTAACCTCCGGTCAATGGTGTGGCTGACGCGCAAGCTGATCGCCGCCGAGGCCGGGTCGCGCGCTCGCTACGGCCTCCTCTTCGCCGTCAAACTCATCCTTGTGGGCTCAATCGTCTGGGTGGTGCTCTCGCAGCTGCCCATCCACAGCATGGGCTTCGTTATTGGATTCTCGTCTCTCTTGCCTTCCGCCCTCTGGGTAGCCTTTCTGCGCTCGCTCGAGCCGGCGGCAAAACCGCAGGTTGGGGCCGACCAGGCCAAGGGTCGCATCCCCGGAAAGAGCCGCTACGCCACTCATCAGGAGCAACGGTCTTGAACACGTCACGCCGTTCTTTGTCGTCTCAGTTGACCCGTCTGGCCGCAGCGCTCGCGCTGACTCTGTCTCTGTTCGCGGCCGCCCCGTCGGCCTTCGCGGACAGGGCCCCGACGGTTGAGGTAAATGCCGAGCAGGGCGCCCACGGCGAAGCCGCCGCCGCTCACGGGGAAGCCGGCCATGGTGCCGAGGCCGGCCACGGCGGGGATCACCGCGCTGACGCCAAGACCCGCCCCCACGCCCCCGAAGACAAGCACTGGTGGATCGGCAAAGAGCTGCCGGTCGAGTTCCGCCAGGGCATCGCCGACCTCCTCGGCCCCAGCTTCATCGACGGCGACACGGCCGACAAGCTCAACGTCGGCCACATCCTCTTTGGGATCTTGGCCTTTATCATCGGCATCGGCATGGCCCTCGCGGCCAGCCGTAAGGTCCGTGGCGCGGTCATCCCGCCCCGCACCTGGAGCGCCGCGGCCTTCTTCGACCTCATCACCGAGGCGATTATGGGCCTCATGGTCTCGATGATGCCGCGCGAGAAAGCCGTCCGCTATTTGCCTCTCGTGACGGCGGCCGCGGTCTTCATTTTGATCTCAAACATTCTTGGTCTGCTGCCGGGCTCGGTGCCCCCCACGCAGAGCTTCAATACGACGCTGGCCCTAGGCCTCGTGGCCTTCGTTTTCTATAACTACCAGGGCATCAAGACCCAGGGTGTCGTCAAATATCTCAAGCACTTCATGGGCCCGATGCTCGCGCTAGCCCCGCTGATGATCGTCATCGAGATCATCAGTCACTGTGTGCGCCCGCTCTCGTTGGGTCTTCGCCTCATGGGCAACATGTTCGGCGACCACCAGGTGCTCTTCATCTTTATGAGCTTCGGCCTGCCCCTCATCCCGATCCCGCTGATGGCGCTCGGGCTGATGGTCTGCATCGTGCAAACAGTTGTTTTCACCCTGCTCTTCATCGTGTACGTGTCCCTCGCTGTCGAGGAACACGACCACGACCACGACCATGCGGAAGCGCATGATCACGAACACGTTGGCCACGCAGCTCACGCACACGCCTGAGTTTCAGCTAGCGACCCCATGGCGCGGCAATGGCGCCGCCCTTTTGTGACGGGTCGAGTGACCCGCCATTTTTCTGAGAGTCTAGAGGAGATTGAACTATGAAGAAGACGCTTATGACGGCGTTCCTAACTCTGGTCACGCTCTGCATTGTGGCACCTGTCGCGATGGCCGCCGAAGGCGCCGCCGACAACGTGTACACGCAGGGTAGTTTCATCGCGCTTGCCGCCGGCCTCGGCCTCGGCATCGCAGCCTTCGCCGGCGCGCTCGCACAGGGCAAGACGGCGGCCGCGGCCCTCGAGGGCATCGCGCGTAACCCCGGCGCAGCCGACAAGATCTTCACCCCGATGATCTTGGGCCTCGCGCTCATCGAGTCGCTTGTCATCTACGCGCTCGTGATCGCGTTCGTGTTCAGCGGTAGCTTCGGGCCGGTCGTCGCCCCGTAATACTGGCGAACGTCGACAAAGGGCCGCCCCGTCTTCGGACAGGGCGGCTTTTTTGTGTCCGGCGATCTCTACGGGATGACGCCGAGGGCCCAAAGGGCAGCCGCGCCGCCCAAGAGCACATGAAGGGTCGCGAGGGCAGGGACAACCCACGCGAAGAGGCGCTTTTGCACCTTGTGGCGCGCTCTGTGGCGGTACATCGCGATGAGGGCGCCAAAGGGGCCGGCGGCGGCCCACCACATCAGCGCGCGCTCTGGTGTGCGGCGTGTGCCTCGCTTGGCCGCCCGTTTGTCTAGCCGGAAAGCCGCCCAGGCTGTGACGTTTGCGAGCAGCACGGTGATTGCAACAACAATAGTCGACGGGGCCATGGCGTCCCTGCTCAAGCGGCTGGCTGGCGCGAACGCCCTTTCGGAGGGTGGCCACTACGGACCGTCTGGGACCTTCATCGGTCGCCGGTCTGTCGCGACGACCCGTCGGCACGGGCGTCGCGACTTAGCGTGCCTCAGGGTCAATGCGCGGCCGGGTCACCGCTGATGAGGAAGATGTCGCTCGCGTAGTGCGTCTCGATGTCGGCGGGTACGATCCCGGCGAGGGTATCCGTCAGGCCATCGACGGCTTTCTCGATGAAGCGATTGACGGCGTCTGAGCTGCCCTTGGAGGCCTCAAGGAGGCTCAAGAGGGCCTTGCCGGCCTTGCCGTCCTTCGTGAAGGCCATGCGCGCGAAGCTCGCGAGATCCTCACGCCCGAGGGGCTCGAACGCGAAGCGATCGTGCACGAGCGCGTTCGCGAGCCCCGTCCGAAGCAGAGTGTCGAGGCGGATGCGCCGGCGGGTATCGTCCGAGATGCCTTCGAGCTTCTCGAGGGCCTCGGGCTTGAACCCGAAGCTGTCTTCAAACCAGGTCAGGACCGTCTCGCCTTGCTCAAGCCAAGTCTCTACGAGGGCCAGGTCCGCGGTCGTGACAAAAGGTCGGAACTCAAATGAGGTCTCTGCGTCGAGGGACTCGGGAAAGAGAGGCCTCTTCAGTAGTAACCCCTCGACGATGTCATCGATTGGGGCACCAAAGATCTGAAACCCGAGGCTAAACCCCGACCGCCGCGTGAGCGCGCGCACCCGGCGCACGAGCGAGAATACGAGGGAGTAGCCGACACGAAAGCAGAACTCGATCGACTTGCGCATCAGGACCTGGGTCGCGGTCTCCTCGTCCTCGTCCGACAGGTACATCAGCCCGAGGTTCGTAAACCCGGCGGCGCGTCGCGTGTACTCGGGGAGATCCTCGACACGCGAGAGATCGCCGACGTCGGCCATAAAGACCTTATTGGCGAGGTAGGCGAGCCCGTCGCCCACGCGGAGGCGGTCGCCGATTGGCAACCCAGAGATCGCGGCGCGCAAGAGATCCGGCGGCGTGACGCCCTTAAGGACGGGGTCGAAGCTCTGGTGGCTCAGCACGGCGCCGAGGCCCGTGTGGCGCGGAGTCGTCTCCAGGAGGTGCGCGCGGACCTCGTTTCGCGCGGCCACTGGGGGCTCAAACGAGTAGACCTCGAGCGCGTCGATCGGCGGCTCGAATCCTAGCTCCATGAGGCGAACGTTCCGGAAACGGATCATCTCCTCTTCGTTCGCTGATTTGAGCTCAAACTGTACTTGCTGCAGCAATGTCCGTGCGCGCCGCATGTCCGCGGCCCACATGAGGCCGAGGAGCTGCGGGAAGCGCTCTTCCAGCGGGTGGCCGCGGGGGGTCGTGATGACATACATCGCGTCGGGCGTGTGAAAGAGGGCCTTGTCATCAGGGATGAAGTCGAGGTCCGTGTCAGCCGGCAGGACCTCCACACCGTCGGTGAAGATCCAGAGGAAGGTCTCGTCCTCTTGGGCGTTTAGGAAACGCTGCGCGGTCTCCACATCGACGGCCACGGCGAGGTCGAGCCACTCGAGCCACCGCGGCAGCAGAAGATCGTTCTTACTCCACGCATCGATGTCAATGAGGGCCCGCATCTGCTCGGCGTTGGCGTATTCGAGGAGGATGTAGGCGTCCTCTTTGCCGATGTCGCGCATCCAGTAAAAGAGCTCTTGGGGCGCGAGCTGGCCCACGAACTCGGCTGGGTCGGGCTGGCTGATGATCCAGTCGAGTCTCTTCATGCCCGAGGCCTGCAGGAGCTCGGGCGGTAGATGAACGCGCCCTGTCAATTCCGACAGATCGGCGGAGCTTGAGGGCGAGGCGGGGGCAACTGGAGTCGGATCTTGCATGGGTGCAAAATGGGGCACCGCGCCGCGCGGGACAAGAAGAACCTCTTGCGATGGGGGCGAATAACGTTCAGACTGCTGCGCCCTTCGGGGGGAACCCCGCCTTTAACCCACCTGCGAAGCCACCGTGATACACAACACGCTCATTCGACGTTGGGGCATCCCCCTAGTGATGGTCATTGCTGCCGTCCTCCTTTTCGCAGGTCTGGGATCGCCCGGTCTGTGGGAGCCTTGGGAGATGGACCGCGCCTTTTTGGCCAGCTCTCTCGAGGCCCCGAAAGAGGTTGTGGCCGCCCTTGGGGTCCACGATGGCGAGGTCGCGGCGGCTCTGGCTGCGTCCGCCGAGAAGAGCGGCGCGGTCGTGCAGCGCCCGGACGCCGCGACGGCCGCCGGCGAGACGACCGCCTATGTACGCATGGCGCTGGACATGGCGAAGAACCGCGCGGCGGCCGCGATTGTGTTTGATCTCAGCCTCCTTCCGCCAAGAGGGCAGGGGGACGAGCCCGAGGAGGCGGCGGCTCGAGTCCTCGATGAGGCCTTGCGTTCGGCAGGCCTCAGCCCGGTGGTGATCATCGGAGCCGAGGCGCCGGCGCGCAGGGAGGCGCTCTTCCTCGCGCGGACGGCCATCGTCGCGCGAGAACGGATACGCCCTCTCTCTCTCGAGACCTTCCTCCCCGACGGTACCACGCTGCCTCAGTACCTCGCGGATGCCGCGGCGCAAGACCCGGACGCGGCTCGGTTTTTTGCGCTCCTGCCGACCGATACGGCCGCGCTCGACACCGCCATCGCCCAGGGCGTGAACGCGATCGCGGGGATCGTGCAATACCGGGACAATGGCACCCTGCATACGTTCCCCCCGCTCGAGACCTGGCTGCGGGCGGCATCCTTTTCGGTGTTGGGGCAGACCGAGTTCGCGGCGCGTCTTCCGGGCGTGCTGCTCGCGCTGGCCGCCTTGGCGGTCCTCTTAGGGGTCCTGCGCCTCGTCTTTAGCCTCCGTGTGGCCATCATCGCCGGGCTCGTCATGACGACACTGCCTCTCTTTTACGACCAAGCGCGCATCCTCGCTGGCGAGCCCGGCTTTATGCTCGGGCTGACTTTGGCGGCCGCCGCGATGCTGCTCCTGACTCGCCAGCGCCCAGCCTCGACCCTTGGCAGGTACTTACCCTGGGCATATTTGGGTCTTGGGATGGTCTTCGCCGTGCTCTCAAAGGGCCTCTTCGGTCTCGCCGTCGTCGCCGCGATGACCCTCGTCGACCCCATCGTCCGTGGCGCGCGGCGTTTGGACGCTTGGGTACCCGCGATCATCGCGCTCGCGGGTACAGGATTCGTCGCGCTGCTCGTGTCCGGCTCGACGCCGGGGGACTTCGCCAGCCAGCTGAGCCTTAAACAGGGCCTCTTCACCGACGGGCCGCTCCCCTACTTCCGAAGCTTTGACATCATCATTAAAAGCCTCGGGTTCGGACTCACGCCTTGGTCACCCGTGGCCGTCGTCGCCATCGGTCTTGTGACCTTTGGTGCCGTCGTACGGCAAGACCGACGGGCCCTGGTCATCGCGGGGTGGTTCTTTATTCCCGCGCTGGCCCTGATGATGACCCTCAAGGATTTCAACCACTTCGTCTTCGCAGCTGCGCCAGCGGTCGCCGTCGCGGTCGCGCTCTTCGCCGATCGTATCGTGGAGAAGGGCTATCGCAACGCGTTTATCGCCGTCGCCCTCGTCTTTATGTATTTCATCCTCCGCAATGAGCTCAAAATAAGTCCCGAGCCTCTCGTGGCTTCCCTCACCTTTGACCCGCCGTTCTCAAAAGACGGCCAGCTGCGCTTCCCAGAGGGTCTTGAGCTGGGTTTTGCTTTCAAGTCAATGCTCCTGCTCGCCGCGGGCTTCTGCGTGCTGCACGTGGGTCGGCTCGGCTCGACCCTTCCCCGTATGGCGAAATTCCTGCAACGCGAGCGCCCTTTCATCATGACGGTCGCGTCGACCATCGTCCTCATCGGGATCGTGGTCCTGTCGGTCGTTGGACGTCCACATGGTCGTGCGATGGGATCCAGCTACGCCGAGCTCGTCGGGCCGGGCCAGAAGGAATTCATCCGGGCCTTCGTGAGCTTCTCCGAGCCGCTGATGACCATCGGCATCTGGGGTCTCATCCTCTTGACCGTCTTGGCGGTCATCCGTTTCAAGGCCAAGGTCGACACGGTCAGCCTCATGGCTCGCTACCCGAAGCTGGGGGTGCTTGGTTGGGGCACAGCCGCAGTAGCCTTCGGCGCGCTGGTCATCAGCTACATCGCTTGGACCGACGTCCCCCCGGACTTCTGGTCCGAGACCCTCTTGTCCGGGCGCGCGCTGCCGGGCTACGCTGCGGGCGTGATCATTGCTGCTGCGATTTATTTTCTCAGCAAGAATCGTCTCGAGGCCGTCCTCGCTGGAATCGCGGCGCTCTGCCTCATGCTCGCGATCCGCTTCATTCGCGACACCGGATCGATCGACGCGCTGGCGATCATACTCCTGATTTTCGGGACGACGAACGGCGTCGGCAGCTTCGCGCTGCGCATTCTGCCAACGCCCGAGCGTTTCGCCCTCGGCGCGGCGGCCTTCATCGCCCTTGTGCTCTTCGCGTTCGCGGCGCCGTTGCTGGACCGATGGTCCTACCTCAACGTGATCATGGCGCAAGGCGGTCCAGTCACCTCAGGGTTTAGCCTAGTCGTCTCGACACCCGCCCTCGTGCTCGTGGCGCTCTTGGTCGGCCTCTACCTCAACGCGCGGGGCCGGCAATGGTTGGCGCGCATCAAGATCACGCCGGCGCGGTCCGAGGCGACCCTTCAATTCCTTGAGAGGGGTAGCACCCTCGTCGTCGCCCTGGTCGTCATCGGGTTTGTCGTCACCGGCATCAACATCTTCAAATTCCAGAAGAGTTTCGCGGTCAATGTCAGCCAGAAGCACATCATTGACACCTGGTTCGACGCGGCAGGCGACGGCGAGGACGCGGCGCGCCGGATCGTCCGTCACGGGTCCTTCGGCCCGGCCGGTGGGCGCGACACAAATTTCTACACATCAGGCTTCGCCGAGGTCAAAGACCGCAACAGCGCGCTGCGGCTGCTTCGGGGCCACGAAGACCTCGTGACCCCGGTCGAGACCCGCGACGGCACAGAGTATCGGGTCTTCCCCGGGTTTTCAGCCGCAAACGACAAGGACGGCGATGGCAAGCGGGACGTCGCGGTCATTCGCGGCGTCGCGACCGAGGTCGCCGACGGGCGCCTCACGGATCGCTCGCAGGCGTGGCAGCCGGGCGCTCTCAAGGGGCAGATCCTCTACGACGCCGTGGGACAAAGTTGGACCATCAAGGAAAACGACGCCACCAGCGTGACCGTCGCGGACAGTGGTCGCTGGCCCTTCGCGCTTAAACCGGCCCAGCGCGCCTTCTTTACGATCGCGTCGGCGCCTCTCGGCGACGCCCGCGCCACGGGCGCACACTCCGAGCGCAGGGCCCTCCTCATCCCGGCCGAGAGCCTCTCTGAGATCAACTACGCGTGGCGCCAGATGTCTGGCGGCGAGCAGCTGCCCATCCTCGAGGGCTCTAGCTATCGAGTGCTGCTCGCGACGTCCTTCCTCAAACCCGGCGAGGCGCAGCAAAACCGGCTCGCGTTGGCGACCTACAACGACGAGACCTTCGCGGCGCTTAAGCGTCCCAACCTCCGCCGCGTGTGGGGTAGCTACGAAGACATCATCCAGGCCGTCGGCTTCGACGTGGATAAGCCGGTCGTTGGTGGCAACGAGAAGGTCGCACTGACGATTTATTACAAGGTGCTCAAACCACTAAATAAGTCGATGCAGATCTTCCTGCACCTGGATCGCCTCGGCGCGAGCAATCGGATCCATGGCGATCACTGGCCGCTCAACCCGACGCGCCTCAGCGATGACAACAAGAGCTGCACGGGTTGTTTCAGGACCGATCATTGGATGGTGGGTGATATCATCGCCGACACCTACGAGATCGAGATCCCAGAGGGCAGCTCGGCCGGTGACTACATGATCTGGGTGGGATTTTTTCAGCCTGGACCGGACACCCGCCTCAAAGTTACCCGCTGGGACGAGAAGAACTGCAAGCATGACGGGGTCAATCGTCTCGGCCTCGGCACGATCACCGTGCGATGACGGTGACCGGCGAGTGGCTCTTTGCGGCGCTGGCCTTCCTCTGGGGCGCGTCTTGGGGCAGCTTCGTCAACGTCGTGGCTTGGCGCGTGCCCCACGGCCTCTCGGTCGTAAAGCCCGCCAGCAGCTGCCCCGCGTGCCAGACGCCTATTCGTTGGTATCACAACCTCCCGGTCCTCGGCTGGTTCCTCGTGCGCGGTCGGTGCGCGGCCTGCGGCGTGGCGATCTCGCGCCGCTATCCGCTCGTCGAGTTCACCATGGGAGTCGCGGGGCTCGCCTTCTGGGTTCTCTTGAGATCTGAGGATCCGCGGCCGGCCGACTTCCTGCTGGACGCGATTATTCCGTTTGTATTGCATGTGATCTTCATCGCGGGGCTGCTCGCGCTCACTCTCATCGACCTCGACTGGTTCCTCCTTCCGGATAGCCTGACCATCCCCCTCCTGGTCCTCGGCCTCCTCGCCTCGGTCGCGTCGCCACGCGCCCCCGACGCGACCGAGGCGGCCCTCGGCGTCGTCATCGGCGGCGTCGTCCCGGCGGTCGTGATGTGGCTCTATCTCTTGCTTACCGGGCGCTCGGGCCTTGGCGGCGGGGATTGGAAGCTGCTCGCCGCGATCGGGGCCTGGCTCGGGGTCATCGCGGTGCCCTTCGTATTGGGCGCGGCGGCCATTCAGGGGCTCCTCACGGCGCTCGTCTTTCGCCGGGACTTTGCGGTCGTCGATTTGCCGGCCTTACCCGACGAGGAGGTGGCTCCCAAAAAGGAACCGGGACCCGAGACGACCCCCGAGGCGACCCCCTTTTTGCGGCTGGCCGTGCCTTTCGGCCCCTTCCTCGCGTTGGCGGCTTTTGAGTGGCTCCTCTTTGGCGACGCGCTGACGGCCCTCGCGAGGTTGCCTTGACCCGACAAAACCGAAAAACGGAAGAATTACCGACGGTCATCGCGCTGGTAGGGCAGATGGGCGCGGGGAAATCGACGGTAGGTCGACTCCTGGCTAGGCAGTTGTCCGCCGGCCTCCCCGGTCGGCGCGTCAGCTTTGTCGATCTGGACGCAGCGATCGAAGCGCGGATCGGGCGGCCTATCGCCGACTTCTTCGCGTCCGACGGTGAGGCGGCCTTCCGCGCCATTGAGTTTGAAGTGCTGCAGACGTCGCTGACGCCGTCCGACTCGGGGGCGACCCTGGTGCTCGCGACCGGGGGCGGCGCACCCTGTTCCGATGCCGCGATCGACGCGCTCCTGTCTGCCGGCGAGGTGGTCTGGCTCGATACGCCCCCAGCGGTCCTCGCGACGCGCGCGCTCACCGCCGACCGGCCTCTCCTCGCGGGGCGGACCCTCGCCGAGGCCGAGGCCTTCTTGCGGGCCCAGCGTGCCGCGCGGTTGGCCTACTACGACCGCGCTCGCGTGCATCTCGACGGCACGCTCGAGCCTCAGGCCCTTGCCGCTGCGGTCGCCGCGCGCTATCTGGATCCCACGATGTCAAACGAATCTCACGTGATGCCAGCCGCGCTCGCCGTGTCTCTCCCACCCGAGGCAAGCGCCGCGCCTTACCCTATCGTGTTCGTCGCTGAGCTCCCCGGCGTCGCGGCTGCTGCCGAGGTCGACCGCCTCCTACCGTCCGTGCGCCGCCTCCTCGTCGTGACCGATTCCAATGTGGGCCCTCTCTACGCGGCCGATGTCGTCGCGGCGCTGTCGGCGCTCCCCCGCATCGCGGCGGTGGCCCTCTTCACCGTGCCGGCCGGCGAGGCATCCAAGCAGCTCAGCGTCCTCCAAGGCGTCTGTGATGCGGCCCTTGATGCTGGATTGACGCGTTACGACGCGCTCGTCGCGCTCGGAGGCGGCGTCGTCGGCGACCTGACCGGGTTCGCGGCGTCGATCCTACATCGCGGCGTCCCAGTGCTTCAGATCCCGACGACCCTACTCGCCCAAGTTGACAGCTCCGTCGGCGGCAAGACCGCCGTGAATCACGCGAAGGGCAAAAACCTTCTCGGGTCGTTCTGGCAGCCCGTGGCGGTTATTTCAAGTCAACGTGTCTTAGCGACGCTGTCACCCCGCGAGTTCCGCTGCGGACTCGCCGAGGCCATCAAGCACGCGGCCATCGCCGACGCTTCATTCATGACGTGGATCGACGACAACGTTGGCGCGATCGAGGCGCGCGATCCCGCCGCCTTGGCCTACTTGGTACATCGTTGCTGTTCCATTAAACGGGACGTCGTCGTGCGCGACCCGCGTGACCAGGGCGAGCGTGCGCTGCTCAACTTCGGTCACACCCTCGGTCACGCCTATGAGCGCCTCGTGGGCTATGGCACCCTCACCCACGGCGAGGCGGTCGCGCTGGGAATGCTTTGGGCTGCCCTCTTGTCTGAACAGCTCGCAGCCGGGAGGGGAGGGTGCCCGGCGCTCTACCTGCCCCTGCGTGACCTGCTCGCGCGTTTCGGCTTCGCCGTGGATTTGACAGATCCAACACTGCCTACCCTCTCTGAGCTGCTGCCCGCCGCGCGCAGCGACAAGAAGGCCGACGGCGGCGGCACTGTGCGCTTCGTGACGCTCTCGGCGATCGGCGAGGCCACGATCACGCCCTTACCGTGGGCCGAGGTCGCGGACCTCCTCGTCGTCGCGGAGAGGAGGCTAGGTCGTGAAGACTAGAACTTACGCCGAGATCCTGGCGCGCCAGGGCGAGTTCGGCGAGGCCCTCGCGATCTACCGCTACCTGGCGATGCGCGCTCCCGCGGACGCGTCCCTTGAGGCGCGTATCGGAGAGCTCGAGGCGCTCCTCGACCCCGCGCAGGCGCCTGTCACCGCCGCCTCACCTGAGGGGACGCGAAACGCGCGTCGTAGGGCTGTCCTCGAGACCCTCTTGCAGCGTATCCGCGCCCGGAGCCGAGCATGACGATTTCCCTGAACGTGGCGGTCCTTCACGGCCCCAACCTCAACCGCCTCGGAAAACGCGAGCCCGCGATCTACGGGTCACGCACGCTCGACGATATTGACGCGGCCTTGCGCGTGCTCGCCGCCGAACTTCACGTGTCAATCATTTGTACACAAACGAATCACGAGGGCGCCTACGTCGACGCGATCCACGCAGCGGCTGATCGTGGAACTCATGGACTCCTTTTAAATCCAGGGGCTTACACGCATACCTCGGTCGCGATCCGCGACGCGGTCGCGGCGGTGGGGCTCCCCATGGTCGAGGTCCACCTGTCGAACGTCTATGCGCGTGAGGCCTTTCGGCATCACTCGACCATCGCCGACATCGCGGTCGGGCGCGTCATGGGGTTCGGGGCTGACTCGTATCTACTTGGCCTCCAAGGCCTTGTGCGGCACCTCCGGGAGACCGCCGCTGCCCGCGGCGCATAAACGGTTCTTCGCAGGTAGCGCGGTACGATAGTGGGTGTTAATCTGCTGCCGTGGAAAACCAACCTGCCGTCGTCGCCATCACGCGCCTTATTCAGCAAGGCCAGCTGCGTAAAGCGATCCCCGAGATTGAGCGCGCGCTCGCGCTTGACCCGAGTGACGCCCGCCTGCGCCTAGCGCTCGCCGAGGTCCTTACCCGCTCGGACGCGGCCGCTGGGGCCGCCGAGCAGCTGATGCAGGTTGCGCGCCGCTACGAGCGCGATGGTTCGGCGCTCAAGGCGATAGCGGTGTACCTCCAAGCGCTGCGGATCGTGCCGGGACATAGGGACGCCGCTCTCGCGCTCGCCCGCCTCTACGCCGAGTACGGGCTGTTCGAAGACGCGGCCGCGGTCGTCGCGCCCGTCCTAGCGTCAACGACTGACCCCTCGGCCCGTCTGGCCGTGATCCAGACTCTACTAGACATCGATCCTGACAACGTGGCCGATCGCGTGCGCTTGGCCGAGGCCTACTCGGCCCAAGGTGCCCTTCAAGATGCCGCGCGCGAGTTTCGCCGGGTCGCGGACGCGCTCAACCGCAAGGCGCCCGACGAGGTCTGGGCACGGGTCGTCGAGAGGTTGCTATATTACCAGCCTGACGACGTGCCTCTGGCCAAGCGCCTGTCGGTCTTCTATCTGCGCGAAAACGCGCCCCAACTTGCGCTCCCGCGGCTTCGCAAGGCCTACGAGGCGCGGCCGTCGGATGTCGAGGTGCTTGGTCTATTGGTCGAGACCTTCTCCCATCTCGGGCAGGCCCAAAAGAGCATCGCCGTGCTTAAAGAGATGGCGCGCCTTTACGAGGCGAGCGGGCTGGTCCACGAACGCCTCGAGTGTTGGCAGCGCGTCGCGAACTTCGACCCGAACGATCGCGACGCGAGCGCTGCGCTCGAATCGTCGGGGGCGGATCTCGCAGGGCAGACCTTTGATATCCCGCTTCATCAGTTTGAAGCGATGTACGGCCAGCATCGCAAGGGCAAAACGGCACCACACGATAGGCCGGAGACGGACTTCGAGCAGGGCTTTAGCGACGGGGCCGAGAACACGATCATCGACGACGTCTTCGTGCCCGATCTTTTGCGCCGCCATCAAGCCGCGCTGTCTCTGTCGATGGCCCCGCAGCCTCAGTCGAACTTCGCGGAAGCAGCTGAAGATTTGAAGCTTCTCGACTTCTATCTGCAGACCGGGCAGCCGGCCGAGGCCGAGGCTCTGCTATCGGAATTGCGCGGCGTCTATGGTGATCACCCCGAGCTCATGACTCGCGTTCGCAGGCTGAGCGACAACCGCGCCTAGGGGCCTGCCTCACCGGAGTCCGCCCGGTTTTTGAGGTCGGCTTGCGGGCGAGGGGTAGTTTGGCGCATGATGTCTCGGAATCTGTAGTCGCTGTGAGTTTAGGAACGCTTTGCCGGGAAAAATTGATGTCTGAAGAACAAGACGCTGTCGCCATAGTCGAGCAGGAACTCCACGAACAAGAGCGTGGTCTCGCGGAGATGGAGGGCGAGCTGTTCGGCCAGGAGAGGGACCTCATCGGCGGGGAGGCTCAGTTTCATCAGAAATCTCGCGCGTTGCTGGGGTTTGCTAGTTACGTGCGCGAGGAGGAAGACGCGCTGCTGCGGCGTCTCGACGCCATCGGCGCGGACGCTGGCACCCGCGCGCGCGCCATCTTGAGCGCGTCCGATTCCCCAACGCTCGAAAACTTTGAGCAGCCAGGATCCTCCGAGGACCGGATGGTCCTGCTCGAGAAGCGCCGCGATCTTTACGCGATGCGCCTTGAGATGCTCGAAGCGCGCGAGGTGCTGCTCGAACAACGGGCGGCGGTGTTGGATGGCTTCGCTGGGGCCGTGGCGGAGATCGAGAGCGCTCTGCTCGCTCGTCAGCGGCTCCTAGGCGAGGTCGCGCGCGAGATCTTTATGGGCGGCGGAGCCTCAAGCGCCAGCGATGCGGCCGCCGAGCCGATCGATCGTGCTCCCGCGCCAATAGTGAAGCCGGCCGCCAGCGAGAAGCCGCGTGGACGCCTCAATCCCGTCAAAGTCACGCTAGAGGCCCGCCTTGACGGCGATGAGGGTGCCTCGCATTTCGAAGACGACGCGAGCAATGGTGCTCTACCGACCTTGTTTATGCCCACGCCGAACCTGCTCAAGGTCGGACGTGAGGTGCGCGTCCGTGTGTTGCGCGGTTCGGAGACCGTCGAGGTCCGGGGGATGGTCGGCTGGGTGCGCGAGCGGGGCCACGTCGATGGGCCTCCGGGCATGGGCCTAGAGCTGCTGGAGGTGGGCGCCAAAGAGCGCGCGAAGCTGACAGCGTGGCGCGGCGCCTGACGAATTAGTTGCAATTGAAGATCAGTGGGTCGCGCAGTCGCGCCCGGTACTATTTTGAAGTCAAAGGTTATGGAGGCCGAGATGGCACGGAAGAAGGCGGCAAGCGAGACGGCGGCGGAACCCAAGAAGCGCGCCTCGCGCAAGAAAGCGGCGGTCGTCGAGACGCCTGAAGTCGAGATGGACGTCGGCGCAGAGGCTGAAGAGGACGACGCGAGCGTTGAAGAAGCAGAGGCAGTCGCCGACGAGTTGGTCTCCGATCCGGCGGTGACGGAGATCGCGCCCGAGGAAATAGCGGCCGTCGAGGTCGTACCCGAGCCCCCCGTGCGAAAGGCGCGCTCTGCCAGCAAGGCCAAGAAGAAAGAGGCCAAGTCCCAGCGCGTGGCGATCTCTGAGCTCATCGCGCCGGTCCGGCTGGCCCTCGTCGAGGACCACGCCGAGCTACCCACCACGGACGCGATCACGGACGCCTTCGCGGCGCACTATCAGGAAGCGTTGGACCGGCTCGCCTTCGAGCTGACCCCAGTAGCCGTGTCGGCTTTCATGCCGCCCCCGCCCCCGGTTCAAGAGCTGGCCGCTACGGGCGTCGCCGATGTTGAGGCGCTCTCTTTTGGATTTGATGCTGAGTCGCCGCCCTTTGATGCCGAGCCGCCGGTTCTTGACCTGCCGACCTTTGACGTGTTCGACGCGCCGCCGAGTGACGATGACGCGTCGGCTTTGGCGGCCGAGGGCGATTCGTTTGGCGACGTCGAGACGGCGCCGGCCGATCCTGCGGACGAGGACCTGGTCGTTATCCTATCCGACGAAGTCGAGGCGCCCGAGGATACCCTTGCCGTCGAGGTCGAGGCCGTGGCCGAGGCAGAGGCTGACGTCGAGCCCAGCAGCGACGCCACCGATGAGCCCGAGGCGACCATCGTCGTGGCCGATGACGAGGCCGCTGCGGCCGAATCGGATGAGGTCGACGACGATGCCGATGCCGATGCCGATGCCGAGCCGGAGGCCCAGGCCGCCCCTGGGACCACGCCTCGCAAGTCACGCAAGTCCAAGCGAAAGCGGTGATCACTTCAGGAACGTCTTGATTCTGCGGCCCGTCGGCGTTACCTCGCTATGCCGCGATTCGGTTTAACGCCGCTGAGCGCAAGCGTGCCAGGTCCCCGGAGAGGAATCCGGAGGATCTGAGCGCAGGGATTTTCCCATGCCCCGATCGTTTCCCTACCGTCGCGACTTTGTTCGACGCCCTAGGGTCGAGCGTCCGGGGTCGCCAGAAAACATTTGGAAAAAACAGATGTCACCCTCAAGGAATCGCTTGTGAGCACGCATGCCGGGTCAGGAGACCGGACGCCCGTCGAGGCGCTCGAACAGTTGGTCGCCTTCCACGCTGGTGGAGAGAAAACCCCCGAAAATTGGAAAGTCGGCACGGAGCACGAGAAGTTCGCATACGCCCGTCCGAGCTATGATCCGCTGCACTACCGCGGCAGCCCGGGTATCCGGACTCTCCTCGAGTCGATGGTCAGCCGTTTTGGCTGGGTCCCGCATGAAGACAGCGGCGAGGTGATCTCCCTTTCGCGCGATGGTGCGTCGATCTCACTCGAGCCGGGAGGCCAGTTTGAGCTCTCGGGCGCCCCGTTGGCGACCATTCACGAGACGCGTGACGAGCTCGCGACCCATGTAGCCGAGCTTGAGGTCCTCGCGGAGGTCCACGACATTCGCTGGCTCTGGGTTGGCTACCAGCCCGTGCACCCCCTGACGCGCATCGACTGGATGCCCAAGCGCCGCTACGCCATCATGCGGGACTACCTGCCGCGGCGCGGTAGTTTGGCGCGTCACATGATGCAGGCGACATCTACCGTGCAGGCGAACCTCGACTACAGCGGCGAGCGCGACATGGGCGAGAAGTTCCGCACGTCGATGGGGCTGTCGTCCATCGTCACCGCGCTCTTCGCGAACTCACCGTTTCAGCATGGTAAACCGTCTGGCTTTAAGTCCACGCGCGCCACCGTGTGGGCGGCGACCGATGCCGATCGGCAGGGGCTCTTGCCCTTCGTGTTCGACGGCGAGGTCCCGACCTACGAGCGCTGGGTTGAGTGGGCCCTCGACGTCCCGATGTTCTTCGTGATGCGGGACGAGGCCCTTCTGCCCGCGGGCGGGCTGCCCTTTAGACGCTTCTGGAAAGAGGGGTTCATGGGTCACCGCCCGACGATCGAGGACTGGGAGACCCACGTCTCCACCCTCTTTCCGGACGTGCGCCTCAAGACCTTCCTCGAGATGCGCACCGCCGACGTCGTCCCGCCCGAGTACATCTGTGCGCTCCCGGCCCTGTGGAAAGGCGTTTTGTACTCCAAGGATCACCGGGACGCCGCGTGGGATCTCGTCAAGGGGTGGTCCTTCACCGATCGCCTCGCCCACCGCGAGGCTGTGCCTAAGGCCGGACTCTCCGCGGCGATCCCAGGCAGCAAGGCGACGACGCGTGACCTCGCCGTCGAGCTCCTCGCGATCGCGAAGTCGGGCCTCGAGGCCATTGCGGCGACGCGCGGCCATGAGGTCGAGACCGCCTATCTTGAGCCTCTCGCGGCCCTCGCGTCAGAAGGTAAGAGCCCCGGAGACCTCCTCCTCAGCTCTTGGAAAGACGGTATTCACGGACGCGAGCTGCTCAGCAAGCTGACCGCGGGTTCTCGCCCGAAGTCGTAGGGGCTGCTGTGAGGCGCCCTCGCGCGGGGTCCTAGGGTGTGGAGGCGGTCGGATGTCCGACGCTCCAACTCTAGGGCGACGCGCTGGGTGCCGATCGCGCCTCTGCGAGCTCGTCACTCGATGAGCGCGGCCAGACGAGCAGCTCGGCCACCCGTGAGGCGTTGTGTCCAAGATCCACGAGCCAGCGGTTCGTGTCCAAGAGCTCATCAGTGTCGGCGGTCGTGACCTCCCTCGCCGCGGTGCGTGCCAAGAGGCTCGCCCGGTAGGTCACGCGTTGCCTCTCGAGCATGACGCGGAGGGCGTCGATTTCGCGCGCTAGAGCCTCGTCCGCGTCTCTCCGGACCGCGGAAGCCTCCTGAGCTGCGCGTGCGGACAAGGACGCGTAGATAGGCCCCACAGCCTCGCACAGCGCCTCTACCCAGGGCACGAGCGCCTCGTCTAGGGCGAGAGACTGGAGACGCCCCTCAAGTCTGATCCCGTGGATGATTCGTTGGATGTGGTCAGCGGCGTAGACCACGGCCAGATAGTCCCCGTAGCTCTCGCTCTTGCGCTCGATGTGCCCCACCTGGCCAAGGAAGTCACGGAGACGCAGTGCGCCGTCTTGGACGGAGGCGAAACGACTCTCGCGGGTGACGTGCTCCGGGCCCTCGCCCGTCAGCAGGCGCCGCGGCTCGAGGAGGAGTCGCGCGGCCCGCGCCGCGAAGGTTGGAGATGCGCCCTTTTCCGGCAGCGCGTGCGAGAGGGCCTCGGTCGCGAGCTGGATGGCGCGCGCGCCGAGGCCGAGGGCGGTCAGCCGGGCCGCCTCGATGGCCAGCGCGGGCGTCGTCAGTGTGAGGCGGGATAGGCGCGCGGTCCCGTGGTCCTGTCGCTCCGGGACGAGGCGCTCGACGAGGCGCGAGAAGGGCCCGAGGAGGGGCAAAAAGAGCGCCACGCCGAGGATGTTGAAGGCTGTGTGAAAGAGGGCGACCTCCGCCTCTTTGGCGCCCCCGAAGAGGTCATCGCCGATGAACGCGATGAGGTGCGTGAAGGGGCCGAGCAAGACCAGGGCGATGAGGCCCGTGATCACGTTGAACATGACGTGGGCCGCGGCTGCGCGCCGAGCCGCGATGTTGCCTCCAAGAGCGCCCATGATGGCCGTCACGGTCGTCCCGATGTTTTGGCCGATCACGAGGGCCGCGGCCTGCTCGAAATTGATCGAGCCCGCGTGCACCGCCGCGAGGGTCGTCACCGCCGCGGCGCTTGAGCTCTGCATCACGACCGTCATGACGACGCCAACACCGACGAGGGCGAGGGTGCCGAGTAACCCATCGCCGCCGAGATCTTCGGGCCTGAGGTTCGCTGCGATGGACGCCATACCGCTCTGTAGGAAGTCGATGCCCAAAAAGACTAGCCCGAAGCCGGCGATCGCCAGCCCTAGCGCCTGCCGTCTGCCGCGGCTGATGAGACGAATCATCGCGCCGATACCGATGGCTGGGAGCGCGAAGAAGGCGCTGCTCATCTTGAAGCCGACGAGCGACACGATCCACGCCGTTGACGTCGTCCCGATATTCGCGCCGAGCATCACCGCGATCGACTGTTGAAACGAGACCACGCCGGCGCTCACAAAGCTGACCGTCATGAGCGTCGTGGCGCTTGAGCTTTGGACGATCGAGGTGACGCCCATTCCGGTCGCGAGACCTACCCAGCGGCTCGATGTGACCCGCGCCATGAGCCGCCGCACCGTGCGGGTTCCGCCCTGCATAAGCCCGTCGGTCATCAGGCTCATCCCGAGGAGGAAGAGCCCGATGCCGCCGATTAGATGCCAGAATGAGTCGCTATCCATGTCAGCCTGCTACGAGTCGCGCACGCATCGCGCTGGTGGTGAGTCCGGCAGGATCCTCAGTCGAAGGCCGCGACGGAGACGCCGCTGACGCCCTCCCGGCGCCCGTGGCGCTGCCAATGGCGCCAGTTGATCTCGCTAAAGATCGGGCTCAGGGTCTCGAAACGGCCGAGCTGCTCGGTGTCGACGCAGCCGCTCTCGAGGTCTCTGCATAACGCCGCGAAGCGCGTGAGGTGGGTCCGCGTGCGTTTGACCGCGTAGGGGACCGTCGTCGCCATCGTGATGATGAAGGCCCAGTCCGAGCTCTGCGCTAAGAGCAATTCACGCGCGGCCTGACCGAGGGCCCTCTCTTCGAGGGCGCTCGGCGCGTTCATGTGGGTCGTGAGCTCGACGAAGCGCTCCTCAGCCCGCTGAAGATAGTTGTAGATCCAAGTGTTTTCGCCGTTTAGCCACACGTCCCAGTAGCCGCCGTCGCCCCAGGACGAGGGGCAGGGCTCGCAGATCTGGGCTACGGGGTGACGTTCGAGCCAGTCCACCGGCGTCGTCATGCGCAGCTCGTCGCGGCGGCGGTGCGCTTCGCGAAAGACGCCGTCGAGGAACTGCGGGCCCTCAAACCACCAGTGCCCGAAGAGCTCGGCGTCGTAGGGGGCCATGAGCAGGGGCTCGGCCTGCATCGACGCCGAGAGGGCGTTGGCCTGCAATATTCGTTGGTTCACAAAGTGGGCGGCGTGCTCGCGGGCCTTCTGTGACGCAACCTCCGGCAGGTAGGCCTCTTTCTTGTCCAGCGCGACCTTGCCGGTGATGCGATGGAACTTAAGGCCGATGTTGCGGCGCGGCCCGTCACTGATGAGGGGCTCCAGCGTGTCGAGGGGCAACTCCCAGCCGAGATCGCGATAGAACTCACGGTAGTGGAAGTCCCCCGGATAGCCCTCGTCGGCCGACCAGACCTGGCGGGAGCATTCAGGATCCCGACCAAAGGCGAAGACGCCAGCCTCGCTGAGGATAGGGCGGTAATGGCCGAAACGAGGTCTCGGCTCGGCGTAGTTGACGCCGTGGGTCTCGACGAAGGTGATGTCGATGCCCGCGGTCTTGAGCGCGTGGTCGACGCCAGCCTGCCAGGCGCACTCGCCGAGCCAGATCCCGCGGGGGGGCTGCCCGAAATGTTTGAGGTAGTTGTCGCGCGCGACGGCGATCTGGGCGTGTCGACCCTCAGTGGTCGTGATGAGGGGCAGCAGACCGTGGGTCGCGCCACAAGTCACGATGACGAGGGCCCCGGTGGCCTGATGGTGCCGGTAACCGGACAGGATCTCGCCTTGGCATCGCTCATGCCAGAGCACGTGACATCGCAGAAGATCCGCGTGGGCTGCCTCGGCTGCGGGCCCAAAGGACGTGTCCTGTAGTCGGTCAGCCTCGCTCGCGGCCAGCCCGATGAGCGTCGCTAGCCGGGCCTCGAAACGCCCGCGGAGCCCAGGGCAGGCCAGCATCTCGCATAGCGGCGGGGTGAGGGACATCGTGAGGTGGGTCTCGATGCCGTCACGCTCAAGGCCGTCCAGGACGCCGATTAGGGGAAGATAGGTCTCGAGGATCGCCTCGTAGAGCCAGTCCTCTTCCAAAAACGTGGGGTGTTCGGGGTGGTGCACCCAAGGCAGGTGGGCGTGAAGAACCACGGCGAGGGAGCCGGCCGGCATGATGTCGTCTCCAAGAGGGGAGGGCGGGGCCCGTCAATCTGTACGGATGCGCCTAGATAGAGCGCTTGTTCCCCGCGAGGGTACCTGAATACGGTGATGACACCTGCTCCGCGATCGGAACTCGCTGCCCCAGCACCGCGGCTTGGCCACGGACGAATCCGCCGAGGCGATCGAGGGCGCCCCACCGCTCGGTGAGGTCCGATGAGGGTCGGTCCGCTGGCGTCGTGTATGCGAGGTCCGCAACCCGCCGGATCTGCCCGTCGACGACCGCGAGAATGCGCACAAACCCCGACGACTTAGGCTCAACAGACATCCAACAGTTGTAACTGTGAAGGTCCGGAATGCCCTCGACTCGGTAGGTCGATTTCAGCACGGCCTGGTCGATTCGGACCTCAGCGATCCATGCCTCAGCGTTCGCCAGAGCCGTACCCGCCGCGGTCTCCCAGGAGAGGTGCAGGGTGGTCGGGTTGACCACCATCAAACGCGCCCGCCCAGACGAGAACTCCGAGGGAAGCTCGGGGCCCCAGTCGATGTAAGTATCCCCGGTGGATTGGGGGTCGCGTGGGGTCGAGGAGGAGCCGGGGTTTGATGGTTGGTTCATGGTCGCACTCTTAGCGGCGGTCGTAGGGAGGGAGCGTGCTGATGATGCAGATCTTTTTGCCGCTCATGATCGTGAAGCCGCTCGGGTCATCAGAGCCGGGGCGGTTCGGGCAGAGCGTCTCGTTAGGGCTGCCGCTGTTGTGCCACGAGAGGCCGAAGGTACCGCAATTCGTGTAGGCGTCGGACAGGGCCGCGCAATCGGCCATCGTAGCACAGGTCTTCGACATGGGGCTGGTCCACTGGGCCGCGGGGAAGTTCCAGCATGCCGAGTTGTAGCGCAGGGTAGGATACTCGTCGGAGTTCAACTGACCCGACGGGCCACCGTCGCGGGTGCAGAAGCTGAACCCACTGAGGAAAGGCCCCGCATAGCAGTAGGCGGCGAGCTCCGTTCGGCACTGGCAATTCTTTGAGCAGGCCGAACCAAAGTCACGGACACCCGCTTCTTCAGGCGTGCATTCACCGGCGACATCGGGTCCGACTGTGACGTCGGTTCCGACCGTCGCGTCCGTGCCGACGGCGGTGTCGGACTGGGTCGTGCCCGTGTCGGCGCCGACGGCCACACATTGACCATTCTGCACGGCCGTCCCGGGGGCACAGGTCGCGTCGCCGTCGCCACAAGCTGCGAAAATAACAGATGAAATAAGGAAGAGTCCAGCGGCAATACGCGTCATGGTTGATGTCCTCGCGGTGTCTAAGTCGATATCAGTGAGCCTGCCACGCGACGCAGGTCACTGCAAGCTGGACCGCTCTCGTGGATGATGTTTGTGTTTTGAAATGTGCGGCAGGCGCGCGCAATCAGGTCGTGGACGGGTCTGATTGTGGGTCATGGCTAGGTGCGAAGCGCGAGGTCCACCAGCACGTGATGTCGTCCCGGCGGCACACACGCTCCCGGCGCGAGAGGGCCTCGGCGCGGGGTGGGGGAGGAGCCTCCGGCCATCCGGTCAAGAGCTGTTCGATGAGCTGGGCCAGCGCTGGGACATCGGTCGCGACGGTCAGGACGCCGCTGGGCGTAAGTGACCGGGCCAGATCGGTCACGAACGCGGGCGTCCAGAGGAGATGTCGGCCCTTGAGCGCCGGGGTGGGAAAGAGGATGTCGACGCGGGAGATCCGACCGTCGAGGACCCCAGCGCCAAAGAGGGTCCTCGCGTCAAGTCTGGCCGGCAGGCAGTTCGGGGGGGCCCTCTCAGACAGCGCTATGACCTGGGCCGCGCGGATCTCGAGCCCAAGCCACCGCGTCTCGGGGAGCCGGATCGCCTGGTCGATGATGACCTCGCCAAAATCGAACCCGACCTCGACCGCGATGGGGCCAGGGGCGTCGATGAACGACAGGATGGCGCGGCGGAGCTCGGCCAGCGGCGGCATGTCGAAGAGGCGACTGCCCCCGAGGGCTCCTGGCGAGCGCGCCCGGTCGGCTCGGGTGGGTGTGAGGGGCGGGGTCCAGGCGTTGCGGTCAACCATCGACGTCACGACCTCTGCGAGAGGGGGGCTGAGCCCCGCGCCTTAGAGCGCTACGGGGGCAAAAACGAAAGAGCCCGGGTCTCGCGAACCGGGCTCTCTGTCAAGCTAAATGCCGTTGCAAATCAAAGGAGATGCGAGACGGCTTCACGCTCGGAGAGGAGCTCCGCGGTCGAGTTCTTGATGCGCGCCATCGTGGCATCATCGACCGGGAGATCGCTGACGATCTCGTACTTCCAGGGCGCCGTGATGCGGACCGGGAAGCTGTAGATGAGGCCCTTGGGGATGCCGTAGGAGCCATCGGACGGTACGGCCATCGACACGTAGCGGTTGTCGCCAGTGCCAACGTACCAGTCGTGGATGTGGTTGATGGCGGCGAAGGCCGCCGAGGCGGCCGAAGACTTACCGCGCGCGGTGATGATGGCCTTGCCGCGGGTGCGGACCGTCGTGTCGAAGTCGCCGGCGAGCCAGTCGGAGCCGACGAGATCCGTGACGCCCTTGCCGCCGATGGTGGCCTGGCTGACGTCTGGAACCATCGTGTCCGAGTGGTTGCCCCAGATAAAGACGTCGCGGACATTGCCAGGGACGACGCCAGCCTTGAGGGCGATCTGGCCGACCGCGCGGTTCTGATCGAGGCGGGTCATCGCGGTGTAGTTCGCCGCGTTCGTCCGACGGGCGCGGGACGAGGCGATGAGGCAGTTGGTGTTGCAAGGATTTCCGACGACGATCACCTTGACGTCTTCGTCAGCCTCGGCGTCGATAGCGTCGCCCTGGCCGGTGAAGATACCGCCGTTGTCGCGGATGAGATCCGCGCGATCTTGGCCGGGACCACGGGGCTTTGCGCCGACGAGCATCACGACGTCCGCGTCGCGGAAACCGTCACGCGCGTTGTCCGCCATCTCGATACCGGCGAGCTGCGGGAATGCGCAGTCGGCGAGCTCCATCGCGACCCCCTCGAGGGTCTGCATAGCGCCCGGGAGTTCGACGAGTTGAAGGATAACAGGCTGGTCGTTGCCGAGCATCTGACCGGCGGCGATCGGGAAGAGGAGGCTGTAGCCGATCTGTCCCGCGGAACCCGTAATGGCCACACGAATGGGCTGCTTCATGAATCACTCCTGGCAGGCGTTGCATTTCGTCGCGCCTGCATCGGAGATGGCAGCCAATTCGGGCCTCTCCGCGGCGCGTGTTGCCGCGGGCCGAGTTGGTCCCGCCGGCGGCTTGATCTAACAGAGGAGCCCTGTGCCGTCTAGGTGTTTACTGTGGCGGCGACCCTCAGCGCTGAAACCTAGGAGGGCGGGGGCTGTCGGCCTACCAGCCCATCAACTCGCAGACGGCGAGGCCAGGCACCAGCACGGGATCGTCGACCCCGTCGTCTGTACCGATCAAGCTCACGAGGTTGTCTTGGCATGGTCGCGCACGCAGCAGACCATCAGGTGTCTCGATACCGAGCCGTTGGAAGAGGGTGGCGGCGTGGGAGAGCCGGAAGAGGGGCGACTCGGCGCCGAGATAGCGCGTGGCCTCGATCACCCTGTCAGTCCCTAGCTTCGCGAGGACGGCGAGCTGGACAAAGAGGTAGTCCTCTTGCGTGAGCTCGGAGGCCATGGCCAGCATGTGCAGTGGGTATTGCACGCGCGCCAGACCGAGCGCTTCGATGGCCGCCAGCATCTGGGAGGTAACGATCGAGAGGCGGGCGTCCGCCCCTTCCTCCTGGCCCAGCGCACAAATGGCGACGGTCCTGTCGCCTTCGAGGCGCAGGACCGTGTTCATCAGCTCGATCGGTGTCGGCACGTTGCGCCGTTCAGGCCGGGTTGATCTTCTGCGCGAGGTAGTTGGCCTCGCCGATCTGTTCCATGAGATCGAGCTGCGCCTCAAGCCAATCGACGTGCTCTTCTTCGGCCGCGAGGATCCTCTCGAGGAGCAGACGCGTACCATTGTCGCCCAGCTCGCGGCACTTCTCGACGCCAGCGTTGAGGCGCGGGACGGCCTCGTTTTCCACGGCGAGATCGCAGATGAACATCTCTTTCACGGTCTCGCCGATGTTGATCTTGCTGAGGCGCTGCACGTTCGGGATGCCGCCGAGATAGAGCACGCGGTCGATGACCTCTTGGGCGTGCATCATCTCCTCGATGGACTCCTTGCGGATGAAGTCGGCGAGGCTCTGGTAGCCCCAGTTCGTGCACATGCGCGCGTGCAGGAAGTACTGATTGATGGCGGTCAATTCGCCGGTCAGGACCTCGTTGAGAAGGGTGATGATCTGTTTGTCAGGATTTTTCGGCATGGGGGAACTCGTCGTTTGGTGGGCGCAGGCTCGCGAGCCAGTCCGGCCCAAAGGGGCATGGCATCAGGCGCGTTGACCGGCTTTCGCGAGCCCTTCGGGGCTCTGCCGATCACATCCTTCGCCAAGCATACCCCGCAACATCGCGCGGCAGCGTCCGCAGTCTAGCCCAGCACCGCACTTGCGGCCAAGCTCAGGAACGGACTTCGCGCCGGATTGAATGGAAGCGCGGACGATTCGGTCGGAGATCCCCTCGCAAACACATACGATCATGCCTTCGTTCTCCTTGTGGGTCGTGGACTTCGCAGCATCATAGTTGCGAATGACGTTTCATCGGGATTGATATTCATTATCAACTGACGAAGCAAGCCTGAGCCGAAGAAAATCATGATATCTCTGATATTAAAGAGCTTATTCGGCGGGGCGAGGCCGCACTGATCGCGTGGCCGTATGGACCGCACGATCGGGACTTCTCAAAATGGGCCACATCTCGTCGGCACTAACGTCCCATGGATGGGCGAAATCGCGTGCTCCCAGGGTACTCTACGACCAACTCATAGCCTCCGGGCGGCAGCGCCGACGGCACAGTGACCGTCGTGTTGAAATGCCCTCGCTCGTCAAGCCGGGCCGCGCCGAGAAGCCAAGGCGTGTTGGCAGCCGCGCCGGAGGCGGCCGAACTGAGGATGAGGACCTGGACGAAGCCCTCTGGGGGTGCGCCGTCGCGCGGGCGAGCCTCGGTCGGCGCGACCGAGCCGGCGACCCCAAAGGGCAGGCCCCGCGTGACGTCGGCTGCGTCAACCCTCATGGTGACCTCCGTGGGGACGCGCGCGTCCACGGGCAGCCAAGCGGACTCGCCAAAGAGCGCCCGCGCGGTGGCAGCGTCCTGCTCCATCGACGACGCGGGCCACAGCGCGCTCGCGGGCCACAGCCAAGGTGCGGCTGCGCGCGTATCGGGTTCGGGCGTCGCGACAGGCGCCTCAGCGCCGCCTTGGTTTTTTTCGAGCGAGGCCTCCATGTCGCTCCAGAACTCGCGCTCGTCAGAGGGTGGTCTCGAACCTGTAGGCGGCGCCGCGTCTTCGATCTCGGTCGGCGCGCTCGCCTCCTTGGGGTCTTCCCGCGCGGGAATAGCGGGAATAGCGGGTTGAGGCAGGCCGTGGACCTCCGTGGCGCCCGCGATCGCGTCGCGATCGAAGTCCCGCGGGATGGGAAAGGCGTCCTCTGGCGGGCGATGCATCGTCTTGTCGCGGCCGCCGTAGATCTCGAGCGAGTCAGCGCCCCCGCCGAGATCCACGCGCGTCCACCCCGCGGGCCCCGAAGCGTCGGCTGGGAGCCAGACCTCAACGAAGACGTGGGCTTCGTTGTAGACGTAGCGGGCTGGTACGCCGAGGCCGATGGCCGTGGCGACGAACGCGAAGGCGCGGTGCCGGCAGACCCCGACCCGGCCGAGGGCGAGATCTTTGTAGATGCCGGCGCGCTCGGGAGGGGGGTCACCCGGCGCAAAGCTTCGAAAGTAAAGGACGAGTGCGTCGAGGGTGCGGCCCAGTGAGCCGGACAGACCGATCCCGAGGGCGCGGGCGACCTCCCTCGCCTGCCGTCGAACGACCGGCGTGGGGCGGGGGCGCACGGCGGCCGGTATCGCGCCGAGGCTCATACGCCTCGCCGCTTCCGGCGACCTGGCGAAATAGGTCCGCGGGGCTGCGATGCGCCAGCGCACCGTCGCGCGACCCGGTTTGCCTAAGCGGACATAGAGGTTATCGCCATCATCGCGCAAGAAGACGAGCGCCTGCGGGGGGCTCGCTTCCCACGAGAGCAAGCGGTCGTCCGAGGACACCGAGGGCATCGGGATCGCCTCGTCGCCTCGCGCCTCGACGACCGCCTCGGCCGTAAAGATGTCGCGCTGTACGGACGCGACGTCCTCCATACGGGCCTCTTTGACTGGCCGGAGGTGGCCGCGGATAAGTTTGAGGTCAAAGTTATCATCGACGCTGTTGAGAGCCCGGCCGCGCTTGTGCGGGACGATGGAGGGGTTGAAGGTCTCGAAGTACTCGAGCTGGGCGTCCTTCTCGGTCGCCGTGTCGGGGCGGATGCTGTCTGGAGTCGCGCTCGAGACCTCTTCGGGTGCGGCATCGCCCGCGCCGAGATCGGCCTCGCCGGGCATGGGTGACGGCTCGCCAGCGAGAGATGGAGAGGGCTGCGGGTCCGAGGTGAGGGCCTCGCCCGGGACCGCAGGCGGTGCACCCTCTGCAGGCGTGGCCTCGGAAGGGGCCGGCGGTTCGGCATCGGGATCGGGCGCCACAGGCAAGACGCCGATCTCGGCCTCGGTTGGCCTCGGGCGTGGCACCGGGTTGAGGTCCGTCAAGGGGGGCATCGCCCGGTCCGGCCTCTTGGAATCTGGACGTGGGCTAGGCTTCGCCGCGGTGTCGGGCCCCCGCCGCGGGTCGTAGATAAAGCTCGGCGTCGGCGGCGTGGCGGCGCCCGCGCCCGGGAGCTGGGTGGGCGCTTGGCCGTTTGGCCCGTCTCCGTGGCTAGCCGGCCCGCCGCCGAGGGCGGTGAGGAAGCGATGGAGAACCCGCCCCGTGGCGTCGACGGACAAGGTGTTGTCCCCGCTCGGTGCTTGACCCCGTCCGACGGTCCCGAGGGTCAGGGCGGCGCCGACCGCCAACGCGATGACGAGTGATGCGGTGATCGCGCGCGTCAAACGCCGCTGAGCCCGGGGATCTCGGGCATTTAACCGGCCTCGTTGCGATACCACCGACAACCTCCGACATGAATAGGGATGGGCCTATCAGCCTAGCATCTGCGCCCTAGCGCGCCCGGTCAAGGTGCGCGCCTTCTGCGTGGCCAATGTCGAGCCTTGCCGATAGGGACCAAACGCCGTAAACCGCCAATGGCGGCGGATTCTTCCAGACGGGGGATCGCCAGCCTCGAAACCACCGGCGGAGGATGACATGAAGCTTGCAACTTTTGATGATGGGACCCGTGATGGGCGCCTCGCGGTCGTGAGCAGCGATGGCCTACGGCTCGCACCAGCGACGGGCATCGCCCCGACGATGCAGGCGGCGCTCGATACCTGGCAGACGACGGAGCCCCTCTTGCGTGCCCTCGCTGCGCGCGTTGACGCTGGCACGGCCGACGACCTTAGAGACGTCTCAAGCGCGTCGATCCGCGCCCCCTTGCCTCGCGCTTATCAATGGATCGATGGATCGGCCTTCTTGCATCACGTTCGGCTCGTGCGCAAAGCGCGCGGGGCGGACATGCCGCCCTCCTTTCTGACCGACCCCCTCGTGTACCAGGGCGGCTCGGACACGATGCTGGCCGCCAACGCACCGATCCGGCATGTCGACGAGGCCTTTGGCATCGATTTTGAGGCTGAGATCGGCGTCATCACTGACGATGTTCCCTATGGTGTGTCCCCCGCCGACGCTCTGCAACACGTGAAGCTGATTGTTCTTTTGAACGATGTCTCCTTGCGCAATCTGATACCAGCCGAGCTGGCCAAGAGCTTCGGTTTCTTCAATTCCAAGCCCCCGACCGCCTTCGCGCCTTTCGCGGTCACCCCCGACGAGGTCGGCGAGCTGTGGCGCGAGGGTCGCTTGCACGTGGACGTCAACGTGGCCTGGAACGGCGAGCACTTCGGGCATCCCAACGGCGGCGTCGGCATGCAGTTTGGCTTCCACGAGCTCATCGCCCACATGGCTCGCACGCGCCCCCTCGGCGCCGGCACAATCATCGGCTCCGGTACCGTCTCGAACGACGTCGAGGGCGTCGGCAGCTGCTGTATCGCCGAGCGCCGCATGATCGAGATCATCGCCTCTGGCGCGCCGACGACGCAGTTCATGCGCTTCGGCGACCGCGTCCACATCGAGGTGAAGAACGCAGCGGGTCAGAGCATCTTCGGCGCCATCGACCAGGTCGTGGTCGAGGGCAAGCAGCCTGGCGGCAAGGTCCAAACCTGATGGGCGCCAGCGCCCCTGACTATCAACTCTACTCCTATTGGCGGTCGAGCGCGTCTTGGCGAGTCCGAATCGTTTTGGAATTGAAGGGGTTAGCCTACGAATACGTGCCGGTTCACCTGGTGCGCGGTGGCGGCGAACAGCACACCGTGGCACACGACGCGCGCAACCCGTTTCATGAGCTCCCCGTCTTGACGACCGCTGCTGGGGCCCACCTCCGGCAGAGCGTCGCCATCGTCGAGTATCTCGAGGAGCTGCATCCGGCGCCGGCGCTCTTGCCGCGCGATCCGGTCGCGCGTGCCCAGATTCGCGCGATTGTGGAGGCCGTCAACAGCGGGATCCACCCGATCCAAAACTTGAAGGTGCTGCAACAGATCGAGTTGGACTTCGGCGCCACCAGCGAGGCCAAGGTCGCTTGGGCGCGTCAATGGATCGCGCGGGGTTTTGAGGCTCTCGAGCGCGTCATCAGCCCCGTCGCTGGCGCTCACGCCTTTGGCGATGCCGTCACGCTGGCTGATTGTTTCATCATTCCGCAGGTCTATAACGCGCACCGCTTCGGCGTCGCGATGGAGGCCTATCCCACCATCGCGCGCGTGACCGCGTCGGCCGCGGTGCTTGAGGCCTTCGTGCGGGCCCACCCGGACGTTCAACCGGACGCCGCCTAGGCCTTAACCGGGCCACAAGGAATCGACACGGGACATAGATCGAATCGAGACACGCGGCGTCTCATACCCAGATGGCGCGTGAAGGCCACGCGTCTGTGTCCTTGGTTCTTTCGTCTTACTCGGACTCGATTTGCGGGCCCGGGGGAGTTATAGAGAAGATCGTGAAAGCCCTGACCGCACCAGAACTCGAGGACCTCCTCCTCGATTACGTCTACGACGAGCTCGGTCCCGCCGACCGCGCGGCCTTCGAGGCTGCGTTGCCGTCGGAGCCGACTATCGTCGCGGAGGTCGAGGCGATGCGTCGGACTCGGACCGCGATGAGCGATCTCGGGCCGCCGCCGGTCTCGGCTGATTTGATGGGTGGCATGGGCGCCGTCTTCGCCGAAGCGAATGCGATGGCTGCGTCGATAGTGGCTCGGCAGGCCTCTCACCAGACCCCTCAGCAGGCTCCCCAGCAAGCCCCCCAGCAGGCCCCAATGTCGCCCGAGAGAGTCCGGCCAGCGCCGGCTGATGTCTCGCCGACGGGTTTTGGCGCTTGGCTCTCGCGCCTCGGCCGGTCTCTCACCGCGGCAATGATGACCCCCGCCTTTGGCGCCGCTGCCGTCCTCTTCTTGGTGGCCGGGGTCGCCGTCGTGATGAGCCGGACTGGTAAGTTTCCTGGCGAAGACAACAGCGCAGAGTCGCAGTCCATCGGTTCGGTCGCGCCCGTCGCGCTGGCCGAGGCCGCCCCCACCGGAGGAGCGGCCGTAGTGGTACGCGAGGGGGAGGGCCTCAAGGCCGAAGCGCCAGCCTTGGCCGCGGCGGAGGCCGGCGAGGTCGCGGACTTCGAGTCCGAGCCTGCGGCGGTCGCGTCGGATGACGGCCTGCCGCGCGAATACAGGGCGAAGGGCGCCAACTCGAAAGACGGGAAACCCGACGTGGGCCTGCTCAAGGCCGCGCAGGGCGGCAAGGCCGCGGAGTCCCAAGAGAAAGAGCTACGTGCGAATGCGGATTCGGACGGGCGGCCTTCGGGCGCCGCGAGGCAAGCGAGGACCACCAACAACGACAATGCCAACAATGATATGTGGGGCGCGACAACGGGGTCGGGGGCAGACGACAACCGCAGCACGGTGACAGAGCTTGACGCCGCGCCCGCGGATCGCAAGTTCGCGCCGGAGCCTTCCAATTACGCGGCGCCGCCGGCCGTGACCCACGGCACCGCGGAGGTCCCTTCAAAGACCGATACGGCGGTCGCTACGGCTGATAAGCCTGCGGATCGGGCGCCAATGGCGAAGGCTCGGCCACAGACTGCATCCTCGACACCCAGCGCCGCGCCGGCCCCGTCTCCTCGGCCTGACACGGCGGATGACGCGAATGACGCCGGCGGCAGGCGGGCTCTTGAGGATCAGGTCGCACCGGCGAGACCGCGTGAAGAGCAGTACGCTCGGACCTCTGATGGCGATAGTCGCGGTGGGGCCGAGCGGCCGGCCAGTGACAACATCGCCCAGCGACAAACGAATGAAGCGGTCGAGACGGCCAACGACAAGCAAATACGCGAGGGCGCGGCCAAGATCGACGGCCTCTGGGCGACCCTTAAGCGGCAGCAGGAGGCAGGGGATCTCGCCGCCGCCGAAAAGACGCTGGCGGCCCTACAAACATTGGGTGCCGATGCGGCGCGTATCAAGGCAGCGCAGGCCCACGTCGCTGACCTGAAGCGTCAGAAAGCGGCCGCGACGAAGGTCTTGCCTGCGACCCGCACGATGGAGTGAACGGTCGCGTCGCCCCCAAATCGGCGGGGCTGCGCGGATCTCTGTCCGAGCTTAGCTACCAGGAGACCAGCCGCTGTAAGGCGTCGGGAAGGCGCTGCTCGAGACCGACGCGCATCATCTCGGGACGCAAGATCCCACGGTGAATCAGCGTATGCATGACCCTTGGTGACAGCTGCTGGCTTGCTCGCCGAAAGAGGTCGGAGGCGGCTAGGACGGGTCCAAAGCGTCTGCGCCACGCACGGTCAAACGCGTGCGCGGCCACGGATGGGCTGCGGCTGCCGACAAGCGCGTCCGCGAGCATCTTGCCGCCGACGAGGTGCAACGCGATCCCCGAGCCGTGGGCTGAGAAGACATGCCCAGCGGCATCGCCGAGCCGTATCACGGGGCCGGCGGGGGTCTGGTGGACGCTAGAACCGCGTCGTGGTGAAAGCGGAATCGGGGCCTGGCCGCCGAAGAGGCGCTCACCGATCCAAGGCTCGCGCCTCACGAAGTCGGCGAGGAGCTTACCGCCGGACGCGTGGCCCTCGCTGGGGCGAGAACCGGTGAGGATCGAGACCTCGTCCTCACCCTCTAGGCGCACGACGACCACCGAGAAGCCGCCGGCCACTCCCGCGAAGCAGACCGGCTCGTGATGGCGGGCGCCGTGGTCCCCCATGAAGCGTTGCGCCGCGGCAGGGTCCGCGACTCGGTAGACGGCTTGGGCCGCGGCGCAGATATCCGCCGGGGCGTGGGGGTTCTTGTCGGCAGGGGCTCGAGTCAGGTGGGCGCGGACGCCGGTGGCGTCGACGATGACGCGACCCCGTCGGGGCCCGCGCGATGTGTTGAGCTGCGGGCCGTCGGGGGGCCCCTCGACGCGGACCTGGTCTTCGAAGACGGCGCCGGCCTCGGCGGCGCCGAGGCGCAGGCGCGCGATCAGGAATCGCATATCGACATCAAGAATATCGCGAGGTTCGATCACGAGTGAGGTCGGCCCCCAGCCCGCGAAGAGGTGAAAACGCGCGGTCGTGCCGCGGCACTCTGGGAATACCGGACGCGGCACCACGGCCTCGTCAAAGGCCCAGCCCGGGACCGCGTTGACCCAGTGCGCGCCGGCGTCCTTGAGGGCGCGCCGCTCCAACACCAGGGTCGCGAGGCCCGCGCGCGCCGCCTGCCACGCGACCGCGGATCCCGCGCTGCCGGCGCCAACGACGATGAGGTCCCAGATCCGTGATGCGTGGTCTTTCATCGATTTCCCTTAGGGTGTTAGGTGCGAGACTGCTCTAACATGCCGCTATCGAGCAAGGCGCACCAGTCCTCGGGGCGATTGATATCGAGGAGCACCTCTGGGAAGGGGACCGGTACCCGTGCCCGCCCAGTCCGAGCCAGCAAGGAACGGAGGCCCTCTGGCTCAGTGTCGAGGCGACAGAGGTCAGCCAGCAGTGACGCGGGCAAGATCAGGGGGTGGCCGCCGCGGCCATTGTAAGTAGGGGCGACGGGCAGCTCGAAGACTGCCGAATCGATGCTGTTCAAAAGGGCATCGAGGACGCGGGCGGTCAACGGCTGGTCGACCGCGACGACCAAGATCGCCCGGATCTCCGCGGCGTGTGGCATGGCCGCGATGGCCCGCGCTGCGGCAGCGATGGACCCCTGGCGGCCGCTCGCCCAGCCTGCGTGGTGCAGCTCGGTGGCGGGCGAGGCGATATAGGCCGAGAGCGCGTGCGCGCCCGTGACGACCGTGACCGAGTGAAATCCACAGAGCTGCGATGCTTGGTGCTCAATGAGATTTGGTCCGCCAGGTGTCAGCTCGAGCAGGGCCTTGGGTGCGCCCATGCGACGCGACGCGCCTGCGGCCGTTAGGATTGCTGAGGTCTGCGCTCGACGTAACACTTGAGCTCCTCGGGCGGGATGCGCATCGATTGGGGCGCCTCGCCGTAACGCAGGGCCTGAACTTCAGCCAAGATCGACAACGCGACAGCCTCAGGCGTGCGCCCGCCCAGGCGGAGGCCCACAGGGGCGCGGAGGCGTGTCCACAAAGCGTCAAGGTCGACGTCCGGGTCACTGGCCTCAGCGACCTCACGGGCGAGCAGGATCGCCTTTCGTTTCGACGCGACGACCCCGATGTAGGCCGTCATCGTCTTTGCTGCTGCGATGATCGCGCGGAGGTCGCCGTCGCGGGTCCCTATGACTACAAAAGAGTTGGGGCCGAGGTCGAGGTCGCCGAGGACGGCTTCTGGGCGCGCGTGGACGATCTCAGCGTCGGGGTAGTTTCCCTCGGACGCCCAGTCGGCGCGGTCGTCCACCACCGTGACGCGATAGCCGAGGCCGGCGATCATGCGGTGCAGCGCGAGGTTGATGTGTCCGGCGCCACAGAGCACGAGGTGGGGTGCCGGTATGTGGACGTCCACATAGATGTCTGCGTTTCCCCCACACATCATGCCGATCCCGCCCGCCTCACGGTCCGTGAGTTTTGCGGTGATGAGGCGACTCTTGCCGGCGTTGATGGCCTCCCGACACGTCGCGAGGCACTCGAACTCGATGCGCCCGCCGCCGACCGTCCCGGCGAGCCGCTGCCCGTCCGCCGCGACGACCATCTTGGCCCCGATGGCGTTCGGGATGCTGCCGCTGACACGCACGATCGTCGCGGTCGCGAAGGGCTCGCGCCTCTCCAGCATGGCTGTCACGAGGCGGTAGACCTCGGCGTCTTCGCTGCTCACGTGGTCTTGTCCTCGGCGCCGGTCTCCTCGGCCCCGTGAGCCTGCCACCAAGCGATGGTCTCGGCGAGGCCCGTCGCGAAGGGGATCTCCGCCGTAAATCCGAAGCGCGCTTTGGCCCGGTCCGTCGCGAGGGCGCGCCGTGGCTGGCCGTTCGGTTGGTCGGGGTTCCACTTAAGAGCGCCCGAGAAGCCTGCAAGCTCTCGGATTTGTTCAGCGAGTTCTTTAATCGTGATCTCACCGCCGGTCCCGATATTCACCGGATCGGCGCCGTCATAGTGTCGTGTGGCGAGGACAATCGCGCGCGCCGCGTCCCGAACATGCAGGAACTCGCGGGACGGGCTGCCGTCGCCCCAAACCTCGACCTCGCCGGCGCCGGCGTCGCGGGCCTCGATCATCTTGCGGATGAGGGCCGGGATCACATGTGAGGTCATCGGGTTGAAGTCGTCGTGGGGCCCGTAGAGGTTGACCGGTAAGAGGTAGACGGCGTTCGTGCCGTACTCTTGGCGGTAGGCCTGCCCCATGACCAAGAGGGCCTTTTTGGCGATGCCATAGGGCGCGTTCGTCTCCTCGGGGTACCCGTTCCAGAGGTCGTCCTCTTGGAAGGGGACGGGCGTAAACTTCGGGTAGGCGCAGATGGTCCCGACGGTGACGATCTTTTTGACGTCAAAGCATCGCGCAGCCTCGATGAGGTCGACACCCATGACGAGGTTCTCGTAGAAGAAGCGCCCCGGGTGACGTCGGTTGGCGCCGATCCCGCCGACGACCGCCGCGAGATGCACGACGACGGACGGTCTATGCTGTTCAAACCAGTTCGTCACGGCGGCGCGGTCCAAGAGGTCCAGCTCGGCATGTGTCGGTCGCAGCAAGTGTTTCGCGCCGGCCGCCTCGAAGGCGGACGTCACGTGGCGCCCGAGGAAGCCATGGGCTCCGGTGATAAGGATACGGTCTTCAGCGAGGTTAACTATTGAGTTCATCGTATTTTCTCGGTGAATGACAATCGGATCAATCGGATCAATTGGATCAGTCGGGCCGGCTGGCTCGGACCTCACGCCGTGCCTCGGCGAGGTCGGCGTCCACCATGAGGTGGACGAGCTCTTCGAAGGTGACCTTGGGGCGCCAGTCTAAGACCTCCGCCGCGCGGCTGGCATCGCCGAGGAGCAGATCGACCTCGGTGGGCCGGAAGTAGGCTGGGTCGATCTCGATCAACGTCTGACCGTCGATGGCCGACACACCACGCTCGTCGACGCCGACGCCTTCCCAGATGATGGGCAAGCCGACCCGCGAAAAAGCGTGCTCGACGAACTCGCGGACGCTGCGGGTCTGGCCCGTCGCGATGACGAGGTCTTGGGGCGTATCCTGCTGCAACATGCGCCACATAGCCTCGACGTACTCGGGGGCGTATCCCCAGTCGCGCTGCGCGTCGAGGTTGCCGAGGTAGAGGCGCGACTCGAGTCCGACGGCGATACGCGCGGCGGCGCGCGAGATCTTGCGCGTGACGAAGGTCTTCCCGCGGCGCGGGCTCTCGTGATTGAAGAGGATGCCGTTGACCGCGAAGAGCCCATAGGCCTCGCGGTAGTTGACGACGGACCAATAGGCGAAGAGCTTCGCGACCGCGTAGGGCGAGCGGGGATAAAAGGGCGTCGTCTCGCTCTGGGGGGTCTCGACGACCTTGCCGTAGAGCTCGGACGAGCTGGCCTGGTAGTAGCGGACCCGGCCGCCGTGGTCGCGGATGGCGTCCAAGAGACGGAGCGCCCCGAGCGCGTCAACATCAGCAGTATATTCAGGTACTTCGAATGATACTTTGACGTGGGATTGGGCGCCGAGGTTGTAGACCTCGCTTGGCCGGATCTTCTCGATGAGGCGGCCAAGGCACGAGGCGTCGCTCAAGTCGCCATAATGCAGATGCAACCGCCGGCCCGCCTCGTGGGGGTCTTGGTAGATGTGCTCGATGCGCTCGGTGTTGAACGTGCTGGCGCGCCGGACGAGGCCGTGGACCTCGTAGCCTTTTTCGAGCAGCAGCTCGGCCAGATAGGAGCCGTCCTGGCCAGTGATGCCGGTGATGAGGGCGACTTTGGGTGCGGCGGAGGTTTCCATGGGTTCCTTTCAAACACGGCCCGCCGACCGCGGCAAGGGCTCATGCGGTGGGTGGTCGCGGACGCCGCGGTGATCGGTCGAAATTGCGTTTTTTGCCCGAGGCGCGTAGTTGGCGGAGATGGACACGACCGCCACGCGAAAATCGACCGTGACGACCATCCTCGGTCTACCGATGCTCGCGGCGTGTCTTCTTGGCGCCCTGGGTGTGATCGGCCCGGGCTGCGGCAAGACGACCGATCACACCGCGACCGACGGCCAGACCCGCCGACTCGTATCGGTCGCTCCCGCGCTGACGGCGATCGTCGTGGACCTCGGCGCAGCCGACGAGCTCGTAGGAGTGACGCGCCACTGCGCCCTACCAGCCGGGCCTAAGACGCCGCCGGCTATCATCGGGGACTTTCGCCCCGTGCCCGAGCGTGTCCTGGCTGCGCGACCGACGCACGTCTTGATGGCCGCCTACGCGACGCAAGCCCACGAGCGAGAGGGTCTGGAGGCCCTCGGGCTGCCAGTGAAGACCTTCGATCTCGTGACGCTGACCGATCTATCAAACACGGTGCGAGAGCTCGGCGTTTTGCTAGGCAGGCAGGGGCAGGCGGAAGCGTTGAACACGGCGCTTGAGACCGCCAAGACTAGACTTGGGGCGTGTTTCGGCCCCCACGATGGGCCCAGGCGCCCCTCTTACGCCCTCATCTATGGCACCGAACCGGGCTTCGTCTATACGACCGGCGGCGGCGACCACATCTCCGAGCTGCTCGACCTGACAGGCGCGACCAACGCGCTCTCCTCCTACCCCCGGACCGCGCGCATCGGCCTCGAGCGGGTCCTTGAGGCTCGGCCTGAGCTTATCTTATATGTGGCTCCATCGGAGGAGATCCCCGACGCCGGCGCCGCCGTGGCCTCCTGGGCGCGCTGGGCCGAGGTGCCCGCGGTGAAAAACGGCGCCGTTCGGGTCTGGCCCGACGACCGCCTCGCCCGCAACGGCACCCACCTCGCGGGACTCATCCCCGACCTCTGCGCCCTTGTCCGCACCGCGGTCCTCTCGCCCGGGGCGGAGCCGTCGCGATGATGGCGACCCAGCGGCGATACCTGCTGGCCCGGCCCGCCGCGCTGGCGCTTATCGGTGTGGGCGCCGTCCTCGCGGCGCTGCTCATCGGGATGCCCGGCGTGTCTCTGGGCGACGCGTTGACGAACCTCGACGGACTCGAGGGTCGCATATTCATGCAACTGCAACTTCCGCGCGTGGCCCTCGGCTTCGCGACCGGCGCGGTGCTCTCGGTCGCGGGCCTCTTGATGCAGGCTATCCTGCGGAATCCATTGGCAGATCCCTATATTCTCGGGGTCTCTGGCGGGGCGGCCGTGGGCAGCACCCTCTTCGCCGTCGCCGGGCTCGGACTTGGGCCACTCTTTGGTCCTCTGGGCGGCTTTGTCGGCGCTCTCTTGGCCTTCTCGCTCGTGGCCTTCTTCGGTAGGGGAGGGGGGAGCCAAGCGCCCCTACGCATGCTCCTCGCCGGGGTCGTCGTGAACTCGCTCTCCGGCGCCGCGCTCATGATCTTCGCCGCGCTCGGCGACTCCGGTGACGTCCAACGGACCCTCGTGCGCCTCATGGGCTCTCTCGGGGTCGACCCCTCCCTACCCGCCCTCGCCCCGACGGTCGTAGGCATCGGCCTCGCCTTTGTCCTCCTCGCGATGCCCTATCGTCGGTCTCTGGACCTCCTCGCGCTTGGTGATGACACCGCGACCAGCCTCGGGGTTGACGCCGCTTCATTGCGAAAGAAACTATTGATGCTGCTATCATTAGGCGTCGGCGCCGTGGTCGCGGCCACGGGCCTCATCGGCTTTGTTGGGCTCGTCGTGCCACACGGGCTCCGTCTCTTGTTCGGGCCGACCCACGCGCGTCTATTGCCTCTCTCGGCCGTCGTTGGGGGCGCCGTCGTCGTGCTCGCGGATGCCGGTGTGTCGCGCCTGACCGATGCCCTAGGCACCGAGCTGCCGGTCGGCGTGGTCATGGCAATACTTGGTGGACCACTCTTTTTGTGGTTGCTCCTCAAGGGCTTTCGCCGGGGGGATCTCGCATGAGCCAGCCCTCCCAGCGGCCAGTCGTCGCGCTCTTTGCCGACGGTTTGGTCTATGAAATCAACGGAAAGGTCCTCGTGAGCGCCTTCTCTGCCGATCCACAGCCGGGCGCCGTGCATGTGATCGTCGGTCCCAATGGCGCCGGGAAGACCACGGTCCTCAGAATGCTGGCGGGCCTCCTGGTCCCTGCCCGCGGTTCTGTGCGGCTCGGCGAGCGCCCAATCACAGCCCTGGCCCCTGCCGAGAGGGCCCGCGCGCTGGCGGTCCACCTCGAGGTCCCCGATGGAGCCTTCCCATACGGCGTCCAAGAGATCGTCGGGATGGGCCGCCACCCTTATCAGAATGACGCGACGGCCCGCGCATCAGATTCCACAGCCATTCAAGGCGCGATGGTCGCCCTTGACGTCCTCGGGCTCTGCGATAGGCCCTTTCCTGCCCTGAGCGCCGGTGAGAAGCAGCGCGTCGCCCTCGCGCGGGTCCTCGCGCAAGACACGCCAGTGGTGCTCCTCGATGAGCCCCTGGCGCGCCTCGACCCCTTTCACGTCGAGCGTGTGCTCGCAGTCCTCACGCGTCTCGCCGCGGAGGGCCGGACGGTCGTGGTGATCGCGCACGACCTCGACGTCGCCGCTCGCCTCGCTGACGTCATCTATGTCATGCACGAAGGGGCTCTGCGTGCGTCGGGCCCGCCTGAGGAGGTCCTCACGGCGGCTCTTATCGCGGATGTGTGGGGGATCGACGTCGACTTCGTCCAGGGCAGGCGCCTAGATGGCGGGCCCCGGCGCGTCATCGCGATTCGCGGGGCCATCGTTGATTCCCACAAGTCGTAACCTCCTCCCGCTCTGGCGCGTGCGCTCAGGCGGAGCACCCGGGCTTGTCGTCCTGTGTGCCGCCGAGTCGCTGATCGCCGTCGCGGCCTCTGGGGCTGGCTGGGCGAGAGCGCTGGGCTCGCCGATGTTATGTGTACAAAGTAGAAATAGCGCCGCGAGGGTATTGAACCGAGTCATCGGCGCCGACCTCGGCCTAGCGGGTTAGGCGTACCAATAGGTCTTCGTGTGGCAAAAGGAGAGGATACCGGCGCGCCCCAGCTCTCGCCCAAAGCCGCTCTCGCGGGTCCCACCGAAGGGTAGACGTGCGTCGGACCGGCTCATCGCGTTCACAAAGACGGCGCCGACCGCGAGGCGCTCAGTCGCATCTCTTGCCTGCTCGGGATCGTGGGTCCAGACACTGGCTGCCAGCCCAAAGCTGCTGTCGTTCGCGAGGGCGACCGCCTCGTCCCAGTCTGCGACCGTGAACACGCTTAGGACCGGTCCAAACAGCTCCTCGCAGGCCGCCGCCGAGTCGCGGGGGACGTCGGTCAAGAGGGTCGGGGGGTAGAAGAAGCCCGGCGAAGGCGGGATCACGCCGCCGAGTTCCAGCCGCGCACCGGCGGCCACGGAACTTTCGACTTGGGCATGCAGCGCCGCCCGAGCCTCGGCCGACGCCAAGGGGCCGATGTCGACGGATTCATCCATCGGGTCGCCGAGTTGTAGGGCCGCGAAGGCACTCCGCACCCGCGCCAGCAGAGGCTCGGCGACCGACGCGTGGACGATCAGGCGCTTGGCGGCGATGCAGCTCTGGCCGTTGTTGCCGACGCGCGATTGCACGACCGTCTGGGCCGCCGCGTCGAGGTCGGCGGATGGCATCACGATAAACGCGTCGCTGCCCCCAAGCTCGAGCACGACCGGCTTCAGGTGGGCCCCAGCGGTCGCCGCCACAGCCCGTCCCGCGGGCTTCGAGCCCGTGAGAGTCACGGCGGCGATGCGCCGGTCCTCCAGGATGGAGATGGATGTTTCATTTGTAATTACAAGGTGTTGTATGAGTCCGCGCGGCGCCCCGGCCTTGCGAAAGAGCGCGGCGATGCGCTCGCCGCAGCCCATGGTGCCAGGGGCATGCTTGAAGACCACGGCGTTTCCGGCCATCAGCGCGGGGACGCTGAAGCGAAAGACCTGCCAGAAAGGGAAGTTCCACGGCATGATCCCAAAGACGACGCCGACCGGACGATAGACGACCCCACTTGAGCGTGCGTCCGTCGGGACCACCTCATCGGCTAGCATCGCTGAGGCGTTGTCGGCGAAGTAGCGCGCAGCGGATGCGCACTTGCCGATCTCGGCCCGGGCCTGCAGCCACGGCTTTCCCATCTCCTGAACCATCAGCGCGGCGAGCTCATGCTCGTCCTGCTCAAGGAGGCGCGCGAGTCGTAACAAGACCGCCGAACGCTCCTCAGGTGGCGCCGCCGCCCACCGCACCTGAGTCTCCGTTGCCTCCTGCAGGGCGGCCTCGATGGCTTCAGGGGTGGTCGCGGGGGTCGTCCAGAGGGTCCTGCCCGTCGTCGGGTCGATGCTCGTGAAGCTTGTCATGCCACGATGATGTCGCGGCTGTCGGCGCGACGCGACTATTTTTTGCGGGACAAGGACCGAGCGCGCGCCTCTAGGTCTTAGGATGAATCGCCTTTTCAAGCAGGGAGGGTTCACCCGCGATAGGTGTGAAGCCGACACGTCGATAGTAGGCGGCCATCTCGGCGCTCGGCGGTTCGACCAAGAAGCGCCGGGGCCCCCCCTCGGGAAAGCGGCGGTCGAACTCGCTGTAAGCGAAGCGGGCGCTGCGGAGATCGCGGAACTCGGGCGTCACATAGTCGAGGTGGATTCGAAGGTCCTGTCCATCCTTCCCATCCTTCGTGTAGACAAAGAGCCCCGTCGACACAAGGTCGCGCAAGATGAAGAAACCGTGGCGGTCGTCGATCGCCAGCACGTCCGTATTGGGATGCGAGTGCGCCATGTCCTTGCCATGGAAACGCAAGAAGCGTGCGAGGTACCAGTGCGATGCCTCTGATATCGATTGCAGTTCAAAGTGAATTGGGCTGAACACCAGGCGCCGCAGGTACCAAGCGTGGACGACCGAGATGAAGATGTTGGCGATGACGATGGGCCACGCGCCGATGAGCACGCCGTAGAGGCTCATCGTCATGGACCCTAGAAGCGCGACGACGCGCAGGCGCAGCATGTTGCTCATCATCATCGCGACGGCGATGAGGATCGATGCGACATAGCCGATCACTTCAGGAGCACTCATAGGCCTCCCATGGGCGGCGCGGCGCGTTGGGTCAAGCCAAAACGATGGCGAGGGTCGAGCGCGCGCCATCAATTGTGGGTTGATGGCCTCATGACCCGCCGCCAAATCGTGATATGGGGGCATGATGTTCAAGATCGCCGACCTCGAAAATGCCCCAGGACAAGCCCCGCGTGATGGAATCGCGCGCCTCCGCATCGCGCTCACGGAGAGACGTCCGGCTGCAGCGCTTGAACTCTTGGATGTCGTGGAGAGCGGGCTGAGTGAGGCCGATAGTCGGGCCATCCGCCAAGCTATCTGGGCCCAGGCTGGGTCGCTTCGGGCCCTCGCGGCGCTAGATGAATCCGACGGCGAGCTCAGCCCGCTTGGGGCGCACGCCGTCACCGTCACACCGGTGGGTTTAGATGCGGCGCTCGAGACGGGCGCGTTCGCCGAGGTGGACTTGCCGCGCCTTGATCCCGATGCCCTTGTGCTGGTGCGGGATGCCGCCGCGCACGCCGGCCGGGCCGCAGACCTAGCGCGCGCCCAACTCGCGCTTGCCGAGACGGCCGAACGCGTCGACCTGCGGGTGGGCCTCGTCGAGGCGGCCCAGGCTCTCGCGCATGCGCTCGGGGATCGCGTCTTGACCGCGCTTGTCGAGGTCTTCTTGGCCCGCCTTGATGCCGACTTCGGCGAGGCTGAGGACGCCGTGGAGCGGGTCGCTGAGGTCCTCTCGCTCGTGACCCCCGAGGAGGCCCCGATCGCGACGACCCTCGCGCTGATGGTGCGCGCGGCGGTCCTAAAGAGGGCCGCTGTGCCGACCCCGTCCGGGACCTCGCCAGAGGCCGACAAGACCGCGCATCCCCTTGACGCACGCCTGCCCGACCTCATCGTCCGTGTGGGCTGGCAGGCCGGCTACCCCGGGCCCGCGTGGGGCCTCCGGATGCCCACCGCGTCTTTGAAGCAGGCGGACGGTTGACCTTGTTGTCGCGGGTGCAACTTGGTGTTAATCCGTTGCACATGACGCCTCTTGTGCCCGCCGACCCAGAACTCGACCTCGCCAGCAGCCCTCTCACGCCCGACGCGCGTGTGCCCTACGCTGCCCGAGTCTTTTGCAATCGCAACCTTCGGATGGACCGCATCCACCACATCGGTTTCGACATGGACTACACTTTGGCCATTTACGAGGTGGCCATGGAGGAGCTCCAGGCCGAGATGGTGCTCGACCGGCTGGTCGACAAATTCGGCTACCCGGAGGACACGCGCACCATCCAATATCGCCCCGACTTCGGTATCCGCGGGCTGGCGGTGGATATCGCCCACGGCAACATCTTTAAGATGAACGCGCACCGCTTTGTCGGCCGCACGCGTCACGGGGACGCGGCGCTCACGCGCGAGGAGCGGCGCGCCCTCTATCGCAACCGTCGCCTGTCGCCTGGTGACCCCGCCATCGTCATGGTCGACACCCTCTTCTCATTGCCCGAGCTCTGCCTTTACAGCCAGCTTGTGGCGCGGATGGACGCGCAGCCCGGGGCCGAACGCGACTACGCGAGCCTGTGGCGGGATCTGCGCAGCGCGATGGACGAGCTGCACCGCGACGGCACCCTCAAGGCGCGCTTGACCGCAGACATCGGGCGTTACGTCCGGCGCGTGCCTGAGCTGGCCGACACCCTCCACGCCTTCAGGGCCGCGGGCAAGAAGCTCTTTATCATCACAAACAGCGAGCCGGCTTACACCGACAGTGTTATGCGGTACCTGCTCGAGGGGGAACGCGATGATTATGACAGCTGGCGCGGATACTTCGACCTCGTCGTGACCTCGGCCCGCAAGCCCCTCTTCTTCAACTGTGATGACCCCTTCCTCACTGTGAATCCCGACTTCTCCTTGGGGGACCCCGTCTCAGAGCTGCCGCCGGGCTCCATGGTCGCGCAAGGCAATCACAAGGAACTCGCCCGCCTCGCCGGCATCGCCGGGGATGACGTCCTCTACGTCGGCGATCATCTCTACGGCGACATCATGCGCTCCAAGCGCTCGACGTCTTGGCGGACGGCGATGATTGTGCCCGAGATGGGCGAAGAGCTTGAGCGCATTCGTCTCTTGGCGCCGCAGCTAGACGAGCTTGAGCGCCTCGAGCAGGTGACCCACCAGCTCGAGCTCGAGATGTCGTCGGCGATCGCGAAGGGCGACGACTCCGAGGTACTCCCGGAACAGGTCGAGAAACTCAAGGGCCGCCTCAAGGAGATGGAGGCCGACCTCGCCACGACCTTCAATACTACGTGGGGCCCGATCTTTCGCGATCGCAGCGAGCTGTCGGCCTTTGGAACGCAGGTCGAGGACTACGCTTGTATCTACACCGGCAGGGTCTCAAACTTTATTCACTATTCACCGAACTTCTACTACCGTGCGCCGCGCGATCGCATGGCGCACGAGCTGCAGCGATGAGGTCTTGGCTCGCGCGCGCTGTCATCCTCGCCTGCCTTGGGCAGGTCGCGGCCGCGTGCGCCACTGGCGGGTGGCCGCGCGCCTCCGAGAGCTTGAAGGCCGGCGCGCTACCGACCGCGCGCCAGGCCGAGCTCTACCTCCTCGGCAATTCTGACCCCGAGGGCGCCGCGCGCAAAGCTGAGGCGGTCCTCGGCGATAGCAGGACGACGGCGGCCGAGAGGGCTCGCGCCTTCGCGGTCCTCCTCGTCGCATCTGAGATCACGGGCGAGTTCGAGCGGACCGTGCCCTTCGTCGCCGAGCGCCTCATGGCCGCCGCGAACCCCTCGGACGCCTTTGTGGCCGCGTCGTCCCTCGACCGCGTCTGGGGCCGCCTGGACGGTGGTGCGCCTGACGACACGGCGATTATCGATGCGATAGCAGAGGTTTCTTGGCGGCACGCGCCGGGATATGCTGCCGCGGCCTTCGAGTTGGACCGCCAGGGGGTCGGGGCCAGTCTGCTCACGATGGGCATAGCCTCCGAGCGCGCCGCGACCGAGGCCGCTGGAATTCTCACGGGTTGGCGCATCTCCGGGCCATGGGGGCACACGCCGACGATCGATCTTGGGTCCTATCAAGGGCCGGAGACGCGGGCTCTGGCCGCGGTCGAGCATCCAGGGACCGAGTGGCGAGACGCTCTCAAGACCTCCGAGGGGGTCTTCAGTGACGGCGATGTGCTCGTCTTCGATCTCGACGGACGCCCCGGGCTCGCGTTCGCCGAGGCGTCCGTCCCGGCCTCCCTAGGCAGCGGTCCTGAGGCTTGGCTGTCCTTCGAGACGAATCGGCTCGCGCGCGTCTTTGTGGGCGGGCAGCTCGTGGCCGAGCGCGCCGATCCGTACGCGTCGGCCTTTGTCTCTCAAGTGATCGCGACCCCGCTGCCCGGGACTCGGGTCACCGTGAAGTTTGCGTCGCCCGACGGGCGCGGCTTTTTCCGGTTAGCGTTGAGGCCTTACGCGCTGGATGGGCGCGCGCCCCCCTCGGCCGACGCTCCCCTGCTCGATTCACTTGGGCCCGACGACCCCGCGGCCGTCGTCGCGGCGATCCTTGAGTTCCAGCGCCTCCTCGCGCGGCCCTACCGCGACCCCGTTGGGGCCGAGCGTGTCCTGAACGCGGTCGCGAAGGCCCTCGGCGAGACCCCGGTCGTGACCTGGATGCGCTTTCGGCTCGCCTACATCGACCTCGACGCCGGCTGGGGACGCCGTCGCGAGACCCTGCGCGCTCACCTCGAGGTGTTGCGCCGGCATTGGCCTGAGGCTCCGGTGTTCAAGCGAGACCTCGCGCGCATCGAGCGAGAGGAGCAACGCCCGGACGTCGCGCTTAGTCTTTTGACGTCCAATGATCCGCGCACCCGGCTTGAGCGTCTTGAGCTCCTGCGCGAGCGCGGTTGGGAGGCTCGCGCCCTTGAGTTGGTCGCCGCCCTCGTCATGGAACAGCCCGAGAGCCCACGTATCGCGCAAGAGGCTATCGACACCTACGCAGCTTTTGGGCGTGTCGAGGATGCCCTCGCCCTCGCGACGAGCCTTGAGGCGCGTTGGCCAGGTTTTGGCGCGGGCCGCCTAGCCGCTTTCTACCGCGACGCGGGGCGCGCGGATGAGGCCGCGATACTTGCAGCTAAACTGTTTAGAGCTCGGCCGCAACGACACGCAGACCTCCGCGCGACGGTTGAGGCCCTGCGGCTCGCCGGTGACATCAAGGGCGCCCGCGATGCGCTCCAAGCCTTCTTGGCCTCACGGCCTTCTGACCTCTGGGCCCTTGCGGAGGAGGTCCGTCTCGAGCTGGGGTGTGCGCTCCCCATCTCCGCGGCCTCAAAGCCCCTGGCCTGCGACGCGCTCGCGGGCTATCTCGCGGCGGTGCTCACGGAGGCCCCATCGCACGCCCCGGTCACGTCCCTGTCCGCCCTCATCGCCGGTCGCGCTGAGTCATTCGACGCGACACCCGCCGACGGCGCGCAGCGGTTAGCCACCGCCCGAAAAACCCAGCTCGCGTCAGACAGCCCTCTCATGGCCTTCCCCGTCGTGACGGTCCTTGATCGCAGTAGCACGCGGGTCCTCGCGGACGGCGGCACTGTCGAGCTCTCCCACAAGGTCCGCCAAGCCAACACGAGGCAGGGCGCCGATGCCCTCGGGGACGTCCGCGTTCCAGCGGGCGCGAGGCTCCTCATCGCTCGCACGATCAAGGCTGACGGGCGGGTCGTCTATCCGGAGATTACGCCCGGTAAGACGGATATCAGCCTCTCCGAGCTAAAGCCCGGCGACGCCGTCGAGACCGCGTGGGTCAGCCATAGCCGCGTGGAGCTTGAGGAAGGCGGCTACCTGACCAGCGTCGGATTCGCGCATCTTGGCGTGCCGATACTTGCGATTGAGAGGGATATTGAGCTGCCCCCGAACCTTGAGCTCGACATCGCCCTTCGCCACGGCGCCCCGAGCGCGAACCGTCACGCGCTCCCCGGAGGCGGCACCGCCTATCAGTGGCGCCTCACCCCCGATCCGGTCCGCGACTTTTGGCCGCGCGAGCCCAACTCGGCCTCCGCCCGTAGCTTCACTCCCTATGCGGACCTTCGGGTGATTCGGCCCCTCGCGGCGCTTCACTCTCCGTCAGATGTCTTCGCCGAGAGGCAGGCGGCGCTGCTCGCCATCGCGCGAGCTTACGCCCAGCGCCTGCGTCACCTCGCGGCGCCCGGGCCGCGTCTTCAGGAGATGGCCACTGCGCTGCGGCGGACCGCAAAACGCACGGGATCGGACTACGCCGCCGTCGCGACCGACTGGGTCCGTGAGCACATCGAGGCGAGCGAATCGGACAATCTATTCGAATCTTCGGTCGAGATGGCCCTCGGCACAGGGCGAGGCAACCGCGCCCTCGTGTTGCTCGCGCTCATGCAGCGTGACGAGCCGGAGGCGAGCTTGGTCCTCTGCGCACCCGAACGCGAGGGCCCGTTGCCCGACGCAGACTCGCCCCTGCCGAACGCCAACCGGTTCTCCTCTCCGCTCGTGAGCCACCGGGGCCGCCTCTACGACGTGTCCCGCCTTCATACCGACCCGACGGTCCTGCCTGCTGAGCTGCGCGGCGCGACCTGCCTCGATTCGCGCGCGTCCGAGCGCGGGGTCCTCGCGATGACCCAGATCCCAGTAGGCACTTTGGATGGTTTTTCGTTTGACTTCAAAATAAATGTGCGACTGAAATCCACCGGCGCCGCCGACGTCGTGCTTGAGGGCGCCTTTTTCGGGCCCAACGCGGCCGGCCTTCGCCAGGTGTGGGTCAAGCAGGACGAGGTCCGTCGTCGGCTCATCTGGGAGCAGTGGCTCTCGGGCCTCTTTCAAGGCGCGACCTTGACCTCCGCCGAGGTCCGTGGCGCGGCCTCCGCGCGTGATGCCATGCGTGTGCGACTGGCGTTCACGGTTCCCGGCTTTGCCCGCTCGGAGGGTGACACGCTGGTCGTGTCGCGGCTCAGCGAGCGCGCGCTCTTGGCCAACGACTTCACCGGCGCGCCAGAGCTCCCGGAGCTCGTCGGCCTGCCCGCACGCCGCACGCCCCTTCGCGTGTCATCCCATGACGAGCGCATCACCTGGATGGTCACGGCCCCAGCGGGGTTTGAGGCGGCTGCGGATTCGGCGGATTCGGCGGGCACGGGCGGCGCGGAGAATTCGTCTGGCTCTCTGGCCAGCTTTCGCGACCGTAGTCAGATCTCGGACGATAAGTCTGAGATCGAGGTCACCCATGAGAGCCTCCTCGCCCCCGGCATGATCCTCCCCGGCGCCGGCTATGACCAGGTCCGCGACCTGCTCAACGGGGTCGCCAGCGGCCGTTCGCGGAGCTACACGTTTAAAAAGAAGCGGTAATGAAACTCACTATGTGCCGATGCTTAAGCAAAGGGGCAAATTTTCCCATGGCCCGCGCCTTGCCTCCGGGGACCCTTGGTGAGAGGATCAACTCATGGGAACTCGGGCCGTACTGCTCCTAGCATCGGCCCCCACGAGTTTCTTGGCGTCACTGGCGGGGAGGCCACGGCGCACTGTCACAGATCGCGGCCCCCTTGGGTGGGGCAATGGGGAGTTCATGCGGGTCATCGCGGGTCTCATGTATGTCGTCGCTTTCGTGTTGGCGTTGGTTGTCGCGCCGACCGCTAGCGCGGCCGATAATCCGGCGCACGTGCCCGGAATCGCTGCGTGCCCCGACCCAGCCATCATGGTCGGTGACGCGCCCCCCGTCGGCACCGTTCAATGGTGCGCGGTGACGGGATCCGACGGCAAACTCTTGGCTCACGGGCCCTTCTATCAGTTCTTTCGGCACGGCCAGGTCGAGCTCCAGGGTGATTTCGTCCGCGGCGAACGTCAGGGCCGCTGGCGTGAGTACGACCAGGATGGGCGCCTAGTCGTCGACAGTCGCTATGCGGCGGGCGTGCTAGACGGACCCTATGATGGGTTGAACACCGACGGTGTTCGGATGCGCGGGACCTTCCGCGCCGGCAAGCGCGAAGGGGCCTGGCGTCTCGAGGGCCAATCCGGCGATCTGGAGGCCGAGGGTGCCTACAAGGCTGACCTGCGCGTTGGGGCCTGGGTGGAATTTGGGGCGGATGGCCGCGAGTCCAAGGGTAACTACCTGCGGGACGAACGAGATGGCAAGTGGTCGATTTTTAACGTGGAAGGTCTGCTCGTCGCGGCCGGTCCGTTTCGCCGCGGGATACGTGAGGGCGTCTGGCGCGAACACGACGACGCAGGCGTGCTCCGCGCGACGGGCACCTACCAAGGAGATCAGCGGGTGGGCGTCTGGCAAACCTTCGACGCGGCCGGCCGCCTAGAGAGCGAGGGCGAGACGATCCACGGCAAGAGGCGCGGCCTGTGGAAGGAGTTGCGCGCGGACGGCACGCGCCAAGAAGGCAAGTACCTAGAAGATCAGCGCGAAGGCCTCTGGACCATGTGGCACGCGCCGGGTGTGATGTCCGCGCGGGGCCCGATGCTCGCCTCCCAGATGCAAGGCATCTGGGAGCATTTTGGCGTCGATGGTGTGTTGAGGTCAAAGGGGTCGTGGGTCAACGGGCTCCGCGACGGGGCGTGGTCCGAGTTCGCCGAGAACGGCATGGTTCACTCTGGGACCTACCGCGACGGCGTGCGGCATGGCTACTGGCGGGTCCTAGGTCCGGATGGCCGCGAGGTGGGCGTGGCGCGCTTCGTCAACGGCGAGCAAGTCGAGAGACCTCAGCCGCAGTAAATCGGCGGTCCCGCCTCCTCTTGTATGGCCGCGCTCGGGGCCAAACCCGGAGGAGCGGTCTCGAGGGTCGGAGAGGCGCCAGCTGGGCGGCTTGTCCGTATCGCGGCGGTCTCGCTCGATCGAAAATGCGTCGCGTGGCGCGGTCGCGGTGGCCCGGGCTCGACTCCGACGAGGCAACGCGGCTATAGTCCGGCCATGTCAATGTCGCACACTCTTCGCCGCAGCCTCCTCGCCCTCCTCCTCGTCGCCGCGGGCGCCTTCACGGCGTCGCCAAGCGACGCTCGCGCCGACTGCGCGGGTGTGCCGCTGAACGGCACCTGCAGCGGGACCTCTTACGTTTACTGTGCTTTCGGACTCCGCGTGAGCGTCGACTGCGCTCTGTTCGGAAAGACTTGCGGAGTTCAGACCTTTTTTAACCTCATCCCCTATCACGGCTGCATCGCCACAGATGAGGACCCATGTAAGGGGGTCCAGTGCGGCCCCGGCTGCGGTTCCTGTAGCTCGGGCAAGGTCTGTAATGTCTACGGGCAGTGCATCGACCCGGCGACGTGCACCGGCAACTGTAGCGGGAAGGAGTGCGGCGACAATGGCTGCGGCGGCAGCTGTGGCACATGCGGTAGCAACGAAAATTGCGACTATAATTTCCAGTGCGTCGCCCCAGCCCAGTGCCAAGCCAATTGCACGGGCAAGACCTGTGGCGGCGATGGCTGCGGCGGCGCGTGTGGTGTCTGCCTCCAGAGTGAAAGTTGCAGTTACACATATCAATGCGTCCCCAAGAATGGTTGCAGTCCACAATGCACGGGCAAGACCTGTGGCGGAAATGGCTGCGGCGGTGTGTGCGGTGTGTGCCCCTCAACCCAGAGCTGCAACGCCAGTGGGGTGTGCGTTCCAAAGAGCGGTTGCACGCCCAGCTGCTCGGGCAAGACCTGCGGCGGCGACGGGTGCGGTGGCTCGTGCGGGACCTGTACCGCCGGCCTCAGCTGCAACTTCAGCGGTCAATGTATCAGCACGGGCGGCTGTACGCCGAACTGTAGCGGCGTCGCCTGCGGCGGCGACGGGTGCGGCGGCACCTGCGGGACCTGCGGCCAGGGCGAGAGCTGCAACTATCAAGGTCAATGCATCGCCACGGGGACCTGCACGCCCAATTGCTCAGGCCTGCAGTGTGGTCCCGATGGCTGCGGCGGCAGCTGCGGTGGCTGTGTCGGAGGCTCCGTGTGTAATTTTGCAGGTCAATGCATCCAGCCGGGTGGCTGTACCACGCAGTGTACAGGCCGCGAGTGTGGGTTTGACGGCTGCCTCGGTACCTGCGGAACCTGCGCCTCCGGCAAGAGCTGCAACGCTCTCGGCAAGTGCGTGACCCCCGGTGGGTGTGTGCCCTTCTGTAGCGACCGCGCCTGCGGCGGCGATGGCTGCGGGGGCTCCTGCGGGGCCTGCGCCGCGGGGACGAACTGCAGCTACACCGGGCAGTGCGTGTCACCGAACAGCTGCGTGCCCGACTGCGCTGGCAAAGGCTGTGGACCGAATGGTTGCGGCGGCTCCTGCGGCGTCTGCGCGACCGGGCAGAGCTGCAACTTTGCGGGGCAGTGCGTGCTCGGCGGGTCGTGCGTGCCCCAGTGTGACGGCAAAGTGTGCGGCTCTGATGGCTGCGGCTCCTCTTGTGGGGCATGCCCGTCAGGTGAGAGCTGTGGTTTCACGGGTCTCTGTATCGGAGGGGGCGGCTGCACGCCGAGCTGCACTGGCAAGTCCTGTGGCAGCGATGGGTGCGCCGGCACCTGCGGATCTTGCCCGGCCGGCAACAGCTGCAGCGCGAGCGGTCAGTGCGCGGCCGGCACAGGCTGCGCGCCGAAATGCACCGACCGCGTCTGCGGGTGGGACGGCTGTTCAGGGACCTGCGGGGCTTGCGACGCCGGCCAGAGTTGCACCTACGCCGGCAAGTGCGTCGGTGGGTCCCCAAGTTGCGTGCCAAACTGCGTCGGGCGCACCTGCGGTAACGATGGCTGCGGCGGCCAGTGCGGCTTCTGCGGTGGGGGCGAGATCTGTCGCGACCCCGATGGCTGCGGACCCGGCTGCTTGCCTGCTTGCAATAACAAGGATTGTGGAACTGACGGGTGCGGGGGCTTCTGCGGTGAGTGCTCCGCCAATAATTACTGCACACCCTTTGGCCAGTGCCGCGCCCTGCCTTGCCAGATCGACTGCACCGGCGCGGAGTGCGGTCCTGATGGCTGCGGGGGTAGCTGCGGCGCCTGCGGCGGTGGAATGTCCTGTCAGGATGGGGGCTGTGAGGCACCGGTCTGCGAGCCAAGCTGCGGCGGCCGGGCCTGCGGCTCTGACGGTTGTGGCGGTAGCTGTGGCGGCTGCCCGGCTGGAACTGGTTGCAACTCAAATGGAATATGTGTCGAGGGGCTCATCCCCGACGTCACCGACCCAGGGACGCCAGGCGTGACAGCCGGGCGTTACAAGGGCGGCGGTGGCTGCGGTGGAGCGCCTTGGTCCAGCGCGTGGTTGATGCTCGCGGGCGTGTTCCCCTGGTATCTCCGCCGCCGGCGCCAGGCATGAGGTGAGGCGCCCCCTCGTCGACCTCGCGCGGGTCGTCCGGCCCCTCGGGATCGCCTTCGAGCGGCCTCGGGGCGGCGAGCCATCCTCCCGACGGAGAGCGGCTCTGAGGCGCGCCGAAGCCACACGCGAGGCCCTCCTCGACGGCGGCCGGGTGCTCTTTATGCAGAGCTTTCCGCTCGTGACCTTCCCCTATCCGACCCGCTACGGCCTCCGCGACGCCCTCACATCACCGCTGCCGTATCTCGCGCTGACAAATCGCCTCTTTATCGCGCAGGTCGCATCGGCGGCCGGGGTCATCACTGTCCTCGTGTCGCCTAGCGACCCGGCGCGCAACGCGAAGACGCCCTTCTTTGCCGGTCTCACCGCCGGCTTCGGGCCCGCGGCGCCGGTGGCCCAGAGGCTCGTGACGCGCACGGGCGTCACGGTGCTTCAGGCCCTCGCGCTTTGCGGCTTATCACCCCACGACGTTGATTTTATCACCTACGATCACCTGCACACGCAGGATCTCCGCGGCTGGCTTGGCGACGCGACGGCTACCGACCCAAAATTACGGGCGGGGCTCTTTCCGCGGGCGCGGCTGCTGGTCACGCGTGAGGAGTGGCTGACCGTTCAGGGCCCTTGTCCGCCTCAGGTGCCGTGGTACTGCCCGTCGGGAGTGGCGGGCATAGACGCGTCGCGCGTCGTGACCTTGAGCGAAGATGTCGTGGTCGGCGAGGGGCTGGCGCTGGTGCGGACGCCGGGTCACACTGAGGGAAACCACTCGATCGTCTTCGCGACGGACGAGGGGCTCTTTGTCACGAGTGAAAACGGCGTCTGCCCTGACGCCTACGCCCCGGAGGCGAGCGCCATCGCCGGGCTCGCGGCCTACGCCCGCAGCGGGATGGATGTCGTGCTAAACGGAAACACCCTCGAGCGAGGGCTTGAGCAGTACCTCAGCATGGTCTTCGAAAAGGCCCTCGCTGGCGTCTCTGCGCGGGACTCGCGTTTTCCAAATACGCTTGCGAGCAGCGAGCTTACCCCCGCGTGGTACGCTCCGGGCCTCGTGCCGACCTTTAGCGTCGGCGACGTCTGCTTCGGGCGCGCAGAATCCAAACATGTTGAAATAGGATAGGGACGTATCATGCCTCATGTCTTCGTGACCGGCGCAGCCGGGGGCCTCGGGCGACACCTCGTTGGGGCGTGGTCAAGGCGCGGATGGCGCGTGACCGCGACCGATCTCTATGAGTCCGCGCTCGTGGTCATCGGGCGCCAAGATGGTTGGAGTCGCAATGTCTTTTCGGCGGCCCTGGATGTCCGGGACCCCGAGGCGTGGGAGTCCGTGTGGGCCCGCGCCGAGGCGGCCAACGGGCCGGTCGACCGGCTGATCAACAACGCGGGTTTCCTCGCGCCGGATTGGGCGAAAGAGTTCGCGGCCGCCGATGTGCACACCCATTTTGACGTCAACGTAAAGGGCGTCGTGTTTGGGACCCAGAAGGCGCTCCGCATGATGACCGGGCGGGGCAGCGGCCACATCATCAATATCGGTTCGCTCGCTGGGCTAAGCCCCGTCCCCGGGCTCAGCCTCTACGCCGGGTCTAAGTTCGCGGTCCGCGGCTTCTCCCTCTCGGTGGCCGCTGAGCTCCAAGGCACGGGCGTCACGCTGACCCTACTTGAACCGGACGCGATCGCGACCCCCATGTTGGATCTGCAATCATCGCGCCCGGAGGCCGAACTGACCTTCTCCGGTGGCCGGGTCCTATCCCCCGCCGACATCGAGGTTGCCCTCGACGAGGCCTTCGCCAAGCGCCCCTTGGAGCTTATCGTACCGACAGGCCGCGGGATCTTGGCACGAGCGGCCGGCCTCATGCCGGGCCTCGGCATGAAGGTCGTGCCCCTGCTTCGTCGCCTCGGCCGTCGCGGTCAGGCGGCCTTTCGGGGCTGATCGCGACAGCGCCGCCGGGTCCGATCGCGGGCGCCCAAGAATCTTAGCCCTCGTCGTCGACGGCGCGGCCCCGTCGCGCCGCGGTCCGGGAGGGCGATCTCCGTCTTGGGTCGCTCTGACGGGGGGGGAGGGGAGATCATAGCGCCAATGGGCCAGCGTCAATCGCCGGGCATCGCGCAGCGGCGAGGACTCAAAAAAAAGGAACCCCAGCCTTTTCTTTCGCCCGAGGACGTGATTTGAAGCGCCCCCTTTGTATACCCTTGGGCTCGATGGTGGTCGCAGACGCGGCAAGGCCATCGCGCACCAAATTAAGCGAGTCTTTCATGAACCGCACGCACCTCCACGTAATCTCTCTGAGCCTCGTCGCCTTCGCCATCAGCGCGGTCGCGACCGGCTGCGGCGACGACGATGACGGGATCAAGCCCCTCGTGCCCCTCACCGACGTCAGCAGCGCCGACACCGGGACCGACGTCAACGCTGGGCCGGATCTCGAAGTACCCGAGATCGTCGAGCCGGGGCCGAACCGCCTCGAATATGTTTCAGGTCAAATGAACGCCGCGGGTGGCACCTGCGTCGACGGCTGCTTTGTGCGCGCGATCTCTGGTGACTCCGTCGACATCGCGGTGAAGCTGGTCGCGTATGACGGGCGTGCCTTGGTCGAACACGGCATCCGTTTTGACACCGGCGGCGTCCCCAGCTCTTTCGCGTCTCTCAATTCCCTCAGCGCGTTCACCGACGCCAACGGTATCGCGCGCGTCGTCCTGCGCTCCTACGGTACGCCCGGCAGCTTAGAGCTCACGGCGACCGCCGGGACCGGCGAGCACGCTGTGACCAGGACATTTACTGTGACTCTCGACCCCCGCCCATACCCGGACCTCGCGATCTCTTTTGAGTATCGCGGACGCGGGCCGGTCGGCAACTTCAACGTCCGCGCGTGGAAGCAGACGGCCGGCGTCCCTGGTTGTGCGGCTGTGCATCCCGACGTCCAGGGCTCGCCCGAACCCGACGTCGCGAGGGGCCCCTTCGTGATCGGAAACCAGATTAAGATCGAAACCTTGCCGGGTCTGGCCGACGATGGAACCCAGCTCTGGACGGTCATGGTCCTAGGACCCTCCGAGGGCGCCCCCTACGCGTCAGGGTGTGTCGAGAACGTCGAAGCCGTGGCCGGCACGACGACAAACGCCATGGTCTATGTGCTCGATCTGCCGCTCAATTTCCGCGGGACCTTCGAGACTGTCACGCGGACCGATATGCTCTCCGGCGGGACCGGCACCCCGATCGGTAACGCGCTCGTGACGATCACGGACCTCTTCACGCAGCCCGGCGGCCTGATCGTTCGTTGGGCCTGCGGTTCGGCGACGGGGACCCTCGGCACCGTGTGCAACTTCCTCGTCAACGGCCAGGGCCAACTGTCCGTGCTCGGTGGCGTCGTCGCGGGCTTCGCCGACGGGGCCCTGCTCGATCTCCTCGCCGGCGCGATCGGCGAGGACAACCAGCAGGCTGCTGAGATTATCTCCGAGATCCTCCGCGACCTGCGCTTTGTGTCGACTTCGACCTTCGACGACGAGCCCTCGACCTCAAAAACCGACTTCCGGGGTGCGTGGTTCGGTAATAACAAAACACATGAGGAGTGGGTCTCCGTGCGTTTCCGCTGGAAGTTTGATCCCACATGCAAGCAGTCGCCCAACCCAAGCGAGTGCGGTTGGACGACCATCCCGATGGAGGAGATCTACGGTCACCGCCCCCAGGCCCAGCTCTCGGCTGGCATCGACAGCGATACGGCCCTTCACGTGGATCTGCACCGTGTACCGACGCTGACCTTTGGCCCTCTCATCAGCGGCATCGTCGAGCGGCGTCTCTTGTCGCTGCTCTTCTCGCGCGGGGCGACCACCCCGATTCAAAGCTGGGACGACCTAGTCAGCGTCCTCCTCGGCGATCGCGAGTGTCTTAGCCAAGGCGACTGCTGCGACGTCTTCGCCGAGCGCATCTACGACAGCGTCCCGGTCTACGTCTATGCGCTCGCCCCGGCCGCGTGCCGGGCCGCGATCCCCCTCGTCGCGAACGTCATCCGGAACCAGTTCGCGCGCCTCGACGGCGCCCTCAACCTCGGCACCAAGCCGGGCGAGCCCTGCATGAGCGTCGATAACGACGCCGACCGCTGGGTCGATGGCTATGGCACCCAGACGACCATGTGCGGCTGGAACATGTTCTTCGAGACGAATTCGGGACCCTACTTCATCGAGAACAGCTGGCGCTCGGCCGTCCACTGAGGTCATTGGGCCCGTGGCCTTGGCGATTTTCGCTGGAGTGCTAGAACGAAGCTCCGCTCGACATGTGTCGGGCTAAAGGAGCGGCGTCATGATTGTGGGTGTACCAAAAGAGATCAAGGCTCAAGAATACCGCGTGGCCCTCGTGCCTGGTGGAGCGCAGCAGCTCGTGGCTGCTGGACATGAGGTGATCGTCGAGACGGGGGCTGGCCTTGGGGCTGGCATCGCTGACGAGGCCTTCCTGCGTGTCGGCGCGCGTATCGCGCCAAACGCAGCCTCCGTGTGGTCTGCGGCCGAGATGATCGTCAAGGTCAAAGAGCCGATTCCTAGTGAATACAGGTATTTCCGACCGGGTCTAATCATCTACACCTACCTGCACCTCGCGGCTGCGCCCGAGTTAGCGCAGGCTCTCGTGGCCAGCGGCGTGACGGGCATCGCCTACGAGACCATCGAGGACAGAAAGGGCGGACTGCCACTGCTCAAGCCGATGAGCGAGATCGCTGGGCGCATGTCCGTCCAGGTCGGCGCTCATTGCCTTGAAAAGCACCAGGGCGGTATGGGCCTACTCCTAGGCGGAGTGCCAGGGACCAAGCCGGGCCACGTCGTGATCCTCGGCGGCGGCGTCGTCGGCACAAGCGCCGCACGCATCGCCGTGGGCATGGGCGCGCGCGTCACCATCATCGACCGCAGCCTCGACCGGCTGACCTGGCTCGACGACGTCTTTCAGGGGCGCGTGATGACCCTGCACTCGAACCCAGAGACCATCGAGCACGCCGTGCAGCAGGCCGACCTTTTGATTGGTGCTGTCTTGGTCGCGGGCGCTCGGGCCCCCCGCCTTGTGACGCGCGAGCTCGTCGGTCTGATGAAACCGGGCGCTGTCATCGTCGATGTATCGGTCGACCAGGGCGGCTGCATCGAGACGTGCAAGCCCACAACGCATGAAAACCCCACGTATTTTGTCGGCGAGGTCCTGCACTATTGCGTCGCGAACATGCCTGGCGCGGTGTCACGCACCTCGACCTTCGCGCTGACGAACGCGACGACCAGCTACGCGATCGCGTTGGCGTCGATGGGGATCGAAAAAGCCGTCGCGTCCGATCCCGGCCTCCGCCACGGTGTAAACACTCACAAGGGCGCCTGCACGCAAGCCGCCGTCGCGGACGCGCTCGGTATGACCTACGTACCGCTGGGGTTTTGAGGGATCGGGTCGCATAAAAAACGCCCATCACGGGCATGAAAGTGGGTCTTCAGGATGTTTCTATTTTGTCGTCCCTTTGTGCAGGGTTGTAAAACAAACGTAAGCCGACGTGTTTTATGGTGGAAAACGCGTTTGATTTCAGGCGGTTCACTCGTTTTTTGTGTTCCTTGTCGAGATGGAACTATTTCGGCATCTCCTACGTCAATGGTTCATCGGGTCACGCATCGTGGCCGGGTTTTGAAGAGACCGAACCGGACGAGGAGTACGCAATGCTGGATACACAACGAGTGGACAACGGGATTAACCAAAGCATCCATACGGTTGTCGGCAGTGCGCTCACCCCTTCCTCTCTGGTAAGCTCCGAAAACAAGGAGGGCGCGATGGGAAATGGAAAAGCCGCAGAAGCCGAGATGCGCAAGTCCTTCGAGACTGAAGCGCTCGTTCACATGCATGTCCTTTACAACTCGGCGCTCTACCTGACCCGCGATCCGACCAAGGCTGAAGACATTGTTCAGGAAACATTCCTCAAAGCGTTTCGCTTCTGGCACCGCTACGAGCGCGGCACCAACTGCAAAGCGTGGCTGTTTCGTATCCTTACGAACACGTTCATCAATCGCAATCGCCGCAAGCAACACCAGCAAGAGTCGATGGACGCGACCGAGCGCGACTATTCAAGCGCCCTCGTGTCGGAGAACTCCTCTTTTTACGAGTCGCCGGAGTCGACCTACCTCGGTCAGCTCTTCCCGCAGCACATCCGCGACGCGATCGAGAGCCTGCCCGAAAACTTCCGCGTCCCCGTCGTGCTCGCGGACCTCAATGATTTCTCTTACAAAGAGATCGCCGACATTATGGAGTGTCCGGTCGGGACCGTCATGTCGCGTCTCTTCCGCGGTCGTAAGCGCCTCCAAGAGCTCCTCTTCGACCACGCGGTCGAGACGGGGATCATCCGCGTCGAGGACGCCCGTGACGAAGAGGGCACCGTGTCCCTCGAAGCGTACCGCGAGCGCCGCAAGGTGGTCGGCCTGGACTGAGCGAGAGGCGTCCATTCGCTGCCTCCTAGCTCGGGGGCAGCGAAAAGTGTGGTCTCCATGAATTGCTTTGACATCCAAAAGAGTCTCCACGTCTTCATCGACGGCGAGTACGCTGAGACCGAGCGCCACGAGGTCGAGACTCACTTGGACGCCTGCCCCCAATGCCGGCGTCGCGTGGACCGAGAGTCCACCTTCATCGGTGCAGTCCGCGCGCACGCACCTGTTGAGAGTATGCCGCCGAGCGCGGCTCAGCGCCTCTTCGCTGTGATCGCCGCCGAGCCGGCTCCGGCGCCCGTCATTGTCGCCCAGCGGTCGTGGTGGGGGCGAGGTCTCATCTCGCCGCGAGGCCTCGCGCTCGCCGCGACGGTGATCGTAGGGGTCGGCTTCGGTCTAGTCGCTGCTCGGGGTGGGGCTGACGACACGGAGCGGATCGCGACCGAGGCGATCGCCTCCCACACACGGTCGTCCCCGATGGAGGTCCGCGGTTCAAGCCGCCAGGTGTTGGCGTATTTGGCCGCGAACGTGCCCTTTGAGGTCGAGCTGCCCTTCGACGGCCAAGCGGATGTCCGGCTCGTGGGGGCTCGGCTCACGCGTGTTGACGGCCGTGACGCCGTCCTGCTGCACTATTTGGCCGGCAGGGAACCGCTGACGGTCGTCCAAGTCGCGAGCCGGGACGCCGGAACCCCACCGGCCGCCACCACGGAAGAGCCGAGAGTGTATAGCGAAAATGGTTTTGATGCGGTCACCTATCGCCGTCGTGGGGTCGTGTCATCCTTCGTCGGTTCTGGCCGTGACGGTCGGCTGCCCGCGCTCGTGCGCGCTGCTTGGCGGCCCTAGCCCAACGGCAACTGGCGAGCCCTTGCGCGAAGGGGGTGACGGTGTTGGACTGGGTCCGTGCCGATCAAGCCCCGATTTAGCCTCACGTTGCCGTTCGTCCTGTGGGTCGTCGCGGCGGCCTCAGCGACCGACAGCCCCGCACGAGCCGCCTCTGACCCGGCGCGCCAGTGGGCCAGCGTCGCGAGCGATCATTTTGTCGTCCATTACTATGATGGTGGCCGGGAGTTCGCAGTCGCCGTCGCTGGTTTCGCCGAGGAGGCCCGCGAGGTCGTCGGAGAGGTCTTCGACTGGTATCCCCGCGAGCGCGTGAATGTGGCGGTCTTCGACGAGGGGGACTCCGCCAACGGCTTGGCGAGCGCGCTGCCGGAGCCCCGTCTCACCGTCTACGCCTGGCCGCCGCCCGGAGACAGCGAGCTCGGGCACTATGGTAACTGGTTAAAGTTGCTTGTGTTTCACGAGTACGCTCACATCGTTCACCTCGACGAGAGCCATGGTATTCCGGACCTCGTCAACGCCGTCTTCGGGCGCGTCTGGAAGCCGAATCAGGTCCTCCCGCAGTGGATCGTCGAGGGCATCGCGGTCTGGGCCGAGAGCCGGCGGACGGGGGGAGGGCGACTGCAATCGGGCATCCTCGACATGTGGTTGAGGGTCTTCTCGCTTGAGGACGCGTGGCCCACGCTGGACATGCTGGGGGGATTTCCGCTCAAGATCCCGCGCGGTACCCTGTGGTATCTGCTTGGAGGTCATATCATCGATACGATGGTTGACGCCGCCGGGGTCGAGGGTCTAGCCGCCTTCTCCGATGCCTACAGCGCGCGCGTCTTGCCCTTCGCGATCCAGGGGTTGGCGCGCCAGAGCACGGGCAGGACGTGGGATGGTTGGTATAGCATGTTTCGAGCCACCCGCGCGGCGGCGGTGCGCGAGAGTGTACGCGCGGTCGAGGCCGCGGGAGTTGTCGAGGGGGAGGTCTTTCGGACCGTCGCGGATGAGGTTGACCATCTGCGCTTCAGCCCTGACGGCGCGTGGCTCTATTGGGTCGAAAACGATGGGCACAGCCAGGGACGCATCGTTCGCGCGCCGACCGCCGCGTTGACGGCAGGGGCCGGCCATGGGCCGGTAGAGACGATCGCCCTCTGCTATGGAGGTTGCAACTCCATGGATATTTCTCGGGACGGCGGTACCGTCGCCTTTACGACCCGACGCTTCTCGCGCGTCGGCAACTACTTCGGGTCCATCGCGACGGTCCCCGCCGCCCCAGCCGGGGGCCGTCGCGACGTGCGGGTGTTGCCAGGCACCCAGCGCGCGCACGACGTCGCGTTCGACCATGACGGCCGCTCCGTGTGGGCCGTTCGAGCCGGGTGGGGGCGCACCTGGCTAGAGCGCTTCGAGCTCGCCACGGGGCGCTCTGTTGAGCGGGTCGACCCGCCCCGAGGGCTCGATGGCCTTGGGCAATACCCGCGCTTTGAACGGCCGACGTCCACGCCCGCGGGGCTCTTTGCCATTATTCACGCGCGCGGCAACCGCGATATCTGGCGCGCCGGGCCCCTCGCCGCCGATGGGGTGCGCGCGCCGTGGTCCCGCTGGACGATTGGTGGCGCCGATGAGGTGGACCTACAGCTCTGCCGGGGCAGCGCGGACAGCGCCCCTCGCCTCGTCTACGCAGCCGACCGGGCCGGCGTCGTCGATATCTACGCCATGTCGCTAGTGGACCGCGACTCCGTCGTGCGCTCCGTCGTGCGCCTCACGCGCGCGCGCGTGGGTGCCCTAAACCCGGCCCTCAGCCCGGACGCGAAGGTCCTCGCCTATACGAGACCGACGGCCTCTGGGCGATCGATTATGGCGCTCCAGAACCCGCTCGCGACGGCCATGGTCGCTCCGGCCGAGGCGCCGCTTCGGTCGGTTGAGACGGCGCCCGCCATCACCGTCGACGACCGCCCCTATGACGCGATGACCACGCTCACGCCGCGCCGTTGGCTGCCGTCGTCGACCTTTGGCAGCGCGGGCCCCGGGCGAGTAGGTCTCGCCTTGAGCCACGTCGACGCCAGTCACCGCTTCGAGACCGGGCTGTCCTTTGACTGGGACTTCGCGCTCGCCGACTGGTTTGGCACGGCGAGAGCCGCGTGGCGCGGAGGCTTCGTGGACCTCACGGCCGATCTTGGTCGCTACACCTACGATCGAGGATCCGTCGTCGGCGACCTCGAGGAGCCCTACCTGCAAGAGATCATCTACGCGTCCTTCTTCGCGGGGATCCCCGTGCCGGACGCCTTCGCCGGCCTCTTTTGGGGCATCGGCTATACGCTTGAGCTCGCGCATGGCGCTCGGGTGGGGGCGCTTCAACACCGCCCGGACGAGACCACGCCCTTCATCCCGCGGGAGGGGCTCTCCGGCTTCGTGAATATCGCTTTAAGCTGGAGCGATATCCGCGGGTTTCTCTATTCTCCCGGGCCCGCTGATGGGTGGTCCGGCCAGTTCAATCTCGCCCTTCGCGACCCGGCCCTCGGCTCCTCTTCCGAGAGCTACACCGCGACGATGTCCTTGCGCGGCTCGCTACAGATGCCCTGGCATGACGACCACGTCCTCGCCTTGCGGCTCGGTGCTGGCATCGCGGGTGGACCTGGGGCGAGCCAGAGGGCGTTCTCGCTTGGTGGCGCGCCGAATCGGGACATCCTCTCGGACCTCTTAAACCAGTCCTCCGCCGGGGCGGTCTGGCTTCGAGGCTTTCCCGCATACGCCTTTCAAGGTCAACGCTTCGCGCTCGGGACCGTGGAGTACCGTCTCCCCATCGCGCGAATTCGGCGGGGGCTCGGGACCTTGCCCCTCTTTGTGGAGGACCTCGCGCTCGCTGTCTTTGTCGACGCTGGTGGCACAGCCATGGGCGAGGAGGCGTGGCCGACGGTGCACGCCAGCGTCGGCGCCGAGCTGCGAGTCCGCCTAGGCCTTGGCTGGGGGCTTCTTAGCGACTTTCGGCTTGGGTATGCGCGTGGAATCGGGCCGCTCGGGGTCGACTCGATATATCTTTGGATGGCGGGGGCCCCCTAGGATCCGGCGGAACCTTAGTCGCCGAGCCTTGATTTCATCGCGAAATGATACGGAGCATGCGATTGCCCTGTTCTATAGACTGGACCCCAATGACATCCAGAGGTATGAAATGTCGTCTCGAACTTTTTTGAGCAAAGGGGCAGGGTTACTTGATGAAGATTGGGATTCCTTGGCGCACTATTGCAGCGCTGCTCGTGATGTTCCCCTTGGCCTCTAGCGCAAGCGCTGGCGACAAGGTGCTCGCGCTGAAGCCCGAAGGGACAGTGCTCAAAGCCATCGAGCGCGCGGCGCTCGACGCAGCTATCTCGGACAAGCTCAAGCTCTACCCCGATCTCGAGCGGATCGCCGCCCCTGGTGGGGACGTGACCGATCTCATGATGGAGCTCGAGTGCATCGATCTCGACGCCGATTGTCTAGGCCGCGTGGGCAGCCGCAGCGGCGCTGACCGCGTGCTCTTGGTCGAGGTGGCCAAAAAGGGCGGCAAGCTCGTCGCCACCGTCAAATGGGTAAGCGCCGCCAAGAAGGCCGTGACCCGCGCCGACGAGGTCACCGCCGCCAACGCGCCGGCCCTATCCACGGCTGTGGCGCTCGCGCTAGAAAATGAGCTAGGAGCACCTCCGGTTAAACCCGTCGACGCGCCACCCACAAATGTGGTCGAGCAGCCCGCGAAGGCCGGCACCTTGATAGTAGAGACCAATCGCGTGCAGGCCCAAATCTTTATCGACACCGAGTATGCGGGCACCGGCACCGCGACCATCGATCGCCCCGCGGGTAGCTACACGCTCCGTATCACGCATCCCGGCGATGAGACCCAGGTGATGAAGGTCGACATCGAGTCCGACAAGACAGTCACAAGGCAGGTGACGCTCAAATATGGTGCTGGCGGTGTGGGTGGCGAAAAGAAGCCGCCCGTAGTCGACGACGATGACAGCTCGTGGGTGGTCTGGGTCGTCATCGGCGCCGTGGTCGTCGCGGGCGCAGCCACGGCGATCGCGCTCGCCGCCGGCGGTGACAGCGCCGGCCCCCGCGGAAATCTTCTGCTCGGCATTGATGGCTCTGGGGCTTGGCGCGATCCGGCGACGACAGGGGGGCGACGATGAGTCACACACGCAAGTTTCATTTAAAGGCGACCCATGTCCCGACCGCTCTCAAGGGTGCCCTAGTCGGGCTCGCGCTCGTCGCGTCACCCCTCATCGGTGCTTGCGCGGACGACGGCCTCGCCACGCTGAGGGTCGCGCTCTCGGTCGAGGCGCAGCAGAGCTTTGAACTCTTTGTCTTCGAAGGGTCTCCCGGCGCGGACCTCTCGGGCTCGACCGCCTTCGAGAGCGGCTGCCAGCAGCGACGCTCGACGGTCCTTGAGCTCTCGGATCTCCCCACCTCCGCCGACTATTCGATTGTTTACAAGGCCTATGGCGACACCGCGTGTGCGGGCGCGCCAATCGCGTTCGGGTTCCGCGGCGGCATCGAGCTCGCCAAGGGCGACGGCCTCTATGTCCACGTGCCGGTCTACGAGACCGGCGCCGGCACATTGTTACCAGTGGATCTCAACCTATCGTCTCTCGGCGCGACCCCGACCGCCTCCTGCGACACCCCTGATATTTGCGGGGGCGCGGCGACGGCTGGCTGTATCACGTCCGGCGACCGGGCCTGGTGCGTGCCCCTCTGCCGGACGGACGATGATTGCAGCTCCTTGCACTCTGAGGCCGTCTGTGATGTCGACACAAGCTGGTGCATGCTCGCTTCGCCCTGGCCACTGAACGCGTCTGAGCCCCGGCTCTTAGGGCGCGCCATGACCCGGCCCAACGGCGACGTCGTCGTGGTGGGTGGTCTGACGCCTGCCACAAACGGCAAGCTTGGCGTCACGAAGTTTCCGGTGGAACGCTTCGACGCCGCGACCGGAGTCTTCGGATCGTTTGACCTCGCCGGCTTTGACGCCCGCCCGGGCGCCTACTTTGGTTTCGCGCAGTTTGGGCCTGATTCCGCGGTTGTCGCGGGCGGTCTGTCAGGCGCGAACAGGTTTGACAAGGGGACGGGCGTCGACGCCGACGGTCGCGCGAACGGCGTCGACAAGGCCTTCGTCATCGACTTCGCCACTGGTCGTGCGGTCTCCGCGCAGCTCGGCCGCGTCGTCATCGACCCCTCAGTCTTCGTGATTGACCCCCAGCATTTTTGGGTCGTGGGTGGCCATGAAGGGCGGCCCAGCGACGCCATGGCGGGCGCCACGTCGACCTCCCTTTGCGCCGTCGACGCGGTAGGCGAGCTGTCATGTGCCAAGGGACCGTCGCTGGCGGCGGGGCGTATTGCGCCAGCCATCTTATGCGTCGTGGAATCGGCGGACGTCTGCCAGCGGGCCCTCGTCGTCGGCGGCAACAATCAAGGCGGACCAGTCGCCGAGCTTGTCGAGCTCTCGGGCAAAGAGATCGTGCTCCCCGCCGTGACCGCCGTCGGGCTGCCGAATGTGCTCCTACGTCCCGTGTTCTGTGGCGAGCAGCTCGTCGGTGGATCGACGCCCTCGGGGGCCGTGTCTGCTCTCCTCTTGGATCTCAGCGCGCTTGACGAGGGCAAACTCGGCGTCGTCGCAGCAGATCAAGAGTCGCCGCCGGTCCCCCGGTGGGCAGGACACAGCGCCGACGGTTGTGGCCTCGCCGCAGGTGGGTTAGACGGGCCATCCGCAATGGGCAAGTCCGCATGGACGGGCACCGGCGGGGCCCTCTCCTTGGAGAAGGGCAACCTCGGGACTGGACGCCTCGGCGCGGCTGTTGGTCGCATCGGAGCCGGCGCTCTCGCCGGTTCGTGGCTTGTCCTAGGCGGCTCGGAACTTGACGGCGGCGTGCGCGTGATTAAAGGCGCAGAGGTCTGGAGGCCATAATGACTGTGACTGTGACCGCAAAGACCGAGAGTTCGTGGGCCGGATTTGTCCGAGCGACCGCGCTCGTCGGGTCGTTGGCGCTCCTCGGCGCCTGTGGCGACGATGGGGGCACCCTCTATGACCTGACCATCATCGAGACCGTGCCTGTGGAGTTCGGCGCGATGGACGGTGGCGTCGTCGAAGGCGCCGTCGTGTCCCTCGGCGACCTCACCACAGAGCCGGCCTACGTCGAGGCCCGTGACGGGCTCCGCTGCGTCGGCGTCGACCTCGGTGCCAGCGTCATCGTCATCGATGCCCTGGACGTCGGTCAGTTCGCGACACCGCTCATCTACAACATCGGCGTCGCCCAGCGCGGAGGCACGACGTTTCAGCCCTTAGCGACCTTCTCTGGCGCGATCGCTGAGGGTCAACGTATTCGGTTCTCCGATAGCGGCTTCACCGTCAACGATGCCGGCACGGCCCTCATCGAGAGCGTCCTATTGGGTAACACACCGGCCATGGACCTTGAGGTCCGCGCCGAGGTCCCGGGTCGTCTCGATGATCTGGTCGTCCGCCTCACGTTGTCACTCAAGTTCTCGAGCGTGGAAGCGAATTGTCCCTGATTCGCTCGCTCCGATAACCCAACCCGTAAAAGCCGTCGTGCGGAAGACCGCGACGGTCCTTAGGTGGCGTCTTAAATCGAGCCGCCGAGGACGGACCCGCTTCAGTCAGAACCCCAAGGTGCCACATGGCCGTCTTTGAAAAACGCATGATCGATGGCCACGATGGCGTGCCGCTGGCCGTATTCGACAGCCACCACGGGGTCGAGACCGATCTCCCGACATTGTTTTTAGTCAACGGACTCGGCGGCAACATCTCGACCTGGCAGTTTGTCATTGAGGCCTTTGGCGCGACGCACCGCATCGTGACTTGGGACTACCGTGGCCTCTACGCGTCACGGTTCTCGCCCGAGCTCCGAGCGCGCGCCGCCCGCGGCGACGTCGCGCTCGACGTGCACGCCCATGTCGAGGACGCCAACCGCGTGCTCGACGCGACCGGGGTCAACAGGGCGCTCTTTATCGGATGGTCGATGGGCGTGCAGGTCAATTTCGAGCTTCTGCGATCAGCCGCCCTCGAGCGCATGTCCGGACTCGTCCAGATCTGCGGCGCCCCAGGACGCGCGTTACAGACGACGGCGTTCGGCGGCGCAGGCCCCGTCCTGATCGGCCCAGCCATGGACATCTTTCGTAAGGTCACCGACCGCTACGCCTCCTGGATGTCACGGGTCGCCAGCTCTCCTAACGCGATAAAGGTCGCTAAGGCGGTCGGGATGGTCGCGCCCTCGCTCGACGAACCGCTCGCCGCCAAGATCATCCGCGACTACATGCACCTCGATTTCGATGTGTACAACAAGATCCTGTTGTCCCTCGGCGGGCACGACGCGACCGGAGACCTTGAAAAAATTAAGCTCCCGGTCCTCCTTGTCGCTGGTACGCGTGACCCGATGACGCCCCTAGGGGTGTCAAAGAAGATGGCCTCACTCATCCCGGGTGCAGAGCTTGAAGTCTTCGACGGCGGGTCCCATTATCTGCCCATCGAGTTTCCCAAGAAGCTTAACGACACGCTCGCTTCATTCGTGAGGCGCCGCATCGCTGGGTGACCGGTCCGCCGAACGGACGTTGTCCTCCAATCCGGGCGTGTCTATGATGACTCACGCGCGCCCATTGAAGGAGGTCTCCGATGTTTTTCGACCCCGTCTATATCTTGATCATGGTGGTTACCGGGCTCTTGTCGGTGCTGGCCTCGCTGCGCGTGAAGTCCGCGTTCGCGAAGTGGAAGGAGGTGCCCGCCTCGTCCGGTCGCACCGGCGCTGAGGTGGCCCAAGAGATACTGCGCCAGTCGGGCATCCGTGACGTGAAGGTCGAGGAGGTCGGCGGGATCCTCTCTGACCACTACGACCCTCGCTCGAAGACGCTGCGTTTATCGCCGGACGTCTACCATGGTCGCTCCGTAGCTGCCTCGGGGGTCGCCGCACACGAGGTCGGGCACGCGCTACAGCATGCTCAAGGCTACTGGCCTCTTCAGGTGCGCAGCTACCTCGCGCCGATCGCCGCGCTGGGCTCGAACCTCTCGATGATCATCTTCTTTATGGCCCTCGCGCTGGGCGCCTTCGGCCTGGCGAAGATCGGCGTCGCCCTCTTCGCGGTGATGGTGCTCTTTACCGTGATCACGCTGCCCGTGGAGTTCGACGCCTCCAAACGCGCCAAAGCGCTCCTCGTCTCGAATAATCTCGGTAACCGTGAGGACATTGAGGGCGTATCAGCAGTGCTGAACGCGGCCGCGCTGACCTACCTCGCCGCCGCCGTCGCAGCGATAATGCAGCTGGTGTACATGCTTATCCGCTCTGGCCTTCTGGGTAACCGCAATGACTGATACTTCTGGTCGCAAGACCCCAATCGTCGAGCTTATTGGTGTTGAAAAGGACTACCCCCTCGGCAAGACCACGGTTTACGCGCTCCGGGGCGTGGACCTCGTGATCCAGCCCGGCGAGTTCTCGGTCTTGGCCGGGCCCTCTGGCAGCGGCAAGTCGACAGTCCTGAACCTCATCGGGTGCGTCGACACGGCTACGCGCGGGACCGTGCGGATCGCCGGCAATGATACCAGCGCGATGAAGGAGAAGGCGCTGACCCGTCTGCGCCTCGACACCCTCGGGTTCATCTTCCAATCGTTCAACCTCATCCCGGTCCTCGATGTCTTCCAGAACATCGAGTTTCCATTGCTGTTGCAAAAAAATATCGCGAAGGCCGAGCGGACACGACGCGTGATGGCGCTGATTGAAGCCGTGGGGCTCTCGGGCCAACTCAAACAGCGCCCTGGCGAGCTCTCCGGAGGCCAGCGCCAACGAGTCGCCATCGCCCGCGCCCTTATTACACGCCCGGCGATCGTCCTCGCGGACGAGCCCACGGCGAACCTCGACTCTGGGACGGGTATCCAGATTCTTACCCTGATGCGAGAGATGAACCGGCGCGACGGCACGACCTTTCTCTTCTCGACCCACGATCCCGATGTGATGACTCGCGCGGATCGGATCGTCCGGATCTTCGATGGACGCATCGTCAAGGCAGGCCCCGCGGCGCCCCAGGCTGTCGCCGCGTGCTGATTCGCATCGCGCTTCGAAATCTGCTGCTCCATCGCAAGCGCAGCTTCACGGTTGGCTCCCTCTTGATGCTCGGCGCCTGGCTTTTGGTGGTCGGCCAGGCCGCGCTCGATGCCGTGCAAGGCGGACTCGAGCGCAGCGTGGTCGATAGCCTCAGCGGGCACGTCCAGCTCTACTCGGCGACCGCCCCGGACAAGCTCGAGCTCTACCAGAGCGCGGTGCTGGCGCAGCCTGACCTTGGCCAACTGGATGATTTTTCGGTGCTGAAGGCCGCCGCGCTTGCGGATCCGAACGTCGAGGCCATCGTTCCGATGGGCCTGTCTCGCTCGATGGTCACGGGGTCCAGCGTCCTCGAGAACAAGGTCCGCGAGCTACGCGCGGTCGTCAACGCGAATACGCTCGCCGAGGCTGGCCCCTTGATCACCCATCTGCGACGCCTTATTCGCGGCCTCGCGGGCCAGCTCGTCGAGCTGCGCCGGGTGGCAGCGGACGCACCTGAGAGTGTGCGCCAGACTACCGACCTAGAGCGCGCGAACGGAGACGAATTCTGGCGTGATTTCGGCACTAATTCCCTAGCTTCGCTCGAGTTTCTCGAGAACCGCATCGTGCCCCTCGGTCTGCAGAGCAGCATCTATTTCATTGGCTTCGTGGGTACCGATATTCAAGCTTTTGCCAAGCACTTTAGTCTCTTCGAGATGATGGACGGCGAGATGGTCCCGCCCGGCGAGCGTGGATTTATTTTCAGCACCACATGGTACGAGCGCTTCGCGAAGAACCGCACGGCGCGGCGACTCGATCAGATTAAGGAGGCGATGGAGGTCGAGGGTCGCCAGATTGAAGGCGATGAGGACCTCACGCGCAGTATCGACCGCAACGTGCATCAGGTCAGCCAGATCACCGACCAGCTCGATGACGTCGCCAGCGCCGCGATGCGGGTCGATCTGCTGGCCGAGCTTGGACACGATGTCGCCTCCGAGCTGACCCTGGATGAAGCGATGGCCGAGTTTTTCCGAATGGATGACGCCAATTTCGAGAGTCGCTACAAATACTTCTACGACGCCATCGTGCCGCGCATTCGCCTCTACGCATTCTCGGTCGGCGACAAGCTGACCCTGCTCAGTCAGACGCGGTCGGGCTATCCCCGCGCTGTGAACGTCAAAGTCTGGGGCGTCTATCGGTTGAAGGGACTCGAGAAGTCTATGCTTGCAGGTGCATATAATATTATGGACCTCGTGACCTTCCGCGATCTCCTCGGGCTCTCGGGCGGCGTCGACAAGGCGGACGTCGACGCCATCAAGGCGCGGGCCGGTATCGAGACCGTCAACGCCGACAGCGCCTCGGCCGAGGACGCGCTCTTTGGCGGCGACACCGAGGTCGTCGCCGAGGTTGAAAACCAGGTCTTTGATGACCTCCTTGGAAACGAGCTAGCCGGCCTGCGCCGAAAGGCCGAGGAGGCCTCATCGCGGCCCTTTACCCAAGCCGAGCTAGAAGAGGGGCCCATCGTAAATGCTGCCGTCTTCCTCAAGAATCGGGAAGACCTCGTCGGGGCGGCGGCAGCGCTCACCGCGTCCCTTCACGCCAAGGGCGTGGAGGTCCAGGCCCTCACGTGGGAGGAGGCGCGCGGCGACGCCGTGAGCGGCGTCTCGATCGGCATCACGGTCATCTTCTATGGTGTTGTTTTTATTGTCTTTCTGGTCGCGCTTGGGGTCATCATTAACTCGCTCCTGATGTCGACCACCGAGAGAACACGCGAGATTGGCACGATGCGGGCCATCGGCGCTACCCGCGGATTCGTGGTCCGGATGTTTACGATCGAGGCCCTCGTGACCTCCATGATCTTCGGGGGCTTTGGGGTCGCCCTCGGGGCCCTGACGGTCGTCATCATCGGCGAGTCGGGACTCGCGGCCACCTCGGAAATTCAGTACTTCATCTTTGGTGGGGCCAAGCTCTATCCGACACTCGATCTTTCCCATGTCCTGAACGCGCTTATCGTCGTCGGCGCGGTCGCCACGGTCGCGTGCTTTATTCCGGCGCTGATCGCGTCTCGGATCGCGCCGGTCACCGCCATGCAGGCGAGGGATTAAGCCATGGGACGTCTGATACTTATCGCTCTACGCAACATCTTCGCGCAACGCCGCCGGAGTCTCCTCCTGGGGTCGGCCATCGCGTTTGTGACTTACTTGCTGGTCATCCTATTTGCCTTCTCAAGCGGTCTCCAAGAGAACATGCTCGCGTCCGCGACCAGCCTAGCCTCGGGGCACGTAAATGTTGGCGGATTCTTTAAGGTCTCTCCGGCCGTGGCCCGTCCCATCGTCGTTGACTACGCCAAGGTCGAGGCGGCCTTCGCTGACAAAGTACCCGGGCTAAAGTTTATCGTCCGGCGGGCGCGCGGTGGGTTCGATCGTTTGACCAGCAATAAGACATCGCTGCTAAACGCCATCGCCGGCGTCAACGTGGCCAACGATCCGCAGCTGCGCGAGCGACTTCAGATCCTCAAGGGCGACCTTGATGGCCTCCTCGAGCCCAACACGATTTTGCTCTTCGCGCGCCAGGCCAGCGAGCTGGAGGTCGAGATTGGCGATAACGTCACGCTCACGGGGCTCACCGCCCGAGGGGTGCGCAACCGCGCCGATCTTCGCGTGGCGGCTATCGCGAAGGACATGGGCGGTCTCAGTCAGATCCTGACCTTCATCCCCGAGGGGACCCTCAACGAGTTCTATCAGCTACGCGCGGACAATACGGGCGTCCTGATGCTCTTCTTGGAAGAGCGCGAGCAGTCCACGAACGTGGCGGGTGACCTTCGCCAGCTCCTGCGTGACAAGGGCTGGGACGTCCTCGATGCCGACGCCAACCCCTATTGGCAGAAGCAACAGAACGCCGAGCGCGAGGACTGGGTTGGCCAGCGCCTCGACGTCTCGACCTGGCGCGACGAGATGGGTCAGCTGGCCGATATCGTGGACGCCTTGGATGCCTTTGCGGTGGTCTTTGTCTTTGTATTGATGGGGGTCATCGCCATCGGCATCTGGAACACCCTCTTTATGGCGGTGCGCGAGCGAACCCCCGAGATCGGCGCCCTGCGGGCTATCGGAATGTCTCGCGGGCGCGTCCGGTTCATGTTCATAGCCGAGGCCTTCATGCTGGCCCTCGGCGCGAGCCTCTTCGGAGGGCTGCTCCTCGCGGTGACGACGGTCGTCCTCGTGAATGCGGCCGAGATAGAGGTCGCGAGCCCTCAGCTACAGTTTGTTTTGATGAGCGACACCTTTACGCTCTCGCTCGACTTCGCGCGCATCGCAGGAGCCATCGCGTTCATCAGCGTGTTGACGGCCCTCGCAGCTTGGTGGCCCGCGTCGCGCGCCGCTGGGGTGCAGCCAGGCGTCGCGATGGGCGGTGGACAGTGAACAGGAGAGAGACGATGAAGACTGGAAAAGCGTTTGGAATGGTTGTCTCCTTTGTGCTGGCGGTCGGTCTCAGCGGCGCGGCCCAGGCGCTCACGCCCGACGAGGTGAAGGCGGTCATCGAGGAGATCGATGTGCGCCAGCAGGCGGTGGGCGATTTCAAGGCGCACGCATTCATTCAACAGAAACAAAAGGGCCGCGACGACGTGGCCTACGAGTCGGTCTTTTACCGCCGCGGTGAGGACGACAAATTCATGTTCCTGGTCCTCGCGCCCCGCACCGAGGCGGGGCAGGGGTACCTGCGTATCGACAACAACCTCTGGCTCTACTCGCCGCGGACCGGCAAGTGGGAGCGCGTGACAGAGCGCGACCGCATCCTCGGGACCGATGGCCGCCGCCAGGACTTCGACGAGTCGCGCCTTGCGGAGGAGTACGACGCCGAGTTTCTCGGGGACGCCAAGCTCAAGAGCTTCCCGATCTGGCATATCAAGCTGACGGGCAAGGCGGGCCTCGAGCTGCCGTGGCCGATCATCGAGCTCTTCGTCGACCAGAAATCAGGTAACATCCTAAAACGACAGGAGTTTAGCCTCACCGGCAAGCTGATGCGCACGACCCTCTTCCCAAAATGGTTGAAGATCAAATCACCTGAGGGGAAAGATGTTTGGTACGCCGAGCAAATCTATCTCTTCGACGAGGTCGAAAAGGGCAACCAGAGCGTCGTGAAGATGCAGGCCGTCGATCTGTCTTCGCTGCCGAAGAACATGTTTACGAAGGCCTGGCTCGAGTCGAAGAGCCGATGATCGTCTGGCTTCGTCGCTGGTCCATCGCTGCGGCGCTCGTGTTGGCGGCCTCGGCTAGCGGACAGACGCCCGCGGTGGCCAGCGATGAGGAGCCGACCGAACAGTCCCCACCTAAGCCTGACGTCTCGCCGTCAAGTGATCGTGAGGACCTTGAAGACCTGCTCTTCGGCGCCCCCGATGCCGACGGCCCGCCCGGTGACGGCCCGGCCGAACCCACGGGGCCGGCGCCGGGGATCGATCAGGACCTCCTCGACTTCGAGCCGCTCAGCCTTGGCGGCCAGGCCTATTTCCGGTCCAGCTTCCCCTTCGTCGATCGGGGCAGCTTCGGCAAACAACAGCTGTCGATGCCCAACCTCTTGGACATCTATCTCGACGCTCGCCCCGAGGATCGGGTGCGCGCCTTTATACAGGGGCGGCTGAGCTACGACCCGACGGTTGGGGCCTCCAGCGTCGACGCCCTTGGCAACCCGCGAAAGTCGACCTCTGTCGCGCTCGATCAGCTGTGGCTGAAGACAGACATCGCGAGGATCGTGTTCCTGACCGTCGGTAAGGAGCGCATCAAATGGGGCTCGTCCCGCATTTGGAACCCGACCGACGTCGTCAATAACCAGCGCCGTGACCCAGTCGCCTTCCTTGACGTGCGCTTGGGCGTCCCAGTCGTGAAGGTCCACGTGCCATGGGAGTCGATGAACTTTTACGGTCTCCTCCTCCCCGGGGGCTCGGGGCGCTACGACGAGCTGGCCGCCGCGTTTCGCGCCGAGTTCGCCTTCCCGTCCTTCGAGCTAAGCGCCTCGGCGCTCGCAGGCAGCGGCCGTAAGACGACCTTCGGGCTTGATCTGTCGGCCGCGGTGGGTCCGCTGGACGTGACGGTCGAGGCCGCCCTCATCGACGAGCGCGACACGATTCGGTACAGCGGTAACTTTGATCTCAACACATTTGATCTGCCTGTCGGGACCCCCGACGGCAACTGGCGCCCGTCCATCACCTTTGGGATGGGCCACACCTTCAACGTGTTCGATAACGACGTCTTTATCCTTGGTGCTGAATACTTCTGGAATCCGGGCGGTAGCGACGACGTCAAGCTTTACCCTTTCCAGATCCTGACCGGCTCACTCCAGCCCTTCTATCTTGGCAAACATTACGCCGCGCTCTTCATGCTGCTGCCCTCGCCGGGGTCTTGGGATCGTATGACCTTCAACCTCTCGGCGATCGGAAACCTCAGCGATCAGAGTTTTATCATGCGCTTTGATACCATCGCGACGATCCACACGCGCCTGCGCCTCGAGGCCTTCGTCCAGGGCCACGTCGGCCAGCGCGGCGGCGAGTTTCGGTTCGCGATGGAGGTCCCCGACCTCCCCCCGATCCCGGGAGTCCTGCCGAATGGGCTTCAGGCGTTCGCGATCGCGGCCCCGGTGCTAAGCTTGGGTGTGAACCTGCGGTTGGCGCTCTAGGTGCAGCGCGCGGTTTCGTGCCCGCGGGTTCGCGCCCGTTTACGCGCGCCGGCGAAACACTATTGGCGTTGTCCCGCGGGTGGGCTAACAACCCCGGGTCTTTCAAATCCCTGCGGAGCGATCCATGGCAAGAGCGCGAAAAGAAACGACCGACGAGGCCGTCCCTGCCGAGCCCCAGACCTTTGAGGAGCTCCTCGGGCAGCTGGAGGCGCTTGTCTTGCGCCTTGAGCGCGGCGAGCAGCCCCTTGAGGTCGCCCTCGCGGATTTCGAGGCAGGCATGTCCTTGTCGCGCAAGGCGAACGATGTCCTCGAGAGAGCCGAGCTGCGCCTCGCCAGGCTGACCGCCGGGGACGCGGGAGGCGAAGAGCCCCTCGCCTTTGGTCGGGACACGGCGTGAGGGCCACCCTCGGCCAGCGCGTCCCGGCCCCTGGCGGTCGAGTATGAGCGCGTTGACGGCCGGCAAGACGCGTCTCGACGTGTACCTCGTCGAGGAGGGGAGCGCGGAGAATCGATCGAGGGCCCAGGCCCTGATCATGGCGGGAAAGGTCCTCGTGAACGGCGCGCGCGCAAAAAAGGCCGGCCAGCCCGTGGGTCCCGAGGACCTGGTGGCCGTCGTGGATATCAATGGCTGGGCCTCGCGCGGCGCGCTGAAGCTCTTGCACGCCTTTGAGGCCTTTCCGCAGCTTGAGGCGGCCGTCCTAGGCGCGGACTGCCTAGATATTGGGGCATCCACGGGCGGCTTTACCGACGTGATGCTGCGTCGTGGGGCCCGGTCCGTGGTCGCCCTCGACGTCGGCTACGGCCAGCTACACGAGCGTCTGCGTCAAGACGAGCGCGTCACCGTCTTGGACCGGACAAACATCCGCGCGATTGAGCCCGGGGCGCTGCCGACGACGCCGACCTTCGCGACCTGCGACGCCTCGTTCATCAGCGTGACCCTCTTCATGCCGGTCGTCTTCCGTGAGCTCGCCGACGGCGGGTCCTACGTCATCCTCGTGAAACCCCAGTTCGAAGTCGGTCGCGACAACGTCGGCAAGGGCGGGGTCGTGCGCGATGACGGGCTGCGTGCCGATGCGCTCGCGCGCGTGGTTCAGGCGGCGACGGACGTGGGATTCGACGTTGTCGGTAGCGACGACAGCCCGGTGCATGGACCGTCGGGAAACCGCGAGATCCTCTTGGTCCTACAAAAGCCCCTAAGCTCGCCAGCGTAGCATGTGCACATATTGCGCAGAGACCTCGTCTCGCGGGCAAATTTGCTTAAGTTAATGATTGTCAAGATTTCGGTCCGGCGGGGGCGCGCCAACCAGCCGCGCCCCCCAAGGTGACCATTGACGCGGTCTTCGTCTGAGTCTGTCTTCTCTAGGGAGCCCATCGGTTGGATTTCTGAGGCGTTGCGGCGGAAATCTTAGGGCTTCCGTTGCAAGGGGCCCTGTTGTACATTTAAGCGAGGGTCAGCATGCATCGCTGGCTCAAGGCCACGGCCTTATCGTCACGAAATGTTCTCACACAATCCATGAGCGCGCCCGATCTTGGGCCCCGTCGCGAACCCGGCGTTGGGTTTGGTGCATGACGGCCAGCAACAACGTTACACTCATCCAGGACACAACCCGTTTCACACATGTCGTTATCCCCGAACCGTAGTCCCCGCGGCATCGCCTCGCGCGCCCTCACGCCTCCGCAGTCTTCGCTGCATCGCGCGATCGCCTTGGCGTGGCTCCTTGGGATGACCGCGTTAGGCTGCGGCGATAGAAGCCCCGCACCTCAGGCGGGGAATATCAGCCGCGCGGCGCTGGCCTTGTCCGTGCCTCCCGGGGCGGATATCGATCGTGTGGAGTACAAGGTACGTGTCACCTTCCTTGAGAGCACTCCTCCCGTTCAGACGGTCTCCGAGGTCTACGAATCAGTCGCGCTGCGTGGGCAGCTTACGGCCGTTCTGCCATGCCGCACCTTGCCCTCCGGTCAGGGCCTAAATCAGGTCGACATCGAGGCGCTCATCTACGTCCCGGGCCGAGTAGAACCGTATATCGCCGCTGGCACCGCGGTCTTCACGTGCCGACGCAACGCCGACACGCCGGTCAACATCTTGGTCACCGTGATCTCGCAGCTGGACGGCGGCTTCGTCGATATTGGTTTGTGTATCAACGGTATCGGATGCTCGACCAAGGTTGACACGTCGCTGCCGGACTCCGTGGTCGGCGTCTGCAGCGAGTCACTCTGCAACCCCCTTGGCGGCGCCGTTTTTCGCTTTGCCACCGAGTGCGCGACCGTCTACGCGGCCTCCCCGACCTTTTGGGTGTGTGGTGATGCAACTGACTGGCTCATCCGAAACCGCACCGCGATCTCAGACTTCCCCATCCCTGACGCCGACGGTGACTGGCGCTTTGGCGTCATCGCGTTCGACGCCTGCATCATGCCTCAGGTCGACCTCACCATCACGGACGCCGATCGCGTCGTCAAAGTGTGGCGCGGCGTCGCGGTCCAATACGGCGAGCTCGATCGGGTCGGGGGAATCAACCTCACGCCCGAGGCCACGACCCGCCGCATCGAGTTCGCGGCTGAGCTGAAGGTGCCGCCCCGTGCCCCCGATCTCCCTGGCCCCGAAGTCCTCGTCCTCATCGAGCAAGAGCCCCTTGGTGTTCGCACCCGATTCATCACACGCTTCGGGATCTGCGACATCCCGACCCAAGGCGTCGAGCTCTACCCGGGCAGCGCGATCATCGATGTGCGCCGCGACGGAGTGAGCGCGATTGAGCTGCTGATGGGCGACAATGAGACGCGCCTCGTCTCGCTGGTGGCCCGGTGTATGACCTCGTGGGACGAGACAGGCGCAAACCCACGGCCCACAGTCATCTGCGCTGCGCCCGTGCCCTTCGTGTCCGCGCCGGTGGACCCATGAGCGCCACCTCGCATCGCGTCGGCCTCATCGCGTTTGCGTTCGCAATCCTTGCCTTGACGCGCGCGCCGTCGCTGGCCGATCCGGGCGATGGGCCCCGCTACATCAACATCTGCCAAGAGCTGCTCGGCCCCGAAGAGGGGCACTGCGAGTCGGTGACTGACTGGCGCGTCCAAAAGACGGTCGATCGGGTCCTGCTCAACGAGCCCCGGCGTCAGAACATCATCTATACGATCCGCGCCATCGAGGGGCAGACGCGCTACCTGCTTACGATGAAGAGCCGCGTCACCATCGTCGGTGACCTCGCGGAGGGGACGCAGATCCGGGGCGTGGTCGCGTCACTACAGCGCGAGCTGACTCCAGGTCGGTATACGACCGTCGCCAGCGCGGGCTACGGCAACGTGGACCTTGGCTGTAACTGTCCCTACGTCGACAGCGGTGACCTCGACGTCACCATGAAGCTCGACGGGCTGGCCCTTGATCCCGACGCGCCCAATCTCGTCGAGATGGTGATGCGCGGCGAGGTCCTGCATCTCGATCTCGAGGCGACCTACAATCTTGGCGCCGGCATCGTGCTGCCCGGCGACAACGTGCGGATCCAGGCCTGTGTGCAATACACCTCAGTGGAAGACGACGGGCTAGACGGATGTTTTGAAAACGGAGGTTCTGTCCGGTCCTCACGTGCTTGCAGTTCCTTCGAGTTTTCGGACTACACCGAGGCCGACGCTGACGTCGTCACGCTGACCGAGCGCTTCGATGGTCCAAGCAAGCCGTGGCTGGGTTTGAGCGGATTCCGCGTCCGCAGCACCTCCGATAACGTCACCCCGACCGCGGTGCTGATCCCGGTGGTCCCCGGCGGCCAGTCCGTGTCCTTCGACCTGCGGGCGACCGGCACGCCCGGCACAGAGAACGTCCTGTATCTACAGGGGGATATCAGCTGCGGCGACAGAGTCGGGTGCGTCGCCGGCGCTCAGACCTGCGCGGCGACGGTCTCCAATACGGCCATCATCGACATGGGACCGGAGCGCGGGCAGCTAACGTCGACGGCTGTCACAGACGTCATCTGCTCAGCCATCACCTGCAACGAGCTCGAGACCGCGCGCTGTGACGACGGCAACCCCTGTACCGACGACGGCTGCGTGGCCGGGCTCGGCTGTACGAACACACCGCGGACGGGCTCGTGCGAGGATGGACAGGTCTGTACGGGGACCGGCCAGTGTATCGACGCGGTCTGCGTCGTGCCCGCGGCCCCTCTGGCCTGCCCTGACGACGGGAACCCCTGTACGGATATGGTCTGTTTGCCGGGCGTAGGTTGCAGCGCCCTGCCCATGCCAAACCGAACGACCTGCAACGACATGAACGCGTGCACGAAGGATGACATCTGCGTCAACGGCGCCTGCACCGGCGGCGCTGCCGTGAGCTGCACCGACGGAAACCCATGCACCGCGGACGTCTGCGACCCAATCGCCGGTTGCATCAATACCGCGCTTCCGAATCGCTCGGCGTGCGACAATGGCGATCCGTGTACACGCGACGACATCTGTATCGCTGGCAGCTGCATCAGCGGCTCGGCGCTGTCTTGCGTCGACAGCAACCCCTGTACCGTCGATAGCTGCGTCACCGGCTTCGGCTGCGTAAACGTCCTCGCGCCGAATCGCACCCCGTGCGAAGATGGAAACCTTTGTACTGCAAATGACCTGTGTGTCGCCGGCATCTGCGTCGCCGGCACCAACGTGTCGTGCAACGACGATAACCCATGCACGGCCGATGCCTGCGACGCTGAATTTGGGTGTTTCGGCGTCCCGCTCACGGGCCTGTGTGACGACGGCAACGCCTGCACCGTGTCGTCGCGCTGCGCTCTTGGTCAGTGCCAGCCCGAGATCGTGCTCGACTGCGACGACGAAAACCCCTGCACAATCGACAGCTGCGACAAGACCCTCGGCTGCGTCCACGAGACCCTCGGCGACGGCGCGGGTTGTGATGATGGCGACCCGTGCAGTGACGGCGACCAGTGTCTGGACGGCTTCTGTCAGGCCAACAGCGTCACGGCCTGCGACGACGGCAATGATTGCACGACCTCGACCTGCCTGCCGGGTCTCGGCTGCGTCCATAACCAGCGCGTCGGCTCCTGCGATGACGGCGATGTCTGTACGAGCGAGGGCCTCTGCGACGGGCTAAACTGCCTGCCTGGAAACATCCTCGATTGTGACGACGGCAACCCTTGCACCACCGACTATTGCGATCCCACCACTGGATGCGCGCATCTCGTGGCCGCGAACGGCGCGTCTTGCGACGACAGCGACGTCTGCACCGCCGCCGGGACTTGCCTCGCGGGGTCCTGTCAGCTCGGTCCGCGGGACTCTTGCGATGACGGTAACCCCTGCACCAGTGGACAATGCAACGCCGTCAACGGCTGTGTGCAGCTGCTCGTGACCGGCTCCTGCCCGAGCTCGGACGCCTGCGCGCAAGAGGGGCTCTGCGTCGCGGGGGTCTGCGTGGACGGGCCGGCCCGTGATTGCCGTGACAGTAATAGTTGCACCTCCGATTTTTGCGATCCGGTCCTCGGCTGCCAGAACGTGCCGCGAAACCAGGTACCCTGTGATGACGGACTCAGCTGCACGATCGGCGATATGTGCGTCAGTGGTCAGTGCGTCGGCGGATCCGGTAATGGTTGCAATGACAATAACAATTGCACCACCGATCTGTGTACGGCCACGGGTTGCAAGTACGACAACCGCACCGGGCCTTGTGATGATGGGGACCTGTGCACAACCGGCGATGCCTGCGCGGCTGGCGTCTGCCGCGGCGTCATGCCTGTCGAGTGCAACGACGGAGACTCGTGCACCGACGATCGCTGCGACCCAACCACCGGCGCCTGTCGCTCGAACGCGCGCGCCAATGGCGCGACCTGCGACGACGAGCAGGTTTGCACGGGCTGCCCATGGGCCGAACCTTTCGTCAAGCGTGGCTACCACGCCAAGTCGGCCAGACCCGACACAACGCTCGTAGCGGCCGGGACCGCGACCTTTGCGGTGCAGCTCGACGGCGTGGACGGCGCAGGGACCTCGCTCCTGCTCGCGGGTCGCTCGGACCTGCGCTTCGTGGTCCTGCCCGATGGCTCCGCGGTCGTGCGCGGTACCCTCTATACTGTGGGCGGCGGGGCCGATCGCACCCAGACGGACGACTGGACCGTCGACCTCCGCCTCGCCTATCGCGGGACGGGCAAAGCTGGCCGTGGCGCCGTGGTGCTCCTCGAGCTCCCGGCGGGGCTCCAACACGCGATCTTTACCGACTACTGGCGCTTTTGGGATATCCAGTCCGGCTCGCGCATCGTGCGGACGCGCAGCCTTGAGTCCTATGCTCTGTCGCCTGACACCTTCCTCTTCTCCGCGCCATTGCAAGAGGGCCACCGCGCCAACAACCGCAACCTTGGCTACGGCGCGCACGGTGCGTTTAGCTGGAAGCTCGGGACGCGCGCGGGCCGTGGCTCGGCGCGCCTCGATCTGGACCAGGTCTTTTGCGAAAACGCGGATACCTGCTTTGACCGGGTCTGCGAGGGCGGTTCCGTGGCCACCAGCTGCCGCTCGCTGGCGGTGGGACAATACTGCACATGGCGTAACGCAGACTTCCGCGCGGCATGCACGGCGTCGTCTTCCTTGCAGTCCGGCGGGTGTGTGTTGGCGCGCGGATTTGCTGCAATTCAAAATGAATGGACTAGCTGCGACGCCGCACGGGCGGTGTCCTTCGGTGTGACGGGTTTCCGTCGCCTGAGCTTCACCGCGCAGCCGGCGCTCAAAGCCTTCTTCCCCGGGACGGGGTGGGGCGCGACCGGGGCCGCTGAGCTCTGCGACCCACCCGCGACGTCTGCTACTGCTGCGGCTTCGCGCGCGTTCGCGCTGAGCATCAGCATCGGACTGTCGGACGCCGGCGTGACGCCGGCCCCTGAGGGCGTACCTTTGGGGGATCTTCGCTGGAAGATCGCGCCGTGCGAGGGCGTGCCCCTCCGCGAGATCGTGCGACGTGCAGAAGCCGCGCATAGCGGCGTCAGCATCGCCTTCGGGACATGCAGCGTGCCCGCCGATCTGGACGAGGTCATCGATCTGGTCATCGAGGGCTTCCGCAACTGCATCGGCATGCCGACAAATATTACGCTGCCGCCTTGATGTGAGGCCACTATTGTCGTCAACTAGTGAGGCGTCGACCCGCGTCGGGGCTCACATCAGCCCGGTTGAATATGATTCAAATCGCACGGAGTAGCTAGGCCTATGAAACTCGTTTCTGCTGTAATTCCAGGCATTTCTGCCGCACTGCTCCTCTCCTCGTTCGCCCCCGCCGCCTCGGCCTACGAGTTCCTCAAAGCCGCGAAGGACCCCACCCAGCCGGTGCGTTGGTGGGCGGGTCGCCCGGCCTATACCTGGACTCTGTCCACGGTCGAGCCCGGGGAAGGCAGCTGGGCGGACATCCAGGGCCTCGTCGAGACGGCCTTCGACGCGTGGATTGATACACCCTGCGGTCTCGTCCCAGATTTCTCGTTCGCCGGGACCTCCGCGGCGACAGGTTGGACCCGTCCCGAAACCCTAGCTGACACACCCGACAACGTCGTGGTCTTCGTGACCTCACGGGCGCAATGGCAGACCTCGGGGAACATGTCGAGCTGGCTCGCTATCACCAAGGTCGCCAGCGACGAGGTGACGGGACAGATCGTCGACACCGATATCGAGATTAACGATGGTATGTACACCTATCACTACGGCGAAGGCGCCCCAGCCAGCGGCGAGATCGACTTTCGCGCGATGATCATCCATGAGGTCGGCCACTTCTATGGCATGGATCACTCCAAGGTCGCGGGCGCGACGATGGACGGGGCCTACGCCTCCGGGAACCCCGTCGACGCCCGTACCCTCGACCAAGACGATGTTGACGGGATCTGCGCCCTCTATACAGACGTCCCGCAGTGGGTCGATCCCACCGTGAAACCGCCCGGCTCGGGCGATGATGGCGGATGCGAGAGTGGCGCGGGGCGAGGGCTCCTCGGGGGCTTGCTCGGCCTCTTGGCCATCGCGTTCGGTCGCCGGCGGTCCATCGGCCGAATCGCTCGGACCTGAGTCGTCGCGGGCAACGCCACGCGAAGACACAAAAGGACGACCCCATGAGGAGTCGCCCTTTTGCGTGATACAGAAATGAAGTCCTTAATAGACTTCAGGTCTGTTTTACATCTTCATCGAGCCGAACAGGCCGGCCATTGCCGCGTCGATACGGGCGTTGTCCTTGAGTGCGGGGTTCTCGGCCTTGAGCTTCTCGATACGCGCCTCGAGAGCCTTGCCGCGCTTCTCGAAGCTCTCCATCTTGGAGGCGTACTTCTTCCGCATGTCGGCCAAGGCCTCGGGATTGTCGCCAGCCTTCATGGCTTCAGCCATCATCTCGCCCATCTCTTTTTCCATGGCTGCCTTCATGGCGTCCAGGTCGGCTTTGTTGTCGGCGATGTACTTCTCGACCGCGTCAGCGGCCTTGTCAGCGTCACCCTTGTTGGCCTCAATCACCGAGGCGATCTTTTCGCCATGGTCGAGGGCCTTGTCGAAGGGGCCACTGCCCCCGCAGGCGAGAATGAGAGCCGATGAGGCGGCGACGATTGCACCCTTAAAAAATGCGCGCATGTGAACTCCTAGTTTGCATGGTTGTCCGGGCGAACGCCACGGCCGCGGCGTGCGAACGCCGGCTAGACTGATTATTGTGTCCGGCGCCTTTTGTCAAATCGCACGTAAGTCGTCTGTTCTCTTGGGGTTGTCGCCGACTCCTCGCTCGCCCCCTCAGTCGACCCACGCCCATCTTGCCTCTCGGGTCTCTGGGGGATAGGTTTCTCCATGCTAAACGACGCGATAATCTCGTTCGATTCGGGCCTCGCCCGCGATTTTCTGGCCTTCGCCGCGATCTCACCGCTGCCCACCGCGTCCAAGTTGGCGCTACATGCGTACGTGGACCTCTTGGCCGCCCGCGGCGCCGGCGCGATGGGGGCGTGGCTCGAGATCCGCGAGCAGCTCAGGATAGACCTCGCGGCGCTCTTGGGCGTCGCGCCGGACCGTATCGCGCTGACCCACGGGACGACCCACGGCGTGCAGGTCATCGCCCATAGTCTGCGTTGGGATGAGGGCCGTGGCGTGCTCTGTTTCAACGGCGAGTTCCCCGCGAACGTTCATACGTGGAAGAACGTCGCAGAGGCCCAGGGTGCGCAGTTTCGGCTGGCACCTCTCGATTCTATTGGCGACGGCGCTGAGGGGCTGGACGCGCTGCTCGAAGAGAGCCCGACGCGCGTCGTCGCGGTCTCCGCGGTGCAGTTCCAGTCTGGGCGCCGGATGCCCATCGCGGCCATGGCTGCCGCCTGCCATCGTCATGGCGCGATGCTCTTCGTGGACGCCGTGCAGGCCGCCGGTGTGGCCCCCCTTGACCTCGCGCGCGCGGGCGTCGACTTCGCGACGGGCGGTGGCCACAAGTGGCTCCTCGGTGGCGACGGCGCGGGTTGGCTCTACGTCGCCAAAGGCTGCGAGGCGCAGCTGCGTCCGGCGTTGACCGGCTGGATGTCCGCCGAGGACCCCTTTCGGTTTCTGTCCCATCCAAATTCATTGGACTACAATGCAACGATCCAGCCGATACCCCGGTGTTTCGAGGCGAACTCGACGAGCGCCTTCTCGGTGGTCTCCTTGGGCGCGTCTCTGAAGGAGATTCTAAAGGTCGGTGTTGAAGCTATCTATCAGGCGACTCAGCGCTATCACGACGCGATCGAGCCCGTCTTGGTCGAGGGTGGATTTGTCTCTGAGCGCTCTAAAAACCTCGACGCGCGCTCGGGGATTCTCTCCCTCACGCCTCCCGCTGGGGTGGCGCTGCACGACCTACAGCCGGCGCTCGCGGCGCAGGGGATCGTGATCACCATCCCCGATGGTCGCCTCCGGATTGCGCCACACGTCCACAACGACTGGCGCGACGGGGGGGACGTCGGGGCGAAGATCATCGCGGGCGTGAAGGACCTATCCCCGGGATCTCAGTCGGTGACCTCGAGATGAAAGTGGGGCGGTCGCGACTCTTCGTTCACCCTGAGCCCGTCGACACCACGGATCGCCGCGATGAGGGCCCTCTTATCGCGGCGGCCTAGCCCGACTGAGCGGAGGTCAAAGGCTCGGCCCGAGAGATGGCGTGACAGGAGGTGCCCGCGGGAGACCTGGCCTTCGATGACCTCGGTCATGGCCGCGATAGTTCGCGCCTTGGACCACCGCTTCTTGCGTCCGAGGCGATAGGCGTCTCGAATCGGCTTGATGAGCTCCTGCTGGGCGTAGATGCCCAGCGAGCCGCCTGCGCGGAGCTTTCCATACATCGCCGCAGCCTGGCGAGGCGGCGGGCGTACCCCCGAGGTCACATGAAGGGGCCGACGCCCCTTTTTGTGATAGCGCCGAGCGATGGCCACGACCTTGTCTTCAATGGTCGAATTCATCACGACATCCGACCCCTTCGTCCACTGGGGGCGCGGCGGGGCCTGTGGCGAGGCGAGGACCACGATGGCGGCGAGCAGCCCGATCATGGGCGGGCCCCTCGGGGGGCATCGCGGGCCGCTTCTGGCGTGTTCCCCGTCAACGTGGCGGCATGCGGAGGGCGCCGTCGAGACGGATGACCTCGCCGTTGAGCATGCGGTTCTCGATGATGTGCTGCGCGAGCTGAGCGTATTCGTCCGGATCCCCAAGGCGCGACGGGAAGGGGACGTTCTTGGCGAGCTCGTTCTGGACCTGCTCGGGCAGGCCCGCCAGCATCGGCGTCTTGAAGAGGCCCGGGGCGATAGTACACACGCGGATGCCGACCTTGGAGAGATCGCGCGCGATGGGTAGGGTCATGCCCACGACGGCGCCTTTGCTGGCAGCGTAGGCGGCCTGGCCGATCTGGCCGTCGTAGGCCGCGACCGACGCGGTGTTGACGATGACGCCGCGCTCGCCGCCGTCGTTGGGTGTATTGTGCTGCATGCTCTCGGCCGCGAGGCGGATTACGTTAAAGGTGCCGATGGTGTTGACCGTCAGGACCTTTGTGAAGGCGTCGAGGGCGTGGACGCCGTCCCGGGTGAGGGTGCGCTTGGCGATAGCGATCCCCGCGCAGTTGACGGCTACCGTGAGCTGTCCAAAGGCCGTGGTCGCCATCTCAATCGCGGCGCGCACGTCCGCCTCGGAGGTGACGTCCGCCGCGGCGAAGCGGGCGTTCGGGCCGAGCTCAGCCGCGATCTCGGCGCCGCTTGAGCTAGCGAGATCGATGATGACCACCTTGGCGCCACCGGCCAAGAGGCGCCGTGCGGTCGCCAGGCCGAGCCCGGAGGCGGCGCCCGTGACGATTGCGACAGTCTGAGACAGTTCCATGAGGAGGCTCCGAATTTGAGGTTGCCCGTCGGCAGGACGGGAAATATGGGCAGGGAGGCGGCCTGGGTCAAGCCTCGCCGTCGAGTTGTTGGACGACCCGCGCGAGGACCTCCCCGCTCGAGAGCGCAAAATGCCGTTCGACAAAGGCCTTCATGTCGGTTGGTAAGGGCGCCGAGAATCGCGCTGCCGCGATGTCGTCGATCGCCTCGAGGTCGATGACCATCGCGTGGAGCTGATGCCTCTCGGCCAGTGCGCATGCGGGATCGCGGTGCATGTCCTCGCCGACGAGGGGATGCCCGACAAACGCCAGATGAAGGCGAATCTGGTGGGTGCGTCCCGTGGCCGGTCGCGCGAGCACGAGGCTAAAGGCCCCATCCTGGCTGTGACCGAGGGTCGAGAAGAAGGTCAGCGCGCGCCTCATGCTTGTGAGGTCGGCCTCGGGGCAAGGCAGGCACGGGAAGGTGCGGTTGCTGTCGACCTCGCGGCGGCGTCCCACCGACACGTCGACCTCGAAGTCAGGTGGGGTCTGCCCGTGGCAGATCGCGACGTAGCACTTGCGCCCGCAGCGGAGAGCTTCGCTGAATGTTTGCACTAGCGACTTTTTGAGGACAAATAAATTGCAGCCGGACGTGTAGCGGTCGAGCTGGTGGACGGCCCATACCTTTTGTCGCAGCTGGCGGGACAGCGCGTACTCGACGCTTCCCGAGGTCTCGGGAGTGCGACCCGTCGAGGGTGGCCCGGCGGGCTTCGCGACGACGACTAGTCCAGCGTCGCGGTGGATGAGGGTGAGGGTCTCACTCACCGGGGGGCCGATCCTTTGTCCTCAACTGATTTGTGCGTGTCGTCTGTGTTTTTGGCCGAAGGGGGCGCAAAGGCGTCGTGTGCCGCGCCACCCGCGAGGAGGTCCTTCGCTGAGATTACGACCCAAGGCTCGGACGGGTCCATCGCGCGGAGGGGCTCGCTGAGTGAGGCCGGGCCGACGACGATGAGGTGTCCGCCATCCGCCGGAATCGCGGCCGCGAGCGCCGTGCGGATCGCCTCGGCGCTGGGTGTGGTGACGGTCTTGACCCAGGTCGAGAGCCAAGTGAGCGGCAGATGATTCGTTGTGATGAAACGAAGTTGCGCGAGGGTATCCGGGATGGACTCGAACCGAAAAGCGAATCCGTTCGCGAGGTTGTCACGGACATCCGTCAGCTCTTCAGCGGGGATGTTCTCCTCGCGGATCTGCCGGATGAGGCCCCGCGTCAGCTCGATCGAGCGGGTCAGGGTGCCGGGTGGGGCGTCCGTGCGAATCGACGACAAGCCAGGGCGGTACGCGCCGAAGTCGGCGCTGGCGTACGCGCCATAGGTCAGGCCCTCTTTTGCGCGCAGCAGCTGGTTGAGGCGCGCGGTGTAGTCGCCACCGAGGACATGGAAACCGACGCGGAGGGCGCCGTAGCCGTCCTCCGCCGCGCTCACGTCGTTCGCGAAGCCCATACGCCACTGGATCTGGGCCGCGTTCTCGTCGTCGATGGTCACGAGGACCCGGCGGGCGCTAGCCGGCGCGGAATCAACTGGACGCGGCGTGGCGGCGGGGTTCGTCAAGCAGCCGGTGGCGTCGCAGAGGCTCTGGCACCAGCCATCGAAGGTGCCGGCCTTGCAGGTGATTGTGTCATTTGACCACGCCGACTTGCCGAGGTGGGCCTCGATCCACGCCAGCAGCGGCGCCTTCTCAAAAGAGCCGCCGATCAGCAGGACGGCGTGCTGAGGCGTGGTCACGCGCCGGTGCCAGGTCCGAATGTCCTCGGGCGTGATGCGTTCCACATCCGCGATGAGGCCGAAGCTGGGCATTCCGTCGGGTGTTGGGCCAAAGACGGCGCGCCGCAACGCCGTATCGGCGAGGGTCCCGTGCCGGTTCGTGAGGCGCGAGATGTTCACGATGCGCCGGGCCTTGTCGCGAGCGATGATGTCGTCCGGCAGGGTCGGGCGGAGGGCGACGTCCACGAGGGTCTCGAGGAACGAGCGCACGGCCTCGGCGTCCTGCGTCGGGATGCCGCCCGAGACGGTGAGCGCGTCGCTGCTAGTCGAGACATCGAGGGACGCGCCGAGGCGGGCGAGGCGGTCGCTGAGCTCGGTCTCGGTCGCGCTGGGGATCCCCGCCATCATGGCGCCGGCGCTGGTCGAGGCGAGGCCGCTGAGACCTGTTGGGTCGGAGAGCGTCCCGGCGCCGAAGACGAGGTGGGCCTCAAACCATGGGCTTGAGCGGCTCTCGAAGAGCACGACCTCGAGGCCGTTGTCGAGACGATAGCGCTCAAAGCGGGGGATGCCGGGCGGGGAGTCGGGCAAGGGGGTAGGGGCGCCTAAGGCGAGGCCGACGAGGCAGACGGCGAGGGTTGAGGCGATCATTGCGCGGCCTCCTGGGCGTTGGCGGTCGTCACCGTCTTCACGGCAGAGGCCGGGAGGTTGGCGCGGGTGGTGTCCGTGAGCAGCGCCGGGAGCCCCGACTGCTCGATGATGCCGAGGGCCTTGGTCCCGTCGGTGGTCGCGCGGAGCGCCTCGACAGTGGCGACGGCCTCGGCGCGGAGGCGATCGCCTGTGGCGCGCTCATTGCGGCTATCTGCGACGAATGCCGCGAAAGTATTAAAGATGATCGCGGTCCCTGGAGACATGCCGGGGGGCGTGTTCGTCGGGAGGCGCGAGCTTGGTGATTGCAGAAGCAATGAAATAAGCGAGCTGGTGGTGCTCTTGCGGAGATCCGTCCGTCCGCGCTTCGCGAGGTCGCCCTGGAGGCGTCGGAGGGTCGCGACACGCTGGGTGAGGCCCTTCGTCGCCTTGGCGTGATCCAGTCGCTGGGCTTCAAGGCGCGCGAGGCGCTTGGTGGTTCCCATCTCGTTTTTCTGCAAGTACTCCGTAATCTCCTTACTGGTCTCGGCGTCGGCACCCTTGAGCGCGCGGGCTCCTCGCTCGCCAAGGAGACGCACGGCTCGTTCCTCTCGTGTGAGCTCTGCCTGCTGGGTCTTCAGATCGAGACCCGCGATAAAGACATCCAGTGACCGCTTGGCCATATCCGCTAGGCCCGATGATTGCGGTTCCAATAGTTGTAGCGCTGCAAGCAAGGGGCCGTAACGGCTCGGAGGCACGAGGGTAAAGCGCACGCGCGTGTCTGGCGTGAGGAACTTCGCGGCCACGCGCCTGATGTCCGCGTTCGTGACGGCGGCCAAGATGTCTAATCTTTCAAAGAGAAAGAGGGGGTTGCCGGTGCTGGACAGCGCGAACCCGACGCTCTCGGCGCGGTCCTTGTGTGACAGGTTGCCGCTGACCATGTCGGCGCGGAGGCTGGCGATAGCGCGCGCGATCTCGTCCTCGGTGAGACCGTTCGCCGTGATATCCGCGATGGCGCTGTCGATCGCGGTGATCGCCGCGTCGGTCGTGGCCCCCGCGGCCAGCTCTACCCGCCACATCCACACATAGGGATATCTAAGCGACATCAGAGACGCCCCGACGTTGGTCGCGGTGGGTGTCGGGGTGTAGACCAGCGCCTGGCCAATGCGTCCCGACTTGCCCGCGGTCAGCGCCCAATCGATGAGCTCGAGCGCGGCGAAGTCCACGCCGCCGTTGTCCGTCATGGCCGGGGCCCGCCAGCTTAAAAAGAGTGTCGTATTCGGGTGTTCGCGTGTCAGGTGGTCGCGCCTCTCGCCCCGCCAGGTCTCTGGCTGCGGCAGCGCCTCGGCGGCCTGCGGCGGGGCCAATGGTAGGCGGCCCCAGGTCTTGGCCAGCAGGTCATCAATCGTTTGCATGTCCATGCTTCCCGAGATGACGAGCCAGGTGTTGTCGGGTCGGTAGTGGCGTGTGTGGTAGGCCTGCGCCTCCTCAAGCGTGACGGCGTCGAGGTCGCTCATCCAGCCAATTGCGCCCCAGCGGTAGGGGAAGGTGTCGAAGGTCCGCGCCGTGGCGAGCTCCTCGGCGACCTCCGCGGCGTCGGCGTCCACCCGCAGGCGTCGCTCGTTTTTGACGACCTCTCGCTCGGGCTCAAGGTGTACGAAGTCGACCTTCATGTGTTCGAAACGGTCGGCCTCGAGGTCCAAGAGAAGGGCGAGGTGTTCGCGCGGCGCGTAGGACCAGTAGGCGGTCGCATCATTATAAGTGAACGCGTTGTTTCGCCCGCCGACGGGGTTAAGGGTCCGGTCGTAATCCGGATAGCGCTCGGTCCCTTGGAACATCAGGTGCTCGAAGAAGTGAGACAGTCCGGTGATTCCGTGCCCGTCAGCGGTGGTGGCCTCGTGCTCGTCCACGGAGCCGGCCTTGACCCAAAACTGGACGCACACAAGGGGCGCCGAGTCGTCGGGAAGGAGGTAGACCTTGAGCCCGTTCGGCAGGACGCGGGTGTGGAGCTCGGGTCGGCTGTTCGCCGCGGGGGGCACGAGGTCCGCGTGCGCGCTGGGCGGGGCCTCGGCATTGGGCTGAATGAGCGGTCGGGGGCAACAGGCGCCCAGCAGGCAGGCCGTGAAGATGGTTGCAGCCGAAAGTAGCAGGGGCGGGGGCGGGCAGATGCTCGGCCGCCGTACAAGATTGCTGGACTTCAACATATACGTCTCCAAGAAAAGCTCAATGCACATCGTCATCTAGGCCGCCTAGAGCCCATGCGTCTGCCGGGTCCGCGCTTCCCACACTGCCGATGGTGTACTCCTCGCCGAGCCACCGGGACAGATCGACGAGCTTGCACCGCTGGCTGCAGAAGGGCGGTACCGGCGTCGGGACGCCATCATCCGACGGTGCCGAGTTGGAGGGCGTCGGGCGGGCGAAGGTGCGGTTACAGGCTGGGCATCGGGGTAGTGGTGTCATCTCTGGGCCGGCTGGGGTTTGAGTGCGTCGCATGGAGCGACGCCGTCGTTGGGAGGCGAATACCACCAAACCGGGCAAATATGTAGACCGAAGGTCATCCGACGGGGTGCCCCTCGAGGCCTAAAGGCGAGAGTCCCGTTCCTTGCCCGGGGTGGGGCGAGCGTTCCATGGGTTTGGGGTCCCGCCAGGACCTCGGGGCGGCGGTGCCGCGCGAGCCCGAACCCCGCGCGATTGGTCAACGGTCAATCGCGCGGGGTTCGGGTTCAGTTTGAAGGGGCGCTGCAAACCGCGGCGAGGTTCGAAAGGCATGTTGTTTCGGGTCATTTCAAGAAAAATAGGCCAAGGGTTAACGCGTGTTGGGAGTGCGTCGCTTTGGGTCACACACTCGGCGCCATCCTCCGAGGCTGTATCCTTGGAGGCAACGAAACTTGACCTATCATCGCCTTTTCGGCTAGTCTCCTGATGATTTCGCTTCCCGTCGTGACGTCCCCTCGCCCCGAGGCGCCGCCCGCATGCCCTCTACCCAGGAGTTTGCTTCATGTTTGATTTCAGTCGCGTAAGCCTAGCCAAGGCCCTCCCGAGGGTCGCCTTAGCGGTGGCTCTTTTCGCTTTACCCGCGTGTGATAGCAGCGAGCCCTCCGCGGGCTCCCCGTCCCCCGAGACGGCGGCCGCAGCACCGAGCATCATCACCGCGCCTCTCGACTCAGACTTTAGTCTGACCGGCACGCGCGCTGGGACGGTGGATTCGCTGAAGGCTCAGGTCCCGGTCGCGGAAGGTAGCGGAATCATCCGCCAAGCCATCGAGGCGACTTGGGATGGCACGCTGCGCCGGCTGGCAGCGGCACCGATCTATCCTCAGAACTGGTCCATGGAGTATTATACCGGAAACGTCCTCGTCCCGGCCCAGCCCACAACCCCCGAGGGTTGGGCGGCGATTACGCGCGTCCGCACTGTGGGCGAGTTTGACTCCCTCGGTGCAGAAGGCGGGCGCCAGTTCCTGACATGGAACGTTGTCGCGCCCCCGGCTGTGATTTCGGCGACGTTCTCTGGTGGGTCTGCGGGCGACGGGTGGGACGTGTTCTTTAACGCGGCGCGTACCCGCGTCTACAACATCCATCATCACAACGGTCCCAGCACCGTCATGTGTCGGAACCTCAACGACTCGAAGCCCTGCGACGGGTCGTATACGGCCGCTACACCGCCGGTCTACATTGTAGGATCCTCGCCGTGGCCTATTACCCTTACGCAAACGTCAAACCGGTCGACGGGCTATATCGACGAGCCGACCCAGAGGCTCTTCCAGCCCACGGTTCAGAGCGTCGCGAGTCCTAAGTTGGGTTGGGACTGCGTCGACTTGACCACTAAAGCGCGCTGCGCCACGCCTACCACGCTTTCCACGCTGACGGCCACCAGCACCAGTTTTGACAATCATATGGACGTGGCGATCATTGGCCGCAAGATGTACTCCATTGGGTTCGTGACCGGCTCGCAGGCTTGGATTACCTGTCTCGATATGTCCACCGGCGCGGAGTGCACCGGCAAGCAGCTCACCGAAAACGGCTCTCCATCCGGCTCCGGTATTGCCGCCGTGGGGAACAAGATCTACGCGCTGGCTGGGTCGAACCTGAAACTCCACTGCTATGACGCCACCACGTGGGAGCAATGCGCAGGCAGCTGGCCGGTCCAGACCACGTCTACGGGGCGGATCATGGGGACTCCGAGTGCTGACGGCGTCGTGCGTAGCGTCTGCGCTGACTGGCAGTGCTTCAAGTTTGATGGCACCTTGGCATCCGCCGCGCCGGCGACACTTCCGCCGAACTATCTCGCCTACCATCCCCTCCACAAGGCCGGCTCGCTTTCCACCAACTACGCCCAGTATTCGGGAGGTGACGCATTCGGCACGCGCGTTGCGTGGACCTGCGACAACTCGAAGACCTGTTGTTGGAACATGGCGACGGACTCGCTCTGCAGCGTCGCCTTTCCGATCGACAACCATCCGCAATACGCGGCGAAATTCGATCCAGAGGACGACAACTGCATCTGGACCAATGGTGATAACGGTATCATTGAAAACTTCCGAATCGACACAGGTGCGGCTGGGTGCTCTGGTGGCGCGCCACGCATCCAGTTCAAGGCATCGGTCTCCATTCCACGTCTCGGCTGCGATCCGTCCTCCCGCGTTTATGAGTACCGGACGTTCAAACTGGTCTCACCCGCCAAGGGTGCTGGTGGTGGCACGTGGACGTCCGCCACGCTGACGGTCAAGAACTCCAACGGCGCCGTCGTGCCGGGCTGGGTCAACGTGACCGTGCCCGATAACGGCCTCATTGACATCAGCGCTCTAACCCCCGCGCTTGCTGGCGACACGCCGACCTTCGACATTGCGGCGACAGGATTCACCGATACGACGGTCGTCCCGGCGGCCCAACTCAAGGTAGTCACGGGTACCCCCCCGCAGCTATGTTGGGACCTGCATCAGCCGTTGAATACCTGCCCGACTCTGGCCGGCCCTGCCGTCGCCGGAGACACCAACTCCGTCAACACGAACGTGATCGCGAACGGTTCGTATACGGTCGGCGACGTCGTGACCCAGTACCCGCAGCGCACTTACGCGACGACGGGCGTGCCCGCGTCTCCGCCGCTCAACGAGTGTGCGTCCACCCTAAATGGCGTCGCCCGCAAGGCCGACAACAGCGCTGTCGCTGGGGTAACCGTCACCCTGCTCGACGCCTCTGGGAGCCCCATTCTTAGTGGTGGTAATCCCATCACGACGACAACCGCCGCCAATGGGAGTTACTCCTTCGCGGTGTGGGGTGGCCTCGGCTACAAGGTGAAGTTCGCCGATTCCAGCTCGGCCCAAGCGGTCAGCGCCACGGTCACGGCCGCCGGTACAGGCACCACGAACGCCGCCAATGGCGCCGTCGTGTCCAACACCGTCACGCCGCCAAAGACGGGCACCGGCACCGTCAATGGTCTCTTCGTGAATAAGTGGACGGTCACCGTCACGGCGACCACCAACGGCACGATCAGCTGCACGCCCACTGGGGTAAGCGACGGCGGGACATTTTCGTGCACAATCACCCCGGCGACCGGCTACGTACTGGCCACCTTCACGGACAATACGACGAACGCTCTGGGTTCAGTGTCGGCGGGCGCATACACCTCCGGCGTCGTGCGCGAGAACCACACGATCACGGGCACCTTTAAAAAGAACCTCGGTACCGGATGCGGCGCCGGCAACGAATGCGCCAACGGCATCTGTGTCGATGGGGTCTGCTGCAACAACACCTGCGAGGGCACCTGCGACGCATGTAACCTCGTCGGCACGGCGGGTACCTGCACCTCGACGGTGACCGCTGCGGGCAATGGTGCGTCAGACACGACCTGCGACGGCGTGGACGACAACTGTAACGGCACCAAGGACGAGGGCTATCAGCCGGTCACGACCAGCTGCGGCCTCGGGATTTGCACGGCGACCGTGACCAGCTCTTGCAACCAGGGCACCGTCGTCGTCGACCAGTGCACCCCGGGTCAGCCGACATCTGAGACCTGCGACGGCTTTGACAACGACTGCGATGGCTTCACCGACGCCGCCGACACCAGCCTGACGCTGGTAGCGTGCGAGAAGACGTTGGGTGTGTGCTCGGGATCGCAGAAGCCCCGCGGCCTTTGCGTCACCGATCGTCCTGGTGCGGCGCACTGGGAGGCATGTACTGCCAGCACTTACGCTGGCTGGGCCTTCGAGAACACGACGAGCAGCTCGGGCGCTCCGGGTACTTACTCGACGAACGAAGCCGGTGGCTGCGACCGTCTCGACAACGACTGCGACGGGACGACTGACGAAGGGTTTACCGGGACTCAGGTTTCTTGCGGTGTTGGTGTGTGTGCGGCGACGAAGACCACACAGTGCGTAAATGGCACCATCGACAACAGCTGCACGCCGAATAGCGGCGCGAGCACGACCGAGACCTGCGACGGCGTCGACAACGACTGTGATGGTCTCGTCGACGCGGCGGATACGAGCCTCCAGGTCGTCGCATGCCAAGAGCAGCGCGGCGTCTGCTCGGGTTCGATGACGACACGCAACCTCTGCGTGGGCGCCGGCGAAAGTGCCGCGTGGCAGAGCTGCGGTCCGACCCAGTTCGGCCAGAACTACAGCTCGACCGATGTGACCTGCGACGGCAAGGACAACAACTGTAACGGCAGCACGGACGAGAGCTACGCGCCGACGACGACCGTCTGCGGCACGGGCGCCTGCGCGGGTAACACCGGCGTGATGGCTTGTCGTGCGGCAGGTGCGCTCGAGAACACCTGCGATCCTCTCGAGGGCGCCGTTGCCGAGCGCTGCAACAATATCGACGATGACTGCGACGCCAGCACCGACGAGACCTTCGCGCTTAGCCAGAATTGCTCGGTGGGTGTCGGAGCCTGTGTGGCCACGGGTACGACGGTCTGTGCGTCGACGGGTACGACCACGACCTGCTCCGCGGTCGCAGGCACTCCAACGGCCGAGCGTTGCGATGCCGAAGGGATCGACGGCAACTGCGACGGCGTCAATGACACGGTCGAGTTCAGCCTTGGCGATGCATGTACGGTCGGTCGGGGCGCCTGCGTCCGCAACGGCACGCGCATCTGCCTGCCCAATGGCGCCGCCGGTTGTTCCGCGACTCCGGGCGCGGCCGTGGCCGAGGTCTGTGATGGCATCGACAACGACTGCGATGGCCTCCTTGATGATGACGGTCTGGGTGGCAGCGTGTGCCTCGAGGTCGAGACCGAGATCGAGGATTGCCCAGACTCGCCTACGTCGGCGACCTCATACCTGTTCCAATACACCGAGACCATCAGCGACAGCAGCACCTTCGAGTGCAAGCTAGACAACGGTCCGTGGGGTCGTTGCGATAACGGCGAGCTCAACGTGACGGGGCTCAATGACGGCTCGCACACGTTCCTCGTGCGTGCCCTCGGTCTCCAGGGTCGGTTCGATACGACGCCCGCGTTCTGCGTGTGGACCGTCGACACGTCGGCGCCGGACACCTACATCGTGGTCTCTCCAGAAAACCCATCGCAGGTCGGCAGCGGCACATTTGTGTTCAGCAGCAACGTCCGGAACCCGGAGGCCTACTACTGTGTCTTGTCTCAGGGCGACCGCACTGAGGTCTTGCCGCAGCTGAGCGAGTACATGGAGTGCGACCCAATCTACGAGTTTACAAATCTCGCGGACGGTCAGTACACGATGCACGTCTACGTGGTCAGCGCGGCGGGCGTGACCGACCAGAGCCCCGCGGTTTACACGTGGTCTATCGACACGAACTTGCCTGGCACCTCACTGACGACGGTCCCAGACCCGATTATCTGCGGCTCGACGACCTCAATCGGGTTCTCGTCGCCGACGGACGAGGGTCTCACGACCTTTGAGTGCAGCCTCGATGGTGGCAACTGGTACGCCTGCTCGGCACCTCGCGCGAACCTTAGCGGTCTCGCCGTGGGCAACCACATCTTTGATGTGCGCGCCGTCGACAACACTGGAAACCGCGACCCGAGTCCGTCTCGCGTGGCCTTCACGGTCGACCTCACGCCGCCTGTGACGACCATCGCGACGACTCCGGATAACCCGAGCCAGCGCGGTGTCGCGAAGTTCTCGTTCACGGCCGACGATGCGGGTTCGACCTTCGTGTGCGCACTGACCAACGTTGAGGCCGCGACGGCCGCTGACTTCGTGACCTGCACATCGCCTTGGAGCTACACGGGTCTGGCCGATGGCGAGTACGAGTTCCGGGTGCATGCGCTTGGTCGCTACTGCGGTACAGGCGGCGACGCGGTCTACACGTGGCTCGTCGACTCGACCTTCCCCGACACAGTCTATGTCACGACGCCGCCGGCCCAGGTCGGCACCACGTTCGCGGCCGGATTTACGTACGAGGACCCGAATGACTCCAGCGTCAACGAGTTCGAGTGCCGCCTCGATTCCGGTGAGTGGGTCGCTTGCAACGGCGGCGCGACCGACTTTGCGGCGCTGCCTCTGGGCCCGCATCAGCTGCTCGTGCGTAGCTGCAAGTATGTCGGTGCGGGTGACGCCTCTGAGCGCCGCTGCGACCCGACCCCTGCGGCCTTCGCGTGGATCGTGACCGTCAGCCAGTGCCCGCTTGACGTGGATGCTCCGACAATGAGCTGCCCGCGTCGCACGGTGCTCGAGTGTGTCAGCGGCGGCGCAGCGTTCGACGCGACCGTCCTCGGCGTGACCGCCCAGGACCCGTGTGGTGCCGCGGTGTCCTTCGATGGCGCGTTGGAAGGCTTTTACCCAGTTGGTCTGTCGCCGGTCGTCTTCTCGGCCATCGACGGCAACGACAACGTCGCGACCTGTGTCGCAGAGGTCCAGGTCACCGACACGATGATGCCGACCATCAGCTGCCCCGCCAATATCGACACGACCACCGATGACGGCGCCTGCGCGGCGGTTGTCAACGTGGGCGCGGCGACCGTGGCCGATGCTTGCTATGGCACCAACCTCAGCGTCTTCAGTGATGCGCCGATCTTCTTCGTGCCTGGCACGACCGCGGTGACTTACACGACGTTGGACGCGGCCGGCAACTTCGCCGAATGCGTGACGACCGTCACGGTCGTTGACGATGAGGTGTTGACGCTCACCTGCGATGCATCGCTGACGAAAGTGGCACCGTCGGATTCATGCGGTTGGCAGGGTGTGCTTACGGCTCAGGCTATCGACAACTGCGCGGTGGACGTGACGATCGTTGAAGAAGAGAACTTCTTCGCGGTGGGCACGCAGAACGTGAAGTTTAGCGCTGCCGACGACGCCGGCAACAGCGACACCTGCGTGACGGTCCTGACGGTCGTCGATGAGACGGCTCCGACGGTCGATTGCGGTGTGGTCGAGCTGGCCGAGGGTGATTCGCGTGAGGCGCCTCTGTTCGTCCAAGTGACGGCGGAAGATGCCTGTACCGCGGTTGTCGCCATCGAAGACCTCGTCTGCGTGGTCCTCGACGCCAGTGGCGCCGAGACTGAGCTAGCGGCGGCTGACTGCCCTGTCACCATCGAAGACGGTGTACTGACTGTGTCTGGTTCGGTCACCGGCGGCGACCTCCGCGTCCGCTACGTGGCGCGCGCCACCGACCCCTCGGACAATACGACGACGGCCGACTGCGAGATCGATTTCGATCAGGACCGCGACTCGGACGGCATCCCGGATGTCCGCGACAACTGCCCCGATACGGCCAACACCGACCAAGGGGACATGGACGAGGACGGCCTCGGCGACGCCTGCGATAACTGTCCTGAGGTGGCGAACGCCGACCAGGCGGACTCCAGCGAGATTGGCGTGGGCGACCTCTGCCGTGACGTGGACGACGACTCGGTGCTCGACATCGAGGACAACTGCGTGACGGACGCCAACCTCGACCAGAGCGATGTCGACGGCGACGGTGCGGGCGATGCCTGCGACCCCGTCAACGACGGCACCGTGGCCTCGGGCTCTGGCTGCCAGGGTGGCAACACAGGTCTCGGCGGCTTCGGCTTCGGCCTCCTCGGTCTGATGGCGCTCGCGTTCGTCGCGCGTCGTCGCCGCGAGGTCTGAGCCCTAAGGTTTAGGTAGTAAAATTAGGGGCGGCCTTCGGGTCGCCCCTTTTTTTCGTCGCGAGGCTGGACGGCGCGGTGGGACGTCGCTTCGGGATTCGGCTAGCATTTATCTTTGGTTACTCATGAAGAGCTTAGGAGTCCATCGGGTGGATCTAATTCGCCGCCGAAAATTGGTCGTGCTGTTGCTATTTATTGCAACGGGTTTCTCGGCCCGCGCCGAGGACAACGGCCCCGACGCGTGGGACGGGTGGCGCTTGGAGTTGCAATGGATCGGTCAACCCGACCAGCCCCAAGACCATGACTGCAGCCGTCGAGTAGATTGTTTGAGTAACACTCGGTCCATTCATGCGGGCGCGCTCAGCGCCTCCTATGCTGAGACCGACACGTGGAGCGCGACCCTCAAGCTCGGCCTTGGACGTGCCTACGATTGGGAGCGTCGGCCGGCCTCGGGCTTTGGCGTACTGAGCCTGCGCGCGGATGTCGTGATAGAGCTCGGTCGAACGAGAGACGTCTTCGGACTGGCGCTACGAGCCTCCCCGAGCGTCCTGTATGGTTGGGCCGGCAGGGGCGGGGAGTTGGTCATCGGCTTTCCGGGGGTGGCTGTGCTCTTTGGTTGGCGCGATCTCTGGGGCGAGATCGCGGTCCCGGCCCAGCCGAGCCACGCAGATCCGCGGCTGTTCTACATCCAAGGGGCCTGGCGCGATGACCACTTCATGGCCGCAGCGGCGATCGGCACCTTTGGCTCTCTCGCCTTCGCGGGCACCCATTTGCAAAAGGCGGGCTCGTTCATCGGCGTGTGGCTAGAGGGCAGGGCGCGCCTGTGGGAGAGCTTGGAGGTCCACGTCACGATGGCCATCTCGACACCGACTATTCTCAGCCTCGGCCTCGTGTGGGCGCCTGCGACAGACCGAACTCCGGCCTTGCTTGATTAGTCTCGGCTGTCGGTCATGGCCGCGGTGAGGTCTTTTCGAGGCCCAGCGCCATCACCCGCCGCATCAGGCCTGGCCGAAAGGTCCTCGGGATGATCTTCAATAGAGCCCCGGTCAGGACATTGAGCCAGCCCGGGATGTAGGTCCGGCGCCCGGCGAGCATCTTTTTAACGCTGAGCTTCGCGACCGCCGAGGCCTCCATCAGAGAGCGCTCGCCGACGGCGTTTAAGCGCTGCCCCGCGACGTCCGAGAATTGCGTGCGCGTGCCGCCTGGGCACACCGCGATAACCCTCACGCCCGTCCCTTTGAGCTCAACGTCGATCGCCTCGGAGAGGTTGCGCACATAGGCCTTTGCAGCACTATATATCGCAAAGCTCGGACATGAGACAAAAGCCAGAAAAGACGACATGTTCATCACCCGTCCGCGACCCCGGCTGCGCATGGCGGGCACGAAGTGTGCTGTCAGATAGGTCAGCGCGCGGATATCGACGTCGATGAGGCGCTCCATCGTGGACCAGTCCATGTCGGCAAAGGGTCCCCATGCGCCCAGCCCGGCGTTATTGACGAGGATGTCGATCGACAGGGCAGCGGTCTCGACCGCCGCCACGAGGTCTTGGGGGCCATTCGCCTCTGCGAGGTCGGCCGCGAAGACGTGCGTCTCGACGTTGTGGGCGGCCCTCAGCTCTGTCGCGAGGGCCTCTAGCTTGTCCCGGCCGCGCGCGCTGAGCACCACGTTCGCGCCACGGGCGGCCAGCTCGCGCGCGATGGCCGCGCCGATCCCGCCGGACGCGCCGGTGATGAGCGCGGTCTGGCCCTTGAGTTTCTGTGTCATCGGTGCCTTCCAGCCTATCGAAGGTTCAGTTGACGGCGGGTCGCTTTACTCGACCTTCAAGATGCAGATGGTCATGTCGTCCGCCTGCGCGACACCACCGGAGTAGCGCGAGATCCGTTGCTTGAGCGCGGCCGTGATGCCCTCGGCGGTCTTGTCGCGGTTGGCGCGGATGGTGCGCTCGAAACGATCTTGGCCAAGGGCCTCGCCGCTACGGTCCTGGGTCTTGATGACTCCCATCGACGTGAAGGCGACGATGTCGCCTGGATCGAGGGGCACCATGACGCTCTCGTACTCGGCGTCGTCGACGATCCCCAGACCAAGGCCAGGCGTCCCGACGACCTCGAAATCGTCGCGGCCTTCGCGCAGAATCCCTGACGGACGGAAGCCTGCCGTCGCGACACGCAGCGTGCGCCGGACGGGGTCGATGACCGCGTACGAGAAGACGGCGAAGCAGTCGAGGCCCTCACGAGCCATAAAAGCGTTGGTCTTCGACAACGCCGAGGCGGGGTCGTTTTCGCCAAGGGCCGACAGGCGGAACGCCGCGCGGACCATCGACAAGAAGACCATGGACTCGAGGTTCGGCCGCTGGCCGAGGTTGCCGACCAAGAGGCCGACTGAGCTGCCGTCGATCTCGATGAAGTCGTAATAGTTTCCGCCCACACCGGCGGCTGGCAGATAGAGGCACCCGACCTGGATGCCGGGGATCGTCGGGATCGACTTTGGAAAGAGCAGCTCGATCATGGTCTCGCGGAGACGGGTGCTGTCGCCGACGTCCAGGAGCGCGCGGCTGTCGCTCTCGACCTGGCCCTTGGCGAGGTAGCCGTCGAGGGCGGCGACCAGCGAGTTCATGTCGGGATAGCGGCGGTCGCGGTTGTATGCAGTTGCACGTCCAATGATATGTCCGAGACCCTCGGGGACCGCGTCAGGGCTCAAGAGTCCGGACGGCGTGCGGCCCGAGATCATCTCGTAGAGGCAGATGCCGATGGCGTAGATGTCGGTGCGTTGGTCCGTGTCGGCGAGGCCCTTGCCCTGCTCGGGGCTCATGTAATAGGGCGTGCCCATCACGCACCCTTCGACCGTCACGTTCTTCTTCTCGCCGCCTTCGTCTTCCTTGCCGGCGATGCCGAAGTCGATGATGGACACCGAGCCGTCGTCGCGCACGATGATGTTCCCAGGCTTGATGTCGCGATGGACGACGCCGTGTTCATGCGCGTGCGCCATGCCGAGACAGGCCTGGCGCACGATGTCGATGGTCTTACCGAGGGTCAACTCGCCAGCCTCAATGATGTCGTCGAGGCTGAGGCCAGCCACGTACTCCATCACGAAGAAGATCGACTCATCGTCGCCGCGGCCGTAGCTGAGGGCGCGGGCGATGTTCGGGTGGTTCAACATCTGGCAGATCTTGAACTCGCGCATGAAGCGCTGCACGAGGCGCGGCTTGATCGTGTGCTCGGCCGACATGACCTTGATCGCGACGTCGCCGGTGCTGGCTTCGAACCCGCGATACACGACGCCCATGCCGCCGCGGCCAAGCTCGCCTTTGACCTTGAACCGGCCAAACGCGATGGGCAGGCCCAGCGGTGAGAAGCCATCGCGAGCGGCGCCGAGCTCAGGCGCGCGTTGGACATCGCTATCATCGCCGTCCGACGGGTCGTACACGATCGTGGCGTCGTCGCGAGGGCGTTGGTGTGCTTCGAGCTGCGGGTCCTTCGGTCCCATGACGCGATCTCCGTTTGGTCGGGGTGCAGGATGTTGAAAGTGCGAACCCCCTGCGCGTCACCTAGCGCCTAGAGGGCGGCCTATCAAAGGCAGCCGGGCGTCGAAATTCGCGTGAGGAGGTCGAAGAGTGGAAGCTAGCATAGGCCGAGTCGTCTGGGATCGCGAACGCAAAAAAAACCTCCCTCCGAGCGGTGGTCAATTGCCCAATCTCGTGGCAAGCTTGCGGCGCACCAACCAGTCGTCGCCCATTGTGTTTGGCCTGTTGGCCGCGCCCTCAGGAGAGCCAAGCGACGTGAACCGCGAAATACGATGTCATCGTGTCGGGACGACAGCCTTCGTCGTTGGACGCGTCCAGGCCGCGGGGACTCAGGCCATCGGCGCTTGGTCCGTGGGGGACGGCGGGTGCCATTGCGTGGTCGTCTCAATCGCCGCCGCCGACGAAGAGGCCCCGGGTCGGGCGCAAGCGCTGCTCGGCCGCATCCGAGACCGTCTCGCGCTTGGCGTAGTCGGGGACCTCGGCGTCGTCGTTGGCGAGCTCGCCACTGGTGACGCATCCGTCTGGGTCGGACACGTCGAACCAGGCGGTGCGCACGCACGCTGGGGCTTTGGTGGCATGGACGGCGACACGCCCATCGTCGCGCGGGGTGACGCCGCCGATATCGGACACGGGCTCTTCCTCGACCTCCACGGGGTCACGCCTCAACCAGTGACTCCCTCTGACGTCTTCGACTCGGCGTTGGGGGCGGTGACGGCTCGCGTGGCTGCCGCAAAAGCGCCGCTCCTCTTGGTGGTCCTGGGGCAACAACAGCACGCCGCCGATAGCGCCTCGGTCAAGAGCCGTATCGCCGCCAACATCGATGGCATCGAGGTCTCCGAGCTCGCCTTCTCCAGCCTCGCGTTCGCGCTTGGCGTCCCCGACAAGGTCCGCCGATCGGTGCTCATCGCGCTCGATGACTTGCTAAGCAACGTCATCAACTACGCCTACGAAGACGCGGAAGGCGAGTTCTTTGAGGTCCATATATTTGCGGCATCGGTGGGGCTCCGGATCGCGGTCCGCGACACGGGGCCTGCCTTTGACCCCTTCGCTTTAGCCGAGCCGGACACGACCCTCGACCTCGACGATCGCCGCATGGGCGGGCTGGGTATCCACCTCGTCCGCCACCTCATGGACGAGGTGTCCTACGAGCGCGACGGGGACGCCAACGTCGTGTGGCTCTTTAAGGGGCTCGCCGAGGACTGAATCTCCCGCGGAGATGCTTGGTGCTCCGCTTAAAAAATCATCGAACAGTTAGAATATTCAAGAAGGTACAGACATGTTGCAAATTGATACGAATCAAGCCGGCCCTGCATTTATCCTCGCCCTCACGGGCAGCTTCGACACGAAGACCTCCAAGCAGGGTGAGGACGCCTTCGGCGCGGCCATGGACGCTGGCCACACGAAGCTCGTCGTCGACTTTGTGGCCCTTGACTACATCAGCAGCGTCGGGCTCCGCGCCCTGCTCCACGCGATGAAGCGCCTGAAGAAGGCGGGCGGGACCTTGCACCTGTGTGGGATGAACCCGACGGTCTACGAGGTCTTCGAGATCTCGGGCTTTACTGGGATCTTTAAGATCTTCCCGACCCTCGCCGAGGCCACCGCCGGGCTCTGAGCGGACTTGACGCCGCCAACATCGGCGGCGAGCCCTCGCCTGTTCTCACATGAGTGCCTCGCGCCTTCGCCGAGTTCACCCCGTTTGTCTTGGAGACGACCATGCTCAAGCTTTGGCACAAGTACGCTCTGGCCCTCTTTTCTGCGTCCCTGATTCCGCTTGGCGTGGCCGGCTGGCAAATCGCTGGCAGCGGCGCCGAGGAGGTTACCGAGGGGGCTTACAAGCTCCACACGACGTTGGGCGCGCTTGGTGTACGCGGCGTGGGTGAATACGTGAACTCCGCGGTTATTGAGGCCAAAGCGGTGATGGCGACTTTCGCGCTAGCCGAGGTGTCTGTGGAGGACCGCCTCGTTCTGGCGCAAGCGCAGCTCATCGCGGCATCTCGGCTCGGAATGATGATCGTCTATTCGCCAAAGGGCGAGCTCGCCCAGCACATGCATGGTCAAGGTGCCGATGGAAAGGATCTCGCGCCTAGTATTGAACCGCCTGACCAGCTTCCCGAGGCGCTTTACGTCCAGTCAAACAGCACTGGTCGGGCGTTTGGGCAGATAGTCACGACGGCAACGGGTGAACGGTACTTGCCGATCATCGTGCGGGTTAGAAAGACGAACGGAGAGGTCTATGCGTATGGCTGGACTGTCCTTGACCTCGCTCCACTCAATTCGCTCGTCGCAGAGAGCTCCATGCGGTACCTCGGCGATCCAGATAACGTCACCGTGATTGATGGAAGTATTACGATCGTCGCGCACAACAACCCCGCCCGTATCGGGCAGGAATTGTCAAAGGACACCATTCAGTTGGGTGCCGGCGGCGGCAAGATCTTTAAGCTCGACCAAACGATAAGGTTTCAATACACATCATCGACTGGGGAGCCACGAATTGGCGCGTTAACCTCGATTCCGGAGCTCGGTTGGGGCGTTCTAGTCGAGCAACCCCGCGCCGAGGTCATGGTCGGTGTTGACCGCATCTGGAGCGTCACGTTCCTAGTCGGCGGCGCCTTCGCGGCGATCGCGTTGCTCCTCGGTATCTTCGCTGGGCGCCGGTTCAGCGCGCCAATCGTCGCGCTCTCAAAGGCGGCTGGCACCGTAGCGAAAGGCGACTTCTCCGCCCGGGTGGCCGTCAAGAGCCGCGACGAGGTCGGCCAGCTCGGTAACGCGTTCAACAGCATGGCCGGACAGCTCTCGACCACCGTCGAGCAGCTCAAGGAGGTCACCGCGACCCGCGAACGCATGCAGACCGAGCTCGACATTGGCCGCAAGATCCAGATGAGCATGGTCCCCCTCAATTTCCCAGCCTTCCCTGAGCGCCCCGAGTTCGACATCCACGCGGCCCTTCACCCGGCCTTCGAGGTCGGGGGCGACTTCTACGACTTCTTCCTCATCGACGCGACTCACCTCTGCGTCATCGTCGCCGACGTCTCCGGCAAGGGCGTGCCCGCGGCCCTCTTCATGGCCGTCACCCGGACCTTGGTCAAAGCCCACGCCCACGGCGGCGCGACCTCCGACGAGATCGTCGTGCGCGTCAATGATGACCTCGCGATGGACAACGAGGCCTGCATGTTCGTGACCGTCTTCCTCGGGATCCTCGAGATTCAGACGGGTCGCATGGCCTACACGAACGCCGGCCACAATCCCTCCTACGTCAAACGACTCTCGGGCAAGGTCGAGCGCCTCGACAAGCTCCACGGCCCGGTCGTGGCAGCGATGGAAGAGATCCCCTACGGCCACGCCGAGACCACCCTCGCGCCCGGCGAGGCGATCTTTATGTACACCGACGGTGTCAATGAGGCGATGAACGCCAAGGAAGAGCTCTTTACCGAGGAGAGACTCGCAAAGCTGTTAGAAAACGACAAGTTTACCTCGTCCAAGGCGACGGTCAAGGTCGTCCTCGATGACGTCTGGAAGTTCCAAGGCGACGCGGATCAGTCTGACGACGTGACCGTCGTCGCGCTGCGCTACCTTGGCCCAGCCAAGGGTGCTTGAGTCGCGCCGGATTCGGGGCGCCCGCCGGAGGCGTCTCATACCTCGCAACCGACCGATAAGCGTTGACCGGGCGCCCCTCGGGTCGCACCTTGCTAGGCGATGAAACTCAGGACCCGTCGTGTACCGCTGGATTTCGCGCACACGCGCGTCAGGCGAGTCGGGTTTTGGGGGGGATGGTTTGGCCTCGTCATCACGAGCCTCGTCTTCCTCACCGTCATCGCGCTGCTGGTCGGCTGGGTCATCGTCTTCGCCACCAACGACAGCGGGCCAAACGCGTGGCTCTTAACCCTGGGCCCCGTCGCGTTCTCGGGGGTGCTGGCGGTCTTGGCAGCCCTGTACTTTCAGCTCCGCAGCGTCCAGCGCCTGCGTCAGGTCGAGAACGCCTTTCTGACTGGGGCCTCGCACAACCTCCGTACGCCGCTGACGGCGATTCGGACGGCCGCCCAGACACTCGAGGATCCGGGTCTCGAGCCAGAGGACCGGGCGATGCTGCTCGACGCCGTGCTCCACGAGACGAACCGCCTCGAGCTGCGTATCGACACCTTGCTTGAGACAGCGCGCATCGACTTCGAGCAGCGCCCCTATCGCACCACCGAGATCGACATCGTGGTGCTACTCCGCGATATTGTGCGGGACTCTCGTTGGTCTTTCGCGATCCGCCACGGGCACTTCGGCCTCGCGGTGAGCCAAGGCGAGGGCCGCGAGTCGACCGCTATCGACATGGACAGCCCGGCCACACACAGGCCGCTGGTCGTCGGAGGCGACGCGCGCGCGCTCCGCATCATGTTCGAGAACCTTATTGATAACGCCATCAAGAGCGCCCACAACGGCCTCCATGTCGTGATCGTCGTCACGAAGAAGAGAGAGAGGGTCGAGGTCGAGATCACTGACCGAGGTGTCGGGTTCGGGCCGGAAGACGTCCAGCTCCTCTTCTCCGGGCGCAGGCCAGGGGACACGCGCCGGCGCGGCACGGGGCTCGGTCTTCCACTCTCCCGCGCCATCGCGCGTGGCCATCGCGGCGATCTGCAGCTCGTCTCCAAGGGCGCCGGCCTTGGAGCGACCGCGCTCGTGTCCCTGCCGCTGAGCACGACGCCTGCCCCACGCGGGCCCCCCATCGAGACTCAAAGGGATTGATATGACACGGATCTTACTGGTCGAGGACGACGTCTCTTTGACCCTCTCGCTCAAGGTCGCGCTCGGCCGCGCGGGCTACGAGGTGCACATCGCGACCTCTCTTGAAAAAGCCAGGCGGCTCTTGCAAGAGCTGCCGCCGGACCTCGTCTTGCTGGACCTTGGCCTGCCCGACGGCGATGGGCTCGACACGCTGTCGGCGTGGCGCGAGGAGCAGTATTATATGCCGGTCATCGCGCTGACGGCGCGTGTAACCCCTGAAGATCGCGTGGCCGGCCTGCAGCAAGGGGCTGATGACTACGTCACGAAGCCCTTTGACCTCCATGAATTGCTCGCGCGCATCGACGCTCAGCTGCGGCGTCGGGCGTGGCCGGCCCTGCCGGACTCGGCCGAGCTAGCCGATGGGGCGCGTGTCGGTCGCCTCCAGCTGTGGTTCTCGACCCGCGAGGCGAAGCAGGATGGCGCCGACGTCGCGCTCTCGGAGATGGAGTTTCGGCTCTTGAAATACTTTCTACTGCATCGAAACACCGTCGTGACGCGCGAGACCCTGCTCGTGGAGGTGTGGGATCTGCCGGCGAACAGCCGCACGCGCACCATCGACACCTTTATCTACCGACTGCGACGGCTCATCGAGGAAGACCCGGCCGAGCCCACGCTGCTATTGAGCGCGCGTGGGGCCGGCTATCGCCTTATGCCCGCGGGCGAGGGCCACTGACTGACCGCCCGCCCGCCCTGGGTCTCGCACCGTTCGCGCTACGTGGCAGCGACGGCGGCCTTGGCCGCGAGGTGGCGCCTGTTGAGGTCGGCACCGCCGAAGATGAGGTTGCGCGCGTAGTCGAGGGTCACGATGCCCAGCGAGACGCAAGCCCACCCTGTGGGGTTCCACAGGTCAGGCGCGACGATGGCCGGGATAAGGGGCAGGGCGGTCGTCCAGATCGTCCACTCGATGAACGGGTCGCTCTCGCCGCGGTGGCGGATGAGGATGAGACGGCAGGTGACGTTCGCGCCGATCAGGCCCGCGGTGATGACCGGGATGAAGGTGTTAGCGCCGAGGGCCGCGAATATGACCTGGACGCCGATAATCGCCACGAGGGGGAGCAACTCCCAAGCCTTCACACCGACCTTCGCGGCGCGCAGGATCGGGGGGATGCCGGCGGTGAAGTAGCCCACGAGGACCGCGCCCACGATGACGGTGCCGGGCGTAATGGTTTCAATTGAAAATCCCATCCAGGTGGGTTTACCCGCGATGGCGATGACGACCTGCATGACCATCAGGAGGGTTACGCCCTCTGTGGAGCTCACCCGGGGGATGACGAGCAGGCCCGTGCGAAACTGCTCCCAGAAGAGGAAGGTAAAGCCGATGCCGGCCAACGCCGCGATCGACGCGAAGAGCTCGCCTTCAAGCTGCAGCACGATGCCGCTGATGACGAGGACCGCGGCTGAGGCCAGCCCGTCCATCCCGTGGTCGAGGAACTCGCCGAGGGGGCTGGACCGGCCCGTACGTCGCGCGTGAGCGCCGTCGAGGTTGTCGAGGGTCAGGTACGACAGCAGCAGAAAGGCCGAGATGACGTAGAGCCACGCGGGCCCGCCGGCGCCGGCCCACGCTGAGGCACCCGCCGCGCCGAGGCAGCAGACCTGGCCCGAGAGGGTGAGCTGGTTCGGCGTGATGCGCGCCGGAATATGCGGCACCATCCGATTCCAAAGGGCCTTCTTGTAGAAGTCCAAGAGCAGCTCTTGGTCGTCGACGCGATAGGATAATGGCTTGCTCACTGAGGCTCCGCGGGGGTCGAGGGCGTCGGGAATCGGCGCCCTTGTCGACGCGTGACGCTAACAGGCTCGGCAAATTCCGCAAGTATCCCCTTCGGTCCGCTGCCTCGCGGATGCGCGCCTATTGTGTTTTATTCATTATTTTCATGCTGTTAAGAGGTCGGCCCGGCGTCCGCGTTCAGGGACTAGGGACGGCTCTGCAGGGGTATCGGGATATAGACTCGCTGTCCCTCGCTCGTGATGCAGCGAAAGCGGAAGAACTCGCCGTCGGGGGTCTCGACCGCGAGAGGTGGGTGTCCTACGCCGAGCGCCCTCACTCCGTCGAGGTCAAGCTCGGTCGCGCCTTCCAAGATCGCCCCGATGATGGTCCCGAGATCGGCCGCCATGATCGCCCGCGGTCGATGTCCGGCTGTACGTGTCACGATGTCGGCCGCGATTTGTAAGGCCACCTCGGCGTCTTGGACCCTCGTCCATTCGGCAGGCAGCCAGGCCCCGCCGTGTTGAAAGCCGAGGAGGGCCCCCGTCATCGACGCCACGGAGTCTGCGTCCGTGCCACGGGCATTTGCTGCTGCAAGCACACCGTCGACGGGGTTGTCCGCAAATCGCGACGCAAAGTGGACGACGCTGGCAACCGCGACCGTGCCCGCGCCCGCCATTGGTCCTCGGGCGCCGAGGACATCGATCATCGCGTCCGTGTCGTCTCCCGCCGCGAGTCCTCGCGCGACAACCTGAAGCAACTCCTGCATCTCTGTCCCGGCGTCCTGCCAATAGGAAGAGAAGATGCCGGACCCGAGGGAGCGCTCGGCGGTCTCTAGCCAAGACGTCATAGGGCCGAGGGGGACGGGCTCGGAGAGCCAGAGCCCGGCGTCGGCGAGGAGGCGGTCGACGAGCGCGCCGCGCCGGGGCGGGACCGCACCTGTCACGAGGAGCCAGCCGGCATAGGCCTGCACCGTCGCGCCGATGAGCGCCCTTGGGTGACCGTGGGTCGCCGCGGTGAACCACTGGGCATCGCGCATCAGGGCGTGGGGGCGCTTGTCGGTCGCGTGCCACGCGATGAGACCGCTCAAGCGGATGGCGCCGCCGTTGCCGCCAGCGTGAAAGTACGCGCGGGTGTCCTTGGGGTCTGCGGCCAGCCAGGGGAGCTCGCCGTTGGCGAGGAGGGCGGCGGCGGCGCGGGTGGCCCGGCCCCCACCACGTTGATAGAGGCCCCACAACGGCAGCTCCGTGCGGGTGAAGATCTCGAACGCGTCCTCCGTGCCGCCCTCGGCGCCGGAGATCAGCGCGCGCCCAAGCGCCAAGGTGAGCTGGGAGTCGTCGCTGGTCTCACCGGGCAGCACCTCCTCGTTGCGGCCCGGAAAGCGCCACTGCGAAAAGCTCGCCCGCCGCGGGTCCTCATCCTCGGTTGTGATGCCACCCGACTCTGCCTGCCAGCCTAGGGCGTCGCCGGCCAAGGTCGCGAAGAACGCGGCTTCGGCCCGGTCTAGGAGCTGCGGGGGCGTATCGGGTGCGGCCATGGGCGATGTCCTCGTCGTGGTGAGTCCCGAGTGTAGCGACGTCGCGCGACGAGCGCGAGCGCTGGGCGCTCAAGAGGGAGAAGGCATATAGGCGTTGCCCAGTAAACCCTATCGGACGCTCACCTTGCCGCTGGCGCTGCGACCAAAGGTTTCAGGTGCATACATTTCTTCAGCCTTGGCCGGGGGCACCACGAACTCGCCGTAGGTCGTCGCCCGGGCGTAGTAGGTGTAGGTGTAGACGCCTTCCCACAGTAGCGACGTGAAGACCTCGGCGCGCTCGTCGCGGAGGTTCTCGTGCTCGTACCACGGGCCCCACCACCAGTAGCGGCGCCGCCCACCGGTATCGTCATCATCGTTCGAGCGCGGCGGCGCGGCCTGAGCCCCTTTGAGCTCCGGGTTCAGGGCCTCGAAGCCGGCCGGCATGGGGTCGACGAGGGCCACGTGATAGCGGCGGCTGTCCGTGTGCATCGTCAGCTTGACCCGGACGCGCGCGCCGGCCTTGACGATCCAGAGGCCACTCTCGTCCTGTTTGACGTCATCGGGGTCGTCGACGGCCTCGTACTTCCTCTCGACATGAAAGCCGTGGTTCGCCGCTTTGAGGTCCAAGGACTTCGGCGCGTAGCGCATGCCGATGCGATAATACATGCGGCCGACGCCCTCCTTGGCGAGGACGAGGTCTCCCTTGCCGCCGAGGTCGACCAGCTGCTGCATCGGGATCTGGATGTCGTAGCGCTCGGTCGTCCGGCCCTTAAAGCGGTGCTCGCCGGCGAACTTGTCTCCCAGCCAGGCGCGGGCCAAGAAGTCGGGCGTGACGCTCTCGAAGACGTTGAAGTAGCGGTCGAGGCCCAGCAGCACCCACGCGTTCTCTTGGGTGCTACCCCAGTGGCCGCGTTTTTTGTGGCCCAAGAGGCCACGGACGACCTTCGGGATGAGGTCGCTGGTCGGTTGGTCGTCGATGAGGCCCTCAAGCAGGAGCCCGTCGATGCGTCTATTTGAGTACAACATAAGCCACGCGCCGTCGCCGAACGAGCTGACGAAGTTCGCGGCGCCGGCCGTCTCGGTCACGCGGTTATTGATGTGCTTGCGGATAGCCTCGACGTCTGCCTCGAAGCCCTTGGCCTTGGACAGCAACGGATAGAGCCAGCCCACGACGTCCATCGGGACTTTGTCGAGGCCGCCTCCCTCTTTGATGATGGCGCGCGCCCGAGCGGCGTCCGCGTCACCCATGCGGTTGCGGACGTACAGAGCGTAGGCCTCGATGCTGCGCTTGACCTCGTCCGTGTACCACTCGCGGTTCATCTTCGATCGTATCTGCTTCAAGTATCGTTGGGTGCGATTCAACATATCTGCGTGGACCGTAAAGCCCTTGTCTTTGGCGCGGATAAGGGCGTGCGCGACGTGCACCGTGAGGAAGGGCCAGCTCTCTTGGTCACGGCGCCAGAAGGCGAAGCCACCATCGTTGCCCTGCATGCCCCGAAGGCGCAGGATGTCGTGGTCGACCTGGGCGACGAGAGCCTCCTTCGAGGGCAGCCCTTCGGCCTTGAAGGCCGTCAGCACGTCGCGGAGGGAGGCGATAGAGAGGATCCGCGACGCGAGCTGCTCGGAGCACTCATAGGGGTAGGTCGCGAGGTAGATGACCGCCTCGGTCAGGGCCTGCAGCTGCGTCGAGCTGGTCTGGACCTCGAGGCCGCCAAACTGCGCGACCACGTCTTCGGGCAACAGCACGGGTTGAACCGTCGCCCCCTTGTCGATCTCGCCATAAGTCGCGAAGGCTTCGGTCGTCGCAGGGGTCCAGACGGGCAGCTTGACCTCGGCGGCATCGGACCAGCCGCGTGATGCGACTCCTGCTTGCATCCGGGCCGTCCCGGGCTTGTCAGCGGCCATCGGGAAGCGGACCTCGACGCGGTCATTGGCGGGCACCGAGACCGAGCGGCCTGCACCATCCGTGACGACGGCGTTCGTGGCACGCAGCGCGATGTTCACGTCGAGGGGCTTATCCGTCTGGTTCTGGATCACGACGGGCATCTCGAAGCGGTCGCCGAAATTCAAGAACCGCGGCGCTGACATACGGACCATCAGGGGCAGCCGCGCGGTGATCGAGGACTCGCCAGTGCCGAAGCGCTTGGCGCCCGAGGTCGCGATGGCCATGACGCGATAACGCGTGAGATTATCTGGGAGTTTGACCTTGACCGTGACCTTGCCGGACGCGTCAGTCGTCGACTCCGGCGCGAAGAGGGCGAGGGGGTCGAAGTTCGACCGCACCGCGATGGGGCCCGAGGCGGTCTCAGGTTCCGGCTCGGTGGGCGGCGCGCCGGGGGACGCCTCGCGGCTGCGCGCCGACTTGGGCGAGGGCCTCGCGAGGCCGTCTATAAGTCCGCCGCCCGCGCCGCCGCCGCCCCTGCCTTCCCCCGAGAAACCCATTCCGCCCACTCCTTGGCCGAGCACGAAACCGTCCGCGTCGCCGCCGAGCAAGCCGTTGAGCGCGTCCGGGACCACGTCCGCCACGAGCTCGGCCATAGCCGCGAGGAGCACGCGTGATCGCGAGTCAGCTGTGCGCGTCTGGTCCGGGCGGCCCGCATAGAACAAGCTGATGGGGTTCTCGAGGGTATAGCCCGACAGCGCGAGTACCGACTCGTCGACGATGATGACCGTGACCTCGGCCTCCGACACCGCCTGGCCCGTGTGGTCCTTCACGGTCACGGCGACGGTCGTGTCCGCGCCTGGCTCGATGCGGGTCGCGGCCGGGACGACCTCGACGGAGAGGGTCCTAAGGGCCGGGGGCACGGCGATCGCGACCTGACCCGACGCGAAGGCCGGTCGCAGCGGTAGGTCGCTGCTCGCCGTCGTCCCAGCGCGGGCAGCGGCGCCGTTGAGGTGCACCGATAGGGTCACGCCCGGGATCATCCACTCCTCGATGAGGAGCTTGATCGTGGCCGTGTCTTTTTCGATGTGAAATGCGTGCTCGGACACGATGCCGCCGCGGCGGACGAGGTAGATTCCCTCCGCCGGTGAGAACGGCGATTGAATAAGAAATTCAGCGGTATCACCGACGTCAAAGCGCTTCTGCGCCGGGATAATGTCGACGGTCTCCATCTCGAGCTCGCGTTTTTCAGGCTGCTTGCCGCCCGGCACCCAGATCGACAGCGAGGTCTCGTTCCGCCGCCCTTGGGCATCACGGACCTCGGCGGTCACCGTGTGGCGCCCGCCGGCCTTCGGCATGAAGCGGCATTTCACGGGGTCAGCGGCCGAGACGACCTTGCAATCCTCGGGGTCGAGTTCGACCTCTTTCCACTTCTTTTTGACCTTCTGCCACTCAAGGCGGACCACGCGCACGTCGGCTTGGGTGCCGATGAGGCGCTTGCCGTCGATATCGACCGCGACGACGTCGAGCTCGATCGGCTGGTCCGCTTTCACGAAATAGCGCTCGGTCTTGAGGCCGACATAGGTCAGCGCCGGGTGCACGAGCAGCGTCGTCGCGGTCGACCAGGTCTGGCGGTTGACGTCGACGACTGTCGCCTCGGCGGTCACCGACACGGCGCGCGGCGGCGATACCGACTTGAAGTCGAGCCCGAGGAGGTGGGTCCCCGAGCCGTCGGTCGTCCCGGCTAGCTGTTGGTATTCGCTCTGCGCCTCGGGGCGGTAGCCGCGGAAGGAGCCCCACCACGGCGTCCAGCTGCCGAAGACGAAGTCGCTGTGATTGGGCGGGCTGAAGTGCCCGGTCCCACTGCGGACGGTCCAGTTCACCTCGGTGTTGGCGAGGGGCCCACCCGCGAAGTAGCTCGCGGTGATAGACGCGGTCGCGCTGCCCCCGACGACATGCGGTCCTTCGGAAGCACTGGAAGACACTTCGAATTCTGGCCGACGAAACTCCTGGATCTCAAAGCTATGATAGCTGTCGGTCCCCTGAACTCCGGGAACGTCCGCCTTCAGCGAAATTGTTGCTGTTCCAAGGTTTGGCGTCTTTGGTGTCTTAAACTGAAAATGAAACGAGCCATTGGCGTTGAGCTTCGCCGAGCCCTTGCCGATCTCGTTGTGGCGCGAGTCCATGACCGAGTAGGTGATCTGCGTGAGGGACCCCGCGGGAAGGCCCGCGACGTCGCCCTTCTTGCCCCCTTCGAAGACGCGCAACATGCCCTTGATGCTGACGGTCTCGTCGGGCCGATACAGACCCCGGTCGTCGACGACGTACCAGCGCACGGTGTCGCGCGGGAGCTGCCGAATCCAGCTGCCGTGGCGGGCCCACGCGTAGTCGCTGTCCGGTAAGAACGCCACGTCTTCACCGCGGGTCGCGACCACGGCCTGGCGGTCGGCCTTACCCGGGAGGTCAAAGGACGCGATGCCGCGCGAATCCGTCGTCGCCGTCTTGTCGGTCGGTAAGAAGGCGAGCTCGACCTTTTCTGCGGCCTTGCCCGTCATGAGGTCCGTCACCCAGGCGATCAAGGACTCACCGTCGACGAAGGCGTCGAGTCCAAGCTGCGTGATCTGGAGCCAGGTCACGACCGTCATCGAGTCCATCTCCCACTTATCTTTGATGCCGACGGGGCGCACGATCGCGATCATCTGTCCGAACTGACCCTTGAGAGCCGGGCTGAGATCCACGCCAAACTCCGTGATCTCTTCGGCGGGGGCGCCTGTCTTGACGCGCTTATTAAAGACCCTCGTCCCTGGCGGCGTCGTCGGCTTGTCGATGTTCATCCGCTTATTGTGCCACTCGAGGTAGGCCGAGTACTGGCTGGGCTCGACGCGATAGAGCTCGACGTCCACCTCGGGCATGTTGACCACATGCACCGGCAGGCGCAGCTTTTTGGCGCCAGGGTCGAGGATCTGCATGACCTTCATGCGCCCGAAGAGGCGGGGTAGGGACGGGTCGACGTTCCAGGTGTGCGTTGATTCCTTGTCGAGGTTTTGGCCGAAGATATCCTTGATCTGTGTCGAGACCTTCACCGTATACTTGGCCTTGCCCGTGGTCATCGCGCGGACCGAGATGTGGCTACCGTTGGCGATGATGGTCAGGTTGTCGGGCTTCGGGTCGACGGTGATGGCGCTCGCGTCGAACAGGTCCTCATCGATGGGATTCGTGAAGGTCAGGTCGTAGGCCATCCCGGGGTAGCACTTGCCACCCCACCCGCATTGCGCGCGCTCGATCTTCATCAGGCCATAGGTCCTGAAACTAAAAATCTGGTCCTTCTCGGTCTTCCGCGGACCCTCGGCTGATGGCGTGCCCTTCGGGAAGGTCACCGTGACGTGCGTGTCCGTCCGCAGCGTCTCTTTGATCCGGAACGCGACCCACCGTCCGGCGAGATCTTTGTTTTCAGACACGTTTTTTGGCAGCGTCGCGGCCTCTTCCTTGGTCAACGCACGCACCGCGACCGGTCGTCCGCCAGCAGACACCTTGACGACTCCGAGCAGATCCGCGGGGTTAATGCGCTGGTCAAAGGTCGCCCAGAGGACCGGCTCGAGGTCGATGGCGCTGCCGTTGGGTGACGAACCCGCGAGGGACGGAGGGGGCGTGTGGAAGGTCCACGCGACGCCGTCGGCGAGGGGGCGGCCTTTGGCGTCCTTCACGCCTGCGGGGACCTCGACGCGATAGTCGGTCGCCATCGGCGCGCGGCCGACGGGGTCGAAGAACAACGTCTTGGTCCCGACCCAGCGCCAGTTTCCTTCGATCTCGGGCACGATCTTTGCCGGGACGTCCATCTTGCCGAGGGTGTCATGCGAGGTGATAGGGACCATCGGGTGCGAGAAGGTCACCGTGATGCGGGGGGCCAGCGGCACCGGGCCCTCGGGCTGATAGCGCAAGACCTTGACCGGGCCGGCCTCGACGGCGGGGGGCAGATCCGGCGTCGGCGGGGGCGGGAAGGGGGCCGCGATGGTCTCTCCCGTCCGCGGAGGTGGCTTGCTGCCCTCGCGCAGCGCGAATGCCACGACGTCGCCGTCGTCCGTGTCGATGGGGGCCAACCGGGCTAGAAGCGCGATGACGGCCTTGTCGTCTAGGCGCGTCGCGGGTGTCGCAGGCAGGGGCGCGGGGCCTCTGTCCGAGGCCCCCTCCCGCAGCGAAAACACAAAACCTTCCGGGAGGTCCGACGCGGCCGCCGCGGCGATGGCGGCCGCGTCGCCGGGCCCGCCTGGGGCCTTTGTGCTGGCCTCTGTGCCGTCTCCGGACTCCGCGAGGTCGCTGAGCCCACCGTCGCCCGGTTGTGCGCCCTCGTTACAGGTTCCGCCCACGCCAAGAGCGAAGAGTGCGGCAAAAAACGGATACACAAGCAAGCGTTGCATGAGCGGGTTTCCTTGGTGGGGTTTGTGTCTGGGATGCTTTCACATGGAGGCGGCGCTGTCCAATGGCGTCGGCCTCGCGAGATCCCCAGATTTGGCTGGCCACCGTCACGGCGAGGGCGGCCGAGTCTAGGGTGACACCGCCGATCCTGATTCGGTTCCCAACGCCGCTAAGAGGCCCGTCGAAAGGGGCGGCCTAGCGCGCAGATTGCTAGCCGCTAGGCCTGATGATTGTTAGACTCCCGCGGCCGCTTCGCCGCGAAAACGCCACGCGAATCGGCACCCCGATAAACGTCGCGGGTCTTGAAACCCACCCCAGGCAAGGTTTTTGTTCATGTCATCCGACACACAGACCATCCCCGTCGTCGATCTCCGCGCCTTTCTCTACGGCGACGCCGCCGACCAGGCGCGTTTCTCGAAGGCGCTCGGTGACTCCTTGGTTGAATACGGGTTCGTGGCCGTGGAAAACCACGCCGTCGACGCCAACGCCCTGCGCGATGCTTACGCGTCGATTAAGTCCCTCTTAGATCTCCCGACCGAAAAGAAGCTCGCCTATGAGTTCCCTGATATCGGGCGGCAGCGCGGCTATACGTCCTTCGGCCGCGAGCACGCCAAATATCATAAAGTGCCTGATATGAAAGAGTTTTGGCATGTCGGGCCGCAGCTCACCCCGGACCATCCCACCTTTTCGCGCATGCCCGAAAACGTCTGGCCCGGTGAGGTCCCTGAGTTCCGCGGCGCCGGGCTGTCGCTGTGGTCAAGCCTGCACGTCTGCGCGCTGGCGCTTCTTCGGGCGATCGCGCGCTATCTCGGCGCCGACGAGCGGGAGTTCGTGCGAATGGTCGACGGCGGCAACACGGTCTTGCGCCTGATCCGCTACCCCGCCACCGGCGAGGTGGCCATCCCCGAGGGCGCTATCTGGGCGGCCGCCCACGAGGACATCAACCTCATCACGCTGCTGCCTGAGGCCACCGATCCCGGCCTAGAGCTGCTCAAGCGCGACGGCACCTGGCTGCCAATTAATCCCGTCCCCGGACAGCTTATCGCCGACTCGGGGGACATGCTTGAGCGTTTAACCAATGGCGTCATCCCATCGACCACGCACCGCGTGATGGCCCCGCGTCAGGCGCTAAAACCACGCTATTCGATTCCGTTCTTCGTGCATCCACATCCTGACTATGTCTTGGCGCCCCTGCCTCAGTGCGTGACGGCCGACAACCCCGGCCGCTGGGAGGACATCACCGCAGAGGGTTATCTCCTCGAGCGCATTCGGGAAATCGGTCTCAAATAGGGCTTGGCCGGTGCATCAGGAGCGTAGCGTTCGCTTGGGAAAAAAACGACCTTGACACGCACCACCTCGGCCCCTATACCTCCGCCTCGTTCGACGGGAGACCGTTGGGCGAAGCGAAGAATATCGCGGGATGGAGCAGTCTGGTAGCTCGTCGGGCTCATAACCCGAAGGTCGTTGGTTCAAATCCAGCTCCCGCATATTCCCTTCGTTTACATCGCGTTGTCGCGGGATGGAGCAGTCTGGTAGCTCGTCGGGCTCATAACCCGAAGGTCGTTGGTTCAAATCCAGCTCCCGCATCCAAAGAAGCCCTGAGAATCACTTCTCGGGGCTTTTTTTTGGTCCGAAGTTCGGGTAAGGTTTCGTTGTAAACGTATTCCGTGCGCTCTCGGGCGCTAGAATCGAAGGAGCGACCCGCGATGGCCTTACCGAAGTTGAACCCCGAGATCCGTGACTGGCTCATCCGAACGATGGTCGAGATCGCGCACATCGACGGCCGCGTCGTCCCGGTCGAGGGGGCCCTCATCGAGCGCGTGATGAGCATGTACGGCAGTGACGACGCCCAGCGCGATAAGGTACGTCGTCAGCTGCGCAAAAAAGAGCCCCTGGAGACGCCCGGCAAAGCGCCCGGAACCATGACCTACGAAGACAAGCTGGAGTGCTTCCGAGAGGTTGTGGAGCTGGTCTTCGCCGACGGGGTCCTCCACAAGACCGAGGAGGTGGCCGTCATGAAGCTCGCGAATGTCCTCGGCCTTCACCCGGGCGACATGCAGCCCATCTGGGACCGCTCGAAACGACACTGGAATGGGGCGCGCTCGCACGAGGGCTGACCATTCACGGTCTCGTTATTGCCCCAGCAATTCCGACGCGAGGGCCCCGGCGCCGTAGAGCTCGGTCAAGGCGTGGATGATCGCCCGGGCGTCCACCGCGACCGCGCGGTTGAGGGCCTCGTCGAAGCCATAGTCGCCACCGAGAGAGTGGATATTGCCGTCGAAGATGAGCCCTACGATCTCAGCGTCTTTGTTGAAGACCGGCGAACCTGAGTTCCCGCCGATGATATCGTTGTTGGTGCAAAAGTTGAACGGCGTCGTGGGAACCAGCGAGGACCTCTTCGTCAGCCAGCGCTTGGGCAGCGCGAAGGGGTCTGAGCCCGTGTGGCGCTCGAAGGCGCTGCCGAAGGTCGTGAAGGGCGTGACGACGCGCTCGCCCTCGGTCCAGCCCTTGACGACCCCAAAGGACAGGCGTGGGCTGAAGGTCGCGTCCGGGTAGGTGCTGGTCCCATCGAGCGCGAAACGGGCCGCGGCGATGCTCTCATGGGCCTTTTGGGCGGGAGCCTCGACCTCGTCCTCGACGCGCTTGCGGATGGCGCGGCTCGGTTCGTCCACGAGTCTAGCGAACGCGATCATCGGGTCTTTACTCGCGGCGATGGCCTCAGCCCCGCCCTCATAGAGCCTCTTTCGAAGTTTTAGGTCCATCAATTTCGTGCCCTTGACGAGGCGCGTCGCGAGCTGCTCGGGGGACTCGTCGCCGAGGATGGCCTTGACCGCCGCGTCGTCGACGCCGAGCTCTTCGCGCAGCTTCGTGAGGCCAAAGGTGAGGCGAAAGATCTCAAACTCTTTGTAGATGGGCGCCTTTGAGAAGAGGCCTTGCGCGAGACCCGGCAGGCGCGAGTCTGAGTATTCGCGGAGGCGGTCGCCGTTACTCTTCGGTCTCTCGGCGGCCGCACGGACGAGGTCGCGGGCGATCGAGAAGAGGCCGCTGCGATACCCCTGAGCGCCCTCTAGCAGGCTGTAGCGCACGCCAAGCGCCCGGCCGCGGGCGACGGCGTCGGCGATAGTATCCCAGGCCCCGAGATGGGCCGCAGCGAGGGCTGGGTCCGCGGCGACGCGCTTGCGGAGGCCGTCCTCGGTTGTCTTGAGGGCTTCGACGAAGCCGGGCGCGAAGAGGGCGTCGGATTCGCCGTGGTAATTCTTGAAAGCGTTTTCAATACCAAATAAGACATGCTTCGAGTGGCGGGCCTGTTCCTTGCCCCTGCGCGCGTATTCAACGAGCTGGCCGCGCATCTCGGCCATCCAGATGAGGCGGCGGATGAGGCCATGGTCGCGCCAGCCGCGGACCTCGGCGACGGTCTTGCCGCGGCTGGTGCGGCCAGGGTTGCCGCTGACGAAGGTTAAGGCGTTCTCGGAGGTTCCGGCCTTCGACCACTTGAAGTGGTGGGGCGTCTTCAGCGGCTTATCGCCGTCCCAGACCCGGATAAAGGCCGAGTCGAGGTCGTGGCGCGGGAACATGAAGTTGTCCGGGTCGCCGCCGAAGAAGGCGATCGCGAGCTCGGGGGCGAAGACGAGGCGCACGTCTTGGATACGACGATAGGTATACAAATCATAAATCCCCCCGTCGTACAGCGTCACGACATCGCAGCGGATGTCATCCGTCGTCGCGCAGGCCTTCTCGATGGCGGCCATCTCGGCCTTGCGAGCCTTGTTGGCATCTGCGTCCGAGAGCCCCTTGACGGCCCCCTGGACGCGGGCGGTGACGTCCTCGATGGAGACTAGCTGATTGACTTCGAGGTTCGGGCAGCGCCGCTCGTCTTTGAGGGCCTTCGCGTAAAAGCCGTCTTTGATCAGGTCCTTGGCCGGAGTCGACAGCTCCTCCACGCAGCGATGGACGCAGTGGTGGTTCGTCATCACGAGCCCGTCGCCCGACACGAAGCTCGCCGAGCAACCCTGCGCGAGGCGAGCCGAGGACAGCCGCACATGGTCAAACCACGCCGCGTCCGGGCGAAAGCCGTGGCGTTCGAAGAGGGTCTCCGTCGGAAAACGGTTGAAGGTCCACATACCTTCGTCCGCCTTGGCCGGTGAGGTCGCGAGCGCCGCGGTGCCCACGAGGGCGGCGAGGAGGAAAGAGCGGCGTAGGGTCTGCAGCTGAATCATGGATGAGCTCCGGTAGTGGCGGTCGCGATGGCGACTCGCGCGCGTTGGCATACCAGAAACGTGCAAGAGGGGCACTCCAACTTTCAGTGGAGATTCGCCTCGCGGTCCAAGTGTTGGATGGTGGATTCCCTGCGCCGGCCGCCCGGACCGACTCGGTCGGCCTCCCCGGTTCGCTCGGTGCTCGGCGCGAAGGTCTGGTGTCGCTGAGGTCGGCCGGCTCTATGAGGTTTGGCCGCGTCGCCGCTAAACGACCCGCGCGGATGAGTCCGGCGGGTCGTTTCTATCGAATGCTTAGCGTCTCAGACGACTCAGCGCACGTTATCGAGCAGTTCGCTCACTTTCGCGTCATTGAGAACGTCCTTGGCGCCTTCCCGTAGGCTGACTTGCAACTTCGAAACTTCCATCCGAGTTTCGAGGCTCGCCTTGCCCATCGCGCTTATCTTGCTGGTGTCCGGGTCGGCCTTCACCGCGGCGAGAGCTTCTTTTTGAGCCTTGATGTCGGCTTCGTTCGTCTTCAGATAAGCTTCGAGTTCCGTGGTGGCCTTCGCGACGTCTGTCTTGTTTGCCTCGATGATCTTCAACATCGCCATTTCGTGCTTGAGGCCGGCCTCCATCGGGCCGCCGCCACCGCCGCAAGCGACGATGAAGGAGGTGGACAGGGCGAGGGCGAGGCCTTTGATAAGAGTGCGCATTGGTTTCATTCCTAGTGTAAACGGTATCGGTCGCGGATCCCGTTCGTCAGGTCCGAGTAAGTGTTTTTTTGCAGATAACTATGGAGATCGTCAATAGCTTCAGCCGGACATTTTGGACATTTTGGACGTTTTGGACGTTTTGCACATTTTGGACGTCGCAGCAAAAAGGCGAGTGAAGTCCCGGCCAGGAGCGGACTCTCTGAAGGCTAGGCGTGCCCGCGCGGTCAACCTCCTCTCGTCCTCGATTGTGTCACGCGCGGGCGCGAACGTCGTCTCGCAGCACATACGAAAAAGCCCGCGCGGTCTTGCACCGGCGGGCTTTTCCACGAGAGTCTCGTGCGAATTACATCGCGCGGACAGAACGAAGCAGATCGCGGACCTTCTCGTCGGCGTAGACGTCCTTGGCCTCTTCGCGGAGCTTGTTCTTGAGGTCTTCGACCTCTTTCATCTTGCCGGCGTTGGCCTTGATGATGTCGGCGACCTTGGACATGTCGTCCTTGGCCTCGGCCTTCAACTTGTCCATGCCTTCCTTGACGACCTTGAGGTCGGCTTCGTGCGTCTTGATGTAGCCCTCGAGCTCGGTCGTCGCTTTGGCGGCGTCCGTCTTGTTGGCTTCGACGATCTTCAGCATGGCGATCTCGTGGTCGAGAGCCGCGCCGACAGGGCCGCCGCCGCCGCAAGCGACGATGAAGGAGGTGGACAGGGCGAGGATGAGGCCTTTGATAAGAGTGCGCATAGGTTTGATTCCTAGGTGGGCGGTAACGGTCCCGGACCCCATTGATCAGGTCCGAACGAGGCCTCTTACTGCACGCATTCTTGGAAATCGTCAAATCCTGGTCGCGTTCATCGCCACATCTGCGTGTTGAGCGACCCCACTCGGCGCCCGGCCGAAGACTCGGCAGGACGCCGAGTGGGGGCGCATCTTGTGGTAGCCGGCCATTGGCTCTGATATGTATGGTGCACCAGCTTATCTCTCTGTCCCGTGGTCTTGCGGGACCTGCCGGGCCGCCCGAGGAGAGGGCGAGATGCGGACCGGCGGGGCCGCAACGCGCACAAAAAAACCCGCTCGGATCGCTCCGGCGGGTCTCCCTTTGCACGGTGGGTGCAAATTACATGCTGCGGACCGAGTGAAGAAGGTCGCTGACCTTGTCGTCGTTATAGACGTCCTTGGCCTCGGCGCGGAGCTTCTCTTTGAGATCAGATACTTCCTTCATCTTGCCGGCGTTCGCCTTGATGATGTCGGCGACCTTGGACATGTCGTCCTTGGCCTCGGCCTTGAGCTTCTCCATGCCTTCTTTCACGGTCTTGAGGTCGGCTTCGTTGGTCTTGACGTAGGCCTCGAGCTCGGTCGCGGCCTTGGCGGCGTCGGTCTTGTTGGCCTCGACGATCTTCAACATCGCGAGCTCATGGTTCAGAGCTGCGCCGACGGGGCCACCACCGCCGCAAGCGACGATAAAGGAGGTGGACAGGGCGAGGGCGAGGCCTTTGATAAGATTGCGCATAGGTATGATTCCTAGGGTAAACGGTAACCGTCCCGGACTCCGTTGATCAGGTCCGAACAAGGTCTCTTACTGCCCGTATTCTTCGAAACGGTCAATCCCCTAGACAATCCACGGCATGAGGTCGCGCGGCGCGGACAAGCGGCGGTCCTGTGGCGTCTCTCCCGGCAACACCGCGGGTTGACCGTGGCTCGGCCCGCCAGAATCGAGCCCGCGCGCCGCGCTCTCGCCGACTCACACTTCGCACCTTCGGATTCCTTGGAGCGCGTTCTTGGGTTTTCGGTCCGCGATGTGGGTTGGTAGCTCGATCGATCGATCGATAGCTCGATCGATCGATCGATCGAGGCGACATTTTTGCCGCGTCCGTCTCGTGGCACTACAAACAGCGCATGGATAAAACATTCCTCGCTCAGCAGCTGCGACACAAACTTCGAGAGTCCCTCGGCGTCACCGAGAGGGAGCTCGCAGCCGCCACGGACGCCGCGCAGAACGGCGAGGACGAGCGCGCGAAGCGTGACGATAGCCGAATGATGATCGAGTATTCCGCCCTCGCGCGCGGTCAAGCGAAGCGCCTCGACGGCCTGCGGCGGATGTTGAGCGCCCTCGACGGGTTCGTCCCGAAGGAGCTCTCACGTAGCTCTCGCATAGACCTCGGCGCCTTGGTCGAGGTCGAGGACGACGACGACGGCACCGGGAGGACCTTCTTCTTGGCGCCAGCCGGGGCAGGGATTGAGCTTGAGGGACCGGGCGGGGACGGCTACTTCACGGTCGTGACCCCAATCTCACCCCTCGGTCGCGCCGTCATGGGTCAACGTGAGGGCGACTCCGTCGACGTGACGGTCGAGGGAGACACCCGCTCGTGGACGATCACCTGGGTCGCCTAGAGGCCGTGGTGTCTGCTCTTCCTCGAGTTGAACATCGAACGGCTCCCCAACCGGTGCACTCGACAGATAGACGAACGCGACGCTCGCGGAGCACGTGGAATGTCAACGGGGGGCCTCACGTCCCGCGCGCTCTTCGTGACGGCCAAGCTCCTCGTGCGCCAGGCCCTCGCGGCCCCGAGGCTGGTCCACGGTGTCGGTGGACAGCGAGGCCGTTCACGGGCATCGTCAGGCCTCTCAGGAGGCATCTATGGACACAGATCGACAGCCCTTTCCCGTCCGTCTCATCGACATGGAAGAGGTCGAGGCGCGCTTCGTGCAAGCCTCCGAGGCCGAGACAGCGAGTCTTCACGAGGGCCTGCCCTTCTACGCGCTGCTCACAGTCGGTGAGGCCGCCGCCCTCGAGCGCCGTTTCCCGGACGAGCTCGCCGACACGCCCGACGGCCCGAAGAGCTCGCCCGCGCTGTGGCGCGCCTGGGATAAGCGTGCCCGCGATCTCGTCGGCTACATGTTGAAGTACGGGGCCGCTGTGTTGGCCGGGCAGTTCGATCTCGTCGGGCGCGTCGGAGTCGATGCCCCCGTTGAGGCGCTGGCGCTGACCGCGAGTGGGTCAATTATCGAAATCGAGATCCCCGGCGAAGATGGTTTGAGGACCTATCGTTATACACCATCGGCGCGGGCGGGCGGGACGGTCCGTGCTGGTCGCACACGTTTGGAGGCTGATGTCGTGTCGGGCAATGCGCTCAGCCTTGACGGTCGAAAGACGCTGGAGATCATCGTGCTCGCGGCCAAGGCCTAGCCGCGCGTCGCACGGGCGCCTTCAACTATCCCCACCCCCTCTGGACACGAAGCCGCCGGACCGGCTGTCAGCGTAAGGTCGTGCCGATCCGCCGCTGGCCGGACATTAAGAGATTATCCCGCATCACGGCCGGCGCCACGTTGCGCTCGTTGATCATGGTCTCCATCTGTTCCATGGCCTTCGAGTCATCCTCATTGGTATGACGTGCATACTCTTGAGCCCGCTGGATCGCGGCCGAGGCCGACCCGAAGGCACCGTTGTGGACGTCGAGGGAGGCGCGCTGGAGCTCCTCGCCGAGCAAGAAGCCGTGGACATTGCGCGTGATCCATTCTTGTTCCGGCGCCTCTGGTTGGGGGCGGCTGCCGATCCGCACGCTGGTGCGGGCCGCGGCGTTCTCTAGATTCACCATGTCTTTATAGCGCAGGCTCACGTCGGCCACGACGCCCGGCTCATCGAGCCACAGCTCGACGAGGATGACGTGGGAGTCGTCGCCGAGGAAGTAGGGGATGACCGTCTGGATGCCGTCGTCGTCGTCCCCGCGATCGGCGGAGATCCCCATCGTCTTCGAGAGGTTCCGGTCAGCGGCGACCTCGCGGGCCTTGACCCTCTCGACCTCTTTGGCCTCCAGGATGCGGGTGCCGAGGACTCGCACCGCGTGTGCGCCTTTGCCTAAGCGGATATTCACGCGAATTAGGCGGGCGACGACCCGCGCGAGGGCCGCGAGCTCGTCAGTGAAGGCCTGCTCCGGGCCGACCTCGTCGAGGCGATGCCAGTTGCCGTAGCCCGCGTCAGCGAGCTGCCACCAAGGCAGGGCGTCTCCGCCCGAGGTGAAGATGCTGGTGACCGCGCCCTGAACCGTCAGCGTGTGGGCTTCGGCCGTGGCCGCCCGCACGGCGTCCGCGCTTGTCGCGCCTGACAGGATGAGGACCATTTGTGTTCCAGGGATCGTGTTCGGCGACTCGCTCGCGCGGGAAAGGATCTCGCCTGCCCGGCGCATCGCGTCGCTGAGGTTGAGGTGCGAGCCCCCCTGCGGGTCAGCGGAGAGCGTATCGATTCGGTGGGCGAGGGCCTGGCGGGCCGTGTCGAGGCGGGTCAGCGCCAGGACCTCTTCGACACCAGCCGGACCCGCGATGAGGACGCCGAGGCGGTCCGTATGATCGAGCCGGCGTAAGGCGGCGGCGATGAAGTCGATGACGGCCCGAGGTCCGGCCGCGAACGCGACGTGGTCCAGGACGAGCATCGCGTCGATAGGGGGGCGCCTCCAGCCGTAGCGCTGAGACCCTTGGATGCCCACCTGCAAAAAGACGCGCCGCGGATCGTCAAAGTGGGTCGCGTCGACGGACGCGTGAAGGGACAGGCCGTCGGTGCGCGGCGGGTCGAAGGGCTGACTCTCGGCGACGACGAGGCGGTAGGGCCTCTCACCCTCGCCAAGGGCGGCGTCCAACTTGCGGAGGCGCTCGGCGTAGGCGGCCGAGCCACCGAGGTAGGTGTTCTCGAAATAGAAGGTGCGCGGCAGCACGCGGTCGGGGCGCACGTAGCGCATCGCGTCAATACCGGTCGTGTCGACCGTGACCGAGCCGCTCATCGTGGCCGTGCGCTTCTTTCCGGCCTGCCCGAACTGGCTCCCGACCGTTTTCTCTTCGGAACGCCGCTCTTTTTTGTCCGAAACCTCGATTGTGCTGCTCCGATACGCGTCGGGCTTGTCATCCCTCTTGTTACGGCTGTCTTCAAAATCATCAACGTCGAGGCGGCCATCAATTTCTCGGAGATCCAAGTAACCATCACCATCAAGCGCGATCTCGTCTCCGACTCGGATGTGTGCTGCACGGTCTCGCGAGGCGTCGTCCGGTTTCGGCATCGGTCTGCTTGGTCCATTCACGATGCCCTGCGTCACCGACGCTGGCTCAGCATTGCCCCCCTCACCGCCCACGGCTCCACCTTGGTCAAAGCTGCCCAAGGCGACCGCACCGGCGGTCTTCTTCTTTTTTTCTCGGGCGATCGCGTCGATGATGGGCGCCTGCATCGCCTCGGGGGCCGGCGTGTCTTTCGCCAAATCCTCGTTCTCTGCCGGTGCTGGCTCGATATAGGGCGGAGCCTCGGTCGCGGCGTACTCGGCCTCGTTGTCTACCGAGCTCGCGCTGCCTGTCGGTGCGGCGCCCGCGTCAAGTCGGCTCTGGCACGCGACGAGGGTCGTCGCCATGGCCATGAGTGCGAACATGCGTGCGTGTAGTCTCATGACGCCGCCTCCGGGTCCCGAGCCTTCATCCACGCGAAGAACGCGACGACAGCGAGGGCTAGGACAAAGAGGGCCGCCGGGCCGCCGCCGATCCCCCAGAGGAAGGACGCGAGGACGAGCACGACGAGGCCGCTAGCTGCCAGACCGGCGAAGGCCTTCGTGCTGGCGCCGCGCGCCACCCGCCGCCAGATCGCGAGGCCGAGGAGGAGGAACGCGATGAGGAAGAAGATGGCCCCAAGGCTCTTGGGTGTTTTGAGGACCGATAGTTTCACCTCCATGCTTGTGGTCTTATCCGAGTCGATGACGTCCGCCTTCCAAGCACGCGTCGTGAACTCGGCGTCGTCCGGAAGCCTCACGAGGCTCTCGAGCTCACTGGAGGCGTGCACCCACTCGGCCACCGGCATCTCTGACAGCTCTGAGGTCGCGGACGCGAGGGTCATCTTGGTCGGGACGCGCACGAGCCACTCGAAGTCCGTCATGAATACGTCGGGGCGGGGCGCCGAAAGCGCGATAGTGCCGAATAGCCCGGTCGCCTCGTTCTTATCCATCCACGCGATCTCGACGCGCGCGTGGGTCTGCTTGCGCAGCTGGATCTTCAGCGCGCCGGACTCGTCGGCGATAGGGTCGACGCGCTCGCCGTCCATCATCACCCCAAGGATTCTCGCGTTCGCGGGCAAGGACAGGCGCAGCCACGGGCGGTCCTTGTTGTCGACATGGAAGACCGCGAAGTGGACGACCTCGCCCTCGGGCAGGATCGTCGTCTGGACGCGGGCCTGGCTGATAGACGCCGTCAGCGTCTCGACCGTCTTGTGGCGGCGGACGTCCAACGTCAGCTGCCAAGGCTCGTCAACCCAGCTGTAGCTGTAGCCGAGCTGAACGTCGCGGCGCGAGCGGAGCCGGATGCTGTTTGGTAGCTCGGACGCGTCGAGTTTACGAAGGCCCGTCATCGACTTCTGATCGACCTCCATGCCGGGGTCGCTGGCGATACCGAAATCGCCTTTCTTGACGTCGGCTTGCATGACACGGATGTCCGGCAACTCGAGGGCCCCGAGCTCGCTGCCCAAGATGACCTCAAGGGACAGCTCAATACGAAAGGTCCCCTCGAGGGCACGGGTAAGAAGGATCTCGTAGTCTTGGCGAGGCGCCTCCGCGTCGCCGCCTTCGACCCAATCGGCCTTCTTGAGGCTGGGCGCCGAGACGTCGCTGCCCACCTTCACGCCCCTGGGCAGGGAGATGACGACCCGGTCGGTGCGACCCGACTTGACGTCGATGGTAATCGAGCTGTGGGTCGTCAGCGCATTCTGCTGGAAGGTGTAGAGGCTCTCGACGTGGGCGTCGAAGCGGATCTCGCGGGTGCGAGCCGCCGCGATGGCCGACGCGATGGGCTGGGGCGGGCCGATGTGTTTAAAGGCCTGGGTGACAATATCACCTGCAAGCTTTTGGCGGACCTCGCTGGGCAAAGCGTCCTCGCCACTCTTGACGTAGCCCTCCGTGATGGCCTCGGCGAAACCGACGCGCGAGCCGTCAAAGAGCGCCACGACGCCCATCTCGCGAGCCGCATTCAGCGGGCGGATGACGGGGATCTTGATCTTCTCACCGACGGTTTGAGGTGCGACCTGTTCGAGCTCGAGCTCGAGCTTGTAGGAGCCCTCCTGTTCTGTACCAAGGAAGACTCGCGCCTGGCGCGGGGCGTCTTCGGTCGCCGCAAAGGTGCGCCAGTCTTCAATGCCTTCGCCTGAGACGCGGTAGAGGACGACCTGATCCGGTAGCTCTAGGACCAGCTCTTTCAAGGACCCGCGGATGATCTCGTAGCGGACCTCGACGCGCGAGCGGACGACGCCTTCTTCAATCTTTACAAGCTGATAGGTCTCGGTGTTGACGCTCGTGACCTGCTCGGGCGCCGAGCGTGGCTCGGTCCAGCTGATGGTCGCGGACTCGGTCGGCGGCAGGTGCGCGATCGCCGTCGTCGTCGCGTTCGGGTCCTCGCCGTCGATGCGATGGGTCACCGGGACGTTGGGCGTCAACTGGACGGTGCGTTTACCCGGTACGTGGGCCTCGATGCGGGTCATCGGGCTCTTGGGCATCGGCAGAGTCAGCTGCGGCTGGCCCTGGCTGCGGTCGATGCCCATGCGGTATTCGGCGATAATGACGTGGCGGCCAGCGCCCGTGACGACCGCGCGGTGGTAGTCATTGATGACCCGCGTCGGCAGCGGCTTATTGTCCTCGCGGACCTCGGTCAGCGCGATGTGGGCCGGCATCAGCGGCACGAGGGCGCGGTTTCCTTCGAGGTTGACCTCGATGCGGGCCTCGACCGTCGCGCCGTCGCTGCCGGGGTCGATGGTGACCTTGTAGTCCACGCGCCGCAGGACCTCTTGGCTGCCGCCCCAGCGCAGCACGAAGGCTGGACCTGCGGGGATCTCAATGGCCGACCCAGGCGTCGCGGCGCGGCCGCCCGGCCAGACGTCGATAGGCGCTGACCCACCGCCAGAGAGCGTGAGGTTAAGGCTCGCGACGGGCGGCATCGGGACGACGGCGAGGGTGGCGCCATCCGAGCCCGGGCGGGCAGGGACCTGGAAGGTCAACGAGACGGTGTGGCGCCTCTCGCCGTTGCCGCTGAAAAGAGCCACGTGCATGCCGCCGCGCTGGGCGAGGGTGAGGTTATTGCCGTCGATGGTCGCGGAGACCAGCATGATATGCGCCGGCAAGAGGGGGACCTCCGTATTGCCGCTGCCCATCACGGAGAGCTCGGTGGTCATCGATACGGTCACGGACCCGTCACCATCCGCGGGGACGGTGGCGCTCGCCCGCGCCGTCGTGAAAGCGTACAGTCCTCGGTTGCCCTCGCGGGCCTTCTGCATCAGCGCCTCGTAGTCGGCGAGCGAGAGCCGGACCTCGGGCGGAGGCTGCTGGGCGTGGACAGGGGACAGGCCAGCCGAGGCCAACGTGGTCGCAAGGAGCGCAACAAAGAACGCGGAAAATGGTTTGAGCACCATAATAATGGACCTCCGGCCGGCTGTAGGATGATGGTCTACAGTCGGTGACATGGCGATTTCTAGCAAGCTGACCGGGCGGCAGGTGCCGCCCAACATGAGAGTTCAGCTTGAACGCGCGGGGTCCACTTTCGGTTTCAGTGAGGCGTCTTTTTTGTGCTCAGCGCTTATTTCGCGGCGCGCAGCATGACGGTCGCGAGGCGCTCTGCGTGGGGGCGAAGGTCGTCTTCGGTCAGGTCTTGGAGCGTCATGTCGTAAGTCACAATGCGTCCTAGGCTCTCGAGCGCCGCGGCGGTCAGGGTCTCCTTGTCGAAGGGACCGTCCGAATAAGCGCTCTCGTCCACCGTTTCGATGCCGGGGCTGCTGAACTTGAACGGGAGGGTCACGTTGGCGACCTCGAGCTTGCCGGCGGCCCCGGCCGACATGCGGTGGACGTCGGCCTTTCCGGGGATCACCTTAAACTTCGGCTTCTTCCCGGCGAGGGCAGGGGCGCTCTCCTCCTTTTTGGCGCCGGCCTTCCGTTGCACTGGCTTGAGCGCGGCCTCTTGCTCAGCGAACCCGGCCTGGGCGCCGGGCGCGAGGGCCCTCTCTTGGGTGGCGAGATCGGCCCTCTTGAGTTGGACGGGAAAGCGCGACCCGGCGTCGGCCTCCGCTTTCTTGCCGGGTGCGGTGGTCGGGGTCTCGTCGAGGTGGCGGTTGCGGTGGCTGGCGTCGGACATAGATTGTTCTCCTAGTAGGGTCGTCGCGATGTCTTCATCGGATCTAGGTCAGTCGTGGGCGGTCGTCAACGGAGGGGCGGATTATCGCCTCGACCCCGTTTGAATGGCCTCACGCGGGCGACCACAGCTAGTGCCAGTAAATGTCCTCGACGAGCCGCGTGATGAGCGTCGCACCCGATAGCTCCGGTGTCTGTTGGGCATAGGCGATGGCGTCGGTTGCGGTCTCGAATCCGAGGACTTGGCGGGTCGCCCCGCGCGGGTAGACGACTGGGACCCAGTCGACGTCGGCGTGCTCTTCATAGAGGATGAAGTAGCGGCCGACTCTATCACTGGCGAATGCCGCCCTTAGGTCGGGATCGGGGTAGTCGATGCGGCGTCCATGGGCGGTAAAGAGCGCGACCCGTCGGTGAACCCAGATGTTGGTGTATCCCATCGGGAAAACCTCTCGATGCGCGCTGACCGCCGCTTGGCTCTCGCCGAGGGTCGTGAGGGTGCTTCCGGCAGTGCGCTCCAAAAAGTACTGAAGCTCCGACTTCTTTGGGCTAAACGGCGACAGGTCGCTGGTCGGGATGATGACTAAGGGGCGTCCGGTCGGCTTCATTGTCGTCCTTTGCGGTAGTTTTGCCGGGGCGAAGGGTGAAGCGGTCGTCGCAGAACAGCCCGATTTTACGCCTAAAGTTGGTCGGCTGTTCTTATGGCCGTCGCGGCCCACCGTGCGCGGTCGTCGAATGATAGCGCTCCGTGACCCGTCGCGCCACCCAACGCCTAAACGCCACAACCGCGCAACACCACGGCAATAATCGAGGGAGTGACACGGGTGGCGACGTCGAGCGCGGTCCAGGCCCGTTCCGGATCGGCGTGTGCGGTCGGGGCCAGATGCCCACTCTGCGCGAGAGACCTCAGCGCCTCGCGCACCTCCGCCGGGGTGAATTCGGGCAGGACGACGGCCAGCGGGGCCCGCATCTCGGGCTCGTGGAGCAGCGAGACGTCGGAAGCGACCGCGATCCCGAGCCCGAGAATAGCGACCTCGGCGCGCGTGCCGACGGCCTTGATCACCTGCGGTGCGTCGCTCGTGACGGGGAGGCCGGGTGTTGTCAGTCCGTCAATAGTGACAATGCGTTGCCTCGTGATGCGGGCACGCCAGTCGAGCACCAACCTGCCATGCCAGCCAGCCGCCAGCCGTGCCGCCGCGCGCTCGTGGCGGAGCTCGGCCACAAGGACGGCGCCGATCGAGAGGACCCCGTCGCGGCCCTCCGCGTCGCCGTGCGTCGAGGTCTCGGCGAGGGCCTGCACGGCGGGGCTGCGCGCGAGGTGTCGCAGGAGGTCCGCGAAGAAGTCGCCGCCCGCGTCCTTGCCGCGATGAAGCGTATCCGCCAAGGCGAGGGCCGTCGCCGCGTACTCGGCTGGGGTGGGGCCTTGGGTTCCGTCGGCAGGCGTGAAGATGAAGCGGAAGAAGAGCGCATCGACGAGGATCATGAGGCTACGGGCGAGCCCCCCGAGCAGCGAGTCGCCGGCTGCCGACGAGAGGTTCTGGTGGGCGATAGCCGCATTGGCAAATACCAGCCGCTCGGCTGGGCCGAAGAGCGCGTGTGTATCGATGTCTTCTGGAATGCTCGCGAGAGGCCCAGCGGGGTTCTCGAAGGCCGTCTCGACGGCGTGAAGAGTCTTCTCGGTGCCCCACGGGTGATGTGCGAAGAAGTGTCGACATAGGCGCGTCGTGCGTTGAACCTGCTCGCGCTCGCTGGCGATGATCATAAAGCGCCGACGCGCGGCCTCGGTCACCGCCAGCATCGCGGCCCTTAAGGCCGCACCACGTTGGGGACGGGTAAGCGCAGCCATGAGCGCCTCCTTCCCAAGGGGCGCGCCCGCACGCGCCCAGCGGTTTAGTTCGCAGAGAGCCGCCGCGATAGTCGCAATTGGCACATCGGCAGAGGCGTGTAGCGCCAGCGCGAGGGTCTCGCGAAAGAGCGTGGCCTCGGCCGCGGTCGCGTGGACCGTCTCGTAGTGGCGTGCCGCGCTGAGGGTATTCGTGACACCCATGACGGGTAGGGTCGCGTCGGACTCGTTCCATAGATCGGCAATAAAAGACCGCGCGGTGTCGCCGGGCGCAGGCACGATCCGCGCGGGGCCTGTGGCGTCCGCGAGGGCACGGGCGACCTCGGGGCAGAGCAGCTCCCAGGTCGTCCGAGTCACCGGTCCGTCCTGGCCAGCGAGCACCGGAAAACTCTGGCATACCCGCGGAAGCGCAGCCTCTCCTAGGGTGCCGTGGATCTCGCAGCGCCCATCCGGCACCATGAATCCGCAGCCGCCATCGTCGTCCTTGGGCAGCTCTCCGACCTCGGGGCGCTGTCTGCTCGATGTCGCGCCGACCGTCGTCTTGATGAGGCTTGCGAAACTCGACGCGGGGCGGGAGGTGTCAAGGGCGGCCACCCGTTCTGCGAGCTCGGTGCCGCTAGCCGCCCGCTGCAGGCGTTCGAGATCGTCTTCTACGAGGCCGATGCGCCAGCCGGCATTGCAACAGCAACCTTTTAGGTTGCAACGATAGGACCACAAATAGTCCGGCGCGAGGACGGTCATTTGGCGCTGTCCTCTGGGGCGAAGAGCCCAAAAGCGGGTAGGAGCTTGGAGTCGGCGCGCGCGGCCAAGAGCGCGAGGTGGATCTGTCCGACGGCGCCGCGTTTGACTTCACGCCAGGTGGTCGTGGCCCCTTGCGCGTCGACTTCGGCCTCGGCCTGGAGGCCGCAAAAGATCAGCTCCAGGTCTGTGATCTGGTGTCTCGCTGCAAACGCGCGTCCCAAGCCGGCGAGGGCTAAAGCGCGCGGCGCATCAGCCGCCTCGTGCTCGCCAACCGCCGCGGCGGCGACCGTCAGCGCCACGATTCGGAGGTCGTTTGCCCGTGCCCCTCCTGCGTGTGTGTCGATTGCGGCGAGGCAGCCCGCGACGGCGCGTGGGTCAGGTAGATGGAGGGCCAGCGCGACGAGCGCCCGCGGCACGGACTCGAGGAGCGCGAGCGCGCGCGGACCAAGGCTACCAAAGGGAATACGCGCCCGAAGGGCTGTCACGGAGGTCAGCGCCTCGTCAAGCCCGTCCAGAGGCGCCCCGCCGGAGTGGGCGGCGAGGTCTGCCATCGCCACGGCGTCGAGGATGCTGCAGATGAGCTCGGTCTCCTCATCGCGGTCCTCGTCGCCGGCGGTCGGCGCGGGGGGGACGCAGCTCGCCGGGGGAGGCGCCGCGGCGACCTTCAGCGTGTCGACGATGGTCATCCAGCCGCTGGTGGCGAGGGAGGTCGCGTAGAGCGACGGATGAGGCACGATCGGCGACAGCGGTGACGCGTTTTGTACGACGGAGTGGTCCACGAGCTGGCCTCCGGGCAGCATCAGCGACAGGAGGTGACGCCTCGCTTCCGTGCTCTCGTCGGCCAGGGCCGACGCGAGGGCGGCTGGCGCCGTTGGGGTCTCCAGAGTGAGGATGGCCGCCAACAGCGCCGTCGCGGCGCGGGGTAGGGCGAGCTTGGTCTCGAGCAGGCGGAGCCTCTCAGCGTCTGGTGCGTGTGTGAGCCAGCGGTCAAAAGTCGCGAAGAAGAGACGCGCGAGGCTCGGTGAAGGGTTCTCGAGCGATTTTTGCAGGGGCTTCAGCCACGTCGGCGCGCCCCAAGGCGGCCTCGGCACGGCGTCGAGAGACATCGTGGTCTTTGGCCTCGGGGCCACATTCGGGCCCGGCGCCGCAAAGAGCGCGGCCGCAGACCGTCTGAGCGCAGCGTCCGCGTCCAGATAGGCACCTATCGTGAGATCGACCCGCGCCATCAAGCGCGTGAGCATCACGGGAATCGCCGGGTTATCCAATATTTTCAGTGGGTTATGCGGATCTTGCGCTGGATGGAATCCCGACACGGACATCGCGCGGTCTCCCAATTGTCGCGTTTTCACGTTCGAGGCGGCGAATCGTCCTCTCGCGTGGTGGGCCAAGGGGCAAAAGACCTCAGGGCACCCGCCGAAATCTTCCGAGGTTCGTCGCGTGTTCCACGTCGTCGGGCCTTAGGACTCCTCAGCCCTTCATCCGTAGCTGTCGTCGCGACCTTTGGCAAGCCGTTCCGCGAATGTGTCGCCCTGCGCCTCCGAGCGTATGAACGCATCGGGAAGGGGGAAAAAGTGCCCATGGGAATCGAGACTAGGGTAGGCTAAAAGTCCGCATCTGCTAGGTTTACCTCCACCCAACGCCGGCGCACATGACCAGCCCTATGCTCGATACATTTATACATCATTATTTCGAGAGGCGGGCGTCCGCCGAGCCGAGTCGGCAGGCGATTGTCACGGACGGCGCCGCTCTCACTTACGGCCAGCTCAACCGCCGGGCGAATCAGCTGGCCCATCACCTCGTCGCCAGCGGTGCGGTGGGGCGCTGTGTCGCGGTGTATCTCGATCGCACGGTGGCCCTGCCGATCGCGGTCGTCGCGGTCTGGAAGGCGGGGGCGACCTTCGTGTCTCTCGACCCGGCCCATCCGCCGGCCCGTGGCGCGGAGATCCTCGAAGACACCGGCGCGGAGTTTGTGATCTCGACGGGTGCCCTCTTTGGACCGCTGAAATCGTCGCTGACGACGGCGCCGCGCCTATTAGATCTGGATGCCGACGGAGGGCTGGTCGAGACCCTCGAGGCATGCCCCGGAGACAACCTCGTGGTCGCGGGAGATCCTGATGCCGTGGCCCTCGCCATCTATACCTCGGGATCGACCGGTCGACCCAAAGGCGTCGCGATAGCCCACCGAACCTTCGCGGCCCGCTACGATCGCTCGCCTTATTTGCACCTCATAGGAATGAATTCCGTGGTCGCCGCCATTACTGATGTCTCCTGGAACCCCTTCTTCTACGAGATCCTCTTCACCCTCGCGGCCGGCGCGACGGTCGCCCTCGCGCCGCGCGATATCGTCCGCGATCCGTCTAAATTGATTGTCTTTTTGGCCAAGCATCACGTGGACTTCATGCGCGCCGTCCCCTCGCTGTGGCAGGCCCTCGTCGACGCGGGTTGGACGGGGACACCCAATTTTTCAATCGTCTGTCACGGCGAACACCTCGGCGTCTCGCTTCATCAGGCGCTCGCGGGGAGCGGTCGCGGTGTGTGGAACACCTATGGTTCGACCGAGGCCTCGACCTTCCTTCGCCTCGAGCTGGGGTCCGATGGAAAACACGTGATTCCCTGTGATGACGCGTTGTTTCACCCGGTTGGCGTAGACGGCAAGGGGGACGCGGCTACGACCGTCGCGGTTTTGCGCGATGACCTAAGCCTCGCCGCGCCTCACGAGGTGGGTGAGGTCTGCATCGGTGGCCCCATTGTGGCTGATGGCTATTTGGGCCAGCCCGAGGAGACCGTCGCCTGTTTCAGACCGCTGCCCGTCGGGCACGAGTCCGGCCTGACCCGCGTCTATCGGACTGGCGATCTCGGCCGCGGCCTTGGCGATGGCCGGATTGAGCTGCTCGGCCGCGCCGATGGACAGGTCAAGATCCGCGGCCACCGCGTCGAAGTGCGCGAGGTCGAGGCCGTCGTCGTTCGGCACCCGGAGGTCCGCGAGTGTGTCGTGGTCGCCCGCGACGACGCCATGGGGTGGAAATATCTCGTCGCCTACGTGATCCTCCGCGCCGGTTCGGTGTCGTCCGAAGCCACGCTGCGCGCGTTCGCAGCCGCCCAGTCGCCTGCGTCGATGGTGCCTCAAGTGTTTGTCTTGCTTGACTCTTTCCCCCTAAATGACAACGGTAAAGTCGACCGCCCTGCGCTGCCGCCGCCCCCGCGGACGCGTCCCGGCGCCTCACCGGCCTTTGTCTCGCCAGCGAGCGAGGCCGAGGCCGCCCTCGCGTCGATCTTCGGGGAGGTGCTCGGCCTTGATGCCGTCGGCGTAGATGATGATTTCTTCGCGTCGGGCGGGCACTCCCTCGCCGCGGCGCAGGTGATGGCGCGGGTCGCCGACGCGCTGGGGGTCGTGGTCCCACTGACGGCGCTGTTCGCGCGAGCGACCGCGCGCTCCCTCGCAGCAGAGCTGCCGAAATGGGGCCTCGCCGGGGCCGAGGCCTCGGCGTTGCGCCTCGTCTCGGTCGCCGCGCGGACCTGGGCGTCGCTGTCGTTCGCCCAGGAGCGCCTGTGGTTTCTAAATCGCCTCAATCCGGGCGATTTCGCTTATAATCTGCCGATGGCGTTTCGACTTCGCGGCGAGCTCGACGCCGCGGCGCTGACTAGGGCGCTCGGGGCAGTCGTTGGCCGGCATGAGGCCCTTCGCACGGCATTTGGGTGCGATGAGGGGGGACGGCCCGTGCAGTCGGTGGTCGATGTCGCGAGGTTGGACGTCCCCTTTATGGACCTCAACGGGTTATCAGAGGCGGAGGCCCTCGTCCTCGCAGCTTCCGAGGCGGCCATGGCCGCGATCGAGCCCTTCGACCTCAGCGCGGCGCCACTCTTCCGTGCCCGAATCTACCGGATCTCGACGTCCGATCATGTCCTTTTTGTCAATATGCACCACATCGCCAGCGATGGGTGGTCAAAGGGGATCTTGCGGCGGGATCTCGGCGCATTCTACCGGGGCGAGGTGGGATCGGCCGCTCCACCGCTCCCCGTCCTCTCGGCCCAGTATCTCGACTTTGCAGCGTGGCAACGCCAGTCCCTCGCCGGACCCGAGTATCAGCGGCAATTAGCATATTGGCGCGTCGCGTTGGCTGGGGTCGAGACCCTAGAGTTGCCGACGGACCGCCTGCGTCCGCCGGTCTTTTCCCACCGAGGTGCCCGCGAGGTGCGGCTGCTGCCGGCGCGGCTCTTGGTCGCTGCCAAGGACTACGCGGCGACCCACGGGGCGACCCTCTTTATGGTCCTGCTGGCGGCCTTTAAGGTCGTACTGCATCGCCACAGCGGCCAGACAGATCTCCTCGTGGGCTCGCCGATCGCGGGCCGGCGCGCCACGGCCACTGAGGACCTCATCGGCTTCTTCGTCAACACCTTGGCCCTTCGGACCGCCTGTGACCCGGCGATCTCCTTTGACGCCCTGGTCCAACGTGTGAAGACCACCGCGCTCGGTGCCTTCGACCATCAGGACCTGCCCTTCGAGCGCCTCGTCGCCGAGCTGAACCCCGCCCGCGATCCGGCTAGGCCGCCGCTCGTGCAGACCGTGTTCGCGCTACAGAGCGCTCCCGGGGCAACCCTCTCGCTGCCCGGCGTCACGTCCGAGCCCTTTGATATTCCGAACGTTATCACTCGGCTCGAGCTCGAGCTCCACGTATGGGAGGTCCCCGCGGGGCTCCTTTGCCATCTTATCTACAGCACGGACATCTTCGACGCTTGGCGCGCCGAACAGCTTATTTGTCATTTTGAGCGAGCGCTCACCGAGGTGCTGGCGGTCCCAACGATCGCGGTCGGCGACGTGGACCTCCTGGGCGATGCCGACCGGCACCGTATACTCGTCGCCTGGAATGCGACTGAGCGAGCCTCGCCAGAGGTCTGTCTTCATCAGGTGTTGTCCGACCTTGCGACGGGCGACCCCGAGCGCCTCGCGGTCGCCGATGGTCACCATCGCTTGAGCTATGGCCAGCTACACCGCGCCGCCGACTTGCTCGCCCAACGATTATTGGCACGTGGCGTGAAACCCGCGACCCTCATCGGCGTGTTGGCCGAGAGGTCAGCCGAATACGTGGTCGCCTGTCTCGGGATCTGGAAGGCCGGGGCCGCGTTCGTGCCCATTGACCCCGCCTATCCGGCAGCCCGGCGGGCGCTCATCATCGCCGACGCTGGGCTTGAGGTTATCGTTACCTCGCCAGCGCACGCCGCGACTGTCGCAGCGTCCAACGGTGAGGGCATCATCGTCGAAATCGGGGTCCTGCTCGCTGCGCCCGCGCGCCCGGTCGCCACAGTCACACCGAGCCTCGACCGTCTCGCCTATGTCATCTACACCTCAGGGTCAACCGGCCGCCCCAACGGCGCGATGATTACGCACCGCAACCTCGCCGACACCGTCGCGTGGTACCGCGAGACTCACGCGCTCGGGCCCACGGATCGGGCCAGCTTTATGGCCAGTCCGGCCTTTGACGCGTCCATTCTTGAGGTATGGCCCTGCCTCACAGCCGGCGCGAGTCTGCACATTCCCGATGACGACACCCGGCGAAGACCGGCGCGTTTGGCTTCATGGCTGGACACCGCGGGGGTGACTATCGCCTTTTTGTCACCGCCGATGCTTGAGGCCTTTGTCGATCTCGGCGCTCCCTCGCCGCGGGCGCTGCGCCTCGTCACGACGGGGGGAGACCGCCTCACGCGCCGGCCGCCGGAGGGCGCGCCTTGGGCCCTCGTCAACCACTACGGACCAACCGAGACGGCGATCTGCGTCACCGCGCACCCGGTCTTGGCTTCGGACGCGTGGGACGCGCGTCAACCACCCATCGGCCGCCCGCTGTCGAATACCAAGCTCTACGTCCTTGATGCGCGCGGTTTACCGGTGCCTGCCGGTGTCCAGGGTGAGCTCTATATCAGCGGCGCCGGGGTTGGCGAGGGATACTGGAAGAACCCGGAGCTTACCGCGAGACAGTTTGTCCCCAACACTTTTGGGCCCGGCCGTCTATACCGCACGGGCGATCGCGTCCGATATATGCCAAATGGCGATCTGTTGTTCGTGGGTCGGGCAGACGCGCAGGTGAAGTTGCGCGGATTTCGGGTCGAGCCTGGTGACATCGACGCGGTCCTAGTTGGTGCGCCTGGGGTCGCGAGCGCGGTCACGGCCCTCTATGAGGACCCACGGCGCGGCCCGCGCTTGGTGAGCTATCTTGTCGCGGCGTCGCCAACAATCGAGTCGGAACGGGCACTTGCGCTTGAGACCGTCGCGCGGTGGCAGGTCATCTACGACGAGACCTACCGCGCACCTGCCGACAGTGACAGCGCCTCTATCGGGACGGAAGACCCTGAGTTTCAGATCGCGGGATGGAACAGCAGCTTCACCGGCCAACCCATCCCGGCGGCCGAGATGCGAGAGTGGGTTGATGGCACCGTCGCGGCCGTCGTCGCGATGAAACCCCGGTCTGTCCTCGAGGTCGGCTGCGGCACTGGGCTCCTGCTCTACCCCTTGACGCGCGTTGTCGAGCGCTATGCCGCTGTCGATATCTCGCATAGGGCCGTCGACGCCATCCGCGCTCAGCTCTTGGCCTCGACCCATGGTCGCAGCAGCTCACTCGACCTAGGCGTCGCGCCCGCCCACGCCCTCGGTGACCTCGGGCGTGACGCCCAGTTTGACACGATCATCATGAACTCGGTCGCGCAGTATTTCCCAAGCGCCGCCTACCTATCCGATGTGATCGAGGACCTTGTGGATCGCGCGTCACCGAATGCCCGGATATTGATTGGGGACGTCCGAAACTTCGACCTCTTCGAGGCCTTTCATCAGGGCGTCGAGAGGGCACGCGGCGGCACAATTATAGACTCGGTCTCCTTCTCTGCCCGCGTCGCCATGCGCATGAGGCACGACAAAGAGCTGCTCTTGGCGCCGGCCTTCTTCCACGTACTAGGCGCCAGCATCCCGCGCGTGACGGCCGTCGAAGTGAGGCCCCGGCGCGGCCGCGCCCGCAACGAGATGGGGATGTTCCGCTACGACGTGACGCTGGTGCTGGACGCCACACCCACCCCACTTGATGTGGGAACGCGTGTCCATCACTGGCAGACCGACGGCGGGGAGGCGGCCTTTCGCGCGAGCCTCGCGTCCCATCGGCCGACGTTGTGGACGGCCGTCCCCGACGCGCGCCTCGCCGGCGTCTTCGCCTCCTCGGCCCCCGGGGTCGATCTCGAGGCGCTCATCGAATATGCCAAATATGCCGGCATGCGCTGCGATATTCGCCTCCAGCCCGGCTCGCGGGCTGTCGACGTGTGCTGCATTCCGGATGACCTTAAGGGGCCGGTGACGCTGCCCCAACTCGCCAAAGCGCCGACGGAGACCGGCCCTTCAGCCTCGGACCCTCTCGCGTCCGGCCGCCGTCAGGCGCTCATCGCGACCGTGCGCGCCCACGCCGCGACCCAGCTCCCCGAACATATGGTGCCTTCGGTCTTCGTGTGCGTTGACGCCATCCCCACGACGCCGCATGGCAAGGTCGATTGGCGCGCCCTGCCGCAGCCGGAAACGGCACAGACCCAAGACGACGAGGCGGCCGAGCCTGCGACGTCCACGGAAGACGCGCTCGCGCGGGTGTTCGCCGAGGCCCTCGGCGCCGGGTCGTGTGGCGTCAACGCCAATTTCTTTGGGCTCGGTGGGCATTCTCTCTTGGCCGTACAGGTCATATCACGCGCAGAGGATGTGTTTGGCATATCTCTGCCCCTGGCGACCCTCTTTGAAGCGCCTACTGTACGCGGACTGGCTGCCCGCATCGACGCCCTGCGTGCGACCAGAGTCTTGGACCAGCGCTGCCAGCCGCCCACGAATTCCGCGATCCAGGCGCTGCCGCTCACCCCGATGGACGTCAATTTTCACTACGGGCGTCTTTACTTGCGGGCGCAAGACCGCGCTTGGTTTCAGGTGCTGGAGATCGCCCTAGCCTCGCCCGAGGTCTCGCGCCTGGGCGCCGCCATCGTGGTCGCCCTGAACGCTCATCCCATCGCGCGCGGCCGCATCAGCGCCGCAGAGGCCCTCGGGGCCTCGGCCTTTTGGGATGTGTCCGCCCGCGTCAGCGTGGCCCCCCTGACGGTTGTAGACGCGCGCGACCAAGCACACGCGGGCGAGCTCCGCGAGATCACGCTCACCAGCCCCATCCCCCTCGACGAGGCGCCCGCCTTTCGCTTTACCCTCGTGCGACTCGGCGCGACCGGTACCCTCTTCGTCCGCTACAACCACGGCACCCTGGACGGCTCGGGCCTCATCTGCCTCCTCGACGCGATCTGGGCAAGCTATCTCGGTCGCCCAGATCCCGCGCGCCGGGTCCTACCCTTCACGACCGATGAGCTATTCGCCATCCATGAATATCGCCAGCCCGGTCAGCGACTCGCGTCCTGGCTCGACAACCGTGAGCTATCGTGGCTACGGGCATTTTTGCCATCACCACTTTTGGTGGCCCTCGGGGCGGCCGGCGCGCGGAAAGGTCCGCGATTCTTGGCACCGAGACCGTTGCCGTCCCGCATCGCGCCGTCAGGAGGCGACGGCGAATCAACTCGGTGCGAGCGCATCGAGGTCGCCTTTACGGGTCTAGAGAGCGCGGCCCTTCGCGCATCTGTGCGCGCCCACGAGACCACCCTCGACCGCGCCTTCGTCGTCGGCCTGTTGCGCGGCGCGTCGGCCTGGAACGCCTCCCACGGGGCGTCGACCGAGTCCCTTCAGGCTTATTGGGCCGTCAACCTCCGACCCCCGCGCGATTTCCGTAGCGTCGTCGCCAACCACTTCGCGTGGTCACGCGTCGAGGCGCCATCCCCCGACGAGGCCGAATCGTGGACCAAGGCCATGCTCGACCCCGCCAATGACACCCTCGTGCGAGGCGCCCTCGACTGGCTGGCGTTCGTCGACGCCTTTCACCACCTCAAAATTCCCCGCGCGTTGCGCCGCTTGATCATGGGCAGCGTCAAGAGGACGGCACCCGCGATGGCCATCAGCAACACTTTGGCCTTTGGCGAGCTCGGCGCGTCGGCCCTCGCCGAGGCCGCGGGCGTCTTGTCCGTGGCTCAACACTCCCGCTTCTTTGTCACTGACCGCCCGACGCTATTCATCGCGTCACGGGGCGGGCTCTTCGTCCTCCGCATGGCTTATCCACGGTCTGTCTTCGATGCTGCGGGCGCGCTGCAGTTTGTTTTGTGCTGCAAGGATTCCGTCCTCGCGCATAGCGCCTAGGCCAGCGCGTAGACGACGCTCATCGCTAGGAATCCGAAGACGTCGTTGCCGCCATCGATCGCGAAGAGGGTCCAGGTCTTGCGTGAGAACGCGTGGTGTTTGCCCGTCGCGAATGCGGCCAAGGCCCCCACGAGGGCGCCGATGAGCAAGGTCTGGCCTGCGCCGGTCGGTCTCGCCCAGAGGACTATCAGCGTAAAGACGAAGGCCTGAACCGCTGCGCCGACGACCGCGACGACGTAGGCCGGCATGGGCCAGTTGCCGCCCTTGATGGTGGCCTCGTCGAGCCCGACCTCGCGCATCCAAGGTTTGGAGAAGACGCCGTACCAGATGCCGCCGACGACGAAGTTCGCGGCGAACGCGATGATGAGGGGGACAAGGGGGATCTCGGGGAACATTGGTACTCCTATGTTTTTCACTGGCTGGCCACGATGCGGTCGTGTCGCAGGTTGGCGGAACGCACAAAGTATGGGCCGGTCTACGGATTCTTCAAATTTCACCGATGGCCAACACGGGTCGGCGCGTCGCGTCCCAAATCGACCTGTGATAGCGTGACTCAGATCGTTCTTAAAGCAGGTAAATATTATGAAATCAGACGATGGATCGGCGCCAGTATTGCGGGGGTTGCCCATCCTAGGCTGCCTCCCTGAGCTCCGCCGTGACCGCCTCGCGCTCCTCCGCCGGGCGGCGGCGCGCGGTGACTTTGTTCGCCTGCCTATTCCCGGTCGCACCATCTTCGTGGCGAGCTCGCCTGAGACAGCGGGGGCTGTGCTGCGGACCCAGGCCGGTAAGTTTAGGAAATTCTTTGCGCTCTCGGAGTTGTCGCGTCCGATGCTTGGGGGCGGTCTCTTGACTGCCGAGGGCGACGCCCACAAGCGCCAGCGCAAAATCATCGCGCCTGGCCTCAACAAAAAGGAGGTCGTCCACTACGCAGACACGATGGTGCGCCAGGTCGCAGACCTCGAGGCGTCTTGGCGTGACGGCACGGTGGTCGACGTCCTAGCTGAGATGTCGCGCCTCACGGTTGGCATCGCGTCGGAGACGATGTTCGGGACCGATGAGTCCGGGCACGCGGCCGCGATCAACGAGGCTGTCGAGACGACCCTCGATTATATCGCCAACGGCGTCGCCAGCCTCGTGCGCTTGCCGCTGTCTTGGCCCCTGCCGCGGCATCGGCGTATGCGACGCGCGGTCGCCGAGCTGGACCGCATCGTCTACGGCGTCATCGCTGCGCGGCGCAGGGGGCCGCCGAGCCGCGACGACATCCTCGGGATGTTGCTCGCGGCCCAAGATGACGATGACGGCACGGCCCTCAGCGACGCGCAGGTCCGTGACGAGGTCGCGACCCTCCTCGTCGCCGGCTACGAGACGACGGCCTCGGCGCTGACGTGGACCTTCTATTTGCTCGGCCGCCACCCACAAATCGCCGAGAGGCTCTTTGACGAGGTCCGCGCCCAGCTCGGTGACCGGCAGCCGACGGTCGCCGATCTCAGCGGGATGCCCTTCGCGATGCAGGTCTTCAAGGAGGCCATGCGCCTCTATCCGCCCGGATATATGGTCGGGCGTGAGGCCCTCGAGGACGTCGAGATCGAGGGGCATCGCGTCCCTAAGGGCTCGACTGTCTTGGTCAATATCTATGGCCTGCACCGTCGGCCTGACTACTTCCCGGACCCAGACAGGTTTGACCCGGACCGTTTCGAACCCGAACGCGAGAAGGCCCTGCCACGCGGCGCGTTCTTGCCCTTTATCGACGGGCCGCGGGTGTGTATCGGCTATCATTTCGCGATGATGGAGGCGCATCTGTTGCTGACTCACCTCGTCAATCGCGTCGAGCTAGTGCCGATCAGTGATGCCGCCGTGCCGCCGCTGCCGCGCGTCACGCTTCGGCCCTCCCGCGCGGTGCAGATGCGCGTCGCGCAGCGGAGCTGACAGAGCGCACACCAAGTCGACCTGCGTCGTGAGCCGGCCGGGACTCGCTCCGGCCCCCAATTCGTCGTTTTGTCTCGACACGAGCGATCGCTCGGTTCATGGTCGCGGCTACTCGAATTTCGACCACGGTCGCGCCATTTCACTTGGAGCTCCAATGAATATTTCGACGATGCGCGCTCTCGCATTCTGTCTCGTCGCCTCTGTCCTCGCGATTGGGTGTGATTCATCTGACCCGTCCACGCCGACAGGCCCAGTGGCGACCCTTGAGGCCTCGGGCGGCGAGCTCGCGGACGCAGCGTCCTTCACGGTCACCAGCGCGTCCGTCTCGACAGACGGTTGGCTCGCCGTGTGGCATGAGTTCTCAAGCTCCAAGACCCTGGCCGGAAAGGTCTTTCTGACCGCTGGCGCCCACACCAACATCGTCGTGCCCCTCGATCCGCCGGTCGGCGCGCTCGCGGCCACCCAAGGCTATAAGCTGCGGTTGTCTGTCCACGCCGATGCGCCCGCCGATGGTGCGTTCACGGCGACGGACACCCTGCTCGACGGGCCGGACCCCGTGATGCTGAACGCGGCAGGCAAGCCTGTCGTCGGGGTGCTTGACGTGACATTGCCGCCTAGTGACCCTAATGACATCATCGCCCTCGACCAGACCCTCAATAAGACGCCGCCGTCCGTCGCGCTTCAGGCGGCCATCGACGCGATCCCGACCTTTATCGTCATCAAGAACGCGGCGGGCACGGTCCTTGGCAGCGAGCGAGCTTTCGATCGCAACTATCGCAACTACAACATTCGCATCGATCTGCCACTCTCGTGGACGCCCGCGCCACTGACGGCCGGGCTCTTTGCCAATAAGGACGACGCGCCTGACCTCGACAGCCCCGTGCTCAGCCTCGATGGCGCGCCGGTTGTTCGCACGTTCAACGTGACCTATCCGCCCGAGAATATCCTGTCGGTCGGCGACCAGACGCTCCTGAGTTGGGGCTATAAGATTAAAATCGGTGAGGTGAATCTCGACGAGCTCCCCGCGATCGTGGTGGTCCATGCCGACGCCAGCGGGGCGCCCGGCGAGGTGCTTGGCTCCATCGTCGTCGATACCAGCCCGAAGATCTCGGTCAACGTCAACCTGCGCCGGTTCGTCGAACCGACCGAGGTGCTCTGGGTGGTGGTCTACAAAGACAACGCGCCCGTCGGGGCCTACACGGACACCGACACCAAGCTGCTTGGCACCGACGCTGAGCCCCTGCAGACGATGATCACCGTGACCAACGCCTCATGTGATGGGTTGAAGACCAAGTATTGCGACCCCGCCACCCCCCACGATATTCGTTGGCTCGACCGCTGCGACACCATCTCGGACGTCGTGACCCCTTGTGGCGATGACGCCCTCTGCGACGATACGGGCCCCTACGTGGCCTGTAAGGACATCCCAGACCCCTGCGCAGGTATCGGTGGCAAAGTGTGCGTGGACGAGGACCCGACCGCGACCTGGTTTGAGGACATGTGCGGCAATCCGCTGCGGGTGGCCTCGCGTTGCGGTGCCACATCGCTCTGCACGGAAGATGCGGACTCCGCGACCTGCAGGCTGGCGCCATCCTGCGGCGGCAACACTTCGAAAGTGTGTGATCCAAACGATCTGACGAAGGTCTTCTGGCTCGACCGCTGCGGCGAGCGCAATGGCAACTCGTTTAACTGTGGCAGCACGTCGACCTGCGATGACTCGGACGGCGAGGCCGGGTGCACGGTGACCCCGTCCTGCGCCGGAAATGTCAGCCTCGTCTGTAACCCGGCCGATCTCGACAATCTCTACTGGCTCAATAACTGCGGCGTCTATAGCGGCTCGACGACGCCCTGCGGCACAGGCTTCCAGTGCGACGTTTCCGGCGGGTCGGCCAAGTGCGTCAATCCGAATCCGTGTGTCGGGCCGTCGACGAAGTTCTGCGACCCTGACGACCTCTCGGTCATTAAGTGGGTCAATGTCTGCGGCGAAGTGTTGAACAGCACCATCCCATGCGGCACCGGCTACGCCTGCCAAGAGACCAGCGGGACGCCCGTCTGTGTGTCAACAGACGTCTGCGGTGGCAACACCTCGAAAGTCTGCGTGGAGGACGACCCCGGCCATGTCTATTGGGTCGATGGCTGCGGCGAGCTGACCGGTAGCACCTATCCTTGTGGGGTCTCGACCTGCGACGACACGGGGGGGGAGGCGATCTGCACCTATATTGGCAGCTGCGAGGACACAAAGACGCGGGTCTGTGACCCGATGGACGACACGGTCGTGCGCCTCAAAAACGCCTGCGGCACGGACCTTGGGGTCTTCTCGACGTGCGCGAACGGCAAACAGTGTACGGAAGAGACTGTCGGAGACGCTAGGTGCAACTGTGTACCGACGGAGAACACACGGTGCTTTGGCGGCGACTTCTTGTACGAGCCCAGCGGGATTCGCAAGATCGACAGCTGTGGGAACTGGACCAACGACGTCGTCGAGACCTGCGCGAACGGTGAGGTCTGCGCCTATGAAGGCCAGACGCCGGTGTGCACGACCTCGCTGACCAACGAGGACTCGCCGATGTACCACCGCGGCTGTAGCTTCGTGGACTATGTGACTTACAAGACCGACCTCGACGTAGAATGCCGCTGCCGCCGTCATGCCGCGAGGGCAGGGGACATTGACCGCTACGACATGGGCGGGAACCTGGCCTGCCGTCCGCAGGCGGACTCCTTTGCCGAGGGCTGGACGATGGGCGACGGTCCGCAATTTCGTCACATGCTGATTAGTTTCAACGGTGGTGGCGTGTACTCGGCGGCCACCAACGAGATCTTCGCGACCAAGAGCTTCGTCGACCCGAACTACCAAGGTGCCGGCATGGTCGTCGGTTACAACATCACGACGGGCGCTAGGCGCATCGTCAGCGGCCGCTTCCCGGAGACCGATGGGAACTACGCGATGTACGGCAGCGGCTTCGAGTCGGTGCGGGCCGTCGGCACCCTGCGCCACGAGGCGACGACCTTGCCGGGCGCGTGGGACTTGGAGATGGGCGCCGACGGCAAGCTCTATGTCTGGGGTAGCCGCGACGGCAATAAAGAGATCACTCGCGTGGATCCGACCACAGGGGCCCGCACCCTCGTCTGGAAACAGGCGCTCGAGGGCGCCACCGCCGCGCCGGCCCACGGTCAGTGCTACTCGACCCGCCCGGGGCCCACCTATTTCGGCGGCTTTATCCCCGTGCAGCTTGAAAGCCACGCGTTCACGATGGGCGCTGACGGTAGCTTCTACCTCGGTTTCCGCAACAACGGCGCCGAAGGTAACGGTATCATGAAGATCTCGGCGGATGGCTCGACCTGCACGGTCATCTCACGCTGGAATGGCGACATGGGCAATATCGGTGCCGGCGCGACGCCCCAATACAGTAACCTCGAAGGGTTCTTTATTCGGGCCGGCAAACTCTACGCGACCCTTCAGATTGGCAAAGTTCTCTTGTCCATTGATATTGCCAATGGCAACCGCACGGTGATCGCCAATCCGCCGGGCTCAGTCGAATCCACGACAGGTCAGAGCACCATGTTCTGGGACGCCACGCGGAACCTCCTCATCACCGCTGGTGGCGTGCAGTCCTACCTCGCGGTGGGCGTGGACGTCGCGACAGGTCGACGACAAGCCCTCTTTCTGGCCGAACGCGGGTCCTTCTTCGAGAGCGCGCCGCCCTGGGAGACAGGGGCACACGGCGCGATTGATAATGGCAATTACATGGGCTACGGCGCCCTCGTGATGGACCCCTCGGATAACGACCACATCTACCTGGTCATCAAATGGGGCCTCCTCAAGTACGAGATCTCGACCGGCAACAGCTACGTCATGTCTCAGTGATACCGCTGTGATACCGAAATAAAAAGTGAGAGTGCCTGACCCTCAAGGGTCAACCCTCAAGGGTCAGGCACTCTCACTTTTTACTTTCTCTGGCCGGTCCTCGCATCAGACTCTTGAAAGACCGAACCCTCGCGTTTCGGACCGTGGGTTGACTTTGTCCTGTGATAGAGAAACTTTTTGACGCAAAAAGACGCCAATCCCACGCAGCCCGCCGATCCCAAAGACCCTGATAATAACGTCATCGAGGCCACGGTTCATAAGCTCGAAGAGCTCGGCCTCGTGTTCGCGACGAACTCGAACCCGAAGCTCGAGAAGATGGGCCTCGACCGCTTTGCGAAGTACGACAAACTCTTCCCGCCGCTCCCCGGCACCGAGGTCGTCCATATCCTACGACCAGCGAGAGCGTGCCCGCATCCGCGCGGTCATGCGAAACGTCGTGCTCATCGCGTTCGGCGTCGGCGCAATGAGCGGCCTCCTGTCGTCGATCGCGTCGTTCTCGCTCGCCCAACCGGAGGGCGTCGCCACGACCTTTTGGTGGGACGTCCTCGACTTCGCCGTCGTCAACGGCGTCACGATCCTCGCGACCATGGTCGAGGTCGCTATCATCTATCGGGTGGCCCTGCACGCCGTCCACCAAATCGCTCGCGAAGCCGGCATCCAGCTTGTCCCGCGTGGCGATCGCCCCGAGACCGATGAGCAGCGCGCGGTCGCCTTGGCCCTCGCACGCGCCGCGCTCGAGCTGCCGAGCCCCCCGACGAACCCCTTCGGTATCGACCCCTACCGCGAGGTCTCAAACTGGCGCGTCGTGTTCGCGACGATTCTCTATAAGCTCAAGATAAGCATTACCAATTTTGTCCTCCGCATCCTCATCCGGCGCGTCGGTGGCCGCGCCATCGTGAAGGCCTACCTGACCTTCACCGATGTCTTCGTGACCGGCGCCTGGGACGCCCTCGTGGCGTGGCGCATGGTCCGGCAGGCCAGCATCCGCGCCTTCGGCCCGTCGGCCTGCGAGACCCTCTTGCGCGACATCCTGCGGACCGAAAAGTCCGTCCGTCCTGAGGTCCTCGCCGTGATGATACGCGCGGTCGCCACGACAATCGTCCGTGGGCGCGACGTCCACCCGAACCTTTTAGCGCTCATGCGGTCGATCTTCCGGCGCCTCGGGCCCCGTGACATCCCCGGTATCGACGATACGGCGGCCTTTATCGCGGCCCTCGGCGAGCTCTCCGCCCACGAACGCCGCCTCGTCTACGAGGTCCTCGTGCTCGCCTCCTTCCCCGACGGCCATGTCTCTAGAGCCGAGGTCAAGTTCATGGAGCGCGTCTTCGCAGTTGACGGGCTCGCCCCCGACCGCGCCGCTCTCAAGCGCGTGTGCAGAAGCTTCGCGCGTGGTGATGTCCTGCGCTGCAAGCAGATGGACGCGGCGATTGTGGCGGCTGTAGCCGCGACGGCGGGCGGGTCGGTCAGCGGGTCAACAGGCGAGTGATGGACACGGCCTCGAGGCTGTCGAGCGTGCGGGCCAGCACGCGGCCGTCGGCGGTGACAAAGAAGCTGGTCGGTAGGACGGCCACCCCGAGGGCGTCGCCGAGGCGCCCATCTCTATCGCGGACGACGGCCGGCGGGGGCTGGCCATCGAAGTAGAGGGCGACGGCCTCTGGGGTCGTATCGCGGGCGATCAGCCAGATATCGACTTCGTCCGCGAGGGCCTCGGCGAGGGCGACGTGTTCGGGCAGATGGCGGGTGCAGGGCTCGCACCATGTGGCCCAGAAATAGAGCACCATGGGCCGGCCGGCATGGGGGATGAGGGCGGGCAGCGCCCGATAGTCCGCGGGGGCGATGGTGGTCCAGTGGGCAGGGGCCTGGACCTTCGCGGGCCCCCGGGTGGCGACGAGGATGAGGGCCTGGAGCGCGACCACGGACAAGATCCCCAGCGTCCATGCGCGCCAGTGCTTCATGCGGGGGCTCCCGAGTCATCACACAGGGGCAACTCCGCAGGCCGTCGCTTCCTGGAGGTCACACGATAGAGGACCGGCAAGACGAGCAGCGTCAGGATGGTGGACGACAGGATGCCCCCAACGACGACAGTCGCGAGGGGGCGCTGGACCTCGGCCCCGAAGCCCGTCGACAGCGCCATTGGCACAAAGCCCAAGCTGGCGACGAGGGCCGTCATAAGGACCGGCCTAAGGCGCGAGGCGGCGGCATCTTCCACGGCGATGGCCACGTTGGTGCCGGTGGCGAGGTGGCGCCGGATGGTCGATACGAGCACCATATCGCCGAGCACCGCGACGCCTGAGAGCGCGATAAAGCCGACACCGGCCGAGATGCTAAATGGCATATCGCGAAGGGTCAGCGCCACGACCCCGCCGACCGCGGCGAAGGGCACGCCCATAAACACACGGGCCACATCGACGACCCGGCGATACGCGAAACTTAACAATATAATGACCAGCAGCAGCGCGATGGGGATGATGATCGTCAGGCGCTGGCTGGCTCTCTCGAGGTGCTCGAACTGCCCGCCAAATGTCACATGATAGCCCTCGGGCAGGGCGACCTGCGCCGCGATGGCCGCCTTCGCCTCGGCGACGAAGCTGCCGAGGTCCCGGTCGCGCACATTCGCCTGGACGATGACCCGGCGTCGGCTGCCGCTGCGCTGGACGGTGGCTGGGGCGGCGATTCTCTTGAGGGTCGCGATGCTGTCGAGGCGCACCCTCTCGCCGCTGCTGCCCGTCACGAGCACCCCACCGAGGGCCTCGACGCTCTGCCGATAGCGTTCGGCGAGGACGACGGCGATCGGCAGGCGCTGCTCGCCGCGCGGCATCACCCCGACGGTCGTCCCGCCGACGGCCTCGACCACGGCCATGGCGTTCTTGACCTGGATGCCGTGGCGCCCCATCGCGAGGGGGTCGACCGTCACGGTGATGACGGGCTGGCCGGTGATCTGCTCGCCGCTGACATCCGCGGCGCCTGGAATTGACTTCAAGACCGTCTCTATTTCAAGTGATTTTGATTGCAGCACCGCATAGTCATCGCCATAGAGCTGGACGCCGAGATCGGCCCGGATCCCCGCGACCATCTCATTGATGCGCATCTCGATGGGCTGCGTGAAGGCGACCCTCATACCGGGCAGGTCCTTGAGACGCGCCGTCATATCGGCGACCAGCGCGTCCTGCGAGGCGAAGCCGCCCTCGCCCTCGTGGAGCCACATTCCGCGCGGCTTTAGCTCGATAAAGACATCCGAGACCTCGACCCCCATCGGGTCCGTCGCGATCTCGGCGCTGCCCGTGCGGGACCAGATGTCGTCGATGGCATTCGGATAATGCCTTAAGAGGAAGCCTTCGATGCGGTCGCCGTAGCCTGTGGACTCCTCGATGGACACGCCGGCGAGGCGGACCGTGTTCAAGACCAAGGACCCTTCGGACAGGCGCGGCACGAACTCGGAACCGAGGCGGGTCGCCAGCCAGACGCCGTTACCGAGCACCATCAGGGCCAGCGCGATGACGATGACGGGATGGCGGAGGGCGCGGCGGATGACCCACCGATAGGCCCGGACCAACATGGCAAATAGATGGTTCGGGGCGTGGGCCTTTTTGGGCAGGACCAGCGTCGTCAGGGCCGGCACGAGGGTCAGCGACATCAAAAGCGAGCCTGCGAGCGCGAACAGCATCGTGAGCGCCATGGGGCGGAAGAGCTTGCCCTCGATGCCCTCCAAGGTCAGGACGGGCAAGAAGACACAGGCGATGATGAGCTCGCCGTAGAGGGTCGGCCCGCGGACCTCCATGATCGCGTCGCGGACGAGGGTCTTGCGGTGCGCTGTGTCACTACCCGCGGCGCGCGCCACCACATTTTCTACCTGGATGACGGCGCTGTCGACGAGAATGCCAAAATCGATGGCCCCCAGACTCATGAGGCTACCCGCGACCCCTGCGGCCAGCATGAGGCTGCTGGCGACCAGCATCGACATGGGGATGACCAGCGCGACCAGCAGCCCGGCGCGAATATTCCCCAAGAATAAAAAGAGGATAGCGATGACCAGCAGCCCCCCTTCGAGGAGGCTGGTTCCAGCGGTTGTCAGGACCTTGTCGACCAGCCAGGTCCGCTCGTAGACCGGCCTGACCATCACGCCCATCGGCAGGGTCTTCTCGATGGCCTCTAGGCGGGCTTGAAGCTGCTGGGTGACCTCGTGACCGTTCGCGCCTAGCATCGCGAAGCCGATGCCGAGGACGACCTCGCCGTGGCCATTGGCAGTCACGGCGCCGCGCCTGATCTGGCGCCCCTCGACGATCTCGGCGAGCTGCCCCAGCTGGACCGGGACGCCCTCGCGCGACGCGACCACGAGGGACCTGAGGGCCGCGATGCTGGTCGGCAGGGCCACACCTTGGATGAGGGCGCCCTCGCCACCGACGTCAAAGGCGCCGCCTGACACATTGACGACGTTGGCCTCGATCGAGGCCGTCAGCTCGGGTAGATCGATATGCCAGCGGCGGAGGCGGTCCGGGTCAAGGCGCACCTCGACGCGCGCCTCATCGCCGCCCCAGGAGTTGACCTCGGCGACCCCGGGGACCGTGCGAAGACGAGGGCGGATCTGCAGATCCTGGATTGCGCGCAGCTCGGCGATCGATCGAGTACCATAGACGAGATATTGGAAGACCTCGCCGAGGCCGCTGGCCGGCGGCCCCAGCTGGGGCGGTCCGAGGCCTGGGTCAAGGGACACGGTCATGAGGCGCTCGGTGATCCCCTGGCGGGCGGCGGCCATGTCGGTGCCGTCCTCGAAGGTCGCCGTCACCTGCGAGAAGCCAAACTTCGCCAGCGAGCGCACCTCGATGAGGCCCGGGAGCCCGCCAATCGCGGCCTCGACGGGCACCGAGATGCGGCGCTCTATCTCCAGCGGCCCCAGCGCATCCGCGGTCGTATTGACCTGAACCTGCACGGGGGTCGTGTCCGGAAAGGCGTCGAGGGGCAGGGCCAGCGCGGACAGCACCCCGGCCACGGCGATGCACACCCAGAGCACGATGACCAACAGGCGATTGTCCAGAGACCAGCCCAAAATCGCGACCAAGAGGCCGAGGCGCTCGGGCGGCGTGTGGGGATCCGGCGCTTGGGGTTGTGACACTAGAGGCCCCCCTCATCGGCGCAGCAGCCTGCACCGATGCTGTCTTTCAGCGTCTCGGTCTTGAGGATAAAGGCGCCGCGGTCGACGATCCTCTCGCCCTCGGCGAGGCGCCCCGTAACGGCCACGCGCCCATCGGCCGCGGCGCGCCCGACGACGACGCGGCGGCCCTCGTAGACGTCTGGGGCGATCTGGACAAAGACCATAAAGACGTCCTTCGCCGCCTGGATCGCATCGCGGGGAACGAGCCATGCGGCTTTGGAGGCTTTGGGCCTCTCCTGTGCGTCGCGCTCTGGCTCGGTGCCGGTGTCGAACACGAGGGTGGGCGCCCGCAGCTCGGCCCGCGCGAACATATTGGCCCTTAGGAGGCCATCGGTATTGTCGAGGGCGGCGCGCACAAGGACAGTACGGCTATGCGGGTCGACCTCCGGCGCGACGTACGCCACGCGGCCGACAAAGGTCCTGTCCCCGAGGGTCGGGACCGTGACGACGACCTCGAGCCCGTCGGGCACCGCCGCGATGTCCATCTCGGCGACCTCGACCTCGGCCCACATGACGGCTGTATCGACGACCTCAAAGAGGAGGTCCTCGGTGTCGACAAAGGCCCCGATAGACGTCGCCCGCCGCATCACGATCCCCGCCAGAGGGCTCGTGATGCGATAGCTGGGCCCATCGATCTGTCCGACGACCGCCTGCTGGGCCGCGAGGGCCGCGATGTCCCCCTGGGCCTCACGGACGACACCCCGGGCCTCGTCGACGGCGCGGATAGAGGTCGCCCCATCGGCCAGCAGCGTCTCCGAGCGCGCCAACTGCCGCCGCGCGAGCCGCAGCTGGGCCCTTGCGGTCACGAGGCGGGCCTCGCCTTCGCCGACGGCCGCGCTCTCGATCTGGGCGAGCTCGGCGCCAGCCTCGACGACGCTGCCGACCCCGACGCTGAGCGAGGTCACGACCCCGCTCGCGCGAGGGTTGATGCGGGCCACCCGCGTGGCGTCATACTGAATGGTCGCGATTGCGCCGACCTCGCGCTCGGGGTGCGCGGCCTCGATCGCCGCCGTGCGCAACCCCGCGACGAGCCCCGCCTCGACGCTAGCGAGGCGCACGCGGATCCCATCCGGCGGGCTGGCGTCCAGCGCGAGGTCTAGCGACTCAGGTGGGCGCCCGCCGCGCTCGGGGTGGCAGATTGGGCAGATCGACTCCGGCAATCCATGCTCGGCACACCAATCTCCCTTCTTTTTGAAGACGGGGATGAGGGCCGAATTGCATTGAGTACATAGCGCCTCCAGCACGCCGTGCTCCTGACACATGCCTGCCTCTGCCGCCGCCAATTCAGGCTGGGCAGGGGGCGCAGGCGGCGCGTCGGGGGCACAGGCGGCCAGAGACACGACGAGCCAGATGAGCCCGCCGCGTCCTAGGCCCTCGCTCATTTCACGGTCTTGGGCGGGCGAATGATCTGCAGCTCGGGGTTGCACTTCAGGCACTGCGACTCGGGCAGGCCGTGCTCTGGGCACCAGTCGCCGGTGGCCTTGAAAGCCGCGGCCAGCGCGGAGTTGCAGCGGCTGCACTCGGACTCAGGGACGCCGTGCTCACCGCACCAGTCCTCATGCGAGCCGGGCTCGGCGCCGTGGCCATGCTGGTCATTGGCCGTAGCGACGGTGGTCGCCGGTGCGGGCGCGGCGGCGGGCGCGGCAGCCGGGGCGTCAGCGCCCTTACCACCACAGGCGACGAGGAGGCCAAAGGACGCGACAACGAGAGCGAATTTAATGGTATTCAACATAAGAGTTCCCCTTCTGGGATCGGCGAGTCGACGCAATCCCACCGCGAGCCCTGTGCTCACGTCGTGATATGCGTCATCGAATAGGCTGTCTGCCCGGCAGCGCCGAGCGTCAGGACTATCGAGCCGGGGGCCGGAAGGGGGGCTCCGTATGGCCATCGTCAGTCTTGCCAGCGCTAGAATCAGCCACTGGCGCGGCCGGGAGGCGCACCGAGCTAAACACCAGCGCCGTCGAAGTCGGCGGGTTGAACGCGTGGCAG
>Ga0209702_10000073_pt1 | contig 162484 bp, 162 predicted proteins | sample FRY01_FD_187210 | JGI IMG/M metagenome (GOLD analysis project Ga0209702, IMG submission 187210) | Freshwater microbial communities from Lake Fryxell liftoff mats and glacier meltwater in Antarctica - FRY-01 (SPAdes) (version 2) | ecosystem: Environmental > Aquatic > Freshwater > Ice > Glacier...
TTTCTTTTACTATGATCTGTTTCGCTAATGCCATATTCAAATATACTAAATTATATTTATATTATAGTCTAATTAAAGCTAAAAAATAGCCTGATAAAATCAGGCTATTTAAAAATCATAATTGGTAGTATTTATAAAAATCAGATTCTTTTAATAGAAGACGGAGTAATTACGAGCTTAAATGCTACAGAAATTCCGCTTGGTTTTAAGGAGTTAAAAGCTGATCTAGTTTGCCCTGGCTTTCTAGATTTACAGATTTATGGTGCAGGTAATACGTTGTTTTCTGCTGATTTAAGTCATGAGTCATTAGAAGAAATGGAGAATGTATTAATTGAGCAAGGTTGTACTGGATTTTTAGCCACTTTAGCTACCAATTCTGATGAAGTATTTCTTAAAGCTATTGAAGTTGCTAAAACGGATCAATCTAGAATAGGTAATTTTATAGGTTTACATTTAGAAGGGCCATTTATTAATCCTTTAAAAAAGGGGGCGCATATAGAAGAATATGTCAAAAAAGCTACCATAGAATATGTAAACGAAATCATTGCTAAATCAGAAGGGATAGTGAAAATGATTACTCTTGCTCCCGAAATGCAATCGGAAGAGGTAATTGATTTGTTGAACAATACTGGTATAATTATTTCTGTAGGACATTCTATGGCAAATTTTAAAGAAGCAACTGTTTATTTTGAAAAAATACCAGCAGCAACTCATTTGTTTAATGCCATGCTACCGCTTCATCATCGGCAACCTGGATTAGTTGGGGCTATCTTTTCAAAGAAACCTTATACGTCCGTTGTTGCAGACGGTATCCACGTAGATTTTGAAATGATCAAATTGGCAAAGCAAATCTTAAGAGATAAAATGTTTTTAATTACTGATGCGGTAACGGCATGTAGTAATGGTCCGTATCAGCATGTATTTAGTCATGATCATTATATAATGCCAGATGGTACATTATCAGGATCGGCATTGACGATGTTAAAAGCTATAAAAAATTGTGTGAATCATGTTAATATCCCTTTAGATGAAGCCATTAGAATGGCAACTACCTACCCAGCAAATTTAATTAATAATGTAAATCATGAATTAAAAATTGGATTAGCCGCAAACATGGTGCTCTTAGATAAGAATCTCAAAATTCAATACACCATTATGGCTAGTCAGATTCATAAAAATTAGTTGTTTTTAGTGAATTTTTAAGGAGGTACTTTCAAACATGAAATTTCTATTTAATAGGATATTTATCAAAGCTAAGTCGCTAGAATAAATTTAGAAAACTTTATTTTGGGATTTATAAAATTACGATAATGTAACGTCACTCTCAAATCAAATCAATTTAGGTAACAGGAATAGAAGAAGTCATTAATCTTTTGATAATTAAAAGTCTAAAAATTTGGTATTAAAAGAACTTCTGAAGAATATAAAAAATCCTCATCAAAATTAATTGATGAGGATTTTTTATTAGTTCAATTTTGATCTTACCTTAAGTTAAATGTTCCTTTTCCCATGGTATAACCATCGGCATATAATATTACAGTATACGTTCCTATCTTAAAAGCATCGCGATTTACCCAATCTATAGTGAAGTTTTTAGCTTCGCTGTTAAACTCTAGTGCAGTTTTATAAGTGTATTGCAGGTTTTGGTCATTAGCTATAAAATTACCTCCTTCGCCAACAATTAAATTACTAGCAGGGTCTAAAATTCTCATATAAACATCATGATTTCCCTTCTCTGCCAAGGAATTAGCATTAATTGTAAAGTTTACCTTAATTTTTTGCGCTGTATTTGCTCTTGTAACTTCCGTCTCTTTACCGCTAGATTTTATCCTAAATATGCCAATTTGAACATCGGTAGTTTTTAACGCGGCACCTACTTTTACCTTATAGTTTAAAGAGTCGTTAGATTTTATTAGGTTATCAGCAAGTTGTTTTACACTTTTTACCGTAGTTTTTAAGCTATCTCTTTCTCCAGTTAATTGCTGGTTTTGTTTAATTAAACCATCAATATCATTCGTGTATTTGCCTACAAAGTATCTTAATTGTTTAACATCTTCCTTAGCCTTGGCTAATTCTCCAGCTGTTAAAGTCCCTTTAGTTAATGCAGCTCTTAATTGAGCAATTTTAGCCTTAAGTTCTTCATCTTTTGTTTTCAACTCTTCAGATAACTCACCAGATGAATTATTTGCCTGCTCTAACTCAGTTTCTAACTTTTCGAGTTCTGTTTGTAAAGCAGTTTTCTCGTCACTTATGGTAACAATTCTTTCGTTAGATTTATTTTGCTTAAAATACAAAAAGGCATTTGTACCCAATAATGCTACAATAACAGCTATTAAAAAATAAATCTTATTGGTATCTTTTTTCTTCTGACCTTGATTTTCCATTTCTTTAAATTTATTGTATCAATTATAAACAAAAATTATTTCTCTTTTATATTGATTTCAAACTTCATCACGTTTCGTGATTTACAATTATAAATATTAGGAATTTGATTTAACGCATAATTTTTAAAATAAATTGCTTCTGTTTGCTTTAGTAAAATAATTACTCTTTCAAGTAATCGTTAAGATTGCTAGATAAAAATTTACCTTTACCAAAACTGATAATCCTTTATTTTAATGAATTCTATTTTTAAACAAGTTATAGTCATCGTTTCTCTATTAATCTTAAGCAATTATTTATGTTATGCCCAAGGTAAAAGTATTCCTAAAAGAGAGTTTAGAGGGGTATGGGTAGCTACTGTTGTAAATATCGATTGGCCAAGTAAACCTGGTTTATCTTCTGATCAGCAAAAAAGTGAATTGATAAACATATTAGATAAGCATCAAAAGAATGGTATTAATGCCATTATGTTTCAAGTAAGACCTGCAACAGATGCTTTTTATGCTATTAGTGATGAGCCTTGGTCGCAATATTTAACAGGAAGACAAGGACAAGCACCAGTTCCGTTTTATGATCCTTTAGCATTTGCAATAGAAGAATGTCACAAAAGAGGAATAGAACTACATGCTTGGTTTAATCCATACAGGGCAACATTTGATGGTAACGAAGCTAGTATTGTAAATAATCACATCACTAAAAAACAACCAGAATGGTTTTTTAAATACGATGGTAAAAAATTGTTTAATCCGGGTATTCCAGACGTTAGAAGTTACATCATCAAAACTATTTTAAACGTAGTTGATAATTATGATATAGATGGTGTTCATTTCGATGATTATTTTTATCCTTATGCAATAAGAGGACAGTCTATAAATGACGAAACTGCTTTTAAGAATTTCAGCAATGGAATAAAGGATATTAAAGATTGGCGTAGAAACAATGTAGATGTTTTGATTAAAGATTTAAACGATAGCATTCATAGGCATAAAAAGTATATCAAATTTGGAATAAGTCCATTTGGAATCTGGAAGAATAAAAGTCAGGATAGCGAAGGTTCTTTAACTTATGGTGGTGATTCTTATTTTGGAATTTACGCCGATTCTAGAAAATGGGTAAAAGAAGGCTGGGTAGATTACATTAACCCACAAATTTATTGGGCTTTTGAAACCAAAGCAGCACCATTTGCTAATTTGGTAGATTGGTGGGGAGATAACAGCTACGGCAGACATTTATATATTGGCCATGGTGCTTATAAAGTAAATGCAACAAAAGAGCTGGTTTGGAAAAATGCCGACCAATTAGGGAAGCAGTTAAATTACATTAGAAATAACCCAAGAGTACAAGGCAGTGTTTTTTTTAGTTCAAAGTCTATAACAAATAATCCTTTGGGTATTGCCGATACTTTATCTCAAAAATATTACAAGCAAATTTCTTTGCCTCCATTAATGGTTTGGTTAGATTCTGTAGCCCCAAATAAACCTACAAATTTGCAGGCTATTCAGTCAGATAATTGTATAAATTTAACATGGAAAAAGCCTGAAAAAGCCATTGACGGAGATGAAGCTTCTGGATATGCAGTTTATAGATTTGATAGCAGCACCAAAATAGACTTAACAGATACCAAAGCGTTAAAGGCTGTATTCTACTCTAAATCAACAACTTGGGAAGATGATCATATCGAAAAAGCTAAATCTTACACTTATATAGTTACTTCATTAGATAGATTGAAAAATGAAAGCGAAGCCAGTAAGCCGTTTATTTTTAAAACCAGTAAAAAGTAAAGCTTGTAAAAATTTGATAGGATTATATTAATTGGCCCAATTTTTAATATATTTAAATTATTATTACTAAAACTAAAGACAGAATAATCTGTCTTTTTTATTTTAGATATAATTCTTTAATTTATAACGTTTATAGAAGCTGTGAGATTAGATTTTAATCAAATTAAAATGATGTTAAAAAGAGTTTTTTTAGGGATATTTATTGCAGCAGCAATTGCTTGCTCTGCGGCACCAAGAGTAGCAGATATTGATGTTCCTGGGTCTAATAATTTGAAGCCAGATTCTCGTCAGAGTGAAGTAACTAAGCAAATAGCCGATTTAGTAACTAGCATTAGTTATAAAAGAGTGAATTTAAATGACTCTTTAGGTGGAGTAATCTTCGATAACTATTTAAAAAGTTTAGATGGTAATAAAAGTTATTTTTTAGAATCTGATGTTAAAGATTTTGAAAAATACCGTATCACTTTTGATGATGATATGAAAGCAGGCGATTTAACACCTGCCTTCTACATGTTTAATGTTTATCAAAAAAGATATAACGAAAGAATTAACTATTCTATTAAAGCATTAAATGATAAATTTGATTTTGATAAGAAAGAAGATTATACCTACGATAGAAGTAAAATCTCGTTTTTCAACTCTTTAGATCAAAGCAACCAATCTTGGTATAGAAAAGTGAAATTAGATTACTTAAACTTGAAGGTATCTAATCAAAAAGATTCTACCATAAAAGCAACATTAGAAAAGCGTTATAAAAATTTATTAGTCCAGTCTAATAAAATTAACAGTCAAGATGCCTTCCAAGTCATAATGGGAGCGTTTACAAGTGCTGTAGATCCGCATACCAGTTATTTTAATCCAGCAAATGCCGCTAATTTTAATATAGACATGAATAGGTCTTTAGAAGGAATTGGAGCTACCTTACAATCAGAAAATGAATTTGTAACCATTAAAGGTATTGTACCTGGCGGTCCGGCAGATAAAAGTAAGCAGCTTAAAATAGACGATAGAATTATTGGGGTAGCCCAAGGTAGTGAAGAGTTTGTAGATGTTGTAGGTTGGAGACTAGACAATGCCATAGAATTAATTAGAGGTAAAAAAGGAACTACAGTACGTTTAAAAATACTTTCTAAAGGACAAGATTTGGCAGCAACGCCTAAAATTGTGGAAATGGTGAGAGAAAAAATTATTTTAGAAGACCAGTCCGTACAAAAGAAAATTAAAACCGTAATTAAAGACGGTAAAACTTTTAGTTATGGTGTAATAGAAATACCAGCATTTTATGCCGATTGGAAAGAGATGCAAGCTGGAAACCCTAATTATAAATCAACCACTAGAGATGTGAAATTAATTTTAGATACCCTAAAGAAAGCAAATGTAGATGGTGTAATTATAGATTTAAGAGGAAACGGTGGAGGTTCTTTAAATGAAGCTATAGATTTAACAGGTTTATTTATAACCAAAGGTCCTGTGGTACAAGTTAGAGATTATAGAGGCAAAACCGAAGTTGATGAAGACGAAGATGCTAGCGTAAGTTGGACAGGTCCATTAGCTGTAATGACAGATAGATTTAGTGCATCAGCATCAGAGATTTTTGCGGGTGCAATACAAGATTATGGTCGTGGAATAATTGTAGGTAACACTACTTACGGAAAAGGAACCGTTCAATCTGCCATTGCCATGAAAAGAATTAATCCCAAATTTTCTGATAAAGAAGATCAGATAAATTTAACAATGGGAAAATTTTATAGAATTAACGGAAGCTCTACTCAGCATAAAGGTGTAATTCCAGATATTGAGTTTCCAACTATTTTCTCGGCAGATAAATACGGAGAAAGTTCTGAACCATCTGCTTTGCCTTGGGACGAGATTAAATCTAGCAACTATACTAAAATTGCAAATCTAAAACCAGCAATAGAAGAGTTAATAAAGCTACATAACGCTAGAATGAAAGATAGTAAAGATTATGAGTTCCTCAAAAGCGATATTGAGGAATTTAAAAAGAGAGATGAAGAGGTGAAAGTTTCATTAAATTTAGTGGCATTTAAAGCGCAAAGAGAAGAGGAAGAGACCAAGAGTTTGGATAAAAAAAATACTTTAAGAGTTGCAAGAGGCTTAAATCCTTTGGTTAAAGTAGCGCAACAAATTCCAAACGAGGTTAACTATGATTTCATCCAAGAAGAAACCATGAAAATCTTAACAGACTACATTGCTGATCCAAAAATCGCGAAAGCAAATATGAAATTTTAAGATATTTTTAATAAATATTTAGGCTTACAAAGATTTAAAAGACTTGTAAGCCTTTTTTTTGCAATCAACTTTGTAATAAGTATAAAATTTTTATTACCTAACCAAAAAGTAGATTATTTCTTTTAATTTGTTGCTTTAAAAAATAAAGCAATGGATAGAAGAAAATTTTTAATCAGTACCTCGGTTGCTACTTTGGCAACAACATCACTAGTTGCCAATCCCTTTAATCTTGTTTCTAAAAGTGACAGTGATAAAAATCAAGAGTTTCTTTTAGATGATAATTTCTCATTAAACGAAATTACCATAGACCAGTTACAAGAAATGATGAAGAGTGGTAAAGCAAGTTCTAAGTCAATTACCAAATTATATTTAGATAGAATTGCCGCTTTTGATAAAAGAGGACCTGCCATTAACGCTGTTATAGAAATAAATCCAGATGCTATTGCCATTGCCAAGCAAATGGACGCAGAACGTAAAAATGGAAAGATTAGAAGTAAAATGCATGGCATTCCAGTTTTAATTAAAGATAATATAGATACTGGCGATAAAATGATGACCACCGCTGGAGCCACAGCATTAATTGGAAACATAGCTAAAGAAGACGCTTTTATAGTTAAAAAACTTCGCGAAGCTGGAGCTGTTTTATTAGGCAAAACCAATTTAAGCGAGTGGGCAAACTTCAGGTCTAGCCGAAGTACAAGTGGCTGGAGTAGCCGTGGCGGACAAACACGTATGCCTTACATTTTAGATAGAAACCCATCAGGTTCTAGCGCAGGCACTGGAGCTTCGGTAGCGGCAAACTTTTGCGTTATAGGAATAGGTACAGAGACTGACGGCTCCATCACTTCACCCGCTTCTATAAATGGCTTAATAGGGATAAAACCTACAGTAGGCTTGGTAAGTAGAACTGGAATTATACCAATTTCTGCCACCCAAGATACTGCTGGCCCAATGGGACGTACCGTAAAAGATGCAGCTATATTTTTAGGAATATTAGCCGGAATAGACAATAGGGACGCTGTAACTTTAGAAAGTAAAGGAAAATCGAAAGTAGATTATACCTTAAATTTATCTAAAGACGGACTAAAAGGGAAAAGAATTGGGGTAGAAAAATCTTTCTTTAGAAGAAGAAATGAAGACGTAATTGCCATTTTTAAAGACGCCATAGACAAAATGAAAGCCCAAGGCGCTATTATTGTCGAGGTAGATTTAAATAGTAAAGTAAACGCCGCAACAGGCGATAGCGAATTTGAAGTTTTACAATACGAATTTAAAGACGGAGTAAATAATTATCTGGCAACCGCAAATGCAAAAGTTAAAACCTTGGCAGATGTTATCGCTTTCAATAACGAGAACCAAGGTACCGCCATGCCCTATTTTAAACAAGAAACTTTAATTAGCAGTAATTTAAAGGGCGATTTAAAAGACAAAGCATATTTAGATGCAGTAGAGAAATCCACCAAATCTAGAAAAGTAATTTCCGACACTTTAAAGGAAAATAATTTAGACGCCATTTGCGGTATTTCTAATGGTCCTTCCGCTTGTATTGATAATATAAATGGCGATTACAGCAACGGTTTCTCATTTTCTGGTCCGGCAGCAACAGCAGGTTATCCGCATATTACCTTGCCAATGGGTATGTTGCATGAATTGCCTATTGGTATTTCTTTTATAGCCGATGCTTATCAAGAAGAAGAAATAATTAAAATTGCTTATGCATTTGAACAAGCCACTTTGCAAAGGAAAGCGCCTAAGTTTATACCTAGCGCAATACCAAAAGCTGTTTAGTAGATTTCGAAAAATAATTTGGGCGTTTTAACCCGCTAATATCTTTAATCCTAAATTTTAATCAATTTTTATTCGTGTATTAGTGGCAAATAATTTCATCCACTAATACATAAATGGCTAAATCAAATACATTGATATCTTGGAGTCAAAACCTATAATCGCTGCTTTAAAAAATAAAACCCCAATAATTATAAAACTATTGGGGTTTACATCCCGATATTCCTTCGGGGTATTCTAAAACTAAAAAAAATCTATACAGAAAAACTAGTACCGCAACCGCAAGTACTTGCTGCGTTAGGGTTGTTAAATACAAACCCTCTGGCGTTTAAACCTTGCTGAAAATCTACTTGCATACCAGCTAAATATAAACCGTGTGCTTTGTGCATAAATACTCTAATGCCTTCAATCTCATACTCGCTATCACCTTCTTTACTTTGGTCGAAACCCAAAATGTAATTCATGCCAGAACAACCACCACCTTCTACACCTAAACGTAAACCAAAATCGGGACCTAATTCTTGTTGATCCATTAATTTTTTTACCTCTATCACTGCACCTTCTGTCAAACTAACTGGTGCGGTTTCTACTACTGTGCTCATAATTGAAAAAATTATTTGTACAAATATAAGGTAAAATGTAGATTTTTGTTTTTTAAAAACCTTATTTTACCAATCGTTTACAATATACAAAAATGGATGTTACACAATTTTTCTTAGATGTTTTAAAATACACGCTATCTGGGCTAATGGTATTTTTTGCGGCTTATTTTTTATTAAAAAGCCATTTCGACACCTACTATAATTTAAAAGAATTAGAGTATAAAACTATAATTATCAAAGATATGTTGCCTTTAAAATTACAAGCTTATGAGCGAATGATTTTATTTGTAGAACGTATCAACCCTACTAGTTTAATGTTGAGGGTTCACAGTTCTGGAATGAGTGCCAGGGAAATTCAGAATTTAATATTATCTGAAGTAAGGGCAGAATATCAGCACAATATTTCTCAGCAGTTATATGTGAGCAAAGGTGCATGGGATATTATTAAAAGGGTAAAGGATGATACCTTGGGAATGGTGAACCAGGCTACCAATAATTTACCTCCAGAAGCGTCGGCTGTAGAGCTGAGTAAAATAATTTTTGCCAGATTGGAAGAATTGGATGATAACCCTTACGATTTAGCTTTAATGGTGTTGAAAAACGATATTCAAGAATTTTAAATTAAAATATGTCGGTTAAAAAGTTTGAAACAACCTCTAAAATTGAGATTAAAGAAGTTTACACTTTTTGTAAACCCATGGAAGAGCTACCCGCTCAGTTTCCGTTTACAAGAGGAATACAGAAAGATATGTACCGTGGTAGATTGTGGACTATGCGTCAATACGCAGGTTTTTCTACTGCCAAAGAATCTAATAAAAGGTACCATTATTTATTAAACCAAGGGACTACGGGTTTGTCTGTTGCTTTTGATTTACCTACCCAAATTGGTTATGATAGTAACCACGATATGTCTGATGGCGAAGTAGGTAAAGTAGGTGTTGCCATAGATTCTTTACAGGATATGGAAGAACTTTTTGATGGGATTTCATTAGAGAAAATCACCACCTCCATGACTATCAATGCAACGGCTTCTACACTTTTAGCCATGTATATTGCCTTGGCAAAAAAACAAGGAGCAGACATTAAGAAAATATCTGGCACCATCCAGAATGATATTTTGAAAGAGTATGTTGCCAGAGGTACTTATATATACCCACCAAAAGATTCTATGCGCTTAATAACCGATATTTTCGAATATTGCAGCAAAGAAGTGCCTAAGTGGAATACCATCTCTATATCTGGTTATCATATTCGCGAAGCTGGTTCTACCGCAGTGCAAGAATTGGCTTTTACTTTAGCCAATGGAAAAGCCTATTTACAAGCAGCCTTAACCAAAGGTTTAGATATAAATGTTTTTGCAAAACGACTATCTTTTTTCTTTAACTGCCACAATAATTTCTTTGAAGAGATTGCCAAATTTAGAGCAGCCAGAAGAATGTGGGCTAACATTACCAAAGACCTTGGCGCTACAGAAGATAAAGCACAACAATTAAGATTTCATACCCAAACTGGTGGTTCAACTTTAACGGCGCAGCAACCAATCAATAATATTGTGCGGGTAACTAACCAAGCCATGGCAGCGGTTTTAGGCGGTACACAATCTTTACATACCAATGGTTACGACGAAGCTCTTTCTTTACCCACAGAAGAAGCTGCATCTATTGCACTTAGGACGCAGCAACTAATAGCTTACGAAAGTGGCGTAACAGAAACAGTAGATCCTCTAGCAGGCTCTTACTTTGTAGAATCTTTAACAGACAAGTTACAAAATGAAGCTCAAAAATATTTAGATAAAATAGAGGAGCTGGGTGGCTCTGTAGATGCCATAGAACAAGGTTACATGCAAAATGAAATTGCTAATGCAGCTTACGAATATCAGAAAGCAGTAGAAAGTGGCGAGCAAGTTATTGTTGGTGTAAATAAATTTACCAATAATGAAGGTGTAAACCCAGAGGTATTTAGAGTTGACGATAGCATTAGAATAGAACAAAGTTTAAAAATAGATAGATTAAAAGAAACTAGAGATAACCAAAAGGTAGATTTAGCATTAATTAATCTTAAAAATGCAGCAAAAGGTAATGATAATTTAATGCCTTTAATTTTAGTTGCAGTAGAAGAGTATGCAACTTTAGGCGAAATTGCAGATGTGTTAAGGGATGTTTTTGGGGAGTATTGATGTTGTGGGTTTAACAACAAATCACAAAGAGATTTTTCACAGAGTTTATAATGATTGGTTTGAATATGAAATATTTATAAATCTTTTTAAAAGCAGTTTTATGAGTATCCCCTTTGGAGGGGGTTGGGGAGGTTAAGCTATAAATGGGTAAAAATATATTTAAACCACAGAGTACACAGAGGTCACAGAGTTGGAAGTATGGCTTTTTTTTCTTTGCGAGCTTTGCGTGAAAACCTTGCGAGCTTTGCGTGAAATTTTTTAAACCACAGAGTACACAGAGCAGGAATTTTTTTTACGAGCTTTCCGTGAAACCATTTTAAAGTGTATTATTTTTCACGGAAAGTAAAAATTGAAAAGACGCAAAAAGGAAAAAGTTTGTATAGTTGCTTTTAAATAGTAGTAAAATTAAGTAGTCCTTTACGAGGTACAATTGCGTTAGGGATTGAAATGGCACTCTGGATTGGCTGCTTTTGGGCAGACAAACGGAATATAGTGTGAAGCCCGACCCCTTCCTGATAGCTATCGGGATTATCGGGGTAACGCCCAAATAGAAAACGATATAATAGAATATAAATGCGGAACATTAAATTTTTAATAGGATTTGTAGCCCTATCAATTTTGGTCGGTTGTAGTCCAAAATTACAAGTAGTAAAAACAGAAAAAAAGCTCATTCCAATAACAGAAAACTTGAAACAGGATTCTGCTATTTTGGCTTATTATATGCCTTATAAAAAGCAGTTAGATTCTATCATGAATGATGTTGTGGCGGTTTCTACTAAAGAAATTCAGAAAGGATCTCCAGAGTCTCCATTAGGTAATTTCTTTGCCGATGCGATGTATTTTAGCGCAAAAAAACAAAATATTGCTTTTGATATGGCGTATACTAACTCTGGCGGTTTACGTAATCCGTTGCCAGAAGGGAATATTTACCGCTATAAAATTTTTGAATTAATGCCTTTCGAGAATGCTTTTGTTACGGTAAAATTTACTGGGGCAGATATGCAAAAATTCTTCGATTATGTTGCAGCAGGTGGTGGCGATCCAATATCTGGAGCAAGATTTACCATTGATAATAAAAAGGCTGTGGACATCACTATTAACGGACAACCTTTTGATGGAAGTCAAGAATATGTGGTACTAACATCAGACTATATGGCAAATGGCGGAGACGGCGGAGAGATATTTTTTAGAAACATAGAGCGTAAAGATTATACCTATAAATTAAGAGATGCGCTGTTAGATTACCTAGCAGATTTAAATAAAAATGGCAAGAAATTAAACCCAGTTAACGATGGAAGAATCAAGATTAAATAGAAGAGGATTTTTAAAAACTTCTTTAGGAGCATCGGCTTTATTAGCATTGGGTTTAAAAACGGATGCGGTATTTGCAAACGGTGAGCTAACTAAAATAACCATTTTACACACTAATGATGTGCATAGTAGGATAGATCCTTTCCCTATGGATGGCTCTAGAAATGCCGGAAGGGGTGGTGTAGCCTCAAGAGCAACCATTATTAACCAGATAAGAAGCGAAGAGAAAAACGTTTTGTTGTTAGATGCTGGCGATATTTTCCAAGGAACACCTTATTTTAATTTTTATGGTGGCGAGCTGGAAATTAAAATGATGAGCATGATGGGTTACGATGCTAGCATTATGGGTAACCACGATTTTGATAATGGCATTGAAGGCTTTGTGAAACAATTGCCACATGCCAATTTCCCGATACTAAATGCCAATTACGATTTTACCGATACACCCATGGAAGGTAAATCTAAAGCTTACCAAATATTTAAAAAAGACGGAATTAAAATTGGCGTTTACGGTCTAGGAATTAAGCTAACAGGCTTAGTTAATCCGCAGCAATATGGGGATACTAAATACCTAGACCCAATAGCAAAAGCGATAGAATTAGAGCGTTTCTTGAAACTAGACCAAAAATGTGATTTGGTAATTTGTCTTTCGCATTTAGGCTATAAATACCGCGATAACACGGTTTCAGACCTTGTTTTAGCTCAAAACACTTATCATACCGATTTGATTATTGGTGGTCACACACATACTTTTTTAAATACTCCAGACATTATTAAAAATAAGAGTGGAAAAGAAACTTTAGTGAACCAAGTAGGTTTTGCAGGAATTAATTTAGGGCGAATTGACTTTACTTTTATGAATAGTAAAAATAAAAAAGTAACTCATTCAACTGCAATTGAGGTAATTGATAAAAAGTTTAAATTTTAGTTTTAAAAGCCAATTTTTTTTTCAATCTTCGGAGTTCGGAAACAGGCACCCCCGCCAGGTATCCATCGCATTTTAAATCAGTATTTTAGAAAATTAACATGGAAAAAACTTGTACCAGTGTATGGACAAATTGTCTTCAAATCATAAAGGATAACATTCCGACTCAGAGTTTCAAAACTTGGTTTGAACCTATAATTCCGTTAAGGTTAGAGGATAGTATCTTAACCATTCAGGTGCCTAGTTTATTCTTCTATGAGTGGCTAGAAGAGCATTACGTAGGTCTTTTAAGAAAAACCATTAAAAAACAACTGGGGGATACAGGCAGATTAGAATACAATATTGTTGTAGAAAAATCATCATCGCAAAAGCCATATACTACAAATATACCATCTAGCGGAAACGGTGCCGAAGGAAAGACACAGTCTATTCCAATGCCAATTGCACTCAATAAAGACATTAAAAATCCGTTTGTAATTCCAGGTTTGAAAAAGCTACAAGTAGACCCACAATTAAATCCTAATTATACTTTCGATAATTTTATAGAGGGAGATTGTAATCGTTTAGCTCGTTCTGCAGGTTATGCAGTAGGCGCAAAGCCGGGCGGCACATCATTTAACCCATTAATGATTTATGGTGGTGTAGGTTTAGGTAAAACGCATTTAGCACAAGCTATTGGTAACGAGGTTAAGAAAACCTTACCCGATAAATTGGTAATTTATGTTTCTTGCGAAAAATTTTGCCAGCAGTTTGTAGATTCTTTAAAAAACAATACCATTAACGATTTTGTGAATTTTTACCAAGCAATGGATATCATTATTATGGATGATGTACACAATTTTGCTGGTAAAGAAAAAACACAAGATATTTTCTTCCATATTTTTAATCACCTGCACCAATCTGGTAAGCAATTAATTTTAACGTCAGACAAACCGCCAAAAGATTTAGCTGGTTTAGAAGAACGTTTATTGTCTAGATTTAAGTGGGGCTTATCTGCAGATTTATCTGTGCCAGATATGGAAACCCGTATGGCTATCTTAAAAAAGAAAATGTACCAAGACGGTATAGAATTGCCAAACGACGTGATAGAATATGTGGCTAACAACATAGACAATAATGTAAGAGAGTTAGAAGGTGCAATGGTTTCCTTATTGGCTCAATCTACTTTAAACAAAAAGGAAATAGATTTGGCTTTGGCAAAACAAATGCTAAAGAACTTTATCAAAAATACCAGCAAAGAAATTTCTATGGAGTATATCCAAAAATTGGTTTGCGAGTATTTTGAAGTACCGGTAGAGATGGTGAAATCTAAAACCAGAAAGAGAGAAATTGTACAGGCTCGTCAAATTTCTATGTATTTGGCTAAAAGCCATACCAAAACATCGCTTAAATCTATAGGTGCATTTTTTGGTGGCAGAGACCATTCTACAGTAATTTATGCTTGCCAAACGGTAGAAGATTTAATAGATACCGACAAGAAATTTAAAGCTTACGTACACGATATTCAGAAAAAATTGAAGATGAGTTAAATCTTTTTTCAGTAGACAATCAAAATCCTGTTAGTGTTTCTAGCGGGATTTTTTTGTTTTAAAACATCCTTACTCACACAACGTTTAATTTAGATAAAAAACAAAATAAATGATTGGTACCCTAAAAATATTAATGATTACCGTTTTTGCATTGGTTTTTCAAGACCAGCCTACTTTTAAAGGTGGAAATGGAGCATTAGATTCTTTTATTCAAAACAGGATGATTTATCCTAACTACGCAAAAAACAATTGTTTGGAAGGAACCATTAACGTTTCTTTTAATGTAAATAAGTTAGGCGAAGTGACTAATGCAACAGTTGCCAAAGGCTTGGGGATAGATTTAGACCAAGAAGCGGTTAGAATAATAAGGTTAACTAGTGGCAACTGGGAAGTGCCAGAAAATTTCAATGAAAACGATAAATTAATAGTACCCATAAACTTTTCTTTAAAGAACTTTGGTTGTAATGATAGATCTATCGATCAAATTAATCAGGCTATTGTTAACTATCAGGCTAGGGTAGCTTTAGAAAAGGTTGTTGTAAATTATTACAGAAATAAAGAAAAAGGTACTGTAAATGTTGAAAATGAATTCGAGATTTTGCAGTTAAAATCTGAATTGGGTTTTGATGGCGATTTTATCAATTCAAAATTAAAGGAAGCTAGACAAAAATTAAGACAAGGCGACCAAATAGGCGCTTGCGAAACACTTTTCTTTATAAAATACATTGGCTCTGCTGCTGCCAATTTAATGATTGCAGAGCATTGTAAATAGTTTATATTAGCTGCATGAAATGGCTTTTAAGGGCTTTTGCCTTGTTAGATATCACATCTTTTATAATTGTTTACCCTCAAGCTAGTACACAGCTTGTTTCATTCTTTACAGATGATACCTTTACACTAACAGAAATATTTTCTCGGTTTTTATTCATCTTACTTTGGATGAGCTTATTGTTTAGCGCCGGGTTTTTGATTTTTTTAAAGAAAACCGGAATTATTATTTATTATGCTCAGCTTTTACCCAGATTAATTTTTCTAACTTTTTCTGTCGGTTTTATTTCTGTTATTGGCCAATATGTGGCTCTTGGAGGGTTAGAGAAGCTCATTTTACCGCTCATTATTTTTGCAGAGATGCTACGTATTTATTTTAGCTACAACGCTCAAGATTTGCTTTTTAAGCAAAACGATCTGAAATAAATTTTTTAATTGTTTGATATTTAGTTATAATTGATTTCTCTTAACCTAAATTATTAAATAATGACAGCACACGAATACGCCCTGGAAGACAGAAGCGCTAACCCTGCGCCATTAGGCTTACTCGGCTTTGGCATGACAACCGTTTTATTAAACATCCACAACGCTGGTTTTTTCGAAATGAACTCCATGATTTTTGCAATGGGTATTTTTTATGGAGGTATTGCTCAAATTATTGCGGGCATTATGGAATCTAGAAAGAATAACTCTTTCGGCTTTACCGCTTTCATTTCTTATGGATTCTTTTGGCTAACCTTAGTTGGACTTTTAGTAATGCCTAAATTAGGATGGGTTGATGCTGCTAGTCAAACATCTATGGCTTACTATTTAGGCATGTGGGGTATATTTACCTTTTTTCTTTTTTTAGGGACTTTCAAAATTAGTGTTGCCTTGCAAGTAGTTTTTGGGACACTAGTTATTTTGTTTTTTCTTTTAGCCTACGGCGATGCTACAGGTAACGCCAATGTGAAGATTATTGCGGGTTACGAAGGAATTTTTTGTGGTGCATCTGCTATTTATACGGGTATGGCATCTCTACTAAACGAAGTTTATGGTAGAACAATTATGCCATTAGGGATAGTAAAATCTTAATTGAAGACAAGTCATATTGATCTCGAGCAATTAAGTTCTCGAGATTTTTTTTGCCTAAAATTTACTTTCTTTACCTAATTTGCCCAAATGTTAAAACAACAAAACAGTATTTACAACTTATCCTTTCTACTGGTTTGTTTTAGCTCCTTTCTTTTTTCGGCAAGCTTTAATATGCTTATTCCAGAGCTGCCAGCTTATTTAACAAGTTTAGGCGGAGCACAATATAAAGGTTTAATTATCGCCTTATTTACCTTAACTGCCGGTATTTCTAGACCATTTAGCGGTAAACTAACCGATAAAATTGGTAGAGTTCCTATTATGGCTATCGGTTCTATCGTTTGTTTTGTTTGTGGTTTTTTGTATCCTATTTTAACAAGCATATCTGGCTTTCTTTTTCTAAGATTAGTACATGGTTTTTCTACTGGGTTTAAACCAACGGCAACTTCTGCTTTTGTTGCAGATACGGTACCAGCCGGTAAATGGGGAGAAGCCATGGGTGTACATGGTTTATTTTTTAGTACCGGTATGGCTATTGGTCCAGCAATTGGCAGTGAAATAACCCAATATTTCTCTATTAATGCTTTGTTTTATACCTCTTCATTTTTTGCTTTAGCTTCCATATTAATCATTTATAATATGAAGGAAACACTGCCGCAAAGGGAAAAATTTAAATTCAACTTGCTAAAAATGAAGAAAAACGAGTGGATAAATAAGCAAGCCATGCCAGCTTTTTGGGTCACTTTTTTCAGTTACATTAGTTATGGGGCCATTATTACTGTTGTGCCAGACTGGACAACCAAAATAGGGATTAGCAATAAAGGTGTTTTCTTTATGATATTTACCATATCTTCTTTAATGGTACGTTTTTTTGCAGGTAAAATATCAGACACTTATGGTAGAAAACCTATTTTAAAAGTCTCTTTAGTGATATTAAGCGTTGCTTTATTGTGGCTTGGCTTGTGGCAAACCATGACAGGTTTTATAAGTGGTGCGGTAATTTATGGAATAGCTACCGGGATGCTTTCACCCGCAATATCTGCATGGACAATAGATTTGAGCGATCAGGATAAAAGGGGGGTTTCTGTGGCTACCATGTACATCGCTTTAGAAGCTGGTATTGGTATTGGAGCTTTCTTTTCGGGCTGGTTTGTGAAGGATATTATTTTAAGAACACCTTACGTGTTTTATGCTATATCTTTAGTTAACGTAATTGGAATTGTTTACCTTTTTACGTTTACAAAGAGGGAGAAAAAAGAAAGCCTTCTCTAGAATCTCTAAAGAAGGCGATCATGCTTTTCAATATATTTTAATTGAATTTATAGGCTAAGCCAGCTTGCCATACTTGATTTTTAAATTGTGGAGTTTCTGAAGTTCCGTTTTCGTTATTTTTTTGTAAATCCAAAGCATATCTACCTGTTAAACTCAGTTTATTAGTAATGTCAAAACCTGCTCCTAATACTCCGCCAACAATACTTTTCTTAAATTTATCAGCGTCAGATTCATACTTAGTTTGTTGTGCAGTACTAAATGTACCATCGTAAGTATTGGTTGTCTTGGTTAAGAAAGATATTTGTGGACCCAAATAAATATTAAAACCAGGTGCAGCTTGTATGCCAGCCAAAATTGGAATTTCTATCCAATTGGTTTTTTGCGTTAACGTTCCATTTCCTAAAACTCCTGAACGGTTAGATTTGAAACCTTTCTGAGAAAACAATAATTCTGGCTGAAATGATAATCTATCTACTACGGGGATATTAACAAATAATCCAGCGTTAAAACCGGTTACGTAATTAGTTTCAAAGTTAGAATCATCAGTTTTAATGATATTACTAAAACTTACACCACCTTTTAAACCAAAGCTTGGAATTTTAGAACTACTTTTCTCTTGTGCGTTCACGCTGCCAACTGTTAACAATGCAATTGCTACTATAAATAACTTTTTCATTTTTTTCTAAATTTTTAATTTGAACATACTACCAAACAACTATGCCAAAACATTCAATATTGTCTTAACCAGCTTATTTTTAATCATTTTGTGATAAAAGCCAAGGCTTTTGTCCTTTGATTTTTGTATAAAGAAATGAATAGATAAATAGAAATGTGGTTAAATACTGTATACTTATTTATACATTAGACTCAAATATTTTATAAAAAAATGAAGTTTATAATCTTTCTTTTAATTTATATCTTAGCCACCGTCTTCTTCATCATTATTATTAATTCTATTATCAGAAAAAAAGTAGGTAATAGTTTATTGTCATGGTCTTTTAGTATATCTATTAGTCTGGGAATTACGTTTATTATAAGTATTACTTTGTTTTTCTTTTTTGCTAAAGAAATTTTTGTGTTCTAAACCATTTTATGAAGAAAAAAACCTTTATTACATTTAGCTTGCTATTGGTATTGCTAAATACGACACTATTCGCACAAACTCCTGTCCCATTCGTAAACACCATCAATAACCCCAATAAATGGGTCGATTCTGTTTTTAAAAAAATGACTAGGAACGAAAAAATTGCTCAACTGTTTATGGTTAGAGCACATACAAATTTAGGTCAGAAATATGCCGACTCTGTTGCTCTTGTGATTAAGAAACAACAACTAGGTGGTGTGGTGTTTTTTCAAGGCGGGCCAGCTAGGCAAGCTGCTCTTACTAACCAATATCAATCGCTATCAAAAATCCCTTTGATGATTGCCATGGATGCCGAGTGGGGTTTAGGAATGCGGTTAGACAGTACCGTTTCTTATCCATATCAAATGACATTGGGTGCAATTCAAGATAATAAGTTGATATACCAAATGGGACAAGAAGTTGCCAAAGACTTTAAAAGGCTAGGTATGCAAATCAATTTTGCGCCTGTTATGGATGTCAATAATAATCCTAGAAACCCAGTAATTAATTACCGCTCTTTTGGCGAGAACAAATATAATGTTGCTCAGAAAGGCATTGCCTATATGAAAGGAATGCAAGAGAGTGGTCTTTTTACAACCGCTAAACATTTCCCCGGCCATGGTGATACCGATGTAGATTCCCATTACGATTTACCTACACTTCCATTTACTGCTGGCAGGTTAGATTCTTTAGAAATGTATCCGTTTAAGCAAGCTTTCAAAGAAAATTTAAGCGGTATTATGGTTGCACACATGAATATTCCTAATTTAGATAGTACTAAAAATTTGCCTTCTACTTTATCTAAACCAATTGTAACCAATATCTTAAAAGAGCAACTAGGTTTTAAAGGATTAATTTTTTCTGATGCCATGGGCATGAAAGGCGTAGTAAAATACTTCCCTAATGGCGAAGCAGATGTTAGAGGCATTATTGCGGGTAACGATGTGTTAGAGCTGTCAGAAAACACCGAAAGAGCCATTCATTTAATTCGTAAATCTATTAGGCATCACCGTTTAACTTGGAACAATATAGATCAAAAAGTGAAGAAGATATTAGAGGCCAAATACTGGATGGGACTAAATAATTTGGAAACGGTAAACACTCAAAATTTAGTTGCAGATTTAAACAGACCAGCTTCTTATCAGTTAATTCAAACCTTAACAGACGCTGCTGTAACTATGCTCAAAAACAAGGATATCATTCCATTAAGAAACGATTTTGTACGTAAAACTGCGATACTTTGTATCGGACAAAAAAACGAAACAGAATTTTACAAAATGATTAAACAAGCGTATCCAAACAGTACCTTATTTTTAATTCCTAAAGATTTAAGCTTAATAGAATTTACTAAAGTTAGAGAAAGCCTAAAAAATTTCGATCAAATTATTAATGTAATTTACGACACCCGCAAAAGACCATCTAGTCAGTTAGATTACAACAGCGATTTAAAATTACTTATTGCCGATATCTCTAAATTGAACACCATATCTGTAGTATTAGCAAATCCTTATACCATTGCAGGTTTACCAGGAATAGAGAGTAGCAAAAGTATCATTGTGGGTTATCAAAATAGCGTAGAAATGGAAAAATCTGCAGCAAAAGTAGTTTTAGGCAAATTAAAACCAAATGGTAAACTGCCAGTAACCATCAATAGCTTTTTTAAATTTGGCGATGGGTTAAACCTCAAATAGAATCACTTGCCTAACGTTAGATTTGATGTTAAATAACAAATCCATAAATAAACTGTAACAAAAGCAGGCAAGGTTAAGTCTTAACCTCGAAGTTTTTGTAATTTTAGCTATAGCTTATTGTAAATGGATAATATAGAAAATGTAAAGGTTGCCCTACAATCTATCAAGAGTAATAAATTAAGAACATTTTTAACAGCCTTAATTATTGCCATTGGTTTAATGGCATTGGTGGGTATTTTAACCTCTATAGACGCCATAAAAGGCTCGTTAAACAACACTTTTGCAAGTATGGGCGCTAATTCTTTTACCATCCGTAACAGGGGAACAGGTATTAGAATTGGAGGTAACGGAAGCAGACCAAAGCGCTGGCCTATTATAGATTATCGTCAGGCAATAGATTTTAAAGAACGTTTTACCTTTCCAACCACGGTATCAGTTAATACTTTCGTCTCTTTTGCATCAACAGTTAAATATAAAAACGATAAAACCAATCCAAATATTTCTGTCTTAGGAGCAGATGATGCTTACGTTTATACTGGAGGTTATAAAATTAAAGAAGGCCGAAATTTCTCGCCTAGCGAAGTAGAGTTTGGTTCTAGTGTTGTTATTATTGGAGATGAAATTAAACAGAAATTTTTCAAGACAGAATCTGCTGTAGACAAAACCATTACCATAGGAAGTAGTAAATTTAAAGTCATTGGTGTTTTCGAGCCTAAAGGCTCTAGTGTAGGTTTTGGCGGAGATAAAGTTTGCGTAATTCCATTATCTAAGGGCAGGCAAATTATGGCAAATCCTAACCCAACATACACCATTTCTGTGATGGTCACAGATCCTACCCAAATGGATTTTGCATCAGGAGAGGCTACCGTTTTAATGCGAAAAATTAGAACTTTAAGTGCCCAAGAAGAAAATAATTTCGAAATTACAAAGAGTGATGCCATTGCAGAAACTTTAATAGATAACCTCAAATTTGTGCAAATAGCAGGTGTAGTCATCGGACTAATTACCTTAATTGGAGCCGCCATTGCCCTCATGAATATCATGATGGTTTCTGTAACCGAACGAACTCGAGAAATTGGAATAAGAAAAGCCATAGGCGCAAACCCCTCACTCATAAGAAAGCAATTTTTATACGAAGCCATTGTCATCTGCCTCCTTGGTGGTGGAGTGGGCATATTTTTAGGAATTGTAATGGGTAATTTATTAGCCCTAGCCATGGGCGCATCTTTCTTAATTCCTTGGTTATGGATTTTTATTGGCTTAGTTGCATGCGTAAGCACAGGCCTAGCATCCGGAATTATCCCAGCATCAAAAGCATCTAAACTAGACCCAGTAGAAGCGTTGAGGTATGAGTAATTTTATTCTTATAAATAATTAGTGAGCGCCAGTAAAACAGATTACAGTTAATTTTATTTGGGCGTTTCCCTAATCCCATTCCACAAAGCCCTAGCTAGGGTCGGGCTTTTCATTACTCCAAAGGAGTTCCTTTGGAACAATCTTTTTTTCTGAAAGAGAAAAAAAGGATTTTCATTTCAATCCCTAACGCAAAACTTGTATAGTTTTTTAACATTTCCCTTGCAGCTCGTCAATTTGCGCAGATACATTGCAAATGTTTAAACACCAAGACTTACGAATTTTTTAAAAACTTCCTATTATAAACTGGAACTTAACATTAAATCTGCGGGATACTTTCATCTAGAGTTATTTGTAGGATCCTGAAACCGCTGTTCGACATGTTCCGCAGGGCATGTATAAATTATAAATAAAAAGGATTTCTAATCCTAAATTTTAAAAAAAATAATAAATTAGAGCATTAAAATAAAGATTTAACAACTCTTTAAAAGTTTTTTGAAAACCATTTAAAAACGCAGGTCTGGCGCAAGTCTTCCATGTAGTGGATGGTGTAAAGGCTGACTTGTGCTTAATGAAAAAAAACTTTTTTAAGTACATTAAAATATGACAGTAAAAGATTTTAATGTAAAGCACAAGTCATCCCAGCTCAAAGGCTCTGGCTTTAAGACTTGCGCTAGTAGGGAAATTAGGCTTAATTTTACCACAAAAGTAAAATAAATTAATTGTAAAGAAATAAAAAAGTTAAAAAGTAGTATTTTTTGTAATTAAATTAACAGCAACTATAATTACTTGCAATATGAAACTTATTTTTTTTATTCAAAAAATGTCCTATACATTTATGCAACCTTTAACAAAACTTAATTCTATACCACTATGAATCACCAATTTACCCCCCCCCGCAAAAAAATAGAGCAATCTTCTTTATACAATCTTTTTCAAAAAATTTACTAATCCTATGATGAGATTAAACAGACTAGACAACGCTACTTCAGCAGCAATTCACTTTTCAGAAGCTTTAGGCTACCCTACCCAAAATAGTTTTATAGATGAAATAGTTAAACATCCATTTTACCCAAGCTTGCTTAGTTTGAGCGAGGTCTTAGAAAACGAAGCAGGAGTAAAAAACTTTGCTGTAAAAATAGAAACCGATCAATTAAAGGAAGTTAATTTTCCCTGTTTGGCTCATTTACAAACTAAAGGTGGGCAGTATGTTTTAATCAATGCTTTAGAAAACGATACCGTATTTTATCTGTTAGATGGGAAAAATTTAAAACTATCACTTACTGACTTTGAAAAACTGTGGACAGGGGTAATCCTCATCAGCGAAAGCGAGAAAAAAGTATTAAAGAGAAAATTGAACTTCAATTATTTAGCACAATATATCCTACCTGTTTTATCGGGCTTGTTATTGTTGTTTATTATACAGAAGGCATACATTACTACAAAAATAAGTTTATTCCCTTTTATTGGGCAAAATGTGATATTATTAGCGGGTTTAATAGTTTCCGTTTTGTTGTTGATACAAAGTTTGGGGCGAAGCAACGCGTTTATACAACAAATATGTGGTGGCGATGCCAAACATAATTGCAACCATATTTTAAGTGCCAAAGCGGCGCAGGTAACAGAATGGCTCAGCCTATCAGATTTGGGCTTTTTATATTTCTCTGGCTCTTTTATAGTCTTATTATTTAGCCAAAGCTATACTGCTTTAATAATAATATTGGTTTTCAACTTAATGGCTTTGCCCTTTACTTTTTGGTCGGTTTATTACCAGTGGCGCATTGCAAAAACTTGGTGTAGGTTATGTTTAATGATACAGGGTTTATTTTGGTTGCAAGCCATATTTAGCATAAGCATTTTGTTAACAACAGAAAACCTATTGGCTCAACTTACCATTACAGACCTTCCTTTATTATTACTTTTTTATATTTTACCTACTGTAATTTGGTTAAATATTAAACCCATTTACCAAAAAACACAACAAGTACAGCCTTTAACTAGGGAGTTAAACCAATTAAAATTTAACATTCCTGCTTTTAAAAATTTACTATATAGCCAAATCCAATATGTGGGAACATTACCCAAAACAGCCATTATTTTAGGTAATCCTGATGCTAGTTTAACCATTACCATGGTTTCTAATGCTTTTTGTGGCCCATGCGCTACAGCGCACAAATTTTTAGACCAATGGATAGCTATTGGTTTAGATTTTAAATTAGAGATAGTTTATACTTTTAGCATGGAAACAACCGACCAGCAAAACCAGTTTTTTAGCCATTTATTGGCTATTAAGCAAGAAAATAAATTTAAAGTAGAAGATGTTTTGCACCATTGGTACCATAAAGACTACCAGAAAATAGAAAGCTGGAAAGAACAATTTCCTGCAACCGCATTAACCGACCATAAAATAGAATTGCTAGAACAAGTAAACTGGTGTAAGCTAAACGAAGTAAAAGGAACACCTACATTTTACATTAATAGTTCTAAACTACCAGAAAATTACAGGTTAAAAGATTTGAAATATGTATTAATGAATTTTGAGTAGGTGCTTTTTGTTGTGGTAAGGTGTAATCGGTGCTTATGGGATGGTTGGTTGTAATCAGTTATCGGTACATGTAGGATGGGAAGTTGTAATCGGTGCTTTTTAGGGTAGGTGAGTTGTAGTTGGTAATCCGTACTTGTATGTGGTAAGGTGTAACACTAATTGGTGCTTTTAAATTGGTAAATGGTTCTAATGTGTCATGTTGATCCACCTTGCAGGTCATCCTGAACTTGATTCAGGATCTTACAAGCAAATATATTATAGATGAATTAAATATAAAATAAAGAGTAAAAGGGTTTTAATTAAAAAGTCAATTGAACAGAATTATAATCAATAAAAAAATATTTACCCCAATGCAAAACAACAATTAAAAAAATGGTTTCACTAAACTATAAAATCTTCTTTTAAGCCCTTAAACAGGAAAGGCCATCCAAGGGGCAGCCAAACCTAGTCTTACCAACTTCTCGGTAAACAAATTATTAACAAGTCTTGCAGGTCTTAGTAAACTATGGACTTAATTAAAAAACAAATTTATAAATAAAAACAACATGAAAAATTTTGTAAAATTAAATAAAAATGAAATGAAGATGGTTATGGGTGGGGTTTATGAAGAAATACTTAGTGAAGATGGTTGCAAAGATGAATGTACCAAAGACTCTGATTGTACAGAAGCTTCAAGAAAATGTATGACAGTAACTGAAGGCACCAAGTCATGTAAAAGATGTATTAGACCAGGTTTAAACGATTAATAAATTAGAGATGAAAAATTATAATAAATTAACAAAACAAGAATTAAAGGAAATATCAGGTGGTGTAGACGAAACTATAGAATCTGGTGATGGCAAATGTTTAGATGAATGCCAGGTTGACATGAATTGTAACAATGGTTACAAATGTAAATCCACTACTTTTGAGAGTACTGGAAATACATGTTTAAGATGCATATTACCATTATAAAAATTGAAGAGAAGCTGAAATATGCTTCTCTTTTAAACCTTATTAGTTATGAAACATTATTTAGTAGTTGTCTTTGTTTTAATCTCATTTAAAACAACATTTGCTCAAAACATAATAAAAGAGACGGTTAATTATTATAGTGGTTTTGGAGGTTTTCGGCCTTCTTATACACCACTGAGTGACGATAATAAAGAAGCGTACAAAATTAAAGGTATGCCATTAAATTGGACCAAAATAACTATATCTAAGATTATAGTTGACTATAATCAATATTACATTCAAAATTTTAGAGATAAAACCTTAAGTGGTGAAACGAGGTCCGATATGGTTAATGCTGGCTGGAAATTTGACGAAAAAAAAGCTCTTAATTTTAACTCGAAATGTTTCTTCTATGTACTATCAGGGATAGATTCTTTAGGCTTGAAAGCAGTTATTGTAGATAATGATAACAATCTTGATTTTAGTAATAATGCTTCCTTTTATCCATTAACTGAAAAAAATGATACTTCTATTTTATCTAAAAACATAATTCAAGTAAAAGTTGATAAGAATTCTTTTGGTGAAAAGAAATCGGTTTGTATTCCGTTTTTAGTTGTGAATATAAATGGAATATTAAATTATAGTATCCCCTTTTATTCCTTATCAAACTTCAAAATTGATAACTTAAGCTATTCTTTTAAATCTTCTCATCAATATCTTGTTAATGCCACTTTTACAAACACTCAGCTAAAAATTGATAATCAAGATAAACTTTATTACATAGACGATATCATTATTATCAATGGAAAGGGGTACAAGAATTTAGGGAATAATTACCAAGAAAATAGTTATTCCATTGAAAAATTAGATAGGATTGATAATATAGAATCGGCTGCAATTGGATTTATACGCCCAAATTTTAAAGAGTTAAATTTAAATGGTGAATTGGTTAATTTAGATACATTCAAAAATAAGTATTTGTATTTAGATTTTTGGGCAACTTGGTGCAGTCCATGTTTAAAAGAAATACCTGAATTGTTAGCACTTTACAAAAATTCCGATAAAAGCAAATTATCTATTTTAGGTATTACTGTTGACCAAAAGTTAAATTTGCTTAATGATTATTTAATTAGAAATAAAATTCCTTGGGATACTATAAATTCAAATCAAATAGCAGATTTATATCGTGTAAGCTCTTTACCATCTAATTTTTTAATCAATCCTTCTGGACAAATTATAAAGATGAATATCAGCATCAAAGAACTGGAACAATTCTTAAAAGAGAATAAAATTATAAATGAGTTTTAAACTCTACCTCCAACAAGATAAAATGGATTGCGGTCCAACCTGCTTACGCATGGTTGCGGCGCATTACAAACGCAATTTTAGCTTGCAAAGGTTAAGGGCTTTATCGGGATTTTCTAAAGAGGGAGTTTCTTTATTAGGTATTGCAGATGCTGCTGAGCAAATTGGTTTTAAGGCTACAGGTGTAAAAATAAATGTAAATCAATTAGTAGAGGTAGAATTGCCTGTAGTATTGCATTGGGGGCAAAACCATTTTGTGGTATTGTTTAAAATTAAAAAAAACAAATACACCATTGCCGATCCTGCCAAAGGCATAATTACCTACACAGAAAAGGAGTTTTTGAATTATTGGTACAGTGTTAAAAACAATGGCTCTTCTTATGGCATTGCTTTACTGCTAGAACCTACCACGGCTTTTTACCAAGAAGAAGGAGACACCCAACAAAAGAAAGGCTTTGCCGAGTTTTATGTTTATCTATTTAGGCATAAAAAACTATTGGTTCAACTGGCCTTTGGCTTTGGCATTGGTAGTTTATTGCAATTGATATTACCTTTTTTAACCCAAGCCATTGTAGATGTAGGGATAAATACTAACGACATAGGTTTTATCTACATTATTTTAATAGCCCAATTTGTGCTTTTGCTTGGGCGTATGAGTGTAGATTTTATCCGTTCTTGGATTTTACTGCACATTAGCACTCGGTTAAATATTTCTGTCCTTTCAGATTTTTTAATTAAACTCATGCGTTTGCCCATCAGCTATTTTGATACCAAAATGACTGGCGATATTATGCAGCGTATGAATGACCAAAAGCGGATAGAAAGTTTTTTAACAGGTCAAACGCTTCAAATTGTATTTTCTCTTTTTAACCTGGTTATATTTTCTCTTGTTTTGGCATTTTACAGCCTCAGCATTTTTATTGTTTTTTTGGTAGCTAGTATTTTATATGGTTTATGGGTGGTCGCCTTTTTAAATCCGCGAAAGCAATTAGATTATAAACGGTTTGCTATCGCTTCCCAAAACCAAAGCGAGGTGATACAATTGATTACCGGAATGCAAGAGATTAAACTCAGCGGCAGCGAGCAGCAAAAACGCTGGAACTGGGAGCGCATACAAGCAAAATTGTTCAACTACAGCATTAAAAGTTTGTCGTTGGGGCAAAAGCAACAAGCTGGGGCGATGTTTATTAACGAAGGAAAAAACTTCATCATTATTTTTATTGTAGCCCAAGCCGTTATAAATGGGCAACTTACTTTAGGCGCCATGATAGCTATTCAATATATCATAGGCCAGTTAAGTAGTCCGGTTGAGCAGTTATTGGGTTTTATACAAGCTTACCAAGATGCTAGCATTAGCATGGAACGCCTTAATGAAATACATGAACTGGAGGATGAAGAACCAAAAAGCCAAATTTTTACTAGAGAGTTGCCTTTTGATAAAAGTATCAACATCCAAAACCTCAGTTTTAAATATCCCGGTGCAGGAAACGAACCAGTATTAAATAACATTTCTTTACAGTTTCCGGCAGGAAAAACAACAGCCATTGTAGGCATGAGTGGTAGTGGAAAAACGACATTACTTAAACTTTTATTAGGTTTTTATGCTCCCCAAAGTGGCGAATTAAAAATTGGACAAACAGATTTAGCCACTATAAAACCCCGCTTTTGGCGTAAGCAATGTGGTGTAGTAATGCAAGACGGTTTTATTTTCTCTGATACCATTGCCAATAACATTGCTGTAGGGGAAGATTATCCCGAGCCACAGAAATTAGCCAATGCAGTAAAAATGGCAAATATCCAAGATTTTATAAATGCTTTACCGCTAGGCTTGCATACCAAAATTGGTGCAGAAGGTAATGGCATTAGTCAAGGGCAAAAACAACGTTTATTAATTGCCAGAGCAATTTATAAAAACCCACAATATTTATTTTTTGATGAAGCTACTAATGCTTTAGATGCCAATAACGAAAGTCAGATTGTGGAGAACATGCAAGAGTTTACCAAGGGCAAAACGGTGGTTGTGGTAGCGCACAGGTTAAGTACGGTTCGCCATGCAGATCAAATTGTAGTGTTACACCAAGGGCAAATTGCAGAGTGTGGCACTCATGAAGAACTAACCGCAAAAAAAGGAGAATACTTTCATTTGGTAAAAAATCAGTTGGAGATGGGTGTTTGATAGGTGCTTGTGTTGTGGGAAGTTGTAATCGGTGCTTTTTAGGGTAGGTGAGTTTTAGTCGGTAATCGGTACTTGTGAGGGTGGTTGGTTGTAACAGTAATTGGTGCTTTTAAATTGGTAAATAGTTCCAATGCGTCATGTTGATCCACCTTGCAGGTCATCCTGAACTTGATTCAGGATCTTACAAGCAAATTTATTATAGTAGTATAGATGATAAGACTAAATAGACATTTAACCAATGAAATTAAGTTTGATAAAAAAACACAATACACAATTAGTTAAAAAATATTTACCTCAATGCAAAACAGAACAAACAAAATGGGTTCACTAAAAAATAAAGTCTTCTTTTAATTCCTTAAATAGGAAAGGCCACCCAAGGGGCAGCCAAACCTAGTCTTACCAACTTCTCGGTAAACAAATTATTAACAAGTCCTACAGGTCTTAGTAAACTATGGACTTCATTAAAAAACAAATTTATAAATAAAAACAACATGAAACTTTTATGAGCTTCCTATTAAAACAAAAATAATGGCTCATACCTGCTTCATGGCAATTAAAAAACAATAAAAAATTATGAAAACTTTTGTAAAGTTAAATAAGAATGAAATGAAGATGGTTATGGGTGGGGTTGAGGAAGAAATGTTAGAGAGTGGTGTAGGAAGTTGTAGGGTTACAGTAATATGCGTAGGAGGCTCAATTGAATGCTCTAGTGATCACGGATTATGTTTAAGGCATGCTGATACGGCAGGTACTGAGGGTGGATGGGTACAATGCGACGCTGACCCTAAAATTTACTGTGATAATTAATAAATTTTAAATTAATTTTTATATTATCATAATCGGAAAACTCCGATTATGATATTTTTTAGACATATTATGAAAAAAATAAAAATCTTTATATTCTCCATATCAATATTTTTTACGCAATATCTTTTTGGGCAAGCTTCAATTAAAACAAAATTCTTAACAACTTTTAATGAATCTCCACTTACTGGAAGTATAATTTCAACAAAAATTCAATCTTCTCTAACAAGTTTTGAGGGTAATTTTAATTCTGAAAAATATTTATTAAAAAAATATATAATACAAGACATTAAAAAAGGACAGCTTTATCTAAACAATAAAATTTTAGTTGGTAATGAAATTAATTTTTTAATTGAAAAAAAATCAGATTCTTCACTTATATATTATTGTGATTTAAGTAATGATTTAGACTTTACAGATGAGTTTCCAATTTATAACAATGAAGTAGTATATTTTAATTTTAGTACGATTAATAAAAGTGAATATAAATGTTTTTTTAAACTTTTAAATAAGAGTTCCTACGTTTACAATAATGAAAAAGAAGAAAAATTCTATTTAGTATTAAAGAACGAAACACAATTTAAAATTCCTATTTCTTCAAATTTTAATATTTACGCACAATCTGGGCCACCATTTCAAGTTCTAAATAATAGGGATGTGTCATTTGCTTTTTTAAATGCTGGTATTTTGAAAAATTTTGATCTGAAAGAACCAATTATTATAAATATCGAAACTTTAATAATAGATTCAATAGATATCGCTAATCAAGAAATTTATTATCGCTTATTCAATGCAAATAATCTTGTAAAGTTAGATGGTTTCTATAAAAATATGTATCCTCCAGATCTAGAGTTTTTCACACTAAGCAATAATTTATTTAAGTTTCCTAGAGATAATTCGAAAAAGTATTTATTAATTGATTTTTGGGGAACTTGGTGTGGACCTTGTAAAGAATTGACTCCTAAACTTAAAATGATGTATCAAACACAAAACCAAAAATTAGATATTTTGGGGGTAGCTTTTGACGAGGATCTGATAGCTGTCAAAAAATATATTTTGGAAGAGAAAATAAATTGGAATCAAATTATAGAAAATAAAAATATAAATAAAAGTAATCTAGTTCAAAAATTTAATATTACAATTTACCCAACATTTATTCTTTTAAATAATAAAGGTAAAATAATTTTTAGGAATTATGGAGGTGATGGGCTAAATGAAATAAACGATTTTTTAATTGCTAATTAAATATTGATGTGAAACTCCACCTCCAACAAGATAAATGGATTGCGGACCAACCTGCTTACGCATGGTTGCGACGTAGTACAAACGTAATTTTAGCCTGCAAAAGTTAAGGGGTTAGTTTTTTAAAACCAAAAAACTTTATAAATAAAAACAACATGAAAAATTTTGCAAAATTAAATAAGAATGAAATGAAAATGGTTATGGGTGGGGTTGAGGAAGAAATGTTAGATAATGGTGGTGGCACCATGAATTGCTGCGCTCATACGCAAGGCTGGACTTCATTTCGTTGTGGATACGGAAGTGCTAGTGAAGCTGAAGCAGCCGCTTCTGCTGCTGCTATAAGTTCAGGACAAAGAACTTTTTATTGCTGCGCAAACTGTAATCCTTAACACCTTAACAGACTGCTAGGGAACTGGCAGTCTATTTTGTTAGTTTACGATATTAATAATTTTTAGAATCTTTATCCTCAAATCAGTTTGTTATGCTTTATCTGCTAAATTTTTTAGTTTTAATAACTCAATTAACGTTTCAGTCAAAATCTGGAGATAATGAAAATTTAATAACCACTACTCATATTGATACAGCTTTAAACTCGGTTATCTTTCAAATCGATGATATTGCCAAAGTTAATTCAAAAATTAATTTAAATTTTTACTATCACGATGCTTATGCTTACGGTAATCCAATTTTGATTACCAGTAAAGGCGCAACACTTACTTTAAAAGAACCTACGTTCTTTTTTATGGCCGATGATAAGCAAACACCTTTTTTAATTTATCCTAATGAAAAAATTAATATAAAATATGCAGGTACCGATTCTGTAAAACTTTATGTAGCGGGTAATTTAAGTAGATCTAACGAATTAAATTTTTATAGAAAATTAGTTCAAGAAACAGGTAATGTGTACCAAGCATTTATGGTTATGCCATACCAGAAAAAGGTTGCTACTTTAAATAATTTTTATCAAAGTCAAATAAAAATTAATGACTTAAAGAAAGAAAGATTGGAGTTTTTAAAGAAATATAATAATAGAACACCTGTTAGTAAATCATTTAATCTTATTGCTATAAATAGCATCCAATGCATCGCATTCCAAGATTCGTTAATACTTTTAAATAATAATAAGACATTATTAACACAACATAACCTTTATGTAAAATCGTTAAACGCTAAATTGAATAGTATTAAGAAAATTGATTTTCTGCCTTTTCAATTTAATTACAACATGTATTCTACATTATTTTCTTTATTAACTGTTAATTCTTTAAGTACAGTTATAAATGATGAAAACACATTTGTTAAAAAGTTTAATTTTATTGAGAAAAATTCTAGTGGTAAAACTAGAATTTTTTTACTTTCTAACATCATGAATATGGCAACACAAAGTATTGTAAAAATACCTGCTAATTATGTGAACAAATTTAAAATGTTATATGCTTCCGAAAACAATCTTAACTTATTATTGAATAAAATAGAGGACAATTTAAAATTTTATAAAACTGATAATACTATACAGGCAAACAGCAATGACATACAAAATCTCAACTTTATAATCTCAAAATATGAAGGCAAAATTATATTACTAGACTTTTGGGCCAGTTGGTGTGTGCCATGTAGAGTAGAATTACCATATTCAAAAAATTTGAGCAAATCTTATCAAGAGAAAGATATTGTTTTTATATATATATCTACTGATAAAAAAAAGGAAAATTGGATAAACGCAAGTAATGATGAACAATTAGAAAAAAATAATAGCTATTTACTTTTAGACCCAGATAATTCACCATTTATAAAAAAATACAATTTATTCTCAATACCTAGGTATATGTTAATAGGTAGAGACGGTAAAATATTAAATGATAATGCGCCGAGACCTAGCGATATAAAGCTGAAATCTCTTATTGATATGAATTTATAAGCTTAAACACGATAAAAAATAGATTAATTATGAAAAAACCAGTTATTCTCTTAATTTTTAGTTTAATATTTCTATCCTGCTTTTTAAAGGAGATGGAAACATTATCTAACTTAAACGAAGAGATAAAAGCAATAGTTCAGCTCACAAAGCATACGGGGGTTCGAGTTATTTACAAAACTTGAAGGATTGACGTCTTATTAATAAAAACAACATGAAAACTTTTTTGAGCTTCCATATAAAAATAATAAAAGCTCATACCTACTTCATGGCAATCAAAAACAAATAAAAACAACATGAAAAATTTTGTAAAATTAAATAAGAATGAAATGAAAATGGTTTTGGGTGGGGTTGATGAAGAAATTGAAGATGGTACTGAATGTATTTTAAAATGTAACATGGATTGCCCATTTAAAGATACTAGAGACTGGTGTGATAATGGGGAATGTAAATCTCGTAATTAAATTTATCCTTTTAACAAGCTCAATTATTTTGAGCTTGTTTTTAAAAACTAATACTTATGAAAATAAAAACAATTGTTCTTTTTTATATAATTTGTTTAAGCCATCTACTTTGCTTTGCCCAAAATCAAACGAAAAAATTTATTTTAAGCGGTAAAATTGAACATGTTGACACAGGGAAAGTATTGTTGAGAATGATAGGAGATTCTACTTATTATCCAAAAGAAATGCAACAGTTAGGTGCAAAAATTAATAAGGGTGAGTTTTACTTAGAAGGCTTGATTACAAGTCCTTTAGCTTTTGAGATTTCTGTTAATGGTAGGGCAACATCAGAAATGTTTTTACTAGATACTGGTTACCAAAATTTAAGCTTTAATTATGAACTAAAAAAATCCACTCCTTTAGTTTCTAATCAAATTATGGAAATAGATTTTGTTAACTACAGTGAATTCTTTAAAAAACTAAAGTTAAATAACCAATTATTAGATACAAAATGGGATAGTTTGGCTAAAGCATACGCTAATAAAATACCAGCTAACATAAAAAATGATTTAGACAGAACGTTAAGAAAATCTTACCATCAGAATGACAGCACACTTTTGGAGTATGTGAAGCAAAATCCAAATTCTTATTATGCACTTTGGAAATTAATTCGGCTTACAAAATTTGGTTATGAGGAACATTTTAAAACCATTTATGATGGATTCTCTGATGATTTAAAAAACAGTGATACAGGGTTAAAATTAAATATTTATTTAAATGATTATGACACTCAAAACCTAGGTAAAAAACTTAGGTTATTCATGAAATCTGAAATATTTCTTACTCAACCACATGTTAAAAGTTTAGGTGTAAATAAATATACTTTAATTGATTTTTGGTACAGCAACTGTGGGCCGTGTATAGCTCAGTTTCCCGACTTAAAATCAATATATGAAAGCTTTAATCAATATGGATTTGAAATTATTGGCATATCTACCGATAAAAAAAACTACGTAAACAATTGGCAAACCGCCATTAAAAAATATAATTTAACTTGGCCACAAGTAATAGACATAGATGGAACCGAAAGTTTAAAACTAGGCATAAGTGTATTTCCGAGTAATTTTTTAGTGAATAGTGAGGGTAAAATTGTCAAGATTAATATTCTACCATCAGAGTTAAATATATATTTAAAAAACCAATTGTTAAACTAGTTAGAATGCATCAATTTTAAAAATAACTATGTTACATAACTAAGCACTTATGAACCATAAAAACTAAAACAAATGCCTACACCAGAAAACAACCACAGCGAAGAAGTAGAAGAAATTATAACAGCCGTACCACCTTGGCTATTACGCTGGGGTTTAACCGTATTTTTTATGGTTTTGGTAAGTTTGGTTATTTTTTCTGCATTGATAAAAACACCCGATAAAATTGTAGGTAAGCTACGTATAGAAAGCGTAAACAAACCAGAGGAAGTTGTGCCTTTGGTGCAAGCCAAACTCAGTACTTTATTTGTTAAAGAAAATATGTGGGTAGATAGCGGAAGTGTTTTAGGCTATTTAGAAAGTAATGCCAAACCTATAGAAGTGTTACATATCTCTAAAGTGACGGATGAAATTCAAAATTTAGCCATAAAAAAACAAACAGAAAGTTTAGATACCTTGTTTTTAACCAATTATAATCATTTAGGCGAGCTGCAAAATTCGTTTTTAGCTTTTTCCGAATCATTTATTCAATTTAAAACATTTTTAGCAAGCGGTATTTACCATCAAAAAGAAACCAGCATCCAATTACAATTGAACGATTTAGTTTTACAAAAAAAACGGCTATACAATCAGCTTAAAATATATGAGCAAGATTATGAAATAGCAACTAAAGAATTTGAGGCATTTAAGAAATTATTGGCTGGTAAAGTAGTTTCGCCCTTAGAGTTTAAGCGGGAAGAAAGTAAATATTTAAATAAAAGTATTCCTATAGAAAACACGCAATCGGCATTATTGGGTAATACCAGTTCTCAAAATATAAAAAGGCAAGAGCTGGCAGATATAGCCAGTCAGATTACAGCACAAAAAACAGGTTTTTTAGCTAAATTAAATCAGTTTAAAAGTGAAGTAGATAACTGGAAGCGCAATTATATTTTAACTGCTAACACTGGCGGTAAAGTAATATTTAACAAGTTTATTAAACAAGGCGATTATATAGAAGCCAATAAACCTCTATTTTATATTGATAATGAAAAGGGAGGCGCATTTGAAGGGCAAATGTCTATTGGGCAAACTGCCTTAGGTAAAGTGCAAGAAGGGCAGCAAGTAATTATAAGGTTAAGTGCTTACCCCTACCAAGAATATGGTATTTTAAAAGGTAAGATTAGTTATCTGTCTAACCAAACTGTTTCAGATTCTGTGTATATCGCTAAGATTTTAATCAGCAATCAAAACCAAACATCTTACCATAAAAAGATTAATTTAAAAAATGGACTCTTTGCCGAAGCGGAGATTATTACAAGAAATAGAAGTCTATTAACTAAACTCTTTGATAGTTTGTACAGCTTGTTTAATAGTCCATATACTTAATTTTTTGTTCAATATGTTATAGACTGTACATTAGACAGAAACGGACTTTGCAGAATTAATAGTCAAACACCAAAAGGGAAGAAGCCGCCAAGTGTGGGAAAAATGCATCTGGTAAATGTATATGCGGCAGTAGGTAACGTTGTAATAAATTCTCAAAAAAGTAAATAGTTCTACTTATTTTAGAGCTATTACATTAAATAAAACGATGAAATCACTAAAAATTATTTTCGTATTAATTATAAGTGTACACCTGCTTCGTCCGCAAAAATCCATTGCTCAAACTTTTGAGCCAAATACTTATAAATTATATGTGCAATTGATTAATGCACCGTTTGATTCCTTATATCTACATGATTATACCGAAGGAAAAAATATTTTATATTCTGGTAAAAAAATTAAAGATTTCTTCTGGGAAATAACTATACCAAGTAAGGATATTTCCAATTCTGAAAATATGATGTTATTGGCCTCACCATTTGGTCCGAATAATAAAACTCAAAAAATGATACGCTTCATCACAGAAAAAAATGGGAAAAAAAATATAGTTGTTGGTGTAGGTGTTGAGGATGAATATAGTTATATATATGGTGAATTTTTAGAATCAAATTTTTATCCTAAAGAAGGTGCTCTTATTAAAATCAATAAAACAGATTCCACAATTATTGGAGATCTTCTCTGTCTTGATTTTAAGCTGATTGTTAAGGATGTTAATTCTGATATTTCTGTTCGATCTCAGGATCCTGTTTTTAGTTTGTTTATTGATTTAGATGAAGAAAAGATGAATTATGATAGTATTTTAAATTCTTACATAGAACATGCAAAAAAATATTCCGATTCACGATTTTTGATGAGTAGCCTTTCTAGGATGTTGGGTAGGTATAAATCGAAAAGCGATGTGAAAAAAGTCTACGAAAACCTTTCTCAAAAGCATAAAAAAACTTTTTGGGCAGATAGAATTGAGATGTTTTTGAATAACTCAAAATTTATAAACCGTACACTACCCACTGACCGTGAAAACACTAATGAATATATTATCCAGAATGAATCAAAATATAATTTAATTATTTTTTCAGCATCATGGTGTTTACCCTGTATTGAAGAAATCCCGCTTCTTAAGCAAGTGTATAAAGACATTGGCAAAGATCTAATTTTAACCTTCATTTCCTTAGACGATGCAAAAGGTATAGCACTTTATAAAGATTTGATGTTGAGAAATAATATCCCTTGGCGTACTTTATTCGCCTATCCAGATGTTGAAAAAATAAAACAGCAATATTTTATTGAGGGTATACCGCATAGCATTTTAGTATATCCAAATCAAGATATGGAAGTAATTGATGTTAGAAGAGAAAAAGAGCGCAACAAATTATATGCCTACTTAAAGGTTAATGAAAAAATTGAATAATTACTTGAGGATTGGTTTTCTTTTTTATGACAAGATCCGCTGTTCGACATGTTCCGCAGGACACGTATAAATTATAAATAAAAAGGATTTCTAATCCTAAATTTTAAAAAAGTTAATAAATTAGAGCATTAAAATTAAAATTTAACAACTCTTTGAAAGTTTTTTGAAAACCATTTAAAAACGCAGGTCTGGCGCAAGTCTTTCGTGTAGTGGATGGTGTAAAGGCTGACTTGTGCTTAATGAAAAAAAACTTTTTTAAGTATATTAAAATATGATAGGAAAAGATTTTAATGTAAAGCACAAGTCATCCCAGCTCAAAGGCTTTGGCTCTAAGACTTGCGCTAGTGGGGTTAACCAATTAATTGGTTATCCATTGCTTTATTCAATTTTTTAATATGGACCAATTAATTAATAAAATTTTAATCTTATTCATAATAATTTTTTCAGCTTGCTCTGTTAAGAAGACAGCGGTCAAAAGCAATTTTACAAGCGGTATTAATTTAAAAATAGAATTAAATTCTAAAGATATTAAGGGTACCGCGATATCAATTAAGAGTGTTGATTACAAACAAACCTATTATAAAGACAGCATTAAAAAAAATAAACAAATTTTAGAAATTAATTTACCTAAAGAAGGACTTTATAATTTAGATTTTAATGGTGTCTACACTGATAATAAATATCTTTCTGGCTGGATGAATAATATTGACCTATATGTAGAGCAAGGTAAATCTTATCAAATATTTGCAGGTAACGATCAAGATATACTTAAAAAGCGCTCAATAGTTAAAACTAATTCTAGTTTACAGAATGATTTATCTGATTTTAATGAAAAATTTTATTTTCTATTAGATAGTCTAATGTCAGCCAATAAAGTAAAAGAAAATGAATTAGCCGATACGCTGTTTTATGATAATAAAAAAGAATATAATAATGAATGGGCTAAATACATTAAACAAAAGCTTTATATTCAAAAGGAGTTTGCACCCATCTTTACAAGGGACTTTGCTTTAAATCATCATAGCTCCATCATTTCAGCATTTAAAATAAATGAAGTATGGGATTTACAAGAAAAATACAATGTTTATCAAAATATTTATGACCAGTTAAGTGAAAAAGTAAAGCTAAATGAATATGGTATTTTGTTTAAACGAAAATTAGATGCACTAGAACATATTTCTTATGGTAAAAAGATACCAGTTGTTGCTGGTAAAAAACCTAATGATGAAGAATTTACTTACGATTATACAAAAAATAGTTTCACTTTAATTGAGTTTTGGGCGTCATGGTGTAAACCATGTAGAGACGAACACCCAGAATTGATAAATATTTACAATCAATTTAAAAATAAAGGATTTGATATTATTAGTGTTTCGTTAGATGATAAAAAAACATTGTGGGAACATGCGATTACAAAAGACAAATTAATGTGGAAAAATCATTATTCCGATTTACAGTCTTTTTCAAAATCAGAGAATTCGATTCGTTTCAATCTAGGGTTTGTGCCTCAAAATTATTTGGTAGATTCAAAAGGAAACATCATTATAAAAAATATTGAGTTTGATGATTTAAAACTTTATTTAGATAAAAATAAAACTAAGTAAAAATTTGAAACCTTACCTCCAACAAGATAAAATGGATTGCGGCCCAGCCTGCTTATGCATGTTTTCGGCGCATTATAAACGTAATTTTAGTTTGCAAAGGTTAAGGGGTTTATCGGGTTTTTCTAAAGAGGGAGTTTTTTTATTAGGCATTGCAGATGCTGCCGAGCAAATTGGTTTTAAGGCAACTGGCGTAAAAATAAATGTAAATCAATTAACCTAGGTAGATTTACCAGGTCTGGCGCAGGTCTTCCATGTATTGGATGGTGTAAAGGCTGACTTGTGCTTAATGAAAAAAAACTTTTTTAAGTATATTAAAATATGATAGGAAAAGATATTAAAGTAAAGCACAAGTCATCCCAGCACAAAGGCTTTGGCTCTAAGAATTGCGCTAGTTTGGGGATTCTTCTAGAGGTGTAGATACAGGTAACTTCCATGGGTTCTATAACTTGTGATACAAAAACCACTATCTCGTTATTAATTTTATTAATATTGTGGCCTTTGGTCACATTATTTAAACTTTTTAAAATGAAAATTAAATTTTTAAAATGTATATTTCTGATATGTAGTTTAATATTTGTTCAAGATTTATTTAGCCAAACTTTAGTAGAAATAGAGCTGAATAAGACTGTTGGAAATTTTCCATTTAAAGAAAGCTATATAGGTACAAGAATTATAGTTGATTCTCCATTGTATGAAATTCCTGAAAAATATAAGGATTACATTATAAAAAAATTCCAAATAAATAATAGGTACGATAATTCCAATTTTTCTTTATTAGGAGAAAAAGTAGATTATCTCGCAATCTTAATAAATATAAATTTAGATAGTTCTAGGACTCTGATTGTCGATTTAAACAATAACAAAGATTTTAATGATGAAAATCCTTTAAGATTTTCGAAAAATAAATCAAATGAAAACAATTTAAATTTCTTCAATTTAACATTTAATTACAAGTATAAACTAGTTGACTTTTATTTTCAAACAATAACTTATCCTTCTTATCTGAAATATAATGATTTAAATGAGCAGGCACATTATTTATTGATTAGTTCTTATGAAAACTATTCAGGTAATATAAAAATCGGAAAAGATATGCATCAAATTTTTATAAAAAATTCATTAACCTCTCCATATTATCACCTTAAAAATTTAGAAATTGCACTAAAAGATGATGCAGGTAATTATACCTTTTATAATCCAAATGAAGTAATAGAGATTGGAGAGAATAAAATAGTATTAGATAGCATTTCTATAACTGGTGAAAAACTGTTTGTTAAATTATTTAATAAAGATGCAGAGTTTAAGGAATATGGTTTCTCAAAACAATTCTATCTAAAATCTTAGAATTAATAGATTTTAACAATAAGCGTATTATCATACCCACAAACAACAAATATACTTTAATTGATTTTTGGGGTACTTGGTGCGCCCCGTGTTTAGAACTCACTCCAAAATTGTTAGCACTTAATAATAAGTATAAAAACGATTTAAACATCATAAGTATAGCAGGTAATAGTAAAATAAAAGATGTAGTAAACTACACCACAAAAAATAAAATTAACTGGACTCAAATAGTAGAGAATGAAATAAATAAAGATATTTTTGGCAGTAAGTTATTTGCTATTAACGCCTATCCAACCTTTATATTGATTGATCAAAATGGGAAAATAATATTAAGGGGAACTGGCGCAAAAGCGCTTGATAAGGTGGAAAATTTAATAGCGAAATGATACTCTTTCTGGCGCAAGTCTTTCTTGTGTTGGATGGTGTGTAAGCGCATTTGTGCCTAAACTTAATAAACTCTTTATTTAAATAAATTAAAATATGATAGGAAAAGATTTTAATTTAAAGCACAAGTCATCCCAGCTCAAAGGCTCTGGATCTAAGACTTGCGCTAGTTTGGGGGGGTCGAGTTATTTACAAAACTTGAAGGATTGACGTCTTATAAATAAAAACAACATGAAAACTTTTTTGAGCTTCCATATAAAAATAATAAAAGCTCATACCTGCTTCATGGCAATTAAAAGCAAATAAAAAATTATGAAAAATTTTGTAAGATTAAATAAGAATGAAATGAAAATGATTGGTGGTGGTGTTACTCCAGAGGAAATAGGAGGTGGAGAACTTGCAACTTGTAAAGCAAAATGCATTTCAGGTTCTGTAGAGTGTGAAGGCACTAACTGTTATGCTACAGATGCTGTTGGTAAAGTTGAGGGTTACTGCCAAGCTGGTGGAAAAACAAGATGGTGTTAATTTTTAACAAAAAAAATTCAAGTAGGTTAAATAACCTACTTGAATTTAAGTTATTAATAATGATTAGTTTTTTATTTATTTTCAGTTTAAAAAAATCAATTGCACAAAACCCAATAACTATAAATTTAAATCATCGCGAAGGAGTTTCTGTATTCACAATTGGTGAAATTCCCTCAATTTTAATTAAAATGGAATTATCTGAAGGTAATAAAAGAACTTACGTGAGAGCAGTTAATTTCCAGCCAGATTACTATGAATATCAATTATTTAAAAAGAATGGAATAAATATATTACGAAGAATTCAAAAAGTTGAGATAGATACAGCTAATTGGGATTTTGATCAACAATTACTAGTAAAAAGTTGGCAGGATAACGACTTTAAATATATACAATTAGACATAGATAATGATAATACATTTATTAATGATGATATATATATTTTTGACAAAAGTAAAAAAGATTCAATCCTTAAAAATCTACCTAAATTTAAAATTAGCTTTAATTATAATCATTTAGGTTTAATTAAAAAGGGCAACTCAATTATCAAATTAAACCCATTTGATAATTATTATTCAGAAAAAACTTATAAGTCAGAAGAGGAAAAAGAAAGTGATTTTGTTATTCAAAATTTTCAATTTAGAGAAGGTTATTATACTAATAAAGTTGATAGTATAATTTTTGAAGTGATAAATATTTTTCCCTATCCAGATTATACCAATAATAATTTTATAAATATAAATATTGTAAAAAACACCAAAAATGAGTTAAATAAAAATTTTTCTGAGATAGTTGTAAATAAAATAAAAGATACAATAAGATTAGGCAGTAAAAATTTTATACTAGATAGTGTTAGTCAATTTGGAGAAAAATTATATTTAAAACAAATTAAAGAACACAACTATTTTTATGGGTATAATGTTGGTGACACCATAAGAGATTTAAATTTTCTAAATACAATATTAACTAATGATGAAAATAAACTCTATTTATTAGATTTTTGGGGTATATGGTGCAAGCCTTGCGTTGAATTAATACCTGAAATAAAACTTTTAAATGATAAATATAAAGACAAGCTAAAGATTATTTCAATTGCAGTAGATAACAAAATGGAAATTGCTAAATATGAAAATTTTGTTTTTATTAATAAAATGAACTGGAATCAAGTTTATTTAAAAAATGGATTTAAAAGTGAATTAATAGATAGATTAAAAATCAATTTTTACCCTACAACTATTCTAATAAATCGATTTGGTAAAATACTTTTTAGAGGTAATACAGATCATTTTAAATACTTGACAGGAGTTATAGATAGTAACTAATTAGTTAATTCAAAAAATGAAACTCCACCTCCAACAAGATAAAATGGATTGCGGTTCAACCTGCTTACGCATGGTAGCGGCACATTACAAACGTAATTTTAGTTTGCAAAGGTTAAGGAGCTTGTCGGGTTTTTCTAAAGAAGGCGTTTCTTTATTAGGCATTGCAGATGCTGCCGAGCAAATTGGTTTTAAGGCAACTGGCGTAAAAATAAATGTAAATCAATTAAGCGAGGTAGATTTTCCAGGTCTGGCGCAGGTCTTCCATGTATTGGATGGTGTAAAGGCTGACTTGTGCTTAATGAAAAAAACTTTTTTAAGTACAATAAAATATGACAGTAAAAGATTTTAATGTAAAGCACAAGTCATCCCAGCACAAAGGCTTTGGCTCTAAGACTTGCGCTAGTTTGGGGATTTTTAAGTACTATTATTTTAGAGTTTTTAAATATTATTCAAACGGTGATATTATTCCTTATTTCTCAACTTTTGCAATAATATTTGTTTTTTTATTGATAAATTTTTTGACTGTTTTAGGAGTATTTTCAGCTATACTTAATTTCGGCTTTAATATGCCAGAATTGAATGGACTGAAATTTATTCCAGCTCTAATATTCATACTATTATTATATTATTACTACTATTATAATTTTGTTAAAAGTGGGAAGCATGTAAAATTGTTGGAAGAATTTGTTGAAGAGAATAAACAACAGAAAAAGAAAAGTATAATTTTCACTTTGCTATATTTTTCTATGTCTATCATTTCTTTTATCATAGTTGTGACTTTAAAATAGTAACTAGTTTCTAAAATAATTAATAGCTTATAGCTTTAGTTTTTTATATCTCGTTTGTTAAAATATATCTCCCCAAACTGGCGCAAGTCTTAGTGAAGTGGATAAAGAGCGATAGCCTGACTTGTGCTTTATTAAAATAAAATATACATTTAAGCATGAGTACAAAATATAAGTTTTCAAACCCTTTAATCCATTAATGCATAGGTTTTCTGCTACTGAGATTACAGCAAATCAACTTGCAGTTAAATTTTTTGGTCCTAATTCAGCAATTGCAAAAAGCGTTTATTTCCCTCATTAAATATGAAAAATTTTAAAAAAAGAAAATTATTGATACTAGTTATGATAATATTTTCATCGTGTATTACACATTGGCAATCAAAAGTTGTTGCTTTTAAAAATAAAACAAATGTGGATTTAGTAATTGCCACATTTTATAATGATAAAATAAATGATAGCTTACTTTACTACGAACCTTATACCATAGATACTTTAATGCGAGGCAAAGAAGCAACAATTACTTTATCTAATGTTGTTTTAAAATCAGAGCCTGACAGTTCGAGACTTTATTTACATGTTTTAGATTATAAAATCATGAAAGAGGTATGGCTAATAAGAAAATAAATAATTTAAAAAAGAGAGCACTCATTGAAAGTCACATAATTCAATTGAATAAGGTTAAAAATATTATTGATACAATATATATTATTAAAAAGGTTAGATAACTCAATAAATCGGGAATAAGTCAATTTGCTAAAGTAGAAGGTATTAAGTTTGTTTCTAATGATATATACGCGAGAATAGGTTTTTTTTAGAGAATTTGTTAGAGCTGGTGCACACGGTTTTGCAAACGGATTTATATCAGAAATTACAGGAGGTGATTTTTATGCAGGGATTTGCCTCTGGTGGCTTAGGTTCTTTGGCAGGTAGTGGTTTCCAATCTTTAGGTGGTATTGCAAAAACTGCAGTAGGAATGGTAGGTTTTTCTGCTGTTGCAGGCGGTATAGGTGCGGAGTTAAGTGGTGGTGATTTTTGGAAAGGTGCTGCAATTGGTGGAATGGTTGCTGGGTTGAATCATACGATACATAATCTTCAAAAGGATAATTATCCGAAAATTAAGTATAAAGATGGAATTGTACAAAACTATGAATCAGCTGAGTACGGACCGTATGCCGTATTTACTGATAAAAAAGGGGTTAAAATATACTTTCCAGGTGTACACTTTCATGATGGTATGGTTGCTGATGGTACTGGTTTGACTCTTTCCAATGGATCAATTTTTATGACTAATGAATATGGCCTAGATGGATTGCAACATGAATATGGACATTATTTGGTAGCTCAACAAAAAGGTCATATTTTATATAATTTTGTAGATGTTCCTAAAAGTTTTTTTTCAGCAATATTTAGTAGTAATCATTATTCATCCTCTACTGAAATTGCAGCAAATCGTATGGCAATCAAGTTTTTTGGACCAAATTCAGCGATAGCACAAACCCCTAAATGGGTCAGATAGAATCTATATGAAAATCAAAATAGCAATTACACTAATATGCATTTTAATAACTGCATGTTATATGGATTATCAAGAAGAAATAGCAGTTATCAAAAATAACAGTACTAAAAGTGTCATAGTAATAGAGAGAATTGATGGTGAAATGAATGATAGTATTTTTAATAATCAGCAATTTTTAAAAGATACTTTGCTTCCAAAGAAATCAATTACTTTATTTTGGCCAAATATTAGGCCTTCATCAGCACCAGATTCAATAAAAGATTATATTTTTATATACGATTTAGGAATTATTGAATCATTAAAAGATAATAATAAGATTCAAGAAGTTCATAAAAAAGCACTTCTGAAACAACTAACTATACAACTAAATAAAATTAAATATCCGCTAGATACAATAATCATTAAATAATATCTATTCCATAATTGTGGACTCATTGCTGCCTTTAAATATAATTATACAGGCCAAGGTCTGGCGCAAGTCTTCCGTGTGGTGGATGGTGTAAAGGCTGACTTGTGCCTAATCTTAATAAACTCTTTATTTAAATAAATTAAAATATGATAGGAAATGATTTTAATGTAAAGCACAAGTCATCCCAGCTCAAAGGCTTTGGCTCTAAGACTTGCGCTAGTTTGGTGTTGTGAAAGTTGTAGTTCCGCTACTTGGTATTAATATTAGTTATAAAACAGCCGCTGATAACTATTTCAGCGGCTTTAAATCAAAAAGAATGAAATTCAACTTAATTTTCTTTTTATGTTATATTATATTTTCATCCAGTTGTAAATCAGAAATAAAGAGTTCTGAGACTGGCATCGATACATCCATAACTATTTTATTCAAGAATTTATCAAAAGATAATAATGAATTAAAGAATTCAACTGGACAAGTTATGGAATACAATAGACCTAGATTTATTTATTTTATTGGTAAAAACAAAGGTTATTTGAATCCTGATACTATAAAAGGTAATAACATAAAAGTATTAAATGAACCCTTATTATTTATATATAAATTTAATGTAGTAGACCAGTTATATTATATTTTCCAACCAGGTGATTCTGTAATAATTGATGATAAAGGTAAATTTCCGATTATATCAATTTTGAATAGAAGATCTCAAGAACAAGATTATAATTATATTAATAATTTAAAATTACGTTATTCTGATGACAAAGGTTTCAATAGTATTAATAAGTTTTATTACCCTTTTATAAGTCTTGATTTCAAAAAAGGAGATTTAAAAAATCAAATTCTTAGAATTAAATCTACAGAGTATTCGAAAGCTAAACAAATCTTATCCAATGAAATACAAATTTTGGATTCAATCTTTAAATTAAATCTTATTTCTGAACAAGTTTTTATTTTCAATAAAAAGAGAAATTTTTATGAATTACAGAACCTTAGATTGTTAAGTAAAGAATTAGATGAAATAGAAGCTAATAAAATTTTGCAAAAAGACAGTTCTAATGGTAGATTTCAATTTATTGGCAGGGATCCATTTATCAATAATTATGTTTCAACCTTCATTGATAAGAAAGCAACTAAAATTGAATTATCTAATGGTTTTTTATACGATGCGAGGTTCACATTTAATCAAATATCTAATTCTTCAATTTTTAGTGATTATGACAAAAGTAGATTATTAGCTAATCAACTGAAAATAATTTCTGATAACTTCTCTAAAGAAGATTTAATCAAATATTCAGCTAAATTAACTTCGATTACTAAAGATAGTAGCATAGAAAACTATTATAAAAAAAACTATTTATTTAATCTTAAAAATGAAAGCACAGTTTTTAATACCAAAAGGTTAAAAACTAAATTAAATGACTTATTGAATCAGAATAAAGGTAAGATAATTTATATTGACTTTTGGGCAAGTTGGTGTGCACCATGTAGAGACGCTATGCCTGCATCCTTAAAATTGAGAAATTTGTATAGAGATGAGCCAATTTCATTTATTTACCTTTCAATTGATAAAAATTTTGAAAATTGGATATCTGCGAACAAAGTTGAGAAGTTAAGCAATTATACCAGTAGTTATTTAGTAGATCAAGCTTCATTAAGCAGAGGATTCTTAGGTTCTTTTAAAATAAACACCATTCCAAGATATATTGTTATAGACAAAAGAGGGAATATCTATCATGGCAATGCTCCAGGACCTGTTAGTGAAGAAATTAAATCAATTTTTAATAAACTTCTGTTATCAGAATAGGTGTAATTTCAGATATGAGTTTTAAACCCTACCTCCAACAAGATAAAATGGATTGCGGCCCAACCTGCTGCCGCATGTTTGCGGCGCATTATAAACGTAATTTTAGCTTGCAAAGGTTAAGGGGTTTATCGGGTTTTTCTAAAGAGGGAGTTTCTTTATTAGGCATTGCAGATGCTGCCGAGCAAATTGGTTTTAAGGCAACTGGCGTAAAAATAAATGTAAATCAATTAACCTAGGTAGATTTACCAGGTCTGGCGCAAGTCTTTCGTGTAGTGGATGGTGTAAAATGCGACGCTGACCCTAAAATTTACTGTAATAATTAATAAATTTTAAATTAATTTTTATATTATGATAATCGGAAAACTCCGATTATGATATTTTTTAGACATATTATGAAAAAAATAAAAATCTTTATATTCTCCATATCAATATTTTTTACCCAGTATCTTTTTGGGCAAGCTTCAATTAAAACAAAATTCTTAACAACTTTTAATGAATCTCCACTTACTGGAAGTATAATTTCAACAAAAATTCAATCTTCTCTAACAAGTTTTGAGGGTAATTTTAATTCTGAAAAATATTTATTAAAAAAATATATAATACAAGACATTAAAAAAGGACAGCTTTATCTAAACAATAAAATTTTAGTTGGTAATGAAATTAATTTTTTAATTGAAAAAAAATCAGATTCTTCACTTATATATTATTGTGATTTAAGTAATGATTTAGACTTTACAGATGAGTTTCCAATTTATAACAATGAAGTAGTATATTTTAATTTTAGTACGATTAATAAAAGTGAATATAAATGTTTTTTTAAACTTTTAAATAAGAGTTCCTACGTTTACAATAATGAAAAAGAAGAAAAATTCTATTTAGTATTAAAGAACGAAACACAATTTAAAATTCCTATTTCTTCAAATTTTAATATTTACGCACAATCTGGGCCACCATTTCAAGTTCTAAATAATAGGGATGTGTCATTTGCTTTTTTAAATGCTGGTATTTTGAAAAATTTTGATCTGAAAGAACCAATTATTATAAATATCGAAACTTTAATAATAGATTCAATAGATATCGCTAATCAAGAAATTTATTATCGCTTATTCAATGCAAATAATCTTGCAAAGTTAGATGGTTTCTATAAAAATATGTATCCTCCAGATTTAGAGTTTTTCACACTAAGCAATAATTTATTTAAGTTTCCTAGAGATAATTCGAAAAAGTATTTATTAATTGATTTTTGGGGAACTTGGTGTGCACCTTGTAAAGAATTGACTCCTAAACTTAAAATGATGTATCAAACACAAAACCAAAAATTAGATATTTTTGGGGTAGCTTTTGACGAGGATCTGATAGCTGTCAAAAAATATATTTTGGAAGAGAAAATAAATTGGAATCAAATTATAGAAAATAAAAGTATAAATAAAAGTAATCTAGTTCAAAAATTTAATATTACAATTTACCCAACATTTATTCTTTTAAATAATAAAGGTAAAATAATTTTTAGGAATTATGGGGGTGATGGGCTAAATGAAATAAACGATTTTTTAATTGCTAATTAAATATTGATGTGAAACTCTACCTTGTCTGGCGCAAGTCTTCCGTGTGGTGGATGGTGTAAAGGCTGACTTGTGCCTAATGTTAATAAACTCATTATTTAAATAAATTAAAAAATGGTTAGAAAAGATATTAAAGTAAAGCACAAGTCATCCCAGCTCAAACGCTTTGGCTCTAAGACTTGCGCAAGTTTGGGATGACTTTAAGGTGGCTCTAAAAGGTTTTATTATCCATGGTCTGTGTCCTCACAGACCATTTTTTTATATCGTTATGTTAGGGTAAATACCGAGGTTTGGGTTATTTTTAATATACTAATCCGCTAGCTGGCGAACAGGAAGACTAACGAAGGAAAACGACAGAAGTCGGGTTTAAGCGTTAGGGATATAAAGGGCTTGGTACATTTATGAAGCCGCAGCAACGGCTTAATAAATTACGGAACCCCGAAATAGCCCGGCCCGCCTGCTGGCGGGCAACGCCCAAAATAAAATCCTCCCATATTTTAATTTAAACGCAGTTAAATACTGCTTTTTTAGGCTTATTCGTTATTTTCGGAAATTAAATTTAATTCCACAACTACGCATCCATGAAGAAAATCACCTATATTTTATTCGCTGTTTTTTTGACCTTTAATGGTTTAAAAGCCCAAACATTAACTCAAAAAGTTCAGAGTGCTTTTGCGAAATTTAGTGCAGATGAGCAATTGAAATACGCTAGTTTTTCTTTAACGGTGTTAAACGCACAAACGGGAAACATCATTTTCGAGCATCAAAAAAATGTGGGTTTAGCTCCAGCATCTACCTTAAAAACCATCACAGCTGCAACGGCATTAGATTTATTAGGACAAGATTTTACCTTCAAAACAGAAATTCTTTACCGCGGAAACATTGTAAACGGAATATTAAACGGCGATTTAATCATTAAAGGTGGCGGCGACCCTACCCTAGGCAGCTGGAGATGGGAGCAAACCAAAAAATCTAAAATATTAGCTCAAGTTTTGAGCGTATTACAAGAAAAAGGAATAAAAGAAATTAACGGAAATATTATTGGCGATGCCAGTATTTGGGATACGCAATCGCTTCCCGTAGGCTGGATTTGGCAAGATTTGGGTAACTATTACGGCGCTGGAACATCTGCTCTTTGCTGGGGCGAAAACCAATTTGGATTAAACTTTAGTCCGGCTAAAAAAGTAGGCGAGCAGGTTGCTATCTTAAATGAAGATAAAATTTATCCTTTTCTAGAGTTTAAAAACGAGTTAACTACAGGGAATGCGGGCTCTGGAGATGGTGTTTATGCCTATTCGGCGCCATATTCTTCTACCGTTTATTTGAGGGGAACATACGCTATAGATTTGAAAAAGGAAATTGGACTGTCTTTACCAAACCCGGCATTGGCCATGGCTTTTGATGTGAAACAGTATTTAGCAGAAAATAATATTGGGTCTAAAAGCTACCTCAGTAAACTGACTAATGAAAATGAAAAAGAGGTTAATCATACTTCGATATTAACCATTGCTTCGCCAAGTTTAAAAGAAATTATATATTGGTTTAACCAAAAAAGCGTGAATTTATATGGCGAGCAATTGATTAGAACTATAGGCCGGAAGTTTGGTAAAAATGCATCTACAACGGCTGGCGTAAAACATTTGCAAGATTATTGGAAGGGGAAGGGGATTGATGTGAACAGTTTAAATATTGTAGATGGCAGCGGACTTTCGCCGCAAAATAGAGTGACTACTTTTACCATGGCATCGGTTTTAATGCAAGCAAAAAAGACAACGTGGTTTGATGCTTATTACCAAAGTTTGCCTACTTATAACAACATGAAAATGAAAAGTGGTACCATTGCAGATGTTTTGGGCTATGCTGGTTATGCAGACGACGGCGGCAAAACGCCTTTAACGTTTTCTATAATCGTTAACAATTATACTGGTAGTGCGAGTAGCATGCGCCAAAAAATGTATTTCTTGTTAAATACCTTGAAATAATTGATATATATTGGCTAGTTAAGAACAATTTCTCTTGAAAAACACTTTTATAGCAAATGTCTAAAGCAATAATTATAGGAAGCGGAATTGCGGGAATTGCATCGGCTATAAGATTGGCCGTTAAAGGCTACCGAGTAGCCGTTTACGAGAAAAACAGTTATGCTGGCGGGAAGCTTTCTGGTTTTAAGCAAGATGGCTACCGGTTTGATGCTGGCCCAAGCTTGTTTACCATGCCACAATATGTGGACGAGCTTTTTAAGTTAGCAGGTAAAAACCCACAAGATTATTTCGAGTATGAAAAGCTGGAAGAAGTTTGTCGGTATTTTTGGGATGATGAAACTCAATTAACTGCCTTTGCTGATGTGGACCGTTTTGCTGATGAAATTGTGAAAAACACCAGATCTAAGAAGGAAGAGATTTACCAATATTTAGAAAAAAGTAAAAGGATATATGAAATTACCCATCGGGTATTTTTAGAAAACTCGTTGCATGTGTTAAAAACCTTTACCAACGTGAATACGGCTAAATCTATGCTGCAATTTGGACAGATAGATGCTTTTAGAACCATGGCGAAGGCAAATGAGTCTTTCTTTTCTGATGTTAAAATGCAACAATATGCCAATAGATTTGCAACGTACAATGGTTCTAACCCTTACCAAGCACCAGCAACTTTAAATGTGATTCCGCATTTAGAGCAAAGTTTTGGAGCTTATTTTCCTAAGGGCGGCATGAACAGTATTACTTTAAGTTTAGTAAAACTAGCCGAGGATTTAGGCGTAAAATTTTACTACAACCAAGAGGTTGAACAAATAAACATCAACAATAAAAAGGTAAACGGAATTGTGATTAATGGAGAAACTATTTTAGCAGATTTAGTAGTTTCTAATATGGATGTTTACTTTACCTACAAGAAGTTATTAAAAGATGAGCAGCAGCCACAAAAGATTTTAAAACAAGAGCGTTCATCGTCGGCGTTGATATTTTATTGGGGAATAAAAAAGGTTTTTCCGTCTTTAGGATTACATAATATATTTTTTAGTAATGATTACGAGGAAGAGTTTAAACATCTTTTCGAATCGAAAACGGTGTATCAAGACCCTACGGTTTACATCAATATCAGTAGTAAATATAAAAAAGATGATGCGCCAGAAGGTTGCGAAAACTGGTTCACGATGATTAATGTTCCAAATAATATAGGCCAAGATTGGGAACAATTTAAAACAGAAGCCCGAGCAAATATTTTGAAAAAACTGAGCAAAAATTTTAATCAAGATATAGAAGCTTTAATCGTTACAGAATCAGTTTTAGACCCTGTTGCCATAGAGGAGAAAACATCGTCTTATCGTGGTTCTTTGTATGGTACAAGTTCTAATAATCAGTTTGCGGCATTCCTTAGACATGCTAATTTTAGCAAAAAATTAAAGAACTTATATTTTGTAGGTGGCAGTGTTCACCCCGGTGGTGGAATTCCCTTAGCGTTGCTCTCCGCTAAAATTGTTGAAGAAATGATTAAACCAAATGCTTAAATTAGATTTTTAATTATGATTAAGCCTAAATCTAATAAGTTAATCCACGCATTTTTTACTTGGTATATTGGTAAAATTATCCGTTCCGATTTTTCCGATTTTAATTATAATCAAGAGCCTTTTAATTCCAATCAATCTATACTTTTATTGTCTAATCATTTTAGCTGGTGGGATGGCTTTTTAATTTTTCACCTCAATAAAATATATTTTAAAAAGAATTTCCATGTGATGGTTTTAGAAGAAACCGCCAAAAAGGTAAAGTTTTTAAAATATTTGGGTGCTTTTGGGATCCAAAAAAACGCTAAAAGTCTTTTCGAATCTTTAGAATATGCCGGTAAACTATTAGACGATCCTAATAATTTGTTGCTCATTTTCCCTCAAGGCGAGTTACACTCGCACCACAACCATCAAATTAATTTTGAAAAAGGCTTAACCCGAATCATCAATGCATCAAAAAATAATTTTCAGTATTTTTTTGCTGGTATTTTGGTAGATTATTTTGATCAGCGCAAGCCTAAATTAAATATTTATTTACAAAACTGGGAACCTAACGAATATGTGAGTTTGCAAGTCATTAAAAATGCTTATCATAAACATTTCACAAATTCTATTAAGCAGCAATCAGAAATAAAAGTTTAACATGTTATACCTGTATTACGTTATATTCTTCTTTCTTATTTTACGCTTTACAGTAACCCTGTTTAATTTTATTTCTAATCCAAAATTAACGCAATCGCCAAAGTATTTTCAAGACTTTGTTTCTGTTTTAATTCCAGCAAGAAACGAGGAGCAAAATATCATTAGGCTGCTACAATCTTTAAAAATACAAGAATATCAAAATATAGAAGTTATTGTTTTGGATGATAGCTCTGAAGATAATACCCATCAAATGGTTCATGAATTTTGTTTAACTGACAATCGTTTTAAAATAATTAAAGGGAACCCTTTAGAAAACGGCTGGCTTGGGAAAAACTACGCCTGTCATCAATTGGCGCTACACGCAAAAGGGAATTTTTTAATGTTTCTAGATGCCGATGAGGAAGTTAAAGATGGTTTAATTAATAATGCTTTGTACCGCATGTATTTGGGAAAATTAAGTTTATTAAGCCTTTTTACCAATCAGGTGATGAAAACAAATGGCGAAAAATCTGTAATTCCATTAATGCATTATTTGTTGTTAAACTTATTGCCCTTGCGCTTGGTTAAACTTTCTAAAATGGCTGCGTTTGCGGCCGCTAGCGGACAATTTATGTTATTTAACGCGGCAGATTATCATCAAAACCAATGGCACCAAAGCGTAAAAAATAAAGTGGTAGAAGACGTAGAGATTATGAAACGGATTAAGACGAATGGTTTTAAAGGCGAGGCTTTATTAGCCAATGGGTATATATTTTGCCGGATGTATAAAAACTATCAAGAGTGTTTAAATGGTTTTAGTAAGAACTTGTTATCTGGTTTTGGCAACAGTATTTTCGGTTTATTAATTTATATATTTCTGATTATTATTGGGCCACTTATTATTGCAATAAATTTAAATTTTCAACTGATTTATTTTGCCGTCATTCTAATCATGTTAAGTCGCATTATGATTTCTTTACTATCCGGACAAAATGTAATTTTGAATATTATTTTTCATATTTTGCAGATGTTAAATTTGCTGGTTTTAGCATTTTTGTCTGTTCAAAAAAATATTAGTAAAAACGTTGTATGGAAAGGGAGAAGCATTAATTAAATGAAGTATTTAGAAAAATCAAGTCTGTCTAATATATTTATAGTCATTTTTCACGTGGTGGGTTTTGTGGGATTCAGCTTTCCGAAGTATCACGATTTCTTTATCTCTTTTGTGCCTTTTCACTTGTTATTGATGGCAGGTATTTTACTGGCAAACCAAAAAGAGTATAACAAAAAGTTTTGGTTATGCGCTTCCTTTGTTTTGGTGTTTGGTTACTTGGTAGAAGTTGTAGGCGTAGCCACAGGCAGCATTTTTGGCTTTTACAATTATGGCGAAACCTTAGGAATTAAGCTGGCAAATGTCCCTTTAATGATGGGGGTAAACTGGTTTTTACTTATATTCGCCATAGGTGCAGTTCTAAAGAAATATTTTAGACATCAACGAATTTTAAAATCTTTAATTGGTGCAGCAATTTTAGTTTTTATAGATGTTTTAATGGAGCCAATAGCTGTAAAATTTGATTATTGGAGCTGGCAAGACAGCTTTATTCCACTAAAAAATTACGTGGCATGGTTTATCATTTCGGCAGTATTTTTAAGAATTTACTACGAGTTAGATTTTAGAAAAACTAACCCTGTAGCATTCACACTTTTAATTTCTCAAATATTATTTTTCTTAGGACTGAATCTTACTGTCCTCTGACCAAACTTTTCATACTTTTGTGTGTAGATTAAGCAAATGGAATACAATTTAAAAGTTACCATAGATCAAGATTCAGGTTTTTGCTTTGGCGTTGTTTATGCAATAGACATGGCCGAAGAAATATTAGCCGAAGAAGGCTATTTATATTGTTTAGGCGATATTGTACATAACGACGAAGAAGTTATTCGCTTAAAGGCAAAAGGACTTAAAATCATAGATAACGACGATTTAAAAACTCTTTATAACGTCAAAGTACTTATCAGGGCACATGGCGAAGCGCCAGAAACTTATAAAGTTGCCTTAGAAAACAACATTACTTTAATAGATGCTTCTTGTCCGGTAGTTTTAAAATTGCAAAACCGCATTAAAACTACGCATGATGCTAAAGAAAATATCCTCATTTTTGGTAAACATGGCCATGCAGAAGTAATAGGTTTACACGGACAAACCAATAACGAAGCCCTAGTTTTTCAAGATATTAAAGAGTTAGATGCGGTAGATTTACCAAAATCTTTCACCCTATACAGTCAAACTACCAAATCAACAGAGAAATTCTACGAAATCAAACAGCAGCTGATAGACAAAGGCTTTGATGTGAAGGCGAATGATACCATTTGCAGACAAGTATCTAACCGAGATAAAGAGCTGCCAAAATTTGTTAAAAACTACGATAAGATAGTTTTCGTCTCTGGACGAAAATCATCAAACGGTAAAGTATTGTATGAGGTATGTCGCAAACACAATCCCGCAACTTATTTTATCAGCAATCCAAACGATTTGGAGAAAGTCATGTTTAACAAATTAGATAAAGTAGGTATTTGTGGCGCAACATCAACGCCAATGTGGTTAATGGAGCAAGTTAAAGGTCATTTAGAAGCTTATTAGTACAATTTGGGCGTCTCCCAATTAATCACGATACTATCGGGTGGTCGGGTTGTTCAGGGCTTCGCTTCGGTGTAGGTACAATTATTAAACATAAATTTTTTTCTAAAAAATCAAGTTTAACAATTTCCTTACCATCCCTCCCATAGCTATCGGGACTCAAAACCTACCAAATCTCATAAGAAAAAAATACTTGAAAAATTATAAAGGCATATCAATAGCATTAACAATCATCATCTTATGGATGGTGAGTATTGTTTTTTTGATGCAAACTCAATTTAGTTTTTCTAACCCCTTGCTATATATTTTTGTATTAGTGCAAATGCATTTATACACAGGTTTATTCATCACCGCACATGACGCAATGCATGGCACTGTTGCTCCAAATCATAAAATATTAAATTTTGTAATTGGGCAAACGTCTACTTTATTATATGCGCTATTTCCTTTAAAAAAGCTGAATCAAAAACACCATTTACACCATCAGTTTGTACATAGCAGTCAAGATCCAGACTATTATAATGGAAACTTTTTTGTGTGGTATTTTCAGTTTATTAAACAATATATTACTTGGTGGCAAGTGGTGCTAATGGCCATTATTTACAATGTTTTAAAACTTTGGATTCCCGAGCAAAATCTCTTTTTCTTTTGGGTTTTACCATCTTTATTAAGCACATTACAACTTTTTTATTTTGGTACCTATTTGCCACATAAAGGCGAGCATCAAAATATTCATCATTCTAAAACTCAATCTAAAAACCACTTTTGGGCATTTTTTAGCTGTTATTTTTTCGGCTATCATTTCGAGCATCACGACTCGCCTGGCACACCTTGGTGGAAACTTTGGATAGAGAAAGAAAAAAACTTAAGTCATAAAAATGGGTAAAAAAGGAATACTAATCGTAAATCTGGGAACGCCAGATAGTCCATCAACTTCAGATGTTAGAACATATTTAGGTCAGTTCTTAATGGATGGCCGTGTAATAGATGTTAATCCGGTGTTGAGGGCAGTTTTAGTAAAGGGCGTTATTGTTCCGTTTAGAGGTCCAAAATCTGCCAAAATTTATAAAGAAATTTGGACAGAAGAAGGTTCTCCACTTTTAATTTATGGTAAAAAGGTTAAAGAAGAAATTGCCAAAAAACTAGGGGACGATTATCAGGTAGAGCTAGCTATGCGTTACCAAAGTCCGTCTGTAGAAGATGCTTTAGAACGTTTAAAACAAGCAAAAGTAGATAGCATTAAAGTAATTCCGCTTTTTCCTCATTACGCTTCTGCTTCTACAGGTTCTGTACATCAATTGGTAATGGAGATTGTAAGTAAATGGCAAACCATTCCGCCTTTAAATTTAGTAAATAGCTATTACAATCATCCCGGTATGATTAAGGTTTTTGCAGATAATGCTAAGAAATATTTAGACCAAAAATGGGACAAAATATTATTCAGTTTTCATGGTGTACCACAAAGACACATGCGTAAAGCAGATGTTTCTGGCGAACACTGTTTAAAAGTAGAAAATTGCTGTAGTACCATTACAGAAAACAATAAATTTTGCTACTCGGCACAATGCCACAACACAGCGCAGCTTATTGCTAAAGAGTTAAACCTAACTACAGACGATTATACCATTTGTTACCAATCTAGGTTAGGAAACGATCCTTGGATGAAGCCCTATACATCAGATATTTTAAAAGATTTGGCAGCTAAAGGCGCAAAAAGATTATTGGTGCTTTGCCCAGCTTTTGTAGCTGATTGTTTAGAAACACTTTACGAAATCAGTTTCGAGTATCAAGAAGAGTTTGAAGAATTAGGTGGTGAAAAAATTCAGTTAGTAGAAAGTTTAAATGATAATCCAGCTTGGATTGATGCTTTAGAAGATATTATTTTGAACGGGTAGTTTTTTTAAAGTTTGGAAGCCTTAGAAATCATCTCTAAATAAACTTTCTGCCAGCCTTTCCAATCGCCAAAATTGCCTATGGTTTCGTTATGCCATAGGCTAATGAAAGTGCCGTTAACAGCTTTTACGTTATCCAATAATTCGGTTAAAAGTTTGGTGCTTTCATCGGGCGTAAGACCCAAATATTTTTTTAAACTTTGGTCCATCATGGCAGTAGGATAAAGCATCAGATTGGTTATTTGCTCATGTTCTAAATCGTACCAATAAAAAGGCGTACAGGTTGATGCCCGAAAGCCGCCTGTATCTGCAAAGGTTAAAGTATAATCTTCTTCTATTCCGGCAGCAATTAAATTTTTATAAGTTTTAGGTAAAGACAGCATTAAATAATGTTGTCTACTTTTTGTAATGGTTTGCTTGCTAATTTCTGCCAATAAATTCTTTTCTTTTGTTACTTCATCTTCCTCAAAATTAGAAGCGTAAGATGGATGAATTCCAATTTTATTTTGTGAACCAATTTCTTTCAAAAAGTCTAAAAACAATGGGTTTTTGATACTTGGAGCCACATCAAACCGATGCTTGTTAGCTAGCAGCAAAAAATATAACGTTTGCTGTCCAAATTGTTTGTCCCAGTTTTTTACTTGTTCATAAACATCAAATGGGTCTTTAATTAAACCTTTGAGCACTTGCTTGGCTAATTTTTTTAACCACGTATCGGTTTTAAAATAGTATGGTCTATCAATATCTAACGTAGGGATAAACTCAAATTTTCTTGCTTTTATTTCAAAATTGGGAAAGTGATTTTTAATATTTTTGGCAATGAGATAAGCCCATTCATCAATAATTGGTCTGTAAATAAAGTTATTTTGATAGGCTAAAGAAGATTTTCCTTCAAATCTTTGATGGCTGTCTCGTTCAGAACTTATGTATTCCTCGTATCTAGACAAAAAATAAAACGAAGCTGCAAAAACATCAAAATCAAAAACAGAATTGGCTACTTTAAAAGGTATTTTTAAGTAGTCCCAATCGGCGAAAGCCAAATTATTTTGACTTTGAACAGTATTTTCATTAATTATAGAGTGTGATTTAAAAAATAAATCATCTTCAAAAGAAGACTCTTGGCTGTATGAAATCTTAGCCTCGGAATAGTTAATGTAAATGTCCTTTTGATTGGTTAAAGTGTAATTAACACCTAAAATGCCATTAAATAGATGGTTAAAAACGTATTCTTTTCTGGAATTAATTTCTTCTGTAAATATTAACAAAGACATATTAAAGTAAAAATGCTATTTATTTTTGGTAATGCTAAACCAAACCACAATTTAATTGGTTTATACTTTGAGCATTTGTTGTTCATGTTTAAGGTTTGACAAGGGGTTAGTCTAATTATTTAGGCTAATCCCTTTTTTTATTTATATACATTCATTATTAATTATATTTGATTTATGGATTTCAAACTCGAATCTGATTATCAACCCTCTGGAGATCAGCCTAATGCAATTAAACAATTGGTAAGTGGAGTGCAAGGTGGTGATAATTATCAAACTTTATTAGGTGTGACAGGTTCTGGTAAAACTTTTACAGTTGCAAACGTTATTCAACAAACGCAAAAACCTACTTTAATTTTAAGTCATAATAAAACTTTAGCCGCCCAATTATATGGCGAATTTAAGCAGTTTTTTCCAGAAAATTCGGTTAACTATTTTGTTTCTTATTATGATTATTATCAGCCTGAAGCATTTTTACCAACCACCAATACTTACATAGAAAAAGATTTACAAATTAACGAGGAGATAGAAAAACTTCGTTTAAGAACAACATCTTCTTTAATGAGTGGGCGACGAGATGTGATTGTGGTTTCCTCTATTTCTTGTATTTATGGTATGGGAAATCCTGAGGATTTTGCAAACTCGATTTTTAGATTTGGCGTTGGGACAAGAATTAGTAGAAATGCTTTTTTACATCGCTTGGTAGAGATTTTATATTCAAGAACTACCTCCGATTTTAAAAGAGGAACGTTTAGAGTCAAAGGCGATACCGTAGATATTTACCCCGCTTATTTAGATTTAGCTTATCGTATTTCTTTTTTTGGCGATGATATTGAAGAAATTTCTGCTATAGACCCAGGAACTGCCAAAACATTAGAGAAAATGGATCAAGTTGCTATTTTTCCCGCAAATTTATTTGTCACTCCACGAGATCGTTTTACGGGTGTGATGCATCAAATTGGGGAAGATATGGTGGAAAGAAAAAAACACTTTGAAACCGAAGGCAGATTTTTAGAAGCCAAACGTTTAGAAGAGCGCACCAATTTTGATATGGAAATGATGCGTGAATTGGGTTACTGTTCTGGTATAGAAAACTATTCTAGATATTTTGACGGTCGGCAGCCTGGCGCTAGGCCTTTCTGTTTATTAGATTATTTTCCTGATGATTATTTAATGGTGATAGACGAAAGCCATGTTACCGTTCCGCAAATTAGAGCCATGTATGGTGGTGACCGTTCTAGAAAAATTTCTTTAGTAGATTATGGTTTTAGATTACCTGCAGCTTTAGATAACCGACCTTTAAATTTTAGCGAGTTTGAAAGTTTAGCTCCACAAACAATTTATGTGAGTGCCACTCCGGGCGATTTTGAAATGGAAAAAACTGAAGGCGTTTTTGTAGAGCAAGTGATTAGACCTACAGGTTTGTTAGATCCTGTTATTGACATTAGGCCGGTAGGCAATCAGGTAGATGATTTGTTAGACGAAATTGATAAAACCATTAAAATGGGCGACCGTATTTTGGTAACTACTTTAACCAAAAGAATGGCCGAAGAGCTTGCCAAATACATGGACAGGCTAAACATTAAAGTAAGGTACATTCACTCTGAAGTGAAAACTCTAGAACGGGTAGAAATATTGAGAGGTTTACGTCTAGGTGAATTTGATGTGTTGATTGGAATTAACTTATTAAGAGAAGGTTTAGACTTACCCGAGGTTTCTTTAGTTGCAATTTTAGATGCTGATAAAGAAGGTTTTTTACGTTCTGAACGTTCGTTGATACAAACCATTGGTCGAGCTGCTCGTAACGATAGAGGAAGGGTTATTATGTATGCCGATAAAATCACAAACTCTATGCGTGTTACCATAGATGAAACCAATAGAAGAAGAGAAAAGCAAATTCAACATAATTTAGAGAACGGTATTACGCCAAGAACAGTGGGCAAGAGTAGAGAAGAAATTATTGAGCAAACATCTGTAATGGACTTTAAAGGTGGAGTGCAACAAATTTATCAAGAAGATAATGCAGCTGTAACTTTAGCCGCCGATCCAATTGTAGGTTACATGACTAAACCGCAGCTTAAAAAGTCAATTGAAAACACCCAAAAGGAGATGATGGCTGCTGCAAAGGATATGAATTTCTTAATGGCAGCAAAATTAAGAGACGAAATGTTTGCACTAGAAAAATTAATGATAGAGAAGTTTGGAGCGTAACTTAACTCCTGTTTTTTAGTCTTATAGTTTTAGTTTTATAATTATTTAAGGTTTGATAAGTTTTTGGGCGTTCGGGCAGGCTATCCACTAAAGTTTTTTTGCTATTTGCTAAATGGCCAAAGCAAAAAAAGCTGTCGTCCCGATAGTTATCGTCCCGATAGCTATCGTCCCGATAGCTATCGGGACTATCCTAAACGCACCTTAATAATTTAAACATATCATAATGGAAACAAGGTTAATTACGTTAAAGGATTATATTTGTAACAATGGGTTTATTTAGATTTTTAATCATCGCAATTTGCGTTTTATATATTTTAAGGGTTTTAGCTCGTATATTTTTACCTTTTTTGTTTAAGAAAGTGGTAAGTAATATGCAGGAAAAAATGAATAATCAGCAGCAAGGTTATGCAGATAATAGAAATAGTAATGCTAAGCCAGAGGGAACTATTTCTGTTGATTTTGTCCCTCCGACTCCCAAAAAGAAACCTAAGTTGGACAACGCTGGCGACTTTGTAGATTACGAAGAGATAAAGAAGAAAAAAAATACATAAGAAATGCTGTTCACAGGCTTAGATTTAAATAAATCTTATAGCTATACTGGTTACCTAACTTAAGACTTTGAAAACAGAATAGAATTGATTGACGGTAAGATTTTTGAAATCGGGTCTTCACCAAGTACAAACCATCAAAAAATTTCCGGATATCTTGTTTTAATTCTCGGTAATTATTTAATAAATAAAAATTACCATTATTTTTCTGCTCCATTTGATGTACGCTTACCACGTATTTCTAAAGATAATAAAGAAATTATTACGATAGTTCAGCCTGATTTATGTGTGATTTGCGACGCTAGCAAATTAGATGTAAAAGGTTGCTTAGGCGCTCCTGATATTGTTGTAGAAATCCTTTCATCAGAAAATAAGAGCAATTAGTTAGATCACAAACATCAGGCTTATGAAGAAGCATTAGTTAAAGAATATTGGATTATTATCCAAATGAAAATACCTTTCTTAAGTATAAACTCAATAACAATAACAAATTTGTTGCCGAACGTTTGTTAACAGCCTGTAGTTATATCACCACAGATATTTTGCCAGACTTTTAAATACACTTAGAAGAACTTTTTGCTCAATAAATCATAGAAGACTAGTTTCATTTTATGTTTAAAAGCAATTTAACTCCATAATAAATCGAGGTTTTGAATTGGTTAATCAAAAGCATATTTTTGAATTAAATATAGTATAAAGTCTATTTTACCTATGAATAAACTACTTACCTTTTTCATTGCTAATGTATTTTTGCTATTTAGCATGATTTCATGCACTAGAGTTCAAAAATATTCCTTTACAGGCGACTACAGCGCTAGTCAATTAAAACCTACTATTCTAATTTCCAATTCATCAGACTCTACTATTAAAAGTGAGAATTTGATAGGTGGAAAAATTATGATTGACGGAAACTTAATTAAGGAAGGTTTTTATCAAATCACAATGCATTATGATGATGCGGAGAAAACTAAATTCAAATTTCCGATTTGGCTTTCAGGAGAAGAATTAGAGTTTCATTTTAGTGATAAATTAGAGGAATACCCGATCATCAAGAGTCAAAATATCATTCAAACAGATTTAAATAAATATTATAGCATACTTAAGGATGAGTCTAAGGAAGCTAACATAAAGTTAGAAAGTGCATTGTTAAGAGCGAAAAAGTTTAGTGAAATTTTAAGAGATGATGCCCATAATCAATTATACTATGACATAGACACAGCAAGAGAAAAGCTAGAAAATGCCCAATTTATTTCCTTAGAAAAATTTTCAAAATCAAAACCTTCGTCGCAGGTTTTATTTTTTTTAATTCAAAACTCTTCTCAAGATCAGATAAATAAACACCTAGAAAGTTTTTTGGTATTGCTTAAAAGTATAGTAACAGATTTTAAAGACAATATTGATTATGACGACCTAGTGAATTCTATTATACAAAAGTTAAGAGTTAGTGTAGGAAAAAAGATAGCAATTAAAGTCTTTGGTAATGATGTAAACGGGAATGCTTTTAATGCTAAAATTTTAAACAATAAAAAGATTATTTTAATTGAATTTTGGAAGGCTAGCAACGATATAAGCAGAAATAACAGAAAGGATTATAAAGTTTTATACAAAAAATATGCTTCCAAAGGGTTTGAGATAATCGGCGTAAGCCTAGATAAAAAAGAAGACTGGTGGAAAACAGCCATCAAACAAGATGAAGTAAATTGGCCGCAGTTTAGTGATTTAAAAGGTTCTTCGTCAGGAAATTTGACTTATTACAATATAGATGTCATTCCAAATAATATATTGCTTTCAGCTGATGGAGAAATTTTAGACATCAATACACCCTTGGTAACCTTGGGCTTGGATTTAGTAAGATATTTAGATTAGAAATTTTAGTTCATCAATTTTATTTTTCTTAAATGTCTTAGCGTAATTAGTACTCAGCAATTAGTAAACTACGTTAAATCAATAAAGTCTCTAGGAAAAAGCCATAAAAAAAACCGCTATCTTAACCCTAAAGAGATAATTATAAAGATGATGTATAAAATAGCCAATTGGAACCTCGAAAGACCTAAGAACGGGACTAAAAAGATTAAGCTGGCATTAGATAAAATTAGAGAAGTTGATGCCGACATAATAGTGCTTACTGAAACTTCCAAAGCAGTTGACTTATCAAAAAATTATCCTTTTTATGTGAGCACATTGGCTTACGAAAGAACACCAGAAGAACATTGGGTTACTATTTGGTCTAAATGGGAAATTATAAAGCAGATTGAAACTTTTGATAATTATAGAACTGTAGCTGCCATTATAAGTACTCCTTTTGATAATATTTCTGTTTTCGGAACTATAATTCCCTATCATTTTGCAGGTGTTTCAGGAGTACGATATGGAAATCTAAATTATAAGACTTGGGAATATCACGAAAAGGACTTATTTGCTCAAAGTCAGAATTGGCAATCTATAATAGAGAGCGAAAAAATTCCACTATTTGTCATTGGTGATTTTAATCAAAGTCGTTTTAACAATCAAGGCTATGGCACCATCAAGGTTAGACAAATTTTAACAGATTTATTAAATAAGCTTGATTTAAAATGTGTGACAGAAATTGATTTTTCAAAAAAATATCTCAAAGAAGACCCAATAAAAAATAAGATTAGAAGTAATATTGATCATATATGTATTTCAAACAACATCTTAAATCAAATGAAACAATATGAAGTTGGTGCTTGGAATCATTTTACACAACAAGGTCAATATATGTCTGACCATAATGGTGTATATATAACTTTTGAAATGTAAATTAGATAGCTACTACTTTCTTTCAAACAAAAAAAGCTTTTAGCATCTCACTAAAGGCTTTAATCACAAAATTGAGGTGTGGAGAATATCGGACTTGAACTTATGCAAATTAAATACCCATAAAATTAATAAAAACTCCTTTTAATATACTTTAAAGCGATACTAATTTTTTTTATTTAATTCTAATTACATTTAGTTAACGTAAAAACTGCACCACTAATTGCACCACTAAATTATATTGTTTATATTTGGTTAAGATTTTAATAACGACAAAATGAGCAGTAAAAAAACAATTGGCACAATTCGCTTTGAATTACGCAAGGGCGTAGCCACTAAAAACAATCAACTACCTATAAGCCTAATTTATTCTATCAAGGGCAACCGTAAAAGGTACAGTTTAGAACAAACTATTTTATCAGACTATTGGGATACAATAGACCAAAGAGCGTTTTACATTCCACAACGGGAAGCAAAAAAGCAATTAAGCCATTTGCCGGCAAACCAATTATTAACCGAACTTGAAATAAATGAGGTAAATGATGTTTTGGATAATGCCGAAAGTGAGATAAAAGCCATTGAAGATAAATATTTAGCCTTATCAATTCCTTTTAGTACACAAATGGTTATTGATACTTTAATAAGTAAAAAGCCCAACGCTATCAAAGTAGAAGAGAAAACAAATTTACTGTTCAATTATATAGATAAATATATAATTGAACACAAAGAAACCCGTGAACCTGGGAGCTTATCAGTTTATAGATCAGTAAAGAATCATTTACAAGCCTACCAAGACAAAACAAAAGACAAAGTAACTTTTGAGGGTATCGATAAAGCTTTTTTTATACGATTTCAAAATTTTCTAATTACAAGGACAAAAAAAGATAATGCAGGGATTGAAAGCCCGATGCTAAATAATACCACCATAGCCAAAGCATTAAGCACTCTTAAAACATTCTTAAACTATGCTATTGATGAGGGTATTGAAGTAAACCTAAACTATAAAACATTTAAGATTAAAAGTGAAAAATTAGAGGTTATTGCTTTAGAACAAAACGAACTGCAAAGCATAATTGATTTAGATTTAAGCGACAATAAACGACTTGACAAAGTAAGGGATATTTTCGTTTTTGCTTGCGCCACTGGATTACGTTTTAGCGATGTTCAGCAACTTAAAAGAGAGCATTTAGATAATGGCTTTATAAACCTAGTTGTAAAGAAAACTAAAACAGGTTTAACAGTTCCTTTAAATACAATTTCTGCAAGCATATTGGATAAATATAGCGAATTGCATAAACCTTTGCCGGCCATAAGTAACCAAAAGGTTAACGAGTACATAAAAGAGGTTTGCGAAATTGCAGGGATTAACAAACAAATTGAAATTGTACGTTTCCATGGTTCAAAAAAAGTAGTTAAAACCTCCCCAAAGTACGAACTTATCAGTTTCCACACCGCCCGAAAAACATTTGTTACGCTATCCTTAGAGCGTGGAATGAGTGCCGAGGAGGTTATGACCATTTCAGGGCATGAAGACTATAAAAGTTTTAAACGCTATGTAAACATTACCGAGAAACGTAAAAAGGTAGTTATGCTTAAGGCGTGGGGCGCACCAAAGGAAAGAACTTTAAAAGTAGTTTAGATTTTAATAATAACGACATGGAAAACGAAAATATAATCGAATTAAATATTGAAAACCTTGTTAAATGCGGATTTGAAAGCGATGTTATAGAACGCCTTTTAACGTGGGATAATTACGAAATTGAATTTAGAAACGATTTAGGCAATTTCTTTGCATCGAAAATTGATAATAAGATTTACACAGGAACGGAGGCATTTAGGAAGATTTATTTCAGGGACAAAGAAAACCCCCGATTTCCTTTTAATGATTTAGATTTGGTTGAAGAGTATTACAATTTAAAAGAATTGAATTACTTGAAACATTCAAAGGATTTACAAAAATCTATTTATGATGAGTGTGACCAACAACGAGAATTTAAACAAGATGAAATAAAAGAAACAAAGGAAATAATTAATAACATAGCAACAAGCAATAAAAGTCATTTAAGTTTTAATATCAAGAATTTAAAAGTATTTAAGGGTTATTTAAACTGGTTAGAACGGGAACAGCAAAGCGAACCTATTGATAAAAGCGAAGCAATAAACGAACTATTAGAGCCTAAATATATTTTAGGTTTAAATGAAATTCAAATAAGTAAATCTTACAAACACTTTAAGCAACACTTTGAAGAGCCGGTAATAAATTACAAAGATTATATTGATTGCTTTGACGAAAACGAAACACCAAAGCATTTTAAACTAATTCAAGGACAAAATAAATACTTTATTCATTTCCTAACAATGGCAGGCGCAAATGATAAGATTGCAAAAGAACGATTTACAATAAAGCAATTTGATAGAGTAAAATTTAGAAATAATACGGACATGAAAAAAGAAATCGTTTTTGTTAACCAAATGAATGCGATTTTAAATAAATGATATAAAAACGCTTGTATATTATACAATCCTATACAAAAAATATTAATCAACACCTAGCAACTATCTATAATTAAGGTAGTTGCTTTTTTGTTTTTTATTAAAACTATACAACAAGCTACACACCACGCCCCCAAAATTGCAAGCATACTAAAACAATAAAAGTATGTTACAAATCATAACAACAAATGAAGCTTTTAAAAGCTTAATACTGGAGGCAGTACAATTTGCCGTTAACAGTATCCCACAAAAAGAGCCTACCAAAGAGGCGCAAATTATCACAGGCGAAGACCTTTCTAAAAAGTTAGGGGTTACAATTCAAACTTTAATACGCTGGAGGCAAAAGGGCAAAATACCCTTTCTGCAAATCGGTAATTCTATAAGGTATGATTTATATAAGGTACTGGATAATTTAGAGGCTAAAAAAAAGGGGGCAAAGAAATGATAAATTCCAAAACCCCTTTTAAATCTTTGACAGCAAACGAAGATAAAGAAAATCAATTAATCTACAAAGCTTTAAACCGATATAAGCAACCATTAACAAGGCGTAAACTAAGCGAAGTAACAGGCTTAGAGATAGCCACGCTTTGCAGAGCCTTATACAACTTAACTTATAAAAGTAAATCGCTTAGAGTGGCTAAAATAGCCCGATGCCCAAAAACTGAAAAGCTGGTTTATCATTATTACTTCGCAAAGGAGGGCGCACAAAATGGAAATTAAACCAAATTTTGCCGACTTAAGCCCCGATGCAATCACTAATCATTTTGAGGAACTTAAAAACGAAAATATAGAGGGAACTATTTATAAGGCATCAGAAATGTTTTTAATGAAAACCGAAACAATCCCATGCCTAATAGATCCGATTATACCGAAAATTGGAATATTTGCTTTAGTAGGTAGTAGCGATACTGGAAAGTCAATGTTATTAAGGCAATTAGCTTTATCAATTGCAAAAGGAACTGATTTTTTAGATTTTAAAGTAAATCCAAACACCGGCAAAGTCATATTTGTTGCAACCGAAGACGACCATATATCAACAAGTTATCTATTAAGAAAACAAGCCGATAGCATTGAGGGGCTGGAAAATATCATTTTTAATTTTGATACTGAAAACATACCCGATTTTTTAGAAAAGGAGCTTGCACTTAATCAAACAGATTTAGTGATAATTGATGCGTGGAGCGATGTTTTTGGGCAAAACCTAAATGATAGCGCACTAATTAGACAAACCTTAAATATCTATAAAGCAATATCAAATAAATATAAGTGTGCAATAGGCTTTTTACACCATGTAGGGAAACGTACCCAAAAATTAGCACCAAGTAAGGACAATATTTTGTCGGGACAAGGATTTGAAGCTAAAATGAGGCTTGTATTAGATTTAAGAGTTGATAACGTAAACCCCGATTTTAGACATTTATCTATTGTTAAAGGAAATTATTTAGGTTCAGAATTTAAGACTTCAAGTTATAAGTTACTGTTTGATAAAGATAAATTCCTATTTGATAATACAGGCGAAAGGGTAATGTTTGAAGAGCTGGCAGAAAAAACCGAGGAACAAAAGCGTAAAGGAAACACCAACCCTATGGACGTAACCGAGGAAACTCACAATCGTTTGCTAATGGATGTTTTCAAAAACAATAAACCGCTTTTAGCTTCAGAACTTTATGATAGGTTAGGGATTTTATACGCAAAGCATTTTACAGAAACATTTGGCAGAGATAAGACAAAGAAATATGCAAGGTATTTAGAAGACGAAGATTTTATTAAACAAATCGGAACAAAAGGCACTAAAACATCAATGTTTGATTTAACTCGACGTGACGGCTAACCCTATAGGGTTTTAAGCCGTAACGTAAAGTAGGAACTTAACGGGCAACTTAACGGGCGTAAAGTAAGCCGTAACGTTTAAAATTATGCAACAAGAATATAAATATTCATTAGATAAAAGCAGTAAGAAACACTTTTGCCCTCAATGCAATAAAAGGAAATTTACCCTTTACATTGATACAGAAACAAACGAAGCTTTGCCGGCAATATATGGTAAATGTGATAGATCCGATAATTGCACCTATCACTTGAACCCATATAAAGACGGTTACGCAAAAGAGCAGAAAACAGACATAGAACAGGCATATAAACCCAAATCAAACCCAAAACCCAAACCAATATATTTTGATTTGGAAACGTTTAAACAAACCTTAAACCCCGAACGCTATGAGATTAATACATTTATTCAAAACCTCCTTAAAACGGTTAAATTTCCCTTTGATAGCGAAGATATTACTAAGGTTATAGAATCCTATTATTTGGGTACGGTTGCAAATGGATATTTAAGAGGGGCAAATACGTTTCCATTTATTGATATTAACGGAAATATTAGAGCCGTTCAGGTTAAACAGTTTGATAAAGCGAACCACACCACGCAGACAAACTTTTTACATTCGATAATTGAGAAACACCACACCCGAAATAAAAAAGCTTTGCCGGCATGGTTGCAAGCTTATAACAAAAACGAAAGCAAAGTTTCATGCCTATTTGGCGAACACCTTTTAAGTAAGTACCCAAACAATCCTATTGCTTTAGTGGAAGCCCCTAAAACGGCTATTTACGGAACTTTATATTTAGGGCAACCCGAACACCCCAAAAACTTTATTTGGCTGGCAGTCTATAATAAAAGTAGTTTTTCAATTGATAAATTAAAGGTGCTAAAAGGTAGGGATGTTTTTGTATTTCCCGATTTATCAAAAGATGGAAACACCTTTAAGGAATGGCAAACTAAAGCAAAGGAATATCAAAAGCTATTAACAGGAACACGCTTTGTATTTTCTGATTTTACTGGAGCGATTAGCTACCAAAGAACAAAAAGAGCAAGGAGCGGACATTGCAGACGTTTTAATAAATCTTGATTGGAAAGCATTTCGTAAAAACTTCGTTAGTATCTGTTCACGTGTAGAGGAAACACCACCACCAACGCCCGAACCTTATGAATTGATAACACCCGAAACGGTATTTTCAGAAACCATAAAAAAGGAACAGCCCGAAGACTGGAGCGAAACAATAAAGGAGCTGGAAAGCTATTTTTTGAATGCTCAAAACTTAAACAGTCCGATAGAACTAAACAAAGGTGCTAAGATTATTAGCGTACCTCAATTTATTGAAAGTCATTTAAGGATAGTAAAACACAACAACGGTAAAAAGGTATTTATACCGTATTTAAACAGATTACAGGAATTAAAAAGCAATCTAAAGTAGATTAAAGTAGATTAAATTTAACATCATGGCAAATAACACAGGGCAAAAGTTTGGAGGGCGTACCAAAGGAACTATAAATAAAGATACAGCCGAAATAAGAAACAGTTTTCAGTTATTGATAGAAAACAACTTGAAGCAATTAGAACAGGATTTAAAAGACTTAGAGCCAAAAGATAGGGTTAAAGCTATTTTAGATTTATCAAAGTTTGTAATTCCATTGTTAAAAGCCACAGAGATAACCGATGTTAGCGAACATCAAGGGATTTCACCAATTATATTTAGAATCATAGGATCAAATAACGAACTTGAGAAGAATTGTTAAAATGGATATTCAAATAAACAACCTAACGGAATTAATTGCGCTTATAAAGCGTAATGACATTACAACGGAACAAGCCAACGAAATAGTTTGTAAGGCTTTAAGCGTAATTGTGCTTTTTGGGGAAACAAAAGCTAAATTAATAGAGGAAACGGAATACTATATTGAAACCTATATGAAAAAAGCTATTTCTGAAAGACCTATTTTCTTAGATAAATTGGAATTGGATTAAGAATTTAAAATAAATAGTAAGCATCATTACAACGGAAACCCGACCAAACGATATTTAAAGCTTTTAAAATAAATAGATGGTTTTTTTTTTGAATTATAAAGAAATATATATTATCAAAACGTTAAGTTTACAGTTACTAAAACATTTAAATAATATTTATTATGAAAAAATTATTATCAAGTCTAGTAATGTTGTTGCTTTACATTGGAACAACAAAGGCTCAAGAAACTGAATTTACATTTAACAATGAAAGAGGTATGACGGATTATATTGTAACACCATTGGAAGGTAAAACAGCACCGGAAATTTATAAAAAAGTTATGGATTGGGTTAAAGTAACCTATAAGAACCCTGATAAAGTTATACTTTCAACTATTGAAAATGAATACATTAGATTTGAGGGCAGTTCCCAAGCACTTTATGCGTTAAACATAATGGGTAAAAAATATTATGATACAAAATATCAAATTGAAATATCTATCAAAGACGGCAAGTATAAATTTGATTTAATGGGTATGGAAACTTACATCCCAGGCGTTCAAGGTTCGATAGGAGGTTGGTCAGCAAATGCTTTTTTTAACGGTAATATGCCAAAAGAAACTTTAAATTATATACATAATAAAAAAGACGGAACTTTAAAAGGTACTTATAAATATTTCAATGAAGTTCCTACCTACTTTAATAATTTAAATAAATCTTTAGTAGAAAGTATAACTTCAACTGTAAAAAAAAGTGATGGATGGTAATAAAAACATTGGCTAACAGCAAATTTTTATAAAAATGTCCGATAGTGTTTTAGTTACAGTTACAGTGGCGAAAAAAATAAAAGTTTATGAATCAAGTGGATTAAGCCACGACGAACTTGACAAAGAACCAAAAGACAAGTTTTTATACTTTACAGTAAGTCATAAATACAGAGCAAATAATTCGTTTGGTGCTAAAGAATTATACAGCGATATAGTTTCAATGGATAAAGATTTTAAAATAACAGGTAGTCATGGCGTAAATGAATAAATCTATTGTTTGCACTAAACAAAAAAGAGTTTACCAAATTAATGATAAACCCTTTTTAAGATTTCCTTAATAACGACAAAAAGGAATAATCAAATATAAGTTTTATTTAAATAATTAATCTATTATTTTTATTTGATCGGGATTAATTACAATAATTTCGGGGGCATCTTTGTATTTGATAACAGTACCACTAATTAAAATCTTTTTACCTTTTAAAAACACTTCAGGAGCGTAACTAAATTTTTTACGGTCTATATCTTTTATCATTACAGTTAAAGCATGGTTTGGATAATTACCGTCAACATTCAATAGTGTAATAAAAGATTTTTCTAACCACCGCCCACCGGATACAACACCATAAACTTTTATTGTTTTATCGTAATAATTTGCAGACTCCTTTGCCGGTATGCTATCTAAAGTTTGACTTTTAACACCAAAACCAATAAATAGAAATAAAATAATCAATATACTTTTTGTCATAACCAAATGTAAAATGTTTTAAGTCTAATTTTTAATAAACGGTTAACTTAAAATAGTGATTTCTGCATTTGAAAACTCCAAAATTGCACCACTAATTGCACCACCAGTTTATTAAAAATAAAAAAGCATCGTTTAAACTTAATTAACGATGCTTTTTAAAAATAGTAGGTGGAGAATATCGGATTCGAACCGATCACCTCTTCACTGCCAGCGAAGCGCTCTAGCCAAATGAGCTAATCCCCCAAAATTATTATTTATTGTCACCCTCAACAATCATCCCTTTCAAGCTGAGCGAAGCACTCTAGCCATCCCGATAACTATCGGGAGAGCTAATTCCCCAAAATTATTATTTATTGTCACCCTCAACAATCATCCCTTTCAAGCTGAGCGAAGCACTCTAGCCATCCCGATAACTATCGGGAGAGCTAATCCCCCAAAATTATTATTTATTTTCACCCTCACCAATCATCCCCTTCAAGCCGAGCGAAGCGCTCTAGCCATCCCGATAACTATCGGGAGAGCTAATCCCCCAAAATTATTATTTATTGTCACCCTCAACAATCATCCCTTTCAAGCCGAGCGAAGCGCTCTAGCCATCCCGATAACTATCGGGAGAGCTAATCCCCCAAAATTATTATTTATTGTCACCCTCAACTATCATCCCTTTCAAACTCATTGAAGCGCTCTAGCCATCCCGATAACTATCGGGAGAGCTAATTCCCCTTTTTGATAGGGTGCAAATATTCAAAAAAAATGTGTTGTTAAGAAATTTAAAACGAATTAATATTTAGCATCACCATTTTAATAGCTAAACAGCAAAAACAAACAAAAAAAGGATTGCCATAGCAATCCTCTTTTACATTTTAAGCTTTCCGCTTTCAGCCTTTAGCTTTCTGCTTTTTAAAAATTAATCCATAAAAGGATAATCTGTATAACCTTTTTCTCCGGGCGTATAAAAAGTATCCATATCTGGCTCGTTAAGTTTTGCGCCAGCTTTAAAACGTTCTAATAAATCTGGGTTAGCTAAATACGGTCTGCCAAATGCAATTAAATCCGCCGACTCGTTAGCCAAAGCTTCCTTCGCTCTTTTTTCGTCAAAGTTTCCACAAAGGATTAAAGTACCTTTAAAATTCTCTCTAATATTTTCTCTAACTTCTACAGGAAGTGGGGTAGAACCTACCGACGAGTGGTCTAACAAATGAATATAAACCACACCTAACTTGTTCAGCTCTTTAGAAAGGTAATCATAAGTTTCTTCCATTTGCGGGTAAGACCGCATGTCGTTAAAAGCACCATTTGGTGATAATCTGATTCCAACTCTTTCAGCACCAATCGCCTCAATCGTCTTTTCAACAATTTCTAATAAGAAACTAGAGCGGTTATGGATACTTCCACCATACTCATCCGTTCTATCGTTACTGTTAGGGTTTAAAAATTGCTCAATCAAATAACCATTGGCCCCATGTATTTCAACACCATCAAAACCAGCTTCCATAGCTAACTTGGCAGCACTTACATAACCCTCAATCGCTTCATGCACTTCATAATTACTCATTTCTAAAGGCAAGTCATTTTCCTTCAGCCCTTCCGCATCAGTGTACATTTGTCCTTCTGCAATAATGGCCGATGGCGCTAAAACTTTTGCCCCTTCAGGTAAATTTAAATGATGTGCTACACGGCCACAATGCATCAATTGTAAAAATATTTTACCATTTTTTTCATGCACAGCGTCAGTAATTACCTTCCAACCATCCACATGGTGCTGATTGTACATTGCCGGAATACGTGGGTAACCTAAACCGTTTGGCGATGGAGAAGTGCCCTCCGTAATAATTAAACCAGCACCAGCCCTTTGCGTATAATACGTAGCCATTAATTGGTTGGGGATGTTATTTTCAACTGCTCTAGAGCGAGTTAAAGGTGCCATTACAGCTTTATTTTTAAGTTCGTTATTACCTAATTTATAATTCTCGAATAATTGATTTGACATTTTAATCTTTTTAAATATTTTAATTTTTAAGTTAACAATTATTAGTCCAACGATAGGTTTTTAGGAAAGAATTTTGTTTTATAGAAGTAAAGAAACAGCGGTAAAACTTTTACAAGCTTAGTGTTTGTTTTCAATGGACGAACCAAAAATTAGAGGTATAAAAATAAGGGCGCATCCTTTTCCATCGCTATTTCCAAAACTCGGTTGGGCTACTACGGGGTGCCGTAATTTTTTAATGCGGAAAAAAGCATTAAAAAATGTACTAAACCCTACGTATCCCTTGCGCAAAAAAAACTTTTAGAATTTAGTTATGAGCATATCCATAAATCAGTTTAGCTGTTTTCTCAGATGCACCAGCTTTACCCATTTTTTCTGCTAAAACTTCATATTTCGCTAACATTTCCGCTCTTTTTGGTTCGTTAATAATATCGTCTAGCTCTTTAGCAATTAGTAGGAGGTTGCAATCCTCTTGGATTAATTCCGTTACCGTTTTGCTATCCATAATTAAATTTACCAAAGAAATAAATCTGATTTTCACTAACAAACGGGCAATTCCAATAGAGATTTTACTGCCTTTGTAAAGCACCACTTGCGGCACTTTAAATAATGCAGTTTCTAAAGTGGCGGTTCCAGAAGTTACCAAAGCAGCTTCGGCAATATTTAATAAATCGTAAGTGGCGTTAAATACGATTGGAATATCTAAACCTCCGATATATTGTTCGTAATACGCTTTCTGAAAAGACGGAGCGCCCGCAATCACAAACTGATAGTTGTTAAACGAACTCACAACGCCAAGCATTTCTGGCAAAATGTATTTTAATTCTTGCTTTCTACTTCCGGGCAACAAAGCAATAATGGGTTTATCGCTTAAATTATGCTCTTTCAAGAAATTTGGATTTGGCGTAAAAGCTGCTTTTGCATCTAGTAACGGATTACCAACATAATCTACTTCCATTCCCCAAGTTTTATAAAAATCTACCTCGAAAGGTAGAATGCAATACATAAAATCTACATCGCGTTTTATTTTTAAAACCCTTTTCTGGTTCCATGCCCAAACCTTTGGCGATATATAATAATGTACTTTAATTCCCTGTTCTTTAGCAAACTTTGCAATCTTTAAATTGAAGCCGGGAAAGTCTATCAATATTAACACATCTGGCTGGCAGCTTAAAATATCTTCTTTACAAAGTTTAATGTTTCTTAAAATGGTTTTTAGGTTTAGCGCAACTTCTAAAAAGCCCATAAAAGCCATATCTGCATAATGCTTTACCAAAGTGCCACCTTGTGCTTGCATTAAATCGCCACCATAAAATCTAAAATCCGCATCAGCATCTGCTTCTTTCAAAGTCTTCATCAGATTAGAGCCATGTAAATCTCCCGATGCTTCGCCTGCGACTATATAATATTTCATTTGTTTTATTTTCTAGCTTCAAAAAGCTCAGTTAACTGATTAATTTTTTCAGATAATATCTTCTTATCTATGAGTTTAGTTTCATAATCAGCAATTATTGCAGGACTTACATTTCTAGCTAAAGCATATTCTACAACTTCAGTATCTTTACCCTTACACAATAATACACCAATGTTTGGTTTTTCATTAACTCTCTTTACATCTCTGTCTAGTGCTTCTAAATAAAAATTAAGTTTACCTAAAAATTCAGGAGCAAATTCTTCAATTTTTAATACGAATAAAACGTGACATTGTAAATCTCTATGATAGAAGAGTAAATCTGTATAATAATCTTTATTTCCTACTTGTAACCTATATTGGTTGCCCATATAGGTAAAACCTTTTCCGACTTCTAAAATAAACTTTTGAAGATTTTGCGTTATTGATTTTTCAAAATCTTTTTCAGTATGGTTTTCTGGTAAATTTAGAAATTCAAAAATATAGGGATCTTTAAAAAGGTTTTGTGTTAAATTGGTAATAGGTTCAGTTTCTCTCTCATTTTGTTTTTTTGAAAGCATGGTCCTTTCATAAGTTGCAGTTTTAATTTGTCTTCTTAGCTGCCCTGTACTCCAATTTTCTTTTTGCGACAATAAAGTGTAAAACAAAATTTCTTCTGCTTTTCTGTTGCCAGAAAATATTTATAAATGGTTAGTCCACGATATTTTTAGCAATACCTCTTTTAAAAAAAAATTTTGCTTTTCTAAAAGTGTCGCCACTGGCGACATTTTTGTATTATTGTCTAAATCAATACTTTCTAATTGTGTCGCCACTGGCGACACTTTTTGATAATACAAAGAAACCCAAAGTAAAAAACATTCGGAATTTAATCCAAAAGTTTCGTAAAATTGTCTCATTCTATACAAGCCTCTACTATTAAAACCTGTTAACTCTGGGTGGTATGATAAAATAAAAGTGGCTAATTCTTTAACTGTATTTTCTCCCCAATGGCTAATTTCAATTTTCTCAGAAACAATTTTGCCAACATTAAAATATAGGAGAACTAATTCGGCGTTTATTTTTGCATAAACGCGATTTTTCGAATCTTGTATTAAGCGTAAAACAGATTTAAATTCTAAATCATCAGAGCTTAACTGTTTACCTTTTAACTCCATTTTTAACCCTTATTAAACTTATAGTAAAAGAAAATAAAAGCACAAACAAATGTGGCTGATATAATTCCTTTACCAGTTAATTCCATTTCTTTTTTATAAGCATACCTGAGTAAAAGCATGTTGATGGCTACGCAACCAATGTAAAGCAAATCGTCTTTTTGCATAAAGACAAAGTTCTTTTTAATAACTTCTACTATTAGAAATGCTACGGCCGGAAAAAATAACCCTGCGCCCAAACCTAGCCAAACGGTATCTTTTTTAAACATTGAAAGTCCATTGGTTAAGCGAAGCAATGGCATGGTGTGCGGTCATATCAAACTGAACAGGAACAACAGAAACGTAATGATTTTGTAAAGCCCAAACATCAGAATCCTCGCCCTTGTCGTTGTTTTGAAAAACACCTGTTAACCAATAGTAATTGCGCTTGTATGGGTCCTGACGTTCTTCAAAATCCTCGGCCCATTTGGCGTTAGCTTGTCGGCATATTTTAATGCCTTTAATTGGCGCCGAATTGTTAGGGAAATTTACATTTAACAAGGTGCCTTGTTGTAGTCCATTTTGTAATATTTGAATACAAATTTCTTTAATGTACTTTTTACAGTCCTCAAAATTGGCGTCCCAAGTATAATCATCTAAAGAAAAACCAACCGATGGTATATTTTCTATGGCGCCTTCTACAGCTGCAGACATGGTGCCCGAATAAATCACATTGATAGAATTGTTAAGTCCGTGATTGATGCCTGAAACGCATAAATCTGGGTTTTTGCCTTTAAAAATTTTGTTAACAGCAAGCTTAACGCAATCTACCGGTGTGCCAGAGCATTTGTACATGTCAACGCCATCGTAAAGTTTAACTTTATCTAAACGGAGTGGTTTGCCTATAGTTATGGCGTGTCCCATGCCAGATTGTGGACTATCTGGTGCAACTACGGTAACATTTCCTAATTCTTTTACTACTTCTATTAATGCTTTAATGCCTGGAGCGGTGATACCGTCGTCATTAACTACAAGGATATTATATTTTTTAGCGGTCATTTAATGTTTATTAAAACTTCTGATTTGTTGCAAATATATGGATTACAAAAAAACTAAAAGCAATATGTAAAAATACCTTTGTAAGGGTATTTGTTTTAATTTTTGGATTAAATAGTTTTAATTCCTTTTGTAAAAGGAATTTTTCGAGATTTTATTTAGAAAATAAGTTGTTAAAACTGAAAAATTAGTATGTAAATACATCTTGTTTTACTACAAAAAAGTTTATGAATTTTATATTGCCTTCGTGTGCTTCATTTTCTCAAAACACAAAAACTTTTAGCGTTAAAAGGTTTAATTAACGGCTTTATGTATAGATGATTGTTTATTTATTAAAGTTAAAAGGGGCAGAGTCCAAACTTTTCTTTACTTTAGAGAGTCCCGTAGAGATATCAAGCTCAAAGTAAAAGGATAAAAATTTACTTATGCGTATTGTATTTATTATTATTTTCTTTTTTACAAAAAGTTTATTTGCTCAAAATAGCTGTACGCTTACTTATGACATCTTAAGAAACGATAAAATTATAGGTGTTATGAAATTACAAAAGAAAGAAGAAGGAGATAAAACTTATCTGCGTCTAAATTCTGATGTAAATGTTAACTTTATTATAAATAATTCCATTAAAATTAATGAACTAAGTATTTTTCAGAACAACACACTTATTTATTCTGAAAGTAAACGCTTGGTAAATGAAAAAGAAAAAGTGAACAAGCAAACGGTATTAATTAAAGATAATTATTACGCCGAAAATAGCAGCCTCTCTACAAAGATTAAAGTTCCTCCAATTAACTTCGATTTACTATTAATGTATTTTAACGAACCGAATGATATTTCTAAAGTTTACTCAGACAGCCTTCAGGAGATGTTAAATATTGAGAAGTTAAATCACCAGCATTTTAATGTGAATTTGCCAGATGGCGGAAACAATGAATATTTTTATAAGAATGGAAGATGTGATAAAGTAGTTGTTCACAGCACATTTATTAAAATAGAAATGATACTAAAAAGTCTAAAAAAATAAAAGGAGACGATGAGCGCCTCCTTTTAACTAAACCTAAACCTAAACTTATGAAATTCATTTCCCAAGTGGGAGATGTATATATCAATACAAAGCCTGTGCCAAAATTTTTATCGCACATCATTCTACTGTTTTTAATGGATTTAATATTCACATTGCACTAATTTATTGACATTTTATTTGATACTGTTTATATATTTGGACAATGCCTGTATTCACGTTTTTTGTAGCAATAATTATTAACTTTTTTGGCTATTTACCATTAGGAAATATTAATTTAACTACCATCCAAATATCTATTAACAAGGGTGTTAAGCAAGCTTTGGTGTTTGTGTTAACATTCTCTATTATAGAAGGAATAGTGACTTATATACTTATGAACTTTGCTGCCTACTTTGCAGAAAAGAAAGATTTTTTACATTGGCTAGGCTGGATTTTAGTTTTGGTATTGCTAATTATGGGTACCATAAGTTTGGTGCAAGCTTATCAAAAACCTAAGGAGCAAATGCAGGTTAGAAAAAGAGACAGTATTAGAACAGGGATTATTTTAGGTGTATTTAATCCAATGATTATTCCTTACTGGTCAATAGGCGGCACTTATTTAATTGCTAATAATTGGATAACTACAGAAGGTTTTGGATTAGAACTGTTTGCCATTGGTGCTGCCATTGGATGTTTTATTAGTTTGTATTTGTTTGCTCGTTTTGCTCAACATTTACAAAACAAATTTTCGTTTAGTCATAAGGTAATTAATCTAACTATAGCTATTGTATTCTATGGATTAGCAGCTTTACAAGCTGGTAAAGAACTTTTTTTTTAAACTAGTTTTGATTAGAAAAGTAGCTTAGGGTATTTTGTTTGTCAACACCCAATTGTTTGGTTAATTGTGCTAGGCCTTCAAATTTTACATCGTGTCTGATGAAGTGTAAGAAGTCTATTTTTATGGCTTGATGATAAATATCTTCTTTAAAATCAAAAATGTTGACTTCTATATTCTGGCTCATGCCGTTAATGGTCGGTCGATGACCAATATAAGCCATCCCTTGATAAGTTTTAGATTCCTCACCACTATGCTTAGCACTGGCAGGTACAAAAGGATTATGCAATTCCTGATTTTTATTTTTGGAGTCCTGAATTTCTACGGTAACCGCATAAATCCCATCAGAAGGGATTAATTTATAGCTTTCTTCAATAAATAAATTGGCGGTAGGATAGCCTAAGGTTCTCCCAATTTGATCTCCTTTAATTACTTTTCCAATTAAAGAAAATTGATGTCCCATTAATTCATTTGCATTATCAACATCACCACGTTCTAGTGCTTTCCTTATTCTGGTAGAAGAGATAGCCAAATCATTAATATCTTGTTCTGGTATTTCTTCCAAGGTATAATGATACTTATTGCTATGTTGGGTCAGTTCTTTTAATCCACCGCTTCTATCTTTCCCAAATCGATGGTCGTAACCTATAACCATGCTTTTCATTCCAATCTGATTAATTAAGACCTGACTGATATATTCTTGAGGTAAAAGATTAGAAAAGTCTCTGGTAAATGGGGTAATTATTAAATGATCTACGCCTAATTGTGAAAGTAACTCGGCTTTCTCTGGCATGGTGTTAATCATTTTCAATGAATAATCACCAGGGTTTAAAATCATCCTTGGGTGAGGGAAGAATGTTAAAATAACAGATTCGCCTCCATTTGCTTTTGCCTGTTCTACCAGTTTTTGTATTATCTTTTGATGCCCTAAATGTACTCCATCAAAAGTACCAATAGTAACAACGCCATTTTTTAAGGGCTTAAAATCTTTTATATGATGATAGATTTGCATGAGTCTTATTTACGATGTACGATTTTTGATTTACGATTTATAGACTCTTTAAACATTTAAATATCGATTTAGGTATTTATTAGATACTTTAATTGATGCAACTTTAAAAATCAATAATATGTTTACGTTTAGCTCAATCTAAAATCGCAAATCTAAAACCCAAAATTACTTAAAGTCTTCTTGAACCTTTATTTCTCTAATATGGTTTACCAGTTCCATGATCTCGTAAGCATCTTCAATTTTAAAATTACCACTTTTGGTTCTTCTCAACTGAGAAAGATAAGCGCCATTATTTAAGCCTTTGCCAAAGTCATGAGCTAAAGATCTAATATAAGTCCCTTTACTACAAATCACTCTAAAATCAACTTCGGGCAGTTCTATTCTGGTAATTTCAAACTCGTTGATGGTAACTTTTCTTGTTTTTAGTTCTACCGTTTCGCCTCTTCTGGCTTTTAAATATAAACGCTCTCCGTCTACTTTTATGGCCGAGTGTGCCGGTGGATATTGATCTAAATCGCCAGTAAAATGCTCAACGTTATTTAAAATAATTTCATCTGTTAATTGGCTAATATCAAATGTAGCATCAACTTCGGTTTCTAAATCGTAAGATGGTGTGGTAGCTCCTAAAGTAAAGGTGCCGGTGTATTCTTTTTCTTCGGCTTGGAAAGAGTCTATTTGTTTGGTGAGTTTACCCGTACAAATAATTAATAAGCCTGTAGCAAGGGGATCTAAAGTGCCAGCATGCCCCACTTTTAACTTCAACGGCTTAAAGGAATTTCTTAATTTACCTACAACATCAAAAGATGTCCAGTTATAAGGTTTGTTTAGCAGTAAAACTTCGCCTTGCGTAAAATCAAATTTGGGGAATATTTTATCAGAACTTTCTGAAGACATAGATTAAGAAAATTTTAAATAATTTGAAGGCTTTGCCCACTTAATAACAAAATAATAATTATTGCGCCAACTATTATTCTATAAATTCCAAACACCTTAAATCCGTTTTTACTCAAATAACCAATAAAGCTTTTAATAGCAATTAAGGCAACTATAAAACCTATCACATTACCAATAATCAATAAGTTAATCTCTTGCGAATTGATGGTATGTCCGTCTTTATAAAAATCGTACAACTTTTTTGCAGTTGCAGCAAACATGGTAGGCACAGCTAAGAAAAACGAAAATTCTGCTGCAGCTTTTCTAGTTAGTCTCTGGGTCATTCCACCTACAATAGAAGCTCCAGAACGTGATACTCCCGGTATCATGGCTAAACATTGAAAAACACCAATAATAACAGCGGTAGGGTAATTTATTTTATCAGCATCATCAACTGGTGCATTTTTAAACCATTTATCTACAAACAATAAAACAATACCACCTAATAAAAGAGAAATACCTACCGTAAGCGGACTTTCTAGCAATTCATCAATTTTATCGCTAAATAATAAACCAAAAATTACAGCAGGAATAAAGGCAGCAATCAGTTTATAGTAAAAATCGAAAGATTTAAAAAAGCGCTTAAAGTAAAGCACTACAACAGAAAGGATAGTACCTAATTGAATAGCAACCGTAAATAATTTCACAAAATCATTAGATTGTATGCCCATTAAAGACGAGGCAATAATCATGTGTCCGGTAGAGGAAACTGGTAAAAACTCGGTTATACCTTCAACAATGGCCAAAACAATGGCTTCGAAAATAGTCATTTACTTACTCGCCAGATTTTTTTAACACAGCAACAAAGCCTAAAATAAAACCAGAAATTACCACAATAGGAGCAGCAACAATTTTAGTGGTGCTGTAAATGTCAGTTTCGCCGCTCATCAAAAAAAAGCCTATGGCAACAATAACGATACTAGCAATCAATAATTGATAATTCAGTTTACCAAAAACAAAGTTTACTTTTTGGTTTTCTGTTGTATTAGGAGTTTTTTGAGCCATTTTATCTGTATAAATCTTGAGTTTTTAAACCTAAATATTTGGTAACTGCAAAGTAAGTGCTAATGCCCGATATTAAAATTCCCACAGCAACAACAACTAAAAACACAATAGTAAATTCAAACATATCTGTTAAAACAACCAATTCTGGAATTTCTTGTTGCGCAAAATACAGCGTAAGTAATAATAAAATGATAGCTATTAAACCAGCAATAAAACCATGTAAAATGCCATAACTAATAAACGGCTTTCTAATAAAACCACGGGTTGCCCCCACCAATTGCATACTTTTAATCAAAAACCTTTGCGAGTAAATAGCTAACCTAATGGTGTTATTTATTAACGCAACAGCAATAATTAACAAAACGCCGCCAAAACCCAAAATTACCAAAGAAATAGTGCGTATATTTTGGTTAATCATGTCTACCAAAGATTTTTGGTAACGCACCTCGTTAATTATTGGGTTTTTACCCAATTGCTTACTCAACACCTCAATACTTTCGTTGTTAGCAAAATCTGCCTTTAAATAAACATCTATGGTAGAAAGTAAAGGATTATAACCCAAGAATTTAATAAAATCCTCACCCAAATCGGCAGTTAGGTTTTTTGCAGCTTCTTCTTTACTCACGTAAGCTGTGTTTTTGACGTAGTTATTGCCTTCAATTTGTTTTTGCAATTGCAAAATATCAACCTCTTTAGTGCCCTCGTTAATAATCACGTTAAGCACAATATTTTCTTTTACGTAGTTAGAAAGCTTGCGGCCATGCACCAAAATTAAGCCCAATAAGCCTACCATAAGCAATACCAAAGAAATACTAATTACCGTAGAAACGTAAATAGTTTTGGTTTTTCTGGCAGCTCTACTGTCTTCAAATTCTTCCATAATATTCAATAATACGCGAAATTAATAAATACCCCAACAAATTAAGCATGATTAAGCACTAATATCAAAATTTAACAAAATTTAGCTTTTATAACGATACAAAAATAAATATTTTGACTTCCTACATCCTATATCCGACATCCAAGTTCCGTCTTCCGACTTCCGTCTTCCGACATCAAACTTCCGACTTCCGACTTCCGACTTCCGTCTTCCGACATCCGACATCCGACATCCGACATCCGACATCCGACATCCGACATCCGACATCCGACTTCCGACATCCGACTTCCGACTTCCGACATCCGACTTCCTCTATGGCATGCCCCCTTTTCCAAAACACTTGGCCAAAACACGGGTCGGGCTTTCCACTTTACTCCGTTGCGCTTAATGGCGCATTCAGGGTGCCGCTGCTATCCCTCATGCAGAACAAATATTTCAATATTAAAGATCTGTTTCAGATTCTTTTTTACCCTTTTGTATCCTTTTCAAATTAAAAATATACATGGTCTCTACTTTTTGTCTGGCCCAAGGTGTTTTTCTCAAAAAACCAAGACTAGATTTTATAGTAGGGTTGTTAGCGAAACAATTAATAGTAATTTTCTCTGCCATTTTCTCCCATCCTACGTATTTCACCAAATCGGTTAGAATAACTTCTAAAGTTAAACCGTGTAGGGGATTATTTTTTTGAGAATTAGTTGTTTGCTCAGTCATTTTGTAAAATTAATGATTTTAACCTTTTCGGTATTATTTAAATGAAGAGTTATTAATTATTCTAGGATATATAATTACAAGTAAAATGGAAAAAGATTATCTCGTTAAATCTTTTGTATTAGAATTTATTCAATTAAACTTCTTTACATATTAATACTTGCAATAAAAAATCAATAAGTGCTGAAATTTTCAACAAATTAATTCATTATGCAATTTGTTAATAAAGCCCCCATTTGTTTAAAACTTGTTTTTAAAAGCATACTTTTTAAGCTTAGTTTTATGGCAGTTCTTTATCAATACTTATTTAGGTTTTTGATTTATTAAGTCAAAATTAAAAGGGAACCATGTTAAAATCATGGGCTGACGATGCAACTGTAAATCTGTTTTTTTTGCCTTTATAGCAAAATCAAAAATTTGCAAAACACCAAGTCACTGTTTCAAAAACAGAAATGGGAAGACGTTTTGTAAACAGATAAGCCAGGAGACCTACCAAATAAGTTTTTTCAAGACTTTCACGTAAAAGGTTTTGATAAAAGCTCAAAAAAATGCTAATTTTTTAAAAAGCATTCCAAACTTTTGTCAATTCCTGTTTGTTAAAAATTAAATTCTAATCATGCAACAGGAAGAAGTATTACTCCAAGAAAACAAAGATCGCTTTGTAATTTTACCCATCAATTATCCCGCCATCTGGGAAATGTACAAACGCCACGAGGCTAGTTTTTGGACTGCCGAAGAAATCGACCTGTCGTCAGATCAAAAAGACTGGGAAAATTTAACAGACGGTGAGCGTCATTTTATAAGCCACATTTTAGCTTTTTTTGCTGCTAGTGATGGTATAGTAAATGAAAATTTGGCTATAAATTTCATGCGAGAAGTTCAAGTGCCAGAAGCTAGATGTTTTTATGGTTTCCAAATCATGATGGAAAACATCCATTCAGAAACCTATGCTTTATTAATTGATACCTATATCAAAAACCCAAAAGAAAAGAATCATTTATTGCATGCAATAGATACTGTTCCTTGTGTTACAAAGAAAGCAGAATGGGCATTAAAATGGATTGAAAATGGAACATTCGCACAAAGACTAGTTGCTTTTGCAGCGGTAGAGGGAATATTCTTTAGCGGTAGTTTTTGTTCTATTTTTTGGTTAAAGAAAAGAGGATTAATGCCAGGTTTAACCTTTAGTAACGAGTTAATATCTAGAGACGAAGGTTTACATTGCGAGTTTGCATGCTTATTATACGGTATGTTGCAAAATAAAATGACCAAGCAAGAAGTTTATGACATTATCACAGAAGCTGTAGAAATTGAAAAAGAGTTTGTGACCGACTCTTTACCAGTAGATTTAATTGGAATGAATGCCCGATTGATGCAACAGTATATCGAATTTGTAGCAGATAGATGGGTTACAGAACTAGGTTATCCTACAATTTATAATGCCACAAATCCTTTCGATTTTATGGAAATGATATCACTTCAAGGAAAAACAAATTTCTTCGAGAAAAGAGTGGGAGATTATCAAAAAAGTGGTGTTTTAGGTGACGCACAAAGCCAAGCTTTTTCTTTAGAAGAAGATTTTTAGGGATAATAATTAGTAGAAAAAGTTCATTTGTCTTATTTCATTTTTTATAATCAATAATGAACCAATTACTATTAAACTAAACCTGCCGCAAAATAAGCCTAATGCCTAATGAATTAATGACTAAAATACTAAATACATGTTCGTAATAAAAAGAGACGGTAGAAAAGAAACCGTAAAGTTTGACAAGATAACCTCTCGTATAGAGAAATTAAGCTACAGCTTAAATCAAGATTTTGTTGATCCTGCCGAAGTTGCAAAAAAGGTAATTGATGGAATTTATGATGGCGTTACCACGTCAGAATTAGATAGCTTAGCCGCAGAAACTGCTGCATCTTTAACTACTCGTCATCCAGATTATGCGCTATTGGCCTCACGAATTGCGGTTTCAAACTTGCATAAAAATACAACCAAGTCATTTTCAGAAACCATGAAAAATTTGCATGGTTATATTGATGGAAAAACTGGTAAAAATGCATCTTTAATTGCAAATGATGTGATGCAAATTATTAGTGATAATGCTGACCTATTAGATAGCACCATCATTTACGATAGAGATTTTAGTTTTGATTATTTTGGATTTAAGACGCTTGAGCGTTCTTACTTATTAAAATTAAACGGAAAAATAGCCGAGCGTCCACAACACCTTTTTATGCGTGTGTCTGTAGGCATTCATAAAAACGATTTAGAAAGTGTAATTAAAACTTATAGTTTAATGAGCGAGAAGTGGTTTATTCACGCCACGCCTACTCTTTTTAACGCAGCAACTCCAAAACCTCAAATGTCTAGCTGCTTTTTAGTAGCCATGAAAGATGATAGCATTGAAGGTATTTATAGTACTTTAACGCAAACGGCTAAAATTTCTCAAAGCGCTGGCGGAATAGGTTTAAGCATTCACAATGTGAGAGCAACAGGTTCATACATTAGCGGCACAAACGGTACAAGTAACGGTATTGTGCCCATGTTAAAAGTTTTTAATGATACTGCTCGTTACGTAGACCAAGGTGGTGGTAAGCGAAAAGGTGCTTTTGCCATTTATTTGGAGCCTTGGCATGCAGATATTTTTGATTTCTTAGATCTAAAAAAGAACCATGGTAAAGAAGAAAACAGAGCCCGTGATTTATTTTATGCGCTTTGGATTTCAGATTTATTTATGAAAAGGGTAGAAGAAGATGGAGAATGGAGTTTGTTTTGCCCGCATGAGTCGCCAGGATTAGCAGATTGCCACGGTGAAGAGTTTGAAAAACTGTATACTAGATACGTAGCAGAAGGCAAGGCCCGTAAAACTATTAAAGCACAAGAACTTTGGTTTGCCATTTTAGACGCACAAATAGAAACTGGTACACCATATTTATTATATAAAGATGCTGCAAATAGTAAGTCTAACCAGCAAAATTTAGGAACCATTAAAAGTTCTAACTTATGTACAGAGATTTTGGAATTCACTTCCCCAGATGAGGTTGCTGTTTGTAATTTGGCTTCTGTTTCTTTACCGGCTTATATAGAAAATGGCGAATTTAATCACCAAAAATTATATGAAGTTGCTTATCAAATTACCATAAATCTTAACCGAATAATAGATAACAATTATTATCCTGTAGAAGAGGCTAGATATTCTAACCTTCGCCACCGCCCAATTGGTTTAGGGGTACAAGGTTTGGCAGATGCTTTTATGTTGTTAAAAATGCCTTTCGAGAGCGAAGCAGCTGCAAAATTAAACATAGATATTTTTGAAACACTTTATTTCGCATCTATGCAATCGTCAGCAGACTTAGCCATTAAAGAAGGAGCTTACGAAACTTTTAAAGGTTCCCCTTTATCTAAAGGCAAGTTCCAGTTTGATTTGTGGAATGTGAAGCCAACGAGTAAAAGATGGGATTGGGCAACATTACGTAAGCAAGTAGTTGCAACCGGCGTTCGTAATTCTTTGCTATTAGCACCAATGCCAACAGCGTCAACCTCTCAAATTTTAGGTAATAACGAATGTTTTGAGCCTTATACTTCAAATATTTACTCACGCAGAGTTTTAAGTGGAGAATTTGTAGTCGTAAACAAGCATTTACTAAAAGATTTGGTGGAGCTTGGTTTGTGGGATAATAAAATGAAAGAGCAAATCATTTTAGCGAATGGTTCTGTTCAAAATATTGAAAGCATTCCAGCTGAAATTAAAGAATTATACAAAACAGTTTGGGAAATTAAGATGCGAACCATTATAGATATGGCAGCAGATAGAGGTGCTTACATTTGTCAGTCTCAATCTCTAAACTTATTTATAAATGCACCAACAGCTTCTAAATTAACATCTATGCACTTTTACGCTTGGAAAAAAGGTTTAAAGACAGGAATGTATTATTTACGAACTCAGGCTGCTACACAAGCTGTTAAATTTAGTGTACAAAGCCAAGCAGTGAAAGAAATTGACCCGGTGATTCAGAATGATACCGCAGCAGAAGATGCGGCTTTTTGTACCATGGAAGAAGGATGTATTTCTTGTAGTGCTTAAGGACAAACTTTAATATTGAATATAATCAAAAAGAGCTGGACTTTTAGTCCAGCTCTTTTTTTGCGTTAACGATTGCAGCGACATCCTTTTTGGGTACAAAAAGATATAGCGAAAAGCGTGTTAAAACGCTCAAATTAAAATGTTTTAGAAAATAATCAGCTTACTGAGGTTTTTAAATCAAATCAAAAGACCTAGCGTATTGGGTAAGCTCAAAAAAGGATTTTGTATCTAATTTCATACGGATATTTTTCGGTGAGTTTCTACCGTTTGGGGCGAAATAAACAAGGCTTTTCCACATTCTATTGCACTTTCTCCTTTTGCTAAGTGCGCTAAAACCTCTCTCTCTCTGCCAGAAAGTTTAGCGAATTTAGTAGCATTTTTTCTTAAGAAATTATTTTCTTCTAAAATTTTTTCAGCTTTAGAGTTTATATAGTTTAGGTAAGTAGTGGGGAAAGATAATGTGATTAATAATAGCGGTTTACCTTCGTTATCTCGCATTAAAATTTTAGAACTGCTAATGTGCCAAGTAAAATCTTTAGAGTTGTTTAATCTTACTTGTTGTAAAAAGCTAACGCTTTCATTAAAATTGTTTTGCGCTATAAGTTTAAATAATTTTGGGTCATAATCTTTCGCATCTTCTAGATTAAAGAATCTAGTATAATAATCATGATAACTTAATTTTTTTAATTCTTTTAAGGTAATCCCTAATAATTTTAGACCATTTTCACACATCCAAATGATAGAAGAATCTTTGATGTATAATAATTACTGATGGAGTAAATGAGCTATGGCTTCAATTTTATCAATTTCTTGTTTATTTCTAGCTTTTAAATCTGACTCTTGAAGCATATATTTTTAAATAATTATTTTACTTCAAAAATCGACAATTTTTTAGACAGTTAATACCCAATTCTGGTACAGGTGAAAAATACAAGGAAACTGGTATTTTTTTTTAAAAATGCTCTTCATATATTTGAAATGTCAAAAAGAACTGTGAAAAGCATAATGATGCAACTTATACCGGTTGCCTTATTTTTAAAAAGAAAGAGCATCAATAGGGGTATTGATGCTTTTCTTGTTTATCATGCAAATGTTATTTTACTGCATACCAAAAGTGTACACAATGTATGCTGTATTCCCACTCGCTAATCTAATTGGGCTTTTCATAATTAATCTTTCTTTGTTAACATCTGTTATTTCTAGTTGATAGCCTTCGTTTACATTTTTTGCTTTTTCGTTATCTCCAATTTTCTTAAACTGAAAAATTGGTGGCGTTCTATCATCATACAAAGACCAAAATATTTCTTGCGATATTCCACTTGTTAACGTAATCGTTCCTCTATAATTACCATTTAATTGCCAAGTGCTATTGGTAAAATTCTCGAAAGGAGCCATTTCAAAAGCATCAGTAACCTGGTAACCCAGAGGAAAACCTTCTAAGGTGACGCTATTAACCGCCCAAGTTCCAGATATTTTACTTTTATTTAGTTTTAAAGCGTTAGTATTTCGTTTAGAAGCACAAGAAGTAAATCCAATAGCCAATACAAATAATAACAATGCTGAGGTAGTTCTTAATCTATTTCTCATAATAATTTAATATTGATTTGTGATTTGTGATAAAACAAAAACAGAGCCAATAAAATAATAGTGCAATTGTTTTATGAATAATCTTAAGCTGCTAAGTTTAAATTTTTTATTTTCGCAACTCAATACAAAAATCTCAAGCAATGGATTATCAATTTAAGCAGATAGAAAAAGACTGGCAAAAATTTTGGGCAGAAAATGCAACCTTTAAAGCAGAGGTTGATACTACTAAGCCTAAATATTATGTGTTAGATATGTTTCCTTACCCAAGCGGAGCAGGTTTACATGTTGGGCATCCGCTAGGTTATATTGCTTCTGATATTTTTGCTAGATACAAGCGCTTAAAAGGTTTTAATGTTCTGCACCCAATGGGTTACGATTCTTTTGGTTTACCAGCAGAGCAATATGCTATACAAACAGGGCAACACCCTGCTAAAACTACAGAGGCAAATATCAATCGTTACCGCGAACAGCTAGATAATTTAGGATTTTCTTACGATTGGAGCAAGGAAGTTCGCACTAGTTCGCCCGAATATTACAAGTGGACGCAGTGGATTTTTATGCAGCTTTTTAATTCTTGGTATAACAAAGAAACTGACAAAGCCGAGCATATTTCTACGCTGATAGAAAAGTTAGAAACTATTCCATCTGCCGAGATTAATGCGGTATGTGATGAAGATGTACTACCGCTTTTACCAAGCGACTGGAGTACGATGAGTGGCGAAGAAAAACAAGTCGAATTATTAAAATATCGTCTAACCTTTTTGAAAGAAAGTACCGTAAACTGGTGCCCAGCATTAGGTACGGTATTAGCTAACGATGAAGTTAAAGATGGGTTTAGCGAACGTGGTGGCTATCCTGTAGAGCAAAAGAAAATGATGCAATGGAGTATGCGCATCTCTGCTTACGCCGAAAGATTGTTGCAGGGCCTAAACCATATTGATTGGCCTGAGCCATTGAAAGAAATGCAGCGCAACTGGATTGGAAAAAGTGTAGGAGCGATGATGAGGTTTAATTTAGAAAGTCTGAAGTCCGAGGTCGGAAGTCAAATTTCTTCGTACTCCGGCCTTCCGACTCCCAACTTTATTGAAGTTTTTACCACTCGTGTAGACACTGCTTATGGCGTTTCCTTTTTAGTAATTGCGCCCGAGCATGAACTAGTCGCGTCCTTAACAACTCCTGAGCAAAAAGGAGATATTGACGCTTATATTTTAGCTACCAAAAAGAAATCGGAATTGGATAGAATGTCTGATGTGAAAACCGTTTCTGGAGCATTTACAGGAAGTTATGCTATTAATCCTTTAAGTGGAGCAAAAGTCCAAATTTGGATTGCCGATTATGTTTTAGCAGGTTATGGAACAGGTGCAGTAATGGGAGTTCCGTCTGGCGATCAACGCGATTATTTGTTTGCAAAGCATTTCAATTTGCCTATTATTCCAATTTTAGACACTCAAAAAACAGAGAAAGAGGCAGATCCTACCAAGGAGGGAAAATACATTAATTCTGAATTGATAAACGGAATGGGTTACCAAGAAGCAACTCAAACCATCACTGCTAAATTGAAAGAAATAGGGATGGGCTATGGTAAAATAAATTACCGTATGCGTGATGCTATTTTTGGTAGACAAAGATATTGGGGCGAACCTGTTCCGGTATATTTTAAAAATGGTTTACCCTATTTAATAGACGAAAGCGAGTTGCCTTTACTTTTGCCAGAGGTAGATAAATATTTACCTACAGAGAGTGGCGAACCGCCATTAGGAAGAGCAAAAGATTGGAAATACCAAAACGAATACGAATATGAGTTGAGCACCATGCCAGGTTGGGCAGGTAGCAGTTGGTATTGGTACCGTTATATGGACGCAAAAAATGAGTCAGCTTTCGCCGATGCGGATAAAATTGCATACTGGAAAGATGTTGATTTATACATTGGCGGTAGCGAACACGCAACAGGACACCTTTTATACAGTCGGTTTTGGAATAAATTTTTGAAAGATTTAGGTTGTGTAACTGAAGAAGAGCCTTTCAAAAAATTAATTAACCAAGGGATGATTCAGGGAAAGTCTCAAAAAGTTAATATCTCGGGCTCGGAAGGAAGTACCTCGGGGTCTAATTTTTGGATTGTTAACGGTTTGAATTACCAATTAGGAAATGAAACGGTTAGGCTTTTTGTTAGTGAAGATGTAAAATCTTCATTTTTGGATAAACTAAAAGAAGTTCCGATACAATATAAAACATCCTCACATAATATTAATATTGATTTTGTTAATGATTTGACAAGTGAAGTCGATTTATCGAAATTTATTGAATGGAGGCCTGAATTTAAAAACGCCATTTTTTGGTGTAAAGGAGGTTGCTGGCATAAAGGAAAATTTGAAGCTTTTGCAGACGCAAGTGACAAAGACAATAAGTTTTTCAGCAAGTCCGAAGTTGAGAAAATGTCCAAATCAAAATGGAATGTTATCAACCCGGATGATTTAGTAGAACGTTACGGAGCCGATACTTTACGTATGTACGAAATGTTTTTGGGTCCGCTAGAGCAAAGCAAACCTTGGAACACCAACGGAATTGAAGGGGTGTTCAAATTTTTACGTAAATTCTGGAAGCTTTTTCAGGATGAAAATTTAACTTTTTCAGTTTCTGATGCTGAGCCTACCAAAGCAGAATTAAAAGCTTTACACAAAATCATTAAAAAAGTAGAAGACGATGTGGAGCGTTTCTCTTTCAACACTTCGGTTTCTAGTTTTATGATTGCTGTTAATGAGTTAACCGATTTAAAGTGTAATAAAAGAACAATTTTACAAGATTTGGTAATAATATTATCTCCTTATGCACCACATATTTGCGAGGAGCTTTGGGAACAATTAGGTAACCAAGCAGGAACAATTTCATATACTACTTTTCCTATTTTTAACCCTCAGCATTTGATAGAAAACGAGTTTAACTATCCAGTTTCTATTAACGGAAAGACCAAAACTAGCATTAATTTGTCTTTAGCTATGGAGCCTAAAGAAGTAGAAGAATTTATATTAACGCAAGAATCTATAACAAAATATTTTGAAGAAAAATACCCGAAAAGGGTGATTGTAGTTAAGGGTAGAATCATTAATATTGTATTATAATTTCTGTAAATAAACCAAACAATTAAAAAGCATCTTTCTCGCAAAAATAGATGAAACAATAATTCGTTTTATACCTAAAAAGAAATTATACTACACCCTTATGAAAAAAATAGCTACAATTTTATTGTTGGTTTTTATCGCAAAAACCAATTTCGCAAAGTTCAACAATTTAGTAATAGACACGATCAAACCTATTGAAATTGTTAAGAATCAAATTTTTTATGAAAACAAACCGATTGCAAATATCAAAACGGAAAAGGTCTCTACAAGTGATGGTAAAAATGTAAAGTATCTTGTGAACGTTTACGAAAGTGAAGGTAAGCAAATTGCAAAATTTGAAATTGAAATAACTCCAAAAGTTAAAAAGAATACAGATGCTGTTAAACATGCTCAACTAACCACCTTAAGAGACAATGTGGTTCACAATGGAACTAACTTCATCAATTTCCACTTACCGGTTTCAGAGACAGAAAGTAACGAAAACGAAGTTCCACAATTAGCTAAAATGGTTGATTATTTAATTGATAATAGGTATTTAATTATTAAGTATTAATGAGTCTATTAATAAATTATAAAACCTCTTTGTCTAAATGATAAAGAGGTTTTTTTATGCCACAACATTTATTGTTATTCTTTTGTAGGGTATTTTATACTTCATGCGGTTTAGATTATATTACAGAAGTTAAAAGCATTTAAACTTGGACAAAAAAGATTTTAAGTTAATTTTTGATACACACTTTGAATCCATCAAGAACTATATTTTTTATAGAATAGGTGATATTGACATGGCTACAGATCTGGCTCAAGATGTATTTGTGAAAATTTAGGAAAAGCAATTAGACTTAGACCCTAACCATGCTAAGTACTTATTGTACAAAATGGCTAAAGACTTATTGATTAGTAAGTACCGTAGGCAAGAGGTAGAAAATAAATATATCAATAGAATGCAGTTTCAACTTACCGAAGAATATACCGACGGTGAATTTGATTACAAACAACTTAAAACAAGGTACGAAAGTGCTTTACAAAAACTTCCAGAAAAGCAAAGAACAGTTTTTATGATGAGCAGGATGGGAGAGCTTAAATATACAGAAATTGCTCAGCTACTAGATATCAGTATTAAAACGGTAGAGAAAAGAATGTCTAATGCTTTATTTTATTTAAGAAAAGCTTTAGTGGTTTAAACTTATAAAGGAACAAAAATGGATCCGATAGATTTAATAAACAAAATGAAACCCTTAACGGCAAAAAAGAGCAAAGCGCAAGTTTGGGCCGAGTTAGAAGAGCTTTTAGAAAAGCCGGTACAGTCGCAGGCCAAAGTACGTTCTATTTTCACCTATCAATTAAAAGTTGCGGCTAGCATTATTTTAATGGCAAGTGTGGGTGTTTTGGCAGGGTTAAGATTTTACACTACCACTGTAGATTGTCTTGCAGGCGAACAAAAAAGCGCTCAGCTTCCAGATGGGTCTATTGTGCAATTAAATGCGCAGTCAGCTGTCAAATTCCACCCTTACTGGTGGAAAATAAACAGACAAGTTGAGCTAGAAGGTGAAGGATTTTTTAAAGTTAAAAAAGGCGAGAAATTCACAGTAATATCTACAAATGGAAGCACTTCTGTTATGGGGACAAGTTTCAATATTTACGCCAGAGATTATGATTATGAAGTAACCTGCCTTACTGGTAAAGTTAATGTGGTTGCTAAGCAATCTCAAGATCAAATTATCATTACACCAAACCAAATGGTTAAGCTTAATACCAACGGTAAATTAGATACTAACTTAAATGTTGATGCCAAATTAGCTACACAATGGACCTCCGGAAAATTCTTATTTACCCAAGTTCCATTACGCAAAGTTTTAGCAGAAATAGGCCGACAATACAACGTTACTATCAATAATACTGAAAATTTAAACGACCTTTACACGGGTAGTTTTTCTAAAGAACCTAACGTAGAAACTGTTTTAGACTTAATAAGTGCAACTTTTAACATCAGCTATACAAAATCAGATTCGGGCGTTTATACCATACAATAAACTCAGTAAGAAAAGATATTTAATTATCGTTTTTGTAGGTACCCTATTGTTTAGCTCTAATCTGGTTAGCGCCCAGCAAAATATTGTAGTAAAAGCAGCTAACGTTCCGTTAAATATAGTATTAACATCGTTAAGAGATAACTACAATTTGAAAATATCTTTTAATGATGATTTATTAGGTAATTACCCCATTACCATCAATCAAAGTTTTAACAATGCTAAAGAAGCAATAGCATTTTTGATTCAAAATTTACCGTTAAGATTAACTCAAAAAAATGCGGTATTTGTAATTTCTAAAATCACTAAAAATATAAATTCTGTATTGTTTGCAGGTAAGGTGCAAGATGCATTAAGTCAAGAAACTTTGCCTTATGCTAGTATTGTAATTAATGGAAATCCTATAGTTACAGATCAGATGGGCAACTTCTCCTATAAATCAAATTTAGATACTGCCAATAACTTTAAGGTTTCTTATCTAGGCTATTTAAAGGTAGATACCAATTTTTACGCTAATAGCAATATCATTATTAATTTAAAGCAAAATATCATCAATATTAATGAAGTGGTATTTAGCGACACCACCTTAAAAGAGAGCGATACCAATTTTAGTAACGGTACCATTAAATTAAATAAGAGCGTAGGCAATAATTTGCCAGGCAGTAACGATAACGCCATTTATAATATTTTGAGATTACAGCCAGGTGTTTTAGCCGCGGGCGAGCAAAGTAACGACCTAATTATTTGGGGAAGTTACAAAGGCCAAACCAAGGTCTCTTTTGATGGCTTTACCATTTTTGGCTTAAAAAACTTTAACGATAATATTGGCGCCATAAATCCATTAATTACAAAAGATTTAACCATAAAAAAAGGTGGTTATGGAGTTACGCAAGGAGATAGGATAGGAGGCGTAGTGAATATTACGGGTATAAATGGCAACATGGTAAAGCCTAATATTACCTTAACAGCCAATAACTTAACACTAAATGGTATGGCAAGTACACCGTTATTTAAAAATACATCTCTAGTTATTGCCGGCCGTCAAACCTACTACAACTTATATAATAATTTCACTAGCCAAACACAAACTGATGGAAAAGGTCGTTTAAGAAATATTGTAGATTTAAAAATTACACCCGATTATTTTTTTAGAGACTTTAACCTTAAATTTTCTGGTAAGTCTAACCATAATGACGATTATTACGTCAGTCTTTTTACCGCAAAAGATAATTTTTCATCGTCTTTTAGCACAATAAAAGATAGGTTTAAAGTAGATGGTAAAATTGCAGAAGATAACACGCAATTCGGTGCTTCTGCCTATTACAGTAAAATAACACATAGCGGAGGTATATTTAATTTACAGGCAAACACATCTGGTTTAACGGTAACAAATAATCAAAATACAGTATTATCACAAAGAAATAATGCTCAATTTTTCAATCGTATTTCTGATATTACCAATAACCAAATAACAGAAACCACCATACAAAGCACCTATAAATTACCTACCACTAATTATGGTAACACCTTAATGGGGGCAGGTTTTATTAATAATCATACATCGTTTAGAAAGGACTCTGCTAACATCAATAAAATTGATCAAGAGCAAAATAAAGACAGACTTTACCTCTTTGTAGAGCAAAACTACTTCATCAATAAAAAAATTAAATTCACACCTGGCCTCCGTACAGATTTTGATGCTCAACTACAAAAATTACACTTCCAGCCTAGACTTGCCGTCAGTTATCAAATCTCAAATCCATTTAAAGTTAGCGCCTCTTGGGGAATATATAATCAGTTTATTGCTTATAATGGAATCAAAGACGAGCAAGGCAACTTTACCTATCAGTGGACAGTTAGTAACGGCGAAGGTATTCCAGTTTACAAAGCACAACATTTCGTTTTAGGTGCACAGTTAGAGCAAAATAAATTTTGGTTTAACACCAATTTATTTTATAAAAACACAAGCAATATCACCAGGTTTTTACAAACTAATTTGGGGCGTAGCACTTCAATTGGAAATGGTAGATCTTACGGTATAGATTTCCTCATTAAAAAAGAAATAAAAGAAAACAGTGCTTGGGTAGCCTATACATTTAGCAAAACAGAAGAACAGTTCCCCGTTAAAGGTAAGCCCTATGTTTTAGGAAATTATAACAGGGCACCGCAAGATCAGCGGCATGAAATTAAATTTGCCGGGATAGCAAAAATTTATTCTTTTTACCTTTCAGCAAATTACGTGTACGGCTCAGGTTTCCCAAGTTTTAACCCAAGAGACGCATTAAATAGCGATTTGTTAAGCTATAATCGTTTTGACGCCGCCTTAACCTATAAGTTTAAAACCAAGAAATACGCTTTAGAAACCGGACTATCAATCCTCAATCTCTTCAATACCCAAAACTTAAAAACGGGTAACTTAAACAGAATTCCGACAGAGCAATTAGGCGCATTAAGCATTTACTCTCAAGCAGTTCCATTTACTCCAACCTTATTTTTTAAACTAGCTTTATAATTATTAGGGCGTTTATACGGTGACTTTTTTACTCCGCTAGCGCTACGGTTTTTTTCTTTGCTAAAAAGGGCAAAGAAAAAGAACAGGTTTTTCCCATCCCTCTTTAAAACCCCAACACAAAAACCTTAAACAGCCACCTAACGCAAACATCGCGTTGTTAAAATATTTTCTAAAAAATTTGAGGGTATACAAAAGGTTAAGCGGTATAGTATCAAAACCAAATAAAAGTGCATGATAAAAATTTACGCGATTTAAAATTTTATTCACCATTAAACAACAATTAAAATGAAAACAGCAATCAAAATCAAAAGTGTATTATTAGCGACAGTAATAGCTGTTAGCTTTTCATCGTGTAAAAAAGATCAAAGTTTAGAAACAAATCAGGATGCTGCATTGGCAGAACTTGGTGCAGTTGCCATAACATCTATATCAAGTATTTCTGGTGTATTGGCAACAAACTCCACCGACTCAGTTTATGCCATCAATGCTTGTAAAAAAGACAAAAAGAAAGCAAAAGTAGCCGAAACAGCTCTTTTGCCAGCAATTACCACTTATTTAAAAACCAATTACGACGGTTACACCTTTAAAAGAGCATTTGCTATTACACCTAAAAAAGGTAATGTAGTAGAAAGTTATGTAGTAGGCATAATGTTTAATGGTAAACCAGTAGCAATTAAATTTAGTGCAACGGGAGTTTTTGTACAAGTTTTAGAATTGAGAGAGGGCCAGGATATTAAACGAAAAGGTGATCACCGCAAGGGAGGATGTTTTGAAGATAGAGATGGTAAACAACGTGATAGTTTAGCAATAACCGCTCTTCCACAAGTTATAAAGCAATATTTTGCAGCTAACTATGCAACAGATACTTTAAAAGGAGCATGGGTAAATAAAGACGCTAGTATTATTGTAATTAGCAAAAACAATGGATTCTTCGCAACATCATTTACTGCTTCAGGCGTATTTATAGCAAGAAAAACTTTGCCACCTCACCCAGGTAAAGATAAAGAAGTTGCTTTATCAGCTTTACCAGCAAGTGTAACAAGTTACTTAAGTACAACTTATCCTAATTATGTATTTAAGAAAGCTTTCGCCGATACTACTAAAGGTTACCTAGTAATTATAGATGCAAACATGACTAAATATGCAGTAGCATTTAATGCTTCAGGAGCTTTTGTAGAAGCTAAGATTATCAGATAATATTAGCACAATAAAACTTAGTAAAAAGGGCATCAATTTTAAAATTGATGCCCTTTTTTGGTAATCTTTTATGCCGTCCTAAAATAGGTTGACACAATAAATCAATAAAACATTCTGCTATATAGGTTTTTAGCTTTAAGCTTTATGCCTGCCAGGAAGCAGACTGGCATTTTGCTTTTAGCCTTTATATAAAATTTACTCTTCCATATTATGGTACACCGCTTGCACATCTTCATCCTCTTCTAATTTATCTAGCAACTTGGTTATATCTATAACTTGCTCTTCTGTAACCGATGCATAAGATAGAGGAATACGTTCTAATTTGGTTTGTTTTAGTTCAATTCCTTTTTCTTCTAAAGCTTTTTGCATGTTGCCAAAATCTTCAAAAGTGGCGTGTATTACAGCAACGTCGTTGCCATCTTCATCTTCTTCCACAAAAATTTCTTCTAGGCCAAAATCAATAAATTCTAGCTCAAGCTCTTCAATATCTAAATCTTTTGGGTCAAATCTAAAAGTAGAAACACGCTTAAAAATAAAATCTAAAGAACCTGTCTTACCTAAAGAACCATTGGTTTTTGTAAAATAGCTACGTACGTTTGCTACCGTTCTATTGGTGTTATCTGTAGCGGTTTCTATCAAAACAGCAACACCATGTGGGGCATAACCTTCGTAAACAAACTCTTCGTAACCTGCAGTGTCTTTGTCAAATGCTCTTTTAATAGCCGCATCAACTCTGTCTTTAGGCATGTTAACTGCTTTCGCGTTTTGTATAGCTGTTCTTAGCTTAGAGTTTGTCTCTGGGTGTGCTCCGTTTTCTTTTACAGCAATGGCAATATCTTTACCAATACGTGTAAACTGAACTGCCATTTTAGTCCATCTCTTAAATTTTCTTTCTTTTCTAAATTCAAATGCTCTTCCCATTTCTTTTTCTTAGCAATATTTAGTTTGGCAAAATAATTTTGCCTTTATTATTTTATGTAAAGTTAATTTTTCCTTGTCTAATTATCAGATTGATTTAGGAAATTATTAAACTGTTATTTCCTCAAATTTCCTAACATTTCTGTAGTTATAGTTTTGAGTTTGCGAAATTCATTTATTTTCATTTTGATTAAATCTATAGATTTTAAATAAAACTCTTAAATATCCTGATTAAATATGACTTTAAATCACTTTAATTGATTACTTTCTTTTAAAGATAAAATATTTAACCATTAGTTACAAATATGATGAAAAGCCATTTAAAATTTAATACGGTTAATAAATTATAGTTTAGAGATAAAAATTATGAAAAAATTTCAATTAAAAACTCATAAATTAACTTAAAATTATTTTAGTTGTGATATAATATTTTTATTTATTTATTGTTAAACACAAATTACATTTGAAGTATTATTAACAATCTTAAATATTTAAAAATATGAGAACAAATTTCACCCCCCCCCCCCAGCAAAAATTTAATAAGTTTAAAACACTTATTGTTTTTGGTAAGCTTTATAGCTTTAACTACTTCTTGTAAGAAGAACATGAACGAGAATCAGCAAGATTTTCAAACTTTAAGCCAAGAAGAGATTAAAATTAATCAGCAGTTTGATTCTGCCTCTAAAGCCATTAGTAAATTGCTTAACATTGAATCTTTTAGAGTTTATTGTAAGCAAGAGGTTTTAAAAGAATTTGATGGAGATTACAATTTTCTACTATCTAAAATTGTTAAAGATTATAAAAATAGTCAAAACAATTTTACCTTTTATTCTACTCAAAGTGTAAAAACTGATTATGTAGATACTAGTATTTGGCCACAGGAATTAATGGATGTTTTAGACCAAACTTATCAAGATTATCCATTAACTCAAATAGCAATACAAGTAGATCCTGTTGCATGGAATCCTAGTACTTATATTCCTAATGTGGTTTATATGGATTCACAGTATGATGAAGCAGACACTGATTTTGTAAATGGATATGATGCCAATGGGAATCCTATTCAAATAAATGCAAGGGTTGAACCTACTTTACCCGTCGTTATTTTAAGTACTAATGAAAGAGGTTACATAGACAATTTTGGCGATTATATAGGGTATAATTCTTTTCCATCTTATGTTATTACAGATCAAAATCAAGCGACTAGTGCTCTACTAAACCCTGTAAATCCAAATACTCCAATAGAATATTATAGACCTAACTTTACTTATGAAAATATTTCAAGAATGAAATATGAAAATCTAAGTCAAGTTGAAGGCTGGGTTGCTGGAGCACCAGAAACATATATTTATGTTTTTGAGCAAGACCCTACTGACCCTTCTAAAACAATAAGAAAAGATTTAGGATATTCTGAACCTCCTAAAAGAAAGCAAATTAGTGGAGTTTGGTATGGAACTGATATTGATACACACTTATGGAGATGGTATAATTCAGGTACTGTAATAAAATATGGTTTCTATGAACACGATAACAAAGGATTAAGAGCAGTTGGGGAAAACTTGATTGTAGTTTCAAACTATCAGTCTTTTATTCTAGATTCTCTAAAAGTTTACCCTCCAGGTTCACAGCAACCTAATTTGCCATCACAAAATCAACCTGCATTTTTAACAATTGTTAAATTTATAGCAAATGTTACTGGACAATTTTTTGCTAAAAATATGGAGAAATCAGAAACGATTGGTGAGATTGAAGTTTCTGTAAATAATAGAAATACAGAAATAAGTTTATTGCCTGGTGGTTTTAAATTTCAAACTTCACCTAAATAAATATGAAAAAAACAATTTCTATATTCCTTACATTCATTATTTTTATTTCAGTTTTTAATATTTCTTACGCTCAAGAAAAGAAAGAAAATAAAAATATATTTTCAACAGGCATAGGTGTGCAATTTACAGGTAAAGGAGACTTAGATGGTTCAAATTTTAATTTAGGATATAAGAGGTATATTAAGAATAAATTTTTCGTTTCCACAGCTTATCAGAAATACGATTATAAAGTATTTTTAGAAACTAGAACCCGATTAAGAACAACTTATTCTTTTCAAACTCTATTTGGTAAATCATTTGGTAAGAAGAATATTTTTGATTTGAGTATAGGCCCATATTATTCAATAAATAAAAACAGGATAATTAATGGGCCTAATACTATCTCTTATATAGGTATTTCTGGAAACCGTACTCTAATTATTAAAGAAAATACTAGTTTTGGTTATAAAGAAAATTCGATTGGATATACATTAAATCTTAGATATCTAATTAAAATTAATCAATATCTAAAATTAGGTCCAGTTTTTCAATTTGAAAATGATAATATTGATAGTACGGTATCTTCATTACGGCTGGGATTCGAAGTTGGTTTTTAATGATCTTTAAGTTAATGGATAACCATATGTTATCTATTAACTTTTCTTCAAATTCCCTAACATTTCTGTAGTTATTTTTGCGATGTCAAAAGTAGGTTTCCAATTCCAATCTTGTTGCGCAACAGCATCATCAATAGATTTTGGCCAGCTGCTGGCAATTTTCTGACGAGGGTCGTTTTCTGTATAGTTTAAAACAAAATTTGGAATATGTTTCTTGATTTCTGCTGCTAAATCTTCTGGATTAAAACTGACGCCTGCAAAATTGTAACTAGAACGTATGCTTATTTTATCTTCTGTAGCTTCCATTAATTCTATGGTGCCACGTATGGCATCGTCCATATACATCATGGGTAATTCAGTTTCTGCAGATAGAAATGAGGAGTAACTTCCTTTTTTTAATGCTTCGTGAAAAATATGAATGGCATAATCTGTAGTTCCACCGCCCGGCATAGCTTTCCAGCTGATTAATCCTGGGTAGCGAATGCTACGCACATCTAAACCATATTTTTGGAAATAATATTCGCACCAGCGTTCGCCAGCTAATTTGCTAATTCCGTAAACGGTATTAGGGTCCATAGTACAAAATTGTGGTGTTTGTTGCTTTGGCGAGTTTGGTCCAAAAACAGCGATTGAACTAGGCCAATACACTTTCTTAACACCAAAATCTATGGCAAAATCTAACACATTAAGTAAGCCGTTCATGTTTAAATCCCAAGCCAGTTTAGGGTTTTGTTCGCCTGTGGCAGATAGTAATGCGGCTAATAAATAAACTTGTGTTGGTTTATATTTAGAAAATATGGCCTTTAAGTTCTCTTTATCTAAAACGTTCACAAATTCAAAAGGTCCAGAATTTTTCACATCATAATCTGGTCTGCGGATATCGCAAGCTACTACTTGATTAACGCTATAAATTCGTCTTAATTCGGTAACCAATTCGGTTCCAATCTGACCATTAGAGCCAATCACTAAAATGTTTTCTACCATATTTTTAATTAGGTTTTAAATGGCTAATGTAAGTATTTGAGCCGAAAGGTTAAAGTTTTCTCTACTCAAATTAAGTTGATAAAATTTTATTCTAAATTCATTGTTTTAGAAAAACAGAGTTTTAAAATCTAATAAGTCTAAAACAAATCGTTAGGGTTCAAACTTAAGAACTCTTCCCAAGGTATTCCACCTTCTCCTATCATTAACATTTGATTAGGATGATACATTTTATTAAAAGCATTCATGCCGCTGGTGTTAGAAACAGCATTTGTTTTAACTTCTAAGCCAATAATTTTACCACGTTTTTCTAAAACAAAATCTATCTCTTCATTTCTATGTCGCCAGTAGTAAACTTTAAAATTGTGTGCTAAACCAGAGTTAATTAAATGTGCTCCAATTGCCGATTCTACCAATCGACCCCACTCTTGTTTATCTGCAAGTATTTCTTCAAAAGTCTCGTTTCTTTGGGCGCTTATTAAGGCTGTATTATGCACCTGAAATTTCGGACTTGACGAACGCTTTCTAATCACATCGGCTGCATATTTCTCTATTCCTGCCAATAAGCCAGCTGTATCTAATAATTGTAAATAGTTAGAAAGCGTGGTCGTATTACCTGCATCTTGTAATTGTCCTACAATTTTTGTGAAGGATAATATTTGCCCAGAATATAAACACCCTAACTCAAACAAGCGTTTCATTAATGCGGGCTTGTCTACCCTTGTTAACATTAAAATATCTTTAGAAATGCTAGTTTCTATTAAAGAATTGCCTACATAATTTTTCCATCTTTCCTCGTCGTTAATTAGAGATACAGAACCAGGATATGCTCCAAACCAAACATATTGTTGTGGTGTGAAACCAAAAGCGTCTTTCATTTCGCTATAAGTCCAATGCCCAATGTAGGTACTTTCAAACCTTCCAGCTAAAGATTCTGTTAAGCCTTGTTGCAATAATAATCTTGATGAGCCTAATAGAACAACCTTGATATTAACCTTATTTTTTGCGTCCTCATCCCACAACTTTTTAGCAATCTCGCTCCAGTTATCAATTTTTTGGATTTCATCAATAATTAACAAAAATTCAGTAAGGTTTTTGGTTCTAATCTTTGCTCTTGCTTTATCCCATAAAGTTGTTATCCAAATATGATCAGTTGCTGCAACCGCATCCGCAGATTCGAAAATAAAAGACACATCAATTTGAGTTGTTAATTGTCCAATTAAGGTAGTTTTACCTACTTGTCTTGGTCCCATTAACACTTGAATAAACCTTTTTGGTTCTTTCAATCTGGTTATAAGTTGCTGTAAATAAACTCTTTGAAACATAATTTACAAATTACTCAATGTATTGAGTAAAATTACTCAATACATTGAGTAAAATGAAATAAAATTTAGATTAATTTATAAAAGGAGTAAAATCTAAGAAATTAGTAGGTTACAAAATCGGCGCAAGCCAGACAAACTTGAGTTAAATCTGCCGGTAATTTTTCTTCTAAGTAAGGATGAGATGCACCAAAAACATGGTTAGCACCTTCTATGACTAATAATTTTGATTTGGGCTGCTGCTTATGGAAGTTTTGAGCAACTTCAATTTTAACAGCGGGGTCTGCTGTCCCTTGTACTATTAACCAAGGTTGACTGATGTTTTTAGCGGCTAGGTTTGTGTTAAAGTTCGACTCGTTTTCTAAAACATCATTCAATAAATCTAGACTTAAAGGCATATTTTCGCCGGTTCTGCCATTTAACACATAATTAAAACCTGTTTTTTTCCAGTTTTCTTCGTCTTCTTGTTTCCATAAATCTCTGAAAGAAGCTATGGCGGCCCAAGTAATTAGTTTGATTACGCGTTTGTCTTTTGCGGCTTGCAAAATACTTAATGCACCACCTCTGCTATGCCCTAATAATACAATTTGTAAGTGCGGGAATTTATTTGCTGCAAAAGTTATAACTTGATCTAAATCAAATAATTCTTTAGAGGGTGTGTTTTTAGAAAAAAGTTCTAAGTCGTTGACATCTGATAAATCATTGGGTTTAACTCCGCTATGAGAGAAATTGAATTTTAAAAAGTAGATGCTTTTGCTGGCGAAGAAATTGGCCGTTAATTGATGAGTTCCCCAGTCTTTAAAACCTTTGTAGCCATGCACAAAAATCACCAAATAATCTGGATAGGTATTTGCATAGGTTATATCACCTTTAATAGGCAAATCTCCATAACCTTTTATATTGAAATCTTCAACAGTAAACATTGCTGAAAATTAGCTATTTTCTTCTAAACGCTTTGTAAAAAGTTTATTAGAAAGTTTAATATTATTTATAAAACCTATTTATAGTTAATTTTCAAAAAGCTTTATTAGAAATCTATTCAGATGCTAAAGTTAGCATATCATAAACTTAGCATTTAACTATTGATGTAATTCTCTAAGTTTTTAATGGTTTGCTTTTGATCTTCAATAATAGATTTAACCACATCGCCAATAGAAATCATACCACATAGAGTTTCATTTTCTTTTACAGGTAAATGGCGAATGTGTTTTTCTGTCATGATTTTCATGCAATGTTCTAAGCTGTCATCAAGGGAGATTGAAATTGGAGAGGGTGTCATTACATCCGCAATTTTAACCTCTTTAGAAGATTTACCTTTTAAAACTACTTTTCTTGCGTAATCACGTTCGGTAAAAATACCTTCTAAATCATTGCCATTAGTAATTAAAATAGCGCTAATGTTGAAGTTATTCATAATCTCTAAAGCTTCATAAACCTTGGCGTCTGATTTGATAGTGATTAGACGACTCTCTTTCTGTTTTAAGATTTGGTGTACTAAAATCATGATTGTAGGTTTTGGTTTTACTAAAAATAACTAAAATTTATCTACAATACCAAATTTAAAATTGCTTAGGGCAATATTTTATGTATTAACTATTGTTTAAAGCTGATTAATCTGCTTGCCATGCCGTTAAATATAAATAAATGAAATGGCCACATTAACCACCAATAAGCTCGGCCCCACAAACCACTTGGTCTAAAAGTAGCCACTTGACTTAAAAACTTCTGGTTCCCTCTTTCTATAATTTTAAATTCTAGCCAGGCTTCGCCAGGTAGTTTCATTTCTGCATAAAGCAAAAGTCTCATATTTTTTTTGTCGGCTAAAATTACACGCCAAAAGTCAATAGCATCGCCTGCACTAATTAAATTATCACTTCTTCTTCCTCGTCTCGTACCTACACCACCAACAAATTGATCTATCAAGCCTCTTATGTCCCATAAAAAGTCTAGATAATACCAGCCACGGCTACCGCCAATTGCCCAAATATTATCTAACACTAAATTATTTTCTTTACTAAAATTCTTTTTTACCTTATAGCTTAAAGTACCGTTTTGTGGAACCTTAACTTGATCCATAAAACTCGTATTTAAATATCCTTTATTTAGCGCATCTCGCCAGCTAGAAACAATGGCATGTTGCTCTATTTTAATAAAAGTTAATTTTAAAGCTTCGGCATACGTAAAACACCTACGAGGAACCACTTCTTTAATATTATCGTTTTTGCAAACCACCTCATTTCTCATGCTTTCTACCAAGCTGCTGGCTATATTATAGTTTACAGAAGTTACGATATTTAGCCAATAAGAAGAAAGCCTAGGTGTTAAAACAGGAACCGTAATGATCCATCGTTTTAAGTTACGGGCTTTAGCATAACCTAGAAGCATTTCTTTATAGGTTAAAACATCTGGTCCGCCAATATCAAAAGTCTGATTTAAAGCTTTTTTATTGTCAAGCACACCTTTTAGGTAGTATAAAACATCTCTTATCGCTATTGGCTGGCATCTAGTTCTTAGCCATTTAGGAGCCACCATAATTGGTAGTTTCTCCGTTAAATCTCTTATAATTTCAAATGAAGCACTTCCGGACCCAATAATAATTGCAGCTCTTAAAAAAGTATGTGGAATTTTGCTTTGTTTTAAAATATTCTCTACGCTTAATCTAGAACTTAGGTGTTTAGACAAAGTATCATCGTTTACAATTCCAGTTAAAAAAATAGTTTGCTTACAATTGGTTTTTTCTAATGCAGTTACAAAATTATGTGCAGATAGCTCTTCTAAAGATTTAAAATCTACATTGGCGTTTCCCATAGAATGTACCAGATAATAGGCAGCATCTATTTCTTTTGGGAATACGTTTAGGGTTTCTTCTTTTAATAAATCACCAGTGACGACATGAACGTTTGGACCTAGCTTATTTTCTTCTTTAAGCCTTCGTTTGTCTCTTACAAAGCAATAAATTTGATGACCAGACCCTTGCAAAGTTTGCAATAATCTTGTCCCAATGTAACCGTTTGCGCCTGTAAGTAATATGTTCATATTGCTATAACGTATTAATAACTAATGAGTTTTTTAATAAAAATATGGAAACTTATTTAATTTGTTTGCATAGAATTATTTAATGAAGAAAAAATATTGAAGTTTTCTTTAGATGAGTTTTGCGTTAAGGATAGGAGCGGATACCGGCCAAGAGTTTAATGCCTTGTGGCGTATGAGCGTAAAGCCTGCCCGAACGCCCAAATTAACAAATGATATAAAAAAGAAAAAGCGAAGATAACAATGTATCTCCGCTCAATCTAATCTAAATTAACGCTCTCAAAATTGTTTACGAGCTATTTGATACTAAGGTTTCAAAAAATGTAAATTATTTTATTATTTCTGATAACCACCTAATGTTGAGGGAAATAATCTTGTTTTACCGCTTAAATCTTTATTTAAATAGCTATTAAAGTAGGGATTGGTAGATAAATCTTGACCTTTATCATGTGCGCTGCTATTACTTGGTAGTAAATAATTCTCTCTACGTGGGTTTAAGAATAGAGGATCTAAATTATAAAAGTTTGTAGTGCCTAAATTTTGGACATCGGTTTTAATTGTATTAAACTTAAAGTCTTGCACAAAGGCTAAATTTCCTTTCTTGTCAAATTCTATTTCTTTGGTTAAACTGCCAAAAATAATGTTGTTTATAAACTGGGTTTTTAAGACGGAAACCTTAGAAGTGCTGCCTTCTAAATTATCTGAAAAGTATAAAGAAGGACTTCTTCTTGGAAAGTTAAAGTTATAATTTGCAAACGTGTTTTGGTAGAAGTTATAATCGCCGCCATATAAACCAATTAATAAATATTGACCGCAATTGTAGACTAGATTATTAATACCGGTTATACTAGCAGTATAGCCTAAAATCCCTGCAACTTCGTGGTTTTTTACAATAGAGTTTGTTATTAATAGTTTTGGATTAGCATTATTACTTAGCGAATCTACCCGTATGCCGGCCAAGGCATTTTTGACAACAGCATAATTAATTTTATTATTGAAACTGTTTCTTAAGAAGTGCAAACCTTCCCATTGGCCAGGTTCATCGTCATAAATTCTTTCAGTTCTATCGCTGGTAAATGTAATGCTATCTGTTAGTGTGCCGTTAGCCTGTAAAGAGCCAGATATAAATAGCTTAGCGCTTTTGTGAAAATAAATTCTTGCACCAGCATTTAAATTTAAGGTTACACCAGTATTTACGATGGCATAATTATAAATGATGTAGGGCTTACCTTTTAAAAAAGTAGTATTACTATTTATGACCGCTTTGTTTAAGTAAATTGCATTTTGCCCATAAGCGGCAATTGGAATTTTATTTTGATTGCCGTTTGAGTTAATCTGCAACTCGTCTTCTACTAAAAACGGGCTATCGTTGTTGTTAGGGTCTATAAAAGCTTTAATAAAAACGTAAATAGAGTCGTTTCCTCTAATTTTTACATTACTAAGCTCGCTAACAGCGGCTCCATTGATATTAATTTTGAATGTAGAATTACCACCACCATTTAATTTGATAGATGAAAGTATCACACTATTTTTATTGTAATTGAAAATTTTTAAAACTCTGTTTGTACTTCCTGAATTTGTAAAAACAGTATCGAAGAGGATAGAATCTGTAGAAAATTGAAGTTTAGCATTTGAGGTATCATCAATTATTTCTGCTTTACGACAAGCGAAAACAGTTAAGGAGATGAATAGAAAAGCAAAAAAATATTTCCTCATGGTATGCAAATATGCAGTTAATTATCAGGCTGTAAAAGCGATGCCTACAATATTAATATTTTTAATTCCTACGTTTTGTAAAGCTAAAACACAGGCTTCTAAGGTTGCGCCAGTTGTAATGGTATCATCAACTAAAAGTACGTTTTCAAAAGTATTTGAAGTTTGATGAGCTTTAAATACTGTTTTCATGTTGTCAAAACGGTTTGCTCTAGATTTTGCAGTTTGACTTTCTTTAAACTCTGCTCGGTATAAGATATCGTTACAAACTTTAATATTTAAGCCTTCTGACAAGCCAATGGCAAATTGCTCGCTTTGGTTATAACCTCTCTTTTTTTGTTTTTTTGGATGTAATGGCACCGGAATTATAGCGTCTATATTATTAAATGTTTCTGCTTTTAATAAATGTTTAGCATATAAATGCCCTAACATCACTCCAATTTGTTGTTGATTATTATATTTTAATTGGTGCATTAAATTTTGAACTTTACCACCTTTATTAAAATACAAAAAAGCCATTGCAGAACTGATATGAACTCTTCCCCAAAATTGTTTGGCTAATTTATTTTCTGCTTCTAAATGATAATTGGTAAACGGTAGTTGATGTAAGCAAGTGCCACAAATTAACATTTCTGACTGCACTAGAGAGTCTCCACAGGCATAGCATATTTCTGGAAAAAACAGCGAAAAGAAATCTGCCAGATATTGCTTTACTACCTTCATGTTTCTTACTGGCCTTCTTTAACTGCAAGCTGCCCACAGGCCGCATCTATATCTTTTCCTCGGCTCCTTCTGATATTGGTGTTAATACCTTGTCTTTTTAAATAATTGGCAAATATTTCAATTTTATCTACATCGGCGTTGGTATAATCGGCAAAAGAGATGGGGTTATATTCTATAATATTTACTTTACAAGGCACATGTTTGCAAAATTTAGCTAAATCCATAGCATCTTCTAAGCCATCGTTAAAGTTATCAAAAACAATATACTCGTAAGTAACCGGGTTTTTAGTTTTAGCGTAATAATATTTTAGGGCTTCGGCAAGAGCGTCTAATGTGTTTTGTTCGTTGATGGGCATAATTTCATTACGCTTTTTGTCATCAGCAGCATGCAAAGAAAGGGCTAAATTAAACTTCACCTCATCGTCGCCTAATTTTTTTATCATTTTGGCTATGCCAGCAGTAGAAACTGTAATTCTTTTAGAGGCCATGTGTAAGCCATCTTCTGCTGTAATTCTGTCTATAGATTTTAAAACATTAGCATAGTTTAATAGGGGTTCGCCCATGCCCATATAAACTATATTGGTTAACGGAATTTTATAATTTTCTAGAGCTTGTTTATTAATTAAAACAACTTGGTCGTAAATCTCATCGGCATTTAGGTTTCTTTTTCTATCCATGTAACCTGTTGCACAAAATTTACAACTTAAACTGCAACCTACCTGAGAAGAAACACAAGCCGTCATACGCTCTGATGTAGGAATTAAAACGCCTTCTATTAAATGAGTGTCATGTAAGCTAAAGGTGTTCTTTATGGTTCTATCGGAGCTAACTTGCGAGCTATTTATTTTTACCGCATTTATTTTAAAATGATTGTCTAAAGCCTCTCGCAACGGTTTAGATAAATTACTCATTTCATCAAAACTGATAGCGGATTTTTTCCATATCCATTCATAAACCTGATTGGCTCTAAAAGCCTTTTCGCCCATATCTTTAAATACAGACTTGAGTTGGTCTAGGTTTAATGCTCTTATATCTTGCTTTACAATAGTTTCCATCATTTATGCAAAAATAACATTAAATGAAGCTATTAAGAATTTTATACTAAATTAGCCATAGGCTGTAGACGAAATTTTACAGTTCAACAATTATTTATTGTTTATAAACTTAAAATTTAGTGTTTAAAATTTTATATGAGACGTTTTAGTGCCGATTATATTTATACGTTAGACGGTGCTCCAATAGAAAATGGTGTTGTAGTAACAGACGATAATGGAAAAATATTGGCCATTACAGATGAAGGTTACGCATTAGACCCAAACATAGAGCGTTTTAATGGTGTAATTGTGCCAGGGTTTATTAACTCGCATTGTCATTTAGAGCTTTCTTACTTACTGGGCAAGATTCCGCAAAAAACTGGACTTATTCCTTTTATTAAAAATGTGATTAAAGCTAGAACGGAGGACAAAGAACTTGTTTTAGAAGCTATGAAAAAAGCTGATGAACAAATGTGGCAAAATGGTATTGTTGCTGTAGGCGATATTTCTAATCAGGCTATCTCAGCTACGGTCAAAGAAAATAGCAAAATTAAGTATCATACTTTTATAGAAATGCTAGGCTTTGAGCAAAGTAAAGCCAATGATATTTTTGAAAATGCATTAATTTTAAAGGAAGTTTTTAGTGGTACTGCTCATTCTTTAACTGTACATGCACCATATTCTTTCTCTAAAGACTTGTTTAAAAAGTTAAAAATTTACTGCAAAAACAAAGAGAATAAAATATCTATCCACATGCAAGAGAGCGAAGATGAAAATTCTTTGTACGGCTATAAACAGGGTGCTTTTTTAGATTTTTATAAGGAATTCAATATCAATACCGACGATTTTAAAGCATCTGTTAGAAATACTTTTAAAACCATTATTCCCAATCTACCAAAAAAACAAGATGTTTTATTGGTACATAATACTTATACCAACTTAAAGGATATTTATTTTGGCAACAGGTTTAATCTCCAAATATATTGGTGTTTTTGCCCTAATGCCAATATTTATATAGAAGGTAAAAATCCAATTTTCGAAAACTTTTTGTTAAGTAATTTCCCTATTACTATTGGTACAGATAGTTTAGCCTCTAATCAACAGCTATGTATTTTATCAGAAATGAAGGTGATTAAAGATAAAACCAAAAATATAGACTTACAAACACTATTAAATTGGGCATGTTTAAATGGAGCTAATTTCTTGGGAATAGATAGAGAGTATGGCAGTTTAGCAATTGGTAAAAAGCCTGGACTTAATATACTTCAAAATTTAACAAATAACAACATCAACCAAAGCACAACTGTTAAAAAATTAATTTAATTTTTGAAGAGTATTCAATCCGCTAATTAAAGTTAAATATGCTTAATTGGAGGTTATTTGTTTTGAGTATTTCTTATTTGAAGCTTTTTAACCTGAGTTTGATTATTAATTTCTTCATTTGGGCGTTCCGCCGTTTGCTCTCGCTCGGTGCATGCGGGGGGTGGGCTTTTCGTTACTCCCTAGAAGTTCTTTTGGAACAATTTTTTGCTCTGAAGAATAGAGAAAAGCCTGACCGAAAAACAGGCGGGTATTTTCACTTCTCTGGAGGTACGAAGGCCCGAAGGACTCCTTTAGAGAGTCCTTTGGAGGGTCCTTTGGACAATCCCTCTCGATAGCTATCAGGGTGCAAAACCTTTCTAGCTATCAAAAATACGCGGGTATCATTAACTATTGGAGGGTTATTTTTAATCGATCTTAGCTTTTTAATAAATTTTATATTGCGTTAAGGATAGAAACGGCAGCTTTTTTTGCCTAATCTATTTTGCAGGTTGCAAAAAAACTATAGTGTATAGCCTGCCCGAACGCCCAAATTTTTATTATATTTTATTTATTCTATTACTTCATAAATAATTACAGGTTTGGCTTTATTTTTTAGATTAACTTCTCCTACTTTTTTAGATTGAAAAGATTCTTTAGTTTTTTGATAAACGTCTTCTGTTATTATAATTTGATTTGGATTAGCGGTTCCCTGAAGCCTTTGAGCTAAATTTACCACGTCTCCAATAACCGTATAATCTAGTCTTTTTAGAGACGCAGAGCCAATATTGCCAGATACCATTTCACCAGTGTTAATACCTATAGAAACTTGTGGTTTAAAGGTTGTTTCTTCTGTTTTAATGGTATCCAATGCATTGATATGCTTTCTTATGGCTAAAGCCGCATCCATGGCCTCGTCTAAGTGATACTCGCCACGGAAAACAGCCATCACGGCATCGCCCATAAATTTATCTACATGGCCGCCGTGTGCTATAATTTCTTTAACAATATTGTCAAACAAACCGTTAAGCAATTGTACCACCGTATTTGCACTTACCTTTTCTGTTAAGGCAGTAAAGCCGCAAACATCTATAAAAAGGACGGTTGCTGTCACGACTTCATTTTTAAGTAGGCTGTCTTCAAAGCCTTTTTTTGTCATGAAATTAAGCACATTTTCATCTACATACATTTTTAAAATGTTGTTTTCTTTAATGGCTTTTAAGGTGTCTTGCATTTGCTTAACATGGGTAATTGTTTTTTCCATGGTTAAGTCTAAATCTTCAAAATCTACTGGTTTACAAACAAAATCAAACGCTCCGCGGTTCATGGCGGTTCGTATGTTTTGCATATCGCCGTAGGCAGAAACTACAACGGCTTTAATCATAGGGTTAGCATCAGGCAAGTGGCTCAACAACGTTAAACCGTCCATTACCGGCATGTTAATGTCACTTAAAATAATATCAAGATCAGCGTGTTCCTTTACTTTTTCAAGTGCTTCTTCTCCGTTTTGCGCAAAAATAAAACTGTAAATACCTTCGCGTATTTTACGTCTAAACTTCTGTTTTACCAGTTGTTCTAAATCTACCTCGTCATCTACTACTAATATTTTAGCCATTGGTATTTAATGTTTTAAATTTTTCTCTTAATAAATTAAAATCAAGTGGTTTAGTTAAAAAATCGTTAGCGCCATTTTCCATAGCTTGACGTTTATTTTCTTCGTCAGAATAGGCCGTAATCATCATCACAACCGGTGGTGGTGGCGATATAAAATCTTTCCTAATTTTAGATAACAATTCTATTCCACTCATGCCGGGCATATTGATGTCTGATAGAATTAACACAATTTCTTGTTGATGTTCCTTTAAATAAACTAAGGCTTCTTCGCCAGATAGGGCAAAGGAAAACTCAATTTCGTGTTCTTTTATTTCTTTTCTAAAACGTTGTACAAAAAGTGGTTTTACATCAGCTTCGTCGTCAACTACTAAAATTTTCATCATCTTATTTTTACTATTTAGGTATTGAGATGGTAAATTCGGTAAACTCGCCTTCTCTACTATCTATGTCTATTTTTCCTCCGTGGCTTTTGGTTATGATATCATAGCTTAAAGAAAGGCCTAATCCGGTTCCTTCGCCAGTTGGTTTGGTAGTGAAAAATGGTTGTAATATTTTACTCTTTACTACATCAGAAATGCCTGTACCATTGTCTGTTACTTTTATCTTGATAAAATCACTGTCTGCGAAGGTACTCACTTTTACTTCTGGCTTGTAGTTTTCTCCTTCTTTCTTTTTGCGCTGTTGTACCGCATAAAAAGAGTTGTTAAATAAGTTTAACAATACCCGCCCTACATCTTGAGATATGATATTGACCATTTGCAAAGACGGATCTAAATCAGTGCTCATGCCGGAGTTAAAAGATTTGTCTTTGGCTCTTAAACCATGGTAACTTAGTCTAAAGTATTCATCGGCCAAAGCATTTATATCAGTTAATTGTTTTTCTGCGGTATTGTTGCGAGAGTGCTGTAGCATGTTCTTAACAATGGCATCTGCCCGTTTACCATGATATATTATTTTCTCTTCGTTTGCTACTAAATCTGCTATAATTTCGCTTTCTAAAGCATCATCTCGGTCTGCAATACTTTTTTCTCTTTCTAATTTAATTTCTTCTAAAAGCTCTTTATTTACTTCAGAAAAGTTGTTTACAAAATTTAGCGGGTTTTGTATTTCATGAGCGATACCTGCAGTTAACTCTCCTAACGAAGCTAGTTTCTCTGATTGAATTAACTGTTGTTGCGTAGTTTTTAGTTCTGATAAAGATTGCTTGAGTTCGGCAGTACGGGCTTCTACTTCGTTTTCTAAAGTAACTTTTTGTTGCTCTATTAATTGGTTACGTTCTATTTCTTTATCAACTAAACTTTTTTGTAATTTTTGAAAGCGATTAAAAAGTATCCAAGAAAAAACTACAGTAAGCCATAAGAAAATAATAAGTTTTGCAGAGGCATCAAAACTCGTAGCCCAAGAAGCCAATTTTGTATCTATTTTAGGATAATATTGATATAAAACAGTCACAATAAAAATGTAGCCATAAACAATACCAAGCCAAAAGGTAGATGGGAAAATAGCAATAATTGCTACTCGGCTTTTTTTATTAATCCAAAAATAAACAATAATGGTAATTAAAATTACTGGAAAATAACTATAAGTAATTATTGAAAATAAAATACTCACAATTAAATAGAGTTTATAACTAAGGGTACTAGCCAATAAAAAATTAGCAAACCAAGGGAAAATTTGAAGAATGCTTAATATGATTAAAAATTTGTCCCATTTGGGGGTATAATGTTTAGTATCTAAGTAATATCTTATAAAATGCATGATGCTAAAAAATGTCCCAGCAAACAATAAACCTGTAAAAATAAACCTAAATAATGGATATTCTAACAGCATGAAATCTGTTGATGAGTTAAATAATGCCAAGCCACAAAAAAGAAGGAAGCTAGAGAAAAACAAATATGTTTTTTCGCGTACCACGTTATAAAAAAGTAAGTTAATTACCAAAGCCATTAACAAAACTCCAAAAAGGATTGAAGTTAAAATGCTTTTGGAGTACCATTCCTCGTTGTTTATATAATTTGTTTTAATTACCCTGTCTGCAAAACCTATGCTTACTGTAAAATCTTTTGGTTTGTATAACCTAAAATCGAAAATATTTCTTTCGTAAAACAATGTTACTTCACCAGGATTCAAGGTAAATACCAAGCTTTTAATACTTTTTAATCCATCTCTTTGGCTGTAAGGAACTAATACTCCAGTCTTTTTAACGTCCCAAGTGTTGTTCCTTTTTAACTTATATATCCAAGCATAAGCCACCCCCTCTGCTACCGTAAATTTAATGGGATGAGGAGTGGTATTTTTAAATTGATACCTTAACCAATAGGTGGTTATATTATAATCATAGCCTTTGGTTTTAGTGGTATTGATGTGAAATTTAGCGTCATAAGCAGGGCTGCTCACTTGGTCTATGCTAAGATTGCCCGATGGATCTTCTAATAACTGCCAATATTTATCGTCTATAACCTGATTTAGGGCAGTATCTGCTTTTATTTCAAAAACTGGTGGCAGGTTATTTTGAGCATTTACTTAAGCGTAAAAAACAAAGAATGTTAAGAAAATTATAAGGTAAATTTTTTTAGTCATTTTAAAATTTCAAATAAGTTCATAATTTATAAATAAAAATTGAACTCCTGCTTAAATACTGCCCAATAAAAATTGAACAACTTTCTTCTTTTTTGATTTTTTTAATTTATGAGTGTTGTAAGTGTTTGATAATGAAAAATAAAACTTAATTTGACAAAGTGTTATATTTTATTGTTTGAGTTAAAAATTAAATAACTTACGATGCTAATGTACCATCTTTTGGAATAAATGGGTATTAGCCTAATTGAAAAATTACCAATTATTATATCATCATCATTATGTTTAAAATGTTTTTTATCGGTCTTGTTTTATTTTTCTCCATTGTTTTTGGACAAGGAAAATATTTAAGTGATAGATTAGAAAGAACCATTAATAATTTAAGATACATCTATCTTTTTCCTAATCTGATGGATGATTTTCCACTTTGGGCTGATGTAAAATTTGATGATACCAATGTATTTTATGCTGTAGCGGAGCAAAGTCTAAATATTTATCCTGAGCGAGATCGATTTGCTATTCACGAAAAAAAGAAATTCCCTAGGGCCATGCCCTATCAAAAAGCGGAAAAACTTTGCGAAACGGTAGTCAACTCTGATCAAATAATGGCGATTAGTGTAAAAAAGTTAAACGGCATTATAGAGGTTATGATAATTGATAAATTCAACAGCATTCTACAAGAATCGATAGAAAAAATATTTCAACCTTTTTTTGACAACTAAACCTACCGAAAAGGAACAGGTTTAAGATTGAGTTTAAGTTATGATATAGTGAAAGCGCATGGTGGGGAATTATCCGTAAGGACTCCTTTGGAGAAATTGGAAACAGCTGAGGGAGAAGGAACAACATTTATTATTACATTAAATCATAAATAATTATAACATACAAAATGATACGTATCTCTTATTTAACACTACTTGCCATCACCATATTTTCTTTTGTTTCCTATGGACAGCTTACCGTAAACCAACAACGAATGGAAAAACGGATTACTGAACTTTCCCAGTTCGGAAAAGATACAAATGGGAGGGGTTATCGGGTAGCTTATACCAAAGGCGACATTGAGGGCCGTACGTATTTTATAGGATTAATGCGCAATGCTGGTCTTGAGGTTAGTGTTGATAATGCCGGCAATATTATTGGAAAAAGGAAAGGTAAAGACCCTTTATTAAAACCCATCGCGTTTGGATCGCATATAGATATGGTGCCTGATGGTGGCAACTATGATGGCTGTTTAGGATCTATTGCGGCATTGGAACTGATAGAAATTCTCAATGAAAATAAGATTACTACAAAGCATCCTTTAGAGCTGATTATTTTTTCCAATGAAGAAGGTGGAACAGATGGCTCAGCAGCTATGGCTGGAAATTTTAGTTTAGAAGCTTTGAAACTTAAAACCCAAAGCGGATTAACTATTGGTGAAGGTATTAAAGCCATTGGTGGAAACCCTGAAAATATTAAAGTCGCTGCTCGTAATAAAGGCGACCTTGCTGCATTTGTAGAATTACACATTGAGCAGGGTGGTTTATTGGAAAAAGAAAAATTGCAGATAGGTGTGGTTGAAGGTATTGTGGGTATAGAACATTGGGAGGTAACGGTAGAAGGTTTTGCCAACCATGCAGGTACCACACCAATGAGTATGCGCAGCGATGCGTTGCTTGCAGCAGCTAAATTTATAATTGCTGTTAACGAAGAAATTACAAAAGTAGAAGGTAGGCAAGTGGGAACAGTTGGTAAGATAGCTGCTATGCCCGGAGCCTTTAATGTAATACCTGGGAAAGTAAATTTAGGATTAGAAATTAGAGATTTGAACTACAATAAGATTTGGCAATTGTTTAAAGCCATTGAGCTACGCTCTAAAGACATCGAAACAGCATCAGGTACTCATTTTACATTTAATTATCAAAATAATGCTTCTAAACCAGCTTTAACAGATAAATCGATTCAGGATAAAATTGTAATTGCTACAAAATCACTCGGCCTTAGTTATCAGTACATGCAAAGTGGTGCCGGGCATGATGCTCAAGAAATAGCTACAATTACTCCAGTGGGGATGATTTTTGTTCCAAGCGTTGGTGGTATCAGTCACTCACCCAAAGAATTTACAAAAGGAATTGATATGGCTAATGGAGCAAATGTATTACTAAAAACAATTTTAGCACTTGATCTGGAATAAAATTTTTGGATTTTATGAATCCAAAACTAACAGTGGGAAGACACCAACTAGTTTTGAATATAAGTTTTGATAAGTTGAATATACATGGCCATCAGGTATTTTTTTTCGCAAAGCGATATTAGCGTTAAAAATAGCTTTGGTAAGAGGTAAATTGTTTAATATTAATCAAGTTTATGTCTAGATATTAGAAAATATTAACTTGGCTAATTGATAGTACGATGTCAACATCAATAAACATAAAATGAAAAAATTTCCCAATGCAATTGTAATTATATTATTAGTCATTTTAGTGGCTTGGGTGCTTACATTTATCATACCTCAAGGAAGCTACAATAGGATTGTTGACAAGACTACAGAAATCACAACTGTTGTACCCAATTCTTATCATGTACAAGATTCATCCCCTCTTTCTGTTTTTGATTTAATGCTTGCCATTCCAAGAGGCATCGCTGGCCGAGCAGACCTAGTTGTTCTGATTCTTTTACTCGGGGGCTGTTTTTACTTAATAGAAAAAACTGGTGCATTAAGTCAAGGTCTTAACCAGCTCATGAAAGGTTTATCTGGAAAAGAATCATTAGCATTAATTATTATCACCTTGCTTTTTTTAACAGCAGGCTTTACCATAGCTCTACAAGAAGAACTAATCGCCATGACTCCCATATTGCTATTATTTGGCAGAAGTATTGGGTATAACGCAAAAACGATGGTTGCAGCAAGTTTAGGCAGTGCCGTTGTTGGTGCTTCTTTTAGTCCTTTTAATCCTTTCGGAGTTGTTATTGCACAAAAGGAGGCAGGGGTAGCATTACTCTCTGGCTATGAGTTTAGGTTAATAGTTTTAGCTATTGCTTCAATGGTATGGATTTTATATATACTTTACTACAGTCGTAAAAATAGAATCGAAAAATCAGATTTGAATGTAGAAACAGAAACATTTTCCTTTAGGAATAAGTTGATTCTAAGTTTATTAGCGATCACGTTTGTGATTGTTACTTATGGGTTAATTAAGCTAGAATGGGGCTATAACGAAATGTCGGCTTGTTTTTTTGTTTTAGGTTTAGTTTGTGGAACCATTGCTGGCTATAGCTTTAATAAAACAACCGAAGTTTATATTGAAGGGTTTAAGGAAATGATTTTTGCAGCATTAATTATTGGCTTAGCAAATGGCGTATCTGTTATTTTGAGAGAAGGGATGGTTATTGATACTATTGTTTATGGTTTATTTGGGCCTTTAGCGCATTTGCCGGCAACATTATCAGCGGTACTCATGATGGCGTCTCATGCCGTGATTCATTTTCCAATGCCAAGTACATCTGGACATGCCATTTTAACCATGCCGATATTGAGTCCTTTGGCCGATTTAATTGGCTTATCTCGTCAAGTTTGTGTTCTTGCTTATCAATACAGTGCCATCATGATGGATTTAATTGTACCTACCAATGGTGCTACCATGGCAGTGATTGCATTGGCAGGTATCAACTATAAAAATTGGTTAAAATTTATAGCAAAACCCGTTTTCATCATGCTAAGTATTGGTGCTGTTGCGATAGTGATAGCGATACAAATTGGTTACCATTGAGTTTGAAAAGTAAATATGGAAGCTCATAAATTAAATCAATAAATTTTATAATGCGTTTAACTCAAAATATAATTCAAAAAAACAAAACAAAAATGTTATTACCTTCAGGCATACAAAGTAATTTTAATAATCATGAAGTACTATAAAATAATTACCATCTTTTTTCTAGCATTTGCAACTTTTGCTTGCACTCAAAAAGAAATTAAAACAGAGCAATCAACATTTAACGCAGAAACCGAAAAGGCAGTAATCAACCCCATGTTAGATTCCTTCAATGTTGCTGCCGGTAAAGCAGATTTCAACACTTACTTTAACTTCTACACAGATAATTCCATATTTACAGGAACAGATGCCACCGAACGCTGGGATAAAAAAGAGTTTATGGCTTATGCAAAACCATTTTTTGATAGGGGCAAAGCTTGGAGTTTTACCACTTTAGAAAGGTATATTTATTTTTCAAAATCGGGAGAAATAGCGTGGTTTGATGAATTGCTAAACACGCAAATGAAAATTTGCCGAGGTTCTGGCGTTTTAACAAAAAAAGGTAAATATTGGAAAGTAGAACAGTATATTTTATCTACCACAGTGCCCAATCCAATCATGAATGATGTAGTAAAAATGAAAACCGCAACAGAAGATAGTTTGATTAATCAATTAAAGCGGTAATGGATTTTCTATTGTCATTGCGAGGTATTTCACCGAAGCAATCTCCGTATCATTAATATTTAAAGATTCCTTAATCCCTTGTAATGACACATCTTGTAAAGATTTTAAAAAACGAGTAAATTTGAAAAGCTTCTGTTAAAATTACTTTCGGGCAATTCTGATGTTAATTTTAGTTTTGAGGAATTACAAAAGATTCTAAAAAATTAGGATTTGAAGAACGGCGAACAGGTGGAAGCCATATTATTTATTCAAAAAATGATGTTGATGAAATAATAAACATCCAACCTAAGGGCGCACATGTCAAACCTTATCAAGTAAAGCAGATTAGAGGGATTATATTAAAATATAAATGGAGTAATTTTGGCAGCTAAATACGAAATCATTATTTATTGGAGCGAAGAAGATAATTCTTTTATTGCCGAGGTTCCAGAATTAGCAGGCTGCATGGCTGATGGGGAAACCTATATCGAAGCTGTTAAAAACGTGGAGGTTACTATAAATCAATGGATAGAAACAGCTATAGATTTAGGAAGAGAAATACCTCAGCCAAAGGGTAAGTTAATGTTTACCTAGTAATTAGGTACATACTTTATTATCAATAAGCTTTCGTGAAAATGATAACTGTTATGCAATTTCAAAAATTGAATTAGAATTTTTAATTCTAAATATGCCAATCAAAAAATATATCCCTAAATTTTTTTAAGCTTTACGCCGATTTTAAAAACAGAAATAAATCTGCCTAAGAAATTTTTAGCAGCATTTATCAGAAGAATTATATCGTGGTGATTTAGAACTAAAAACTAGTAATTCCCCTCAATGGTTTATTAACTATGTTTTACCTTATTTTAATTAGTACCAACATCTTGCTACTTGATACTCACATCTTGCTACTTGATACTCACATCTTGCTACTTGATACTCACATCTTGCTACTTGATACTCAAATCTTGCTACTCATCCCGATAGCTACAGGGACTCCTTCTCCACCCACATCCCATCATCCTTCATAATCCCAATCAAATCGTCTAAAGCATTATCAGAACTTACGTTTTTCTTCACCACTTCTTTGCCTCTGTACAACGTTATTTTACCCGGTCCAGTTCCTACGTAACCATAATCGGCATCAGCCATTTCGCCGGGGCCATTTACAATGCAACCCATAATACCAATTTTAATCCCTTTTAAATGATCTGTGCGGCTACGTATCATTTGAGTAGTTTCTTGTAAATCAAACAAAGTACGGCCGCAACTAGGGCAGCTAATATATTCTGTCTTAGAAATCCGTGAACGCGTAGCTTGCAATATCCCAAAAGAAGTAGAAACCTTAAATTTAGAACTCGTTTGTGGAGCGTCTAACCAAACGCCATCGCCCAAACCATCAAGCAATAAAGCGCCTAAATCTGTAGCTGCATAAAGCTGAGTCTTCAACTCCATCTCTTCTCTACTTTCGGTAGCAGCAAAAGCATAACTTCTTTTAATAATTACAGGCGTATCAATTACTAAATTCATCAGTTTAAAAAAGAAAGCTCTTTGTTGCGCCATGCCATGTTCTTGATCTGTTTCTAAAACAAAAACCAATGTTTTATCAAACGGAATAGCCGCAAAATCATCACAATCTAAGTCGGTAGTTTTAACGCTCACTAAATTTAATGCACTATCTTTTTCGCTTGCGCTGATGTATTCCTGTAAACTAAATAACGGGTGGCAATTAGCTTTACTTTGCAATTTTTGCCAGGTGGCATAATTATACAATTGCTTTAAATTACCAGGGAAGTTGAAAGAGGGCAATTCATCACCCAAATAAGCAAAATCAATCGACTGATCGCCTATCGTATATTTATCCAAAATTGGTGAATATAAATAGCCAGCAGCAGCTAAAATCTGAGCATCTTTTAAATTCTGAGTAGATAAATCTAAAATTACACGTGGAACTTGTTGGCCACCAATAAAAGTATTCAGCTCTGCCGAAGCTCTTTTGTTATACTCAAAAGGCGAAAATCCTGCTGGCAGTTCAAAGTCTAAATCTGCAAGCTCATTAATAGGCGTTTGAGTTCTATTTTGGTAACGTTGCGCTAAAGCTTTTGCAACCGGAATTTCAAATTCTGGTTCCTCTGTTAAAGAAACCCTAATCGTATCGCCCAAACCATCTTCTAATAAAGCACCAATTCCTACGGCCGATTTAATACGCCCATCTTCGCCATCTCCAGCTTCGGTAACGCCTAAATGTAGCGGGTAATTCATCCCTTCAGCAACCATTGTTTTTACTAACAATCGGTAAGCTTGCACCATCACTTTGGCATTGCTACTTTTCATAGAAACCACCAATTGATGGTAATTCATGCCGTGGCAAATGCGTATAAATTCCATCGCCGATTCTACCATTCCTTTCGGAGTATCGCCATACCAGCTCATAATCCGGTCAGATAACGAGCCGTGGTTTGTTCCTATTCGCATGGCAGTTCCGTGAGCTTTACAAATTTCTACCAGCGGTGCAAATTTCTTTTTAATACGTTCTAGCTCTTTTTCATAAGCCTCTGGCGTATAAACTAATTCTTCAAATTTCTTTTTATCAGCGTAATTGCCTGGGTTTACTCTTACTTTTTCTACAATTTTAGCAGCAAGTTCGGCAGCATTTGGGGTAAAATGAATGTCGGCAACTAAGGGAGTGCTGTAACCTTTTGCTTTTAAACTTTTTTTAATTTCGGCAAGGTTTTGCGCTTCTTTAATACTTGGCGCAGTAATGCGTACATATTCACAACCCGCATCAATCATTCTAATGCTTTGTGCCACAGTTCCTTCGGTGTCCATCGTATCGGTTGTGGTCATAGACTGGATACGGATGGCATTATCTTCGCCCATCGGTACACCGCCAATAATCACTTCAGAAGTAATAAATCTCGAGTATTGCGTAATCGAATTACAGTAAATTCCTTTTAAAGCCATATTTGCTTCAGTTTGCATGCCTAGTAAAATTTGGGTTAAAATTACGGTTTTTATGATAAGTTTAATTGTTTAAAAATTGTTTGAAATGTAAAGAAATACCGTATCAATAAAATATTATAGTTATTTTTATTTCATGAAAATTTTATTAGACATTAAAGACTCGCAAACAGCTTTTGCTTTAGAGGTTTTAAAAAGTCTTTCATTTGTTAAGAATGCTAAGCCTTTATCAAAAGACAGTTTAAACTTATTGAGCGATTTGCAAGATAGTATTGCAGATGTAAAGTTGCATCAAAAGGGTAAACTTGAATTAAAAACAGCTCAGGAATTAATTAATGAGCTGTAACATAATATCTACTAGAAAATTTGAAAAGGAATTAAAACGATTGATTAAAAAATTTCCATCTCTTAAAGCGGAGTTTATTCAATTGGTGAAAAATATTGAACTTAATCCAAATTTAGGCATTGCTCTAGATAATAATTGTTATAAAATCAGATTAGCTATTACCTCTAAAGGGAAAGGGAAATTGGGGGAGCAAGAGTAATTACGCATCTATATGTCTCATCAGAAACCATTTATTTACTAACTGTATACGATAAATCCGAAAAGAGTAATTTAACAAATACTGAGCTTAACGAATTAATCAAAAGTTTAGATATACAATATTAAGGGGCTTTCCCTAGCTTTTGAAAAGGTAAGCTAGGGCCACGCTATTCCTGCCCTTTCCGTTCAGGCTGGCATTTCTATCGTTAACGCTTTTCGTCATGTCGACGATAGGAGACATCACACTCGTAGGTTGCCTTTACTATCATCGTTGTCGCACCAATACCTATTTTTGAGATTTATCTTCGATGAACTACGTTTCTCCCTCCGTATGAAATGACGCTTTGGATAGAAAAATTTCTTAAATGATGCTAGTGAGTGGTATCACCGCCCGTTCCTTTTGGGATGGCATTTCTATCGTTAACGCGTTTCGTCATTTCGACGATAGGAGACATCACACTTGTAGGTTGCCTTTACCATCTTCGTTGTCGCACCAATACCTATTTTTGAGATTTATCTTCGATAAACTACGTTTCTCCCTCCGTATGAAATGACGCTAAGGATAGAAAAATTTCTTAAATAATGCTACTGAGTGGTATCACCGCCCGTTTCTTTTGGGCTGGCATTTCTATCGTTAACGCTTTTCGTCATGTCGACGATAGGAGACATCACACTCGTAGGTTGCCTTTACTATCATCGTTGTCGCACCAATACCTATTTTTGAGATTTATCTTCGATGAACTACGTTTCTCCCTCCGTATGAAATGACGCTTTGGATAGAAAAATTTCTTAAATGATGCTAGTGAGTGGTATCACCGCCCGTTCCTTTTGGGCTGGCATTTCTATCGTTAACGCTTTTCGTCATGTCGACGATAGGAGACATCACACTCGTAGGTTGCCTTTACCATCTTCGTTGTCGCACCAATACCTATTTTTGAGATTAATCTTCGATGAACTACGTTTCTCCCTCCGTTCGAAATGACACTATTGATAGAAAAATTTCTTAAGTAATGCTGGTGAGTGGTATCACCGCCCTTTCCGTTCAGGCGGGCATTTCTATCGTTAACGCGTTTCGTCATGTCGACGATAGGAGACATCACACTTGTAGGTTGCCTTTACTATCATCGTAGTCGCACCAATACCTATTTTTGAGATTTATCTTCGATGAACTACGTTTCTCCCTCCGTATGAAATGACGCTAAGGATAGAAAAATTTCTTAAATAATGCTGGTGAGTGGTATCACCGCCCGTTCCTTTTGGGCTGGCATTTCTATCGTTAACGCTTTTCGTCATGTCGACGATAGGAGACATCACACTTGTTGGTTGCCTTTACTATCATCGTTGTAGCACCAATACCTATTTTTGAGATTTATCTTCGATGAACTACGTTTCTTCCTCCGTATGAAATGACGCTAAGGATAGAAAAATTTCTTAAATGATACTAGTGAGTGGTATCTATTTATATCGTTAATGCAATTTTAGGGTTAAACAACTAATAGTCAAAAATCTAAAATAGAGTAGAAAATATGCAAGGTTTTGCGCTAGGGATTGGTAAGGTTTAGTGCGTAGCACCGGAACAAAGTGCAGCCTGAGAAAGCCCGCCCGAGCGCCCAATTAAAAAACACTAACTCATTTCATAAGAAAATTTAATCAATTGGATAACTTCTTGGTCCAAATCGTCAAAATCATGAAGACGTATACTCGACTCGAATTTAGAACCACGCTGAGCCGATTTATAGATGGGAAATTCTTCTGAAAAATAGGGGAGATGAAGCTTTATATCTAGAGCGGTTTTCATGGGTTTTACCACTAAAAAAGTTTTTTTGTGTACAAAAACAATGCAATTTTTTGTAGCGCTGTAAGCCATATCTGGCCAATCTATCAGTTGAGTTAGTAGTTTATCAAATAAATGATTAACAATTTGTTCTTTATTATGGAAAAGCGAATCGAGCTCAACCCTAGCGCAATAATGCCATTGTTTTACGCTTCTAATGGTTCTACTACAACTTGGACAAGTTTCCATAATTGGAATTGATTTATTTTCTTAAACTTTTGAAATGTAAAAATGTTTAATTTAGGCGTTATCTAAGAATAAAACCTGTTAAAATGTTGCGTAAAAACTTTAAAACTATATTATTTGTTACCTTTTCTATCTTCTTATTTGCTTGCTCTAATGATGGTAAAAAAGTAAGTTCGAGTTCGTCATTTAGCTATCCAGAAAGCGGAGAACTTTTAAAATTAGGCCAGCCATTAAAGTTAAAATTAAGTTTTGCCGATGGCTTGGTAGATTCTGTTCAGTATTTTATTGATAACAGCAAAATTGCTACCAAAGACACCACTGCATTAGAGATTGACACCAAAGATTTTTTGTTAGGAAGCAGATTAATTACAGCTAAAATTTTTAGAAAAGGAGTAGAGGAAGAGGCTACTACAAACGTAATTATTGTAAGCAATGTTAAGCCAGAGCAATACCGTTACGAGATTGTTAAAACCTTTCCTCATGATGTTTCGGTTTACACCGAAGGATTAGAATTTATTGACGGAGTGATTTACGAAAGTGCTGGAGAATACAAAAATTCTAAACTCTTAAAACTGACTTTAGATGGAAAAATTTTAAAAGAAAAAAAAATTGACCCTCAATATTTTGCTGAAGGTATTACCGTAATTGGCGATAAAATTATACAGTTGACTTACCGAGAAAAAGTAGGTTTTGAGTATGATAAAAACACCTTCGAATTGCTTAAAACCTTTCCTTATAACCACGCAAACGAAGGCTGGGGCTTATGTTTTAACGGCGAAACCATTTTTAATACAGATGGGAGTAATCGGATTTTCTTTTTAGACAAAAACACTTATTTACCTACTGGTGGCATAGATGTTTACGATGATAAAGGCCCAGTTACTAATTTAAACGAATTAGAATGGGTAGAGGGGAAGCTTTATGCTAACATTTATACTTCTGATTCGGTAGCTATTATTAATCCTAAAAATGGTGTGGTAGAAGCCTACATTAATTTAATTGGTTTGCCTCATGCGCCCGTTGCAGACCCAGACCAAGATGTTTTAAACGGTATTGCTTATGATAAAGCCACCAAACGCTTATTTGTAACTGGTAAAAAATGGGATAAGCTTTTTCAGATTAAACTGATTAAGATTTAGTAATATAGACAGGTACATTTTATGCTCCATTTTAAATTCCCTCGCCAAAAGTTAACAAATTAGAATCTGGATCTAACAGGGAAAATTCTTTCTGTCCCCAAGGCTTAGTCTGTAATTTACCGTTAGGATGTATGGCAACATTTTTATCAATTAAAGATTGGTAAAAACCTTCAATATCGTTTAAACGAATATAAACCTGACCATAATTTTCTTTTACAATTAAATCTTTAAACTCGAAAAAGTGAATCTCTATTTGGTCTTTCTTTAACATCAAATAACCATCATAATCTTCACTATCCAAAGCTTCAAAACCTAAAGAATTCATGTAATAGTCTTTGGTGATAGATTTATTACGCATAGGTAATTTGGGATTGATGCTGGTTAACATATGCTCCTTGTTTTAATTGCCACCAAATAATTCACTACTTAAATATCGGTCGCCACGGTCACAAGCAATAAAAACAATAACGCCATCTTCTAATTCGCTTGCTAATTTTAGTGCTGCATGGCAAGCGCCGCCGCTGCTCATTCCGGAAAATATACCTTCAGTTTTAGCTAATTTTCGAGCCATTTGTGTGGCATTTTCTTCAGAAACATCTATCACCCGGTCTACTCTGCTGGGGTCAAATATTTTAGGTAAGTAAGCTTTTGGCCAGCGTCTAATACCTGGAATAGAAGAGCCTTCTGTAGGCTGACAACCAACTATTTGAATATCTTTGTTCTGTTCTTTCAAAAACATAGAAGTCCCCATAATCGTTCCTGTTGTACCCATAGAACTTACAAAATGAGTGACTTTGTTTTGTGTGTCGTTCCAAACTTCTGGACCAGTAGATTTATAATGTGCTAAATAATTATCAGGGTTTGCAAATTGATTTAGTATAAAATATTTGTCGGTTGCACCTTTTTCATCTGCATAATCTCTACACTTTTCAATATCATCTAATAAAATAACTTTTGCGCCAAAGGCTTCCATAGTTTGCTTCCGCTCTTTGGTAGAGTTTTTAGGCATAATCAACTCAATCTCTAAATCGTATAAGCGGGCAATCATGGCTAAAGCAATTCCAGTATTTCCGCTAGTTGCTTCAATTAGTTTCATACCTGCTTTAATTTCGCCACGTTCTACCGCACTTTTAATCATATTTAGCGCAGCTCTGTCTTTTACACTTCCGCCAGGGTTATTGCCTTCCAGTTTTGCGTAAATTGTTACTTTGGGATTTGGGTTTAGCTTTTGGATTTCTACCAGTGGCGTATTACCTACTAAATCTATAATTGAAGCCATTAAATAACGCTTTTTATGTTTTCTATTACTTTTATGGATGGCGTATGGTAAACAGTAGAATTTGCAGGTACACTTTTAGTTAACCATACGTTTCCGCCAATTACGCTGTTTTCTCCAATGATGGTTTCCCCACCTAAAATGGTTGCATTACTATAAATAATTACACCATCTTCTACCGTAGGATGTCTTTTAATACCAGCCAGATCTTTACTTACACTTAAAGCCCCTAAAGTTACGCCTTGGTATAATTTTACATTTTTACCAATAATAGCAGTTTCGCCAATTACAATTCCAGTGCCGTGGTCTATACATAAATATTCGCCGATTTGTGCTCCAGGATGGATATCAATTCCTGTTTTAGAATGCGCATATTCTGTTAAAATACGGGATATTAATGGCGTTTTTAATTGTAATAATTGATGTGCAATGCGGTAAAAAGCAATAGCCATAAAACCGGGATAAGTGCGAATCACTTCAAACTCGTTGTTTGCAGCAGGGTCGCCATTGTTTAATGCAAGTACATCTTTTTTTAGGGTCTCATATAAGCTTGTAATTTGATACATAAACTTTGCAGCAATCACATCGTTGTTGCAGTTGTGGCAAGCTTGGGTAGCGTCTAGCAAATTGTTTAAGCAAGTTTGTAAACGATTAAATTCTTGCTCAATATCTTCTGGACTATCAAAAACTTGGTCGGATGATTCTGGGAATAATAAACCTATAATCTGGAATGCCCATTGGGCAATAGATTCATTTTTAGGAATAGCTTGTGCCCTTTGTTGTCTTTGAAAAAGGCCTTGTATAAAATCTTTATTCATTTGATAACAAAGGTAAATTAATTAAATATGAAAGGTATATTTTGAGAATTTTGTTGATAAGGGGATTGTAAAATTGATGAAATAAACCTTACCGTTAAATTTTAATCAGTTCTTTTTCAAAAGTGTTTTTGTTATTTGCCTTTTGAATTGCTGAGTCTAGACGTTGTGTATTTTTAATGGATTTTAATTCGCGTTTAGTGGTTAAACACGAATTTTTTTTATTTAGTGATTTTTTATTGGAATTTTTATATTGCAGACTAAACTAGATAATTAGAATCTTTCTTTGCAAAGAAACAAAGTTTTTCATTAAATCGGCATCAAAACCTTTATTCTTATTTGTTCAAATTTCCGTATCTATTTCAAATAAATCATTTTGACTAAAATATAACGTTATGCCAGATTTGACCATTAAGTATAAGAATAAGAAAACCTTAGCGGCATTAAAAAATATGGCTGATGATTTAAGTTTTTAAACAATAGAAAGAACCCAAAACGATGATGATTTCTATTTTAATGGGGTTAAAATGATACGGGGATTAGGTGAAATTGAAACAAAAGAGTTAGAAAGTATTTTCACTTTAGCAAATTCAGATGCTAAAATATCACGGGAAGAAGCTTGGAAAAGGTGAGAATTTATCTTTACAACGCCGCCTTAACCAAATAAGGCAATATCTCTTTCTGAAAAGAGACAAAATTCTTTCTTACATCGGCATCGGATACAGAAGTAAAGGCGAAAGAGAAAATAATACTCTTGCTTGCTTTAATTAAAAACCGGAGTCTTTCAGGGAATGTCTCATCATCATTTAAAGTCTCAATAGACATAAAAGCTTCAAATAATAATTCTTCTAATTCGTCTGATAAATCTTTCAAAAATTCTTGTGCATTAGCAGATTCTCTGATGAAATCCCAGCCAATAAACTCGTTACAAACGGTATAAGATAAGCGGCTGACTTTTAATATTAAAATTTTAAGGTGTTCTTCTTTAGATAAATTTTTATTGTCAAGGTGAATAACATCATTTAAACTCACCTTTAAATAATCCATTAAAATGGTATGCAATACCAGTTCTTTACTCTCGAAGTATTTGTAAATAGTAGCTTTTGCTATTTTAGCTTTTTTGGCAATTTCGTTTACGCTCGTTTTATGGTAACCATATTTACGAAATAGATCTTGCGCTGCTTTCTTAATACTTTCTTTAATTTTGTCTACTTCCATTTTAATTTTGTACTGTTATTAAGTCTCCGTTTAAAGAAACGTTATATCTTTTTAGCGGAAATTGAGCTGGTGCTTTTGCGGCAGAACCATCAACTAAATTAAATAATGCTCCACTTACTTTATCTTCTACTAAAGAACCACCAATTGGCGTTACTGGGTTTCTTTGTATTGGATTTACGCTGCTGCACCTATCGTAAGCTAATATTCTACCATCACTATTTTTATATAGCACTAAACCAGCAATACCAATGTTGGTATTGGTCACCACTTCAATTCCGCCTGGTTGTTGTAGCTTTGGAAGTTGAAACTGTAAAGACGCTGAGAAATTTACGGGTACATCTAGAATAATCTCCACATTATCTTTACTACAAGATATTGTAGTAAACAAAACCAAAAGCACTAATAAAAGTCTAAACTTTAACATTAAATAATTTCTGTTTGAAACTGTTTTAAGAAACGAATATCGTTCTCGGAGAATAAACGTAAATCTTTTATCAGATATTTTAAATTGGTGATACGTTCTATCCCCATTCCGAAAGCAAAGCCAGTATATTTTTTAGAATCAATGTTTACATTATCCAAAACATTAGGATCTATCATACCGCAACCCAAAATTTCTACCCAGCCACTATATTTACACATCTGGCATCCTTCCCCTTTACAAATGGTACAAGAAATATCCATTTCTGCAGATGGCTCTGTAAACGGAAAATATGATGGTCTAAACCTAACCTTTGTATCTTCTCCGTATAGTTCTTGTACAAAATAATAAAGGGTTTGCTTTAAATCGGCGAAAGAAACATTTTCATCTACATATAATCCTTCTACTTGATGGAAAAAGCAATGCGCTCTGGCAGATATTGCCTCATTACGGTAAACTCTACCAGGCATTAAAGCTCTAAATGGTGGCTTTCCAGCTTCCATCAACCTAACTTGTACAGATGAGGTGTGAGTACGTAGAGCATAAGCTCCCCCCGATGTGGGAGATGTTTGTCCTGATGGACTTGCAGAATTTATACTTGTTATATCTGAAATGTTATTTTCTTTTTCTTTTAAAAAGCCATCTTGAACTCCTTTTCCTTCAAGGGAAGAAGATAGAAGTGGGGATGAGGCTTCCACAAAAAAAGTATCTTGCATATCTCTTGCAGGATGTTCTTCCGGAAAATTTAAGGCAGAGAAATTATGCCAATCGTCTTCTATTTCTGGACCTTCTGCTACCACAAAGCCTAAACGCTTAAAAATTTCTACAATTTCTTTGCGCACCAAAGAAAGTGGGTGCCTGCCGCCAATTTCAAAACCTTCGCCGGTTAAAGTTAAGTCTTGAAAAGCTGCGTTGTCTTGTTTAGTGCTTGTAAAGCTATCTTTATAATCGTTAAACTTAGCCTCTGCCAATTGTTTAAACTGATTGAGTACTTTACCTAAAACGCGTTTTTCTTCTGCCGAAACGGCTTTAAATTCATCAAATAAATCTTTTATAATTCCTTTAGTCCCTAAAAATTTGATGCGAAAAGTTTCTAACTCTTCTGCTGTTTTGGGTTCAAAAGCTTCAATTTCGTTAGTGTATTGAGTGATTTTAGACTGCATAAGCAACAAATTTAATAAAAAAAGTCCCGATTAATCAGGACTTTAAATCTTAATACAAATATGATATGATTTTTACTTTTAGATTTACCTGTAAAGGGGGAAATAGATTCCTTTAATGAATAAAATTTATCTTTATACGTAAGAAATTTCAATAAGAGAACTGTACTTTAAAAATAGCCATTCTTCCAAGTAAAGGATAAGAAGATGAATTTTGAAAATTCAAATTTGTAGTTGCCACTTCAAAATATTTAATGTTTGCAAGGTTTCTAAAATCAGCAGATAAATCTATTTTTTGTTTTTGAAAATTATACCTGAATGAGCAATCTAAAAAGAAATAATTGGTATTTAAACCAGTGTTATTTTTGTTAATTAAAAGTGTTGAATTGGCTTTTAAGTAAAAATTTTCTTTAATATCATATTCAATAGAAAATTTTTGATTCGTATTTTGTACTTCAAATGTATTTATCCCAGAAATAATTTCTTTAGGCTTACTTATGTAGGATTGTAAATTCAGATTATAATCGTACCTAAACTTTTCAGCTATTCTTCCGTTCCATTTAAATCCAAAGTTTTGTGATGAGTTTATAAAAGGATATAAATCATTATTTAGAAATTGGTTACTTATACCACTTTGGTAGGCATGCAAGAAGCTTGCTGTTGACCTAAGAGCAAATAAGTATTTACTAATATTGGTATTGAGATTGTAGGATGATTGGGTATTATTTAACAATATTCTTTTTGTTGTAGATAAATTTTGATTAATAGTTCCAAAACCAATATTATTTAAAGTACTTTCTCTGTAATAAGCAGAAAAATTGATGAAAAATATTTTTACTGGATTTTTATAGTTTAAAAACATTCCAGTATTAAAGCTTTTGGAAGTGCTAAATAAATTATCGTTTTGGGTATAAGATCTGTAATTATTTAAAATTAAACCTGGGAATGATTGTAAAATGTTTCCCGCCATATTTGTTCTGATGTAAGATAAGCTGCCAGAAAATCCATTTTCTTTTGAATATCTGATACTAAAGTTAGGATTAAACAATAATCTATTATCGATTAAATTTAAAGAGTAATTATTTTCCTTTGCTTCAATATTTTGGTATTTAAGAGGTAATTTTGCCGTTAATCTAAAATTTTCTTTTTTCCATTCGTAGTTAGGCTCTGCATAGAAATTATATTCATTCCAAGTCAAATGATTAGTTGCAGCAATAGCTGGAGAAATAGTTTCTCCAATTTGATTAACTGCATTTAATGTAGAATTAAATTGTTGAAGATTTATAGATTGTCCAAACTTATAAGATTGGTTAAAATTACCTTTTCCTTTTTGAAAGGTTAAATAATTGTTAGTGTAAAAAGTTGGAACATTAATACTTTGGTTAATGTTTTTTAGCACTTCATTATTAGAAAATATACTTGGATAGCTTGCACTATCTATGTTTAAATTTTCAGGATGTGTTTGATAGCTAACAAAAGAGTAATATTGTTTAATAGTTTTGCCTTTTGGCGATTTAATCAAATCTAATTCGTTTGAGAATGAAGAAGTTTTTAGCTGATAATTTTGAAATCTATTTAGATTATTAGCTACCAATGAAGCGTTTTCATCCCTATTTTGATGCTCAAAAGTAAATTTGTCGTTTAAATAATATTCGCTTTTGTTTTTAAACAAAATTAAATCGGCATAAATATTTTGAGGTAAAATACTGTTGTTTTGGTTTTCGGTATAGTTGATTATTTCATTGGGTAATAAAATATTAGATGTATTTGAATAACGTTGCTTTTCTTTATCGTACTGGTAATAAGTCTTAGCTTTTAACTGAACCTCATTTTTTAATTTCCATAAGTTTGCACTATTTGCTAAACCAGAATGGTTAAATAAATAACGACTTTGTTCTAAAGGTGGGTTACCTCCAGTACCAGAGCTTAATTGAGAGCCTATAGTTTGATTTCCTTTTTTTACTAATTCTTGTAATTGGTTTAAAGATAATATATCATTGCTGTAAGCTAAGCCCGTATTATTAGCTTTGGCTATATGTATAGCTTTATAATTTTTTTTTAACGAAATTAAGTTAACTTCTTCCTCATATTGTGCCGGTAAACCACCTCCCAAAATGGCTTGCCCAAATAGTTTTAATTTGGCTTTGTCTTTAAATGTGAGGTTTATATCTACAGCATCGCTAAAAACTTTACCTTCTAAAGCTTTAATACTTTGGTGGTTTTCTAGAACCTGTATTTGGTTTACAATATTGTTTGGCAGTGTTTTGGTAGCAATGTTGTATTTACTTTCTAATAAATCATCTCCATCTAGGTATAGTTTTCCAACATTTTGCCCGTTAAATTTAATTTGTCCATTTTCACTAACTGAAATTCCAGGTATCTTCTTTAATACATCGCCAATGGTACGGTCTTGTGGCGAAGCAAAATCGTCGGCTCGGTAAGTTGTGGTATCTCCTTTAGACTTTACATAGGGTTGCTTATTTTTAACTATTATCTCTTTAAGTTGTAATGCAGTTTCTTCTAGTATAAAATTGTATTCGGTTTGGTTTGTTTTTACAGCAATAGTTTGTGGGGCATAACCTAAGGCATTTACTTTTATAAGAAAATTAAATGGATTAATAATACTATTAAATTCAAAATTTCCCTTTACATCAGTCTCGGTAAATTTAACAATAGATGAGTCTTGTTTTAGTATTAATAAAACAGATATTCCTGAAAGACTAACATAAGCTTGATTAACAACATTTCCTTTTAAGCTAATTTTTCCTTGAGCTACTAAATTCGAACAACTGATTATAATTAGAAAGAATAGTGTTAGAAAACTTAATATGCTTTTCATTTTTTCAATAAACACTTATTTATTTGCTTTGGTAGTACAGCAAATTAATTAAATTTTGGCTATTTAATATAACTCGTTTTAAAATTAAAACTGTTAAATTTTATCGTAAGTACAAATATTTTTTATCCTCTAAAGGGAAGTTAATGTATTTTGGAAGCTCTATTAAAGTTCCCCTAGATAAGTTCTTTCTTTGTTCTGGGGTAACAGAAGATGTTATTTGAATACCAGGGAATCTGATTTGTGCAAACCCATCAGGATCATCTCGCTCAAAATAAACTAATTTTAAATATTCATCCCAAGAAATATTCTTATACTTATTATCCCATTTTATGCTTTCTTTAGTGTTTAATTGTGTAAAATTATTTAATTCAAAGCTTATTCTGTTAGTTTCGTCATAAGCTTTAAAAATTAAACCAGGTAAGCCATTTAATTTCCATGGACCTGCTTTGAATGGTAGAGAAGTTGCATACCAACAAATGTAATTTCTTCCATTGTAACTCGTAGTTGCTTTATTTAATATGTAACTATTAAAATGTATAGTGTCTTTGTGTAAGGTCCAATTTAGCTTTGGAAAACTTTTTTCTACAACATATTTACCAATTACTATATGAGAAGTGATGAAAAAACTTTTTTTGTCATGAAATAAATAAATTTTTTCGGCATTATATCTCTTACCAGAGGGGGGCATCATTGCACCTGTTTTTTTTGAATTTTCAATCATTATAGAATCTTGTTCAAAACGATCTTTACTTTGATAAACAGAAGCAGACTTGCCTAGTAATAACACATAGTTTTCACTAATTTTTTTTTCAAAATTTGCTGTGTCGTATCTATGCGTAAATTTGTATTCACATTTTGAAATTGCAAACTCATCATTTATTTGTGAATACGCAGTAAACGAGAAAGGTAAAAAGAAGAAATATTTAAATAGTGTTTTCATATAGATAATATAATAGGTTAAAAATAGACGTTTAGAAATTATTAATATTTATAAAATTAAATTTCTAAACGTCTTAATTTTAATTTAATTTGGATCAATTTCTTCTTCTTCGTCCCCACCACCACAAACTGCTCTTGTTCTACTTTGTTGCAAAGCTATTTGTTCTTCGGATGTTAATTGCCATGAAAGACATGCCGAGTATTGTGTAAAACAATCAGTAACACCCGCATAACAATATTGTGTTTTAACTACATTCTCTTTGTTATCGACTTTCCCCTCAGCAAAAGTAGCAAAGCTTAACCCTGTAAGCATAGCTGTAATCATTAAAAATTTTCTCATATTTTTTTGTTTTATGTGCTTTCACTATTAAAAGCACAGTTTTAAATGGTATAACGTTATAAAACAAAAATATATGGAAATATAGTTAATGCATTTTCGATTTTCGAATAAAATATTCGCTTTTGAACTATTTATCAATGTTTTTATTTCTAAATTCGAAAATATCTAAAGAAAAATATTAAAACTATGGAAATTGGGTTAACTATTAAAAAAGCTAGGGAAGACAAGCGTATTAAACAAGCAATTATTGCAAACTATTTGAATATAGACCAAAGCATTTACTCCAAAATAGAAAATGGTACAAGAAAAATTAAACCTGATGAAATAGTTAATATAGCCAGTTTTTTAAAATTACCAATAGCTCACTTTTTCACAAATACTATTACTGAATTAGAGAATGATAATTTAAAAGAACAAATAAAAGCATTAAGAGAAGATAATAATAATAAAAATGAGATTATTAAATCACTTTTGGCAACAATTATAAAATTAGAAAACGATAAAACTTAGTTGTATTTCTTAATTGAAAACTTTATAAATAAATTATAAATATCAAGCTATGTATTAATTTCCATCTAACTAGCCAAAGAAGCTTCTACTTTTACTTGATAACCTAATTTTTTCATCATCGTTTCACAATCTTCCCATGTCAAACCAAAAGTTTTGACGTCTGACAAACCTAAATTACCCAAAATTTCCATTAATGTACTTTCACTACCATTATCTAATTCTTGATTTAAAATCACATCCTCAGCCCAAGAAACTAACTGGTTAAGAGAAATTTTATGTTGTAAATATGCTAATATGTAATTAGCTACATTTTGTTTAGTTATCATCTCAAAAAAGTTTATGGAACTTTTTATTGTCCTAGTTTAGCTTTCAGCTTTTCGCTTTCCATCTTTCAGCCTTCCACCTCAAGCTTTCAGCTTTCCGCCTAAATAACCCCCAACTCCTTACCAACTTTAATAAACGCAGCAATCGCTTTGTCTAAATGCTGCTGATCATGTGCGGCCGACATTTGTGCCCTAATCCTTGCTTTGCCTTTAGGTACAACTGGGTAGTAAAAACCAATTACATAAATACCTTCTTCTAACATTTTGGCTGCAAAATCTTGCGAAAGTTGCGCATCGTACAACATCACGGGTACAATTGGATGCACTCCTGGCTTGATATCAAAACCTGCTTCGGTCATTTTTTGGCGGAAATATAAAGTATTGCTTTCCAGTTTATCACGTAGTTCAGTGGTTTCTGTAAGCATGTCTAAAACCGCAATAGATGCGCCTACAATAGTTGGAGCCAATGTGTTAGAGAATAAATACGGACGAGAACGTTGACGTAAAATGTCTATCACTTCTTTTGGTCCGGCTGTAAAACCGCCCGATGCACCGCCCAAAGCTTTTCCTAATGTTCCTGTAATAATATCTACCCGACCCATCACGTTGTGGTGTTCATGTGTACCGCGGCCAGTTTTACCTAAAAATCCACTACAATGGCATTCGTCAATCATGACTAATGCATTGTATTTATCGGCTAAATCGCAAATTTTATCTAACTGCGCAATAGTTCCATCCATGCTAAAAGCACCATCAGTAACTATAATTCTATGACGTAAACTTTGTGTTTCTTGCAATTGCTTTTCTAAATCGGCCATGTCATCATGCTTGTAACGGTAACGTTGAGCTTTACACAAACGCACTCCATCAATAATAGAAGCATGGTTTAATTCATCAGAAATAATAGCGTCTTGAGCATCAAATAATGGTTCAAAAAGACCACCATTAGCATCAAAAGCGGCAGCATATAAAATGGTATCTTCTGTTCCTAAAAACTCCGATAATTTTCCCTCTAAAGTTTTGTGAATATCTTGTGTACCACAAATAAACCTAACAGACGACATACCAAAACCATGCGTGTCTATAGCTTCTTTTGCCGCCTCAATTACTTTTGGGTGAGACGATAAACCTAAATAATTATTAGAGCAAAAGTTAATTACCTCTCGTCCATCATTCACCTTTATATCAGCACCTTGTGGCGTTACAATTACTCGTTCTTTTTTATATAATCCGGCTGATTTAATATCTTCTAACTCTTTTTTTAATACTGGTTCTAACGTTTTGTACATAATAAATTTTTAAAGTAAAATTAAGGAATCATTTTTGTTAATTACACTTAATTATACTTCAAAAAGTAAATTAAACCTCTAATTGTTTTTATGCATAAATTTTATTGGTGTTTAATGATATTTTTTTTACCTAAAGTTTTATTTGGTCAGGTTTTGACCGACTCTTCTACTTTAGTTAGAGCTATCATGCAAAATGTAATTGAAGCCCAAAAAGAAAATAGGCAGCAAAATTTTGTCTCAGAAACTTATTTTAAAAGCGATCTTATATTAAATAAAGTACCCAAAACCATTTTTGGTAAAAAAATGCAGTTGTATAGCAGCTTGAGTAATAATCAATTGATTTGGCTTTATGAATCTTCGTCTAATTTGTATAGCGATAAGATGCTAGGCTTTAAAGAAATGATAAAGGCGACGAAAACCTTTGGAAGATACCCATCCTGGGATTTTAATAATGCAGTAGAATTACAACTAAATTTTGCCGATAACTTAATTAAAATAGAGAGTTTTAGCAATAAGAATTTCGTATCGCCTGTTGCAAAAAAGGGGCTTAAATATTATAACTATTTATTAATTAAAAAGGACAGCACAACAGCAATTATACAGGTTATTCCAAAACGTAAATACTCACCAACTTTTTTTGGAAATATAAGCGTAAGCACATCAGATTATGCCGTTAAAAACATTGATTTAAAGTTAACTGGCCCAAAAGGATTAGAGCTGATAGATACTTTAGAAATTAAGCAAGACTATCAGAATTTTAAACCAACACACACTTTGCTTTTGTATAAAGTAGATATTCTTAGGTTTATTTTTACCGGAAAAACAGAGGCTATATTTAAAAATACAGAAACCAATACAAGCTCTTTCCCTTTACATTTATTTGGAAAAAACGAGGCTGTTAAAGACGATTCATCTGCTTACCATAGCCTTAATTTGATTAAAGATAGAAGCCTAAAGCTAACTTTACAAGAACGATTATCTTATCAATTTGAAGACTCTGTTAAGAAAACCAATAAGATTCAAATAGAAACCGACTCCGTAATGGGGCTCTCTAAAAAGCCAAAATTTTTTCCCTTATTATTTTCAGATTTGGCATGGAAAAGCACCAACAAAAGAAACTTGATACTTTTTGACCCCATATTGCCAGCATTTTTTTATAATACGGTAGAAGGTGGAGGCATTAATTACGGTATCAATTTCATCTCTTATACAAAAGAAGGGAAATATTGGTCGGTAAAGCCACGCGTTAGATACGGCATAAATAATAATGAGCTAAATTCTGATGTTTCCCTATCATGGCTATACAACCCTAAAAAAAGAGGAATAGTTGATTTTAGCGCAGGCAGCACTTACATGGATTTAAATCCAAACGGAACCATAAGCTCTCTGCAAAACACGTTAAATACATTGCTTTTTGAGCAAAATTTTATGAAACTTTACAGAAAGGAATACATCAGCATAAGTATTGGTAAAGAATTAGTAGGTAATTTATACTTGTCTATCGGGACAGAATTATCATCAAATTACGCTACCAATAATACTAGAGATTTTGCCTTTAGAAATATAAGAGACCGAAGGTTTAGCTCTAACAATCCCATTGCACCTAACTTTGGCGATAAGCTTTTCCCCAACTACAACGCGTTTTTTGTCAACACCACATTAATTTACACTTTAAAACAACCTTATATTTTAAAAGATGGATTTAAAATGTACAAACTGCCTTTGGGGCCACGCTTTATTCTTAATTACAGGGAAGGAATAAACGGAGTTTTAAGTTCACAATCTGACTATAGCTTTATAGAAGCAGAAATTCAGCATGAAAAATTAGATATGGGCCTGTGGGGTTACGCCTCTTATTCCATATCTGCCGGAAAATTTTTTAACGCCAATAATGTGTATTTCCCAGAGTGGCGACATTTTAGTGGCAACGCCGCCTTGGTGTTTAATCCAAGTTTAAAAAGCTTCCATTTACTAGATTTTTACAGTTATAGCACCAATCAATATTTTACTGAGGGACATTTTGAGCATAACTTTAATCAAAGATTTTCTGCCCGCATACCACTACTCAGAAAATTGAAATGTGAAGAATTAATAGGTGGTGGTTATTTAATTCAGCCCGATAAAGGCGATTATTTAGAAGCTTATATAGGTTTAAGAAAATGGTCTTTCCGGGCAGATTATGCTTGGTCTTTCGATAAGTTTGGTTTATTAAATCAAGGCTTCAAACTGTCATTTCCTTTTTAATTCTATTATGTATTAGACAATTTTGGGCGTTTCCTTTGTCCATCACACAGCCCAAAACACAGGTCGGGTGTTTACGGGCTGCGGTTTTTTGTAGGTATTTTGTTCCAAAAAAATCCCTAAAAAGAACTGCCCCTGCAACCCCCTAACGCAAAAAAAAGCCTATGTTGTGTGCATAGACTTTTAAAAATTATAATTCGAAAATCTCTTGACTAAGCTATTTTAACAGATAGACTTTTCCATCTTTCATTACTAAATTCACTTTACGGATATCTGTAATGTTTTCTATAGGATTGCCAGAAACAGCAATAATATCTGCTTTTAAGCCAGCTTTCAATTGCCCAATATCACCTTGATGAAAAACGGTAGCATTTATAGATGTAGCAGATTTCAGCACATCAATAGGTTTCATTCCGTAATTAACCATCATCTCCATTTCGCGGGCATTATCACCATGTGCAAAAACACCTGCATCACCACCAAAACTAATAATAACCCCAGCTTTTAAAGCAGCATCAAAACTTTTGCGTTTATTAAGAATCCTATCCGATTCAGGTTCGATACCTTTTTTCCAGCCATTATATTGTTCCACAGCATCGCCAGCGGCTAGGGTAGGGCAAAGTGCAACACCTTTTTCTTTCATCAATTTAAAAACTTCTTCATCGCCGCTGTCGCCATGCTCAATAGTTTCTACTCCTCCTTCAATCGCTCGCATCATTCCTTCTTTGGTAGATGCATGTGCAACAACTGGTCGGCCTGTACTTTTTGCAGTTTCCACAACAGACTTTATTTCTGCCACACTAAAAGTAGGCGCACTTGTTTTATTCAATCCCCACCTATAATCGGCATAAATTTTAATTAAATCTACCCCATGTCCAATCTGGTTTCTTACTGTAGCAACTAAATGTTCGCCATCACTTTCCTCGGCTCCTTTGGGTAAATCTATTTCGGTAACGGCTGTTTTTGGTCCGTAACTTCCAGTAGCAACAATTGCTCTTCCGGCAACAATCATTCTTGGGCCAGGCGTTAATCCGTTTGCAATACTTTCTCGTAAACCTACGTCATCATATCCAGCGCCTTCTGTTCCTAAATCTCTCACGGTTGTAAATCCAGCCATTAAAGTTGTTTGAGCATGATTAACCGCTCTTACTGTTCTTTCAACCCTGCTTTCTTTGAGCACCTGATCGTTCCACTCAGTTTCATTATACGGGTGAAGGAATAAATGCGAATGCCCTTCTATTAAACCCGGTAGCAAAGTTTGTCCAGTTAACGAAATGGTGGTATCAATCTTGAATTTAATTTGTAGCAATTCTTTTTGGTCTTCAACCATAAAAATTTGCTTGTCTTTTACAATTACGAACCAGTTTTTATGCATTTCATTGCCATCAAAAACCCAATCAGCTTTTAACAGTGTGGTTCTCGAAGACTGTTGCGCAAAAGAAAATTGGTAAATAAAAAGGAACAGGGAAAATAGTTTAAACTTCATATCATTAAAAAAATAAAATTCAAGCTACACAAAATTTAAGATTTTATATTTTTTAGGTGTAAAATAGGATGAAATTTTTTTTCGGGTTTTCTATGGGTGTTTCCTTAATCCAAAATTCTAAGCCTAACTTGGGTTGAGTGTTTAAAGGCTGCGGTTTTTCGTAAGGATTTTTTTGAAAAAAAATCTCTGAAAAAACTACCATTACTACCCGCCTAACCCAAAAAAAGAGCCTATGTTTTGGCATAGGCTTGAAAAATTAGAGAATTTGAAAATAAAATATTATCTGCCAGGCAGTACTAATTTTAATGAAATACCTGGGTAAACAGTTTTAAAGTTATTGGTAAAAAACACTTCTGGTTTAAAACCCACAAATGAATTTTTTGGAACATAAGAAACATACAATTTAAATGTATTGGCTCCAAAATAGTTCCCTCTTTCTCTTACTAAATATCCCACCCCAAAAGAAGCTTCATTCATGTTTTTAAAACCATTTGTTTTAAAATTATTAAATCTGTTCCCAATAGAAGCTTCTAAAAATATATTATGAAAATGTTGTGCACTAACAAATTGATTTGGTTTTTCAAAAAACCATGTGCCAGTTAACGCTAAGTTTATGAAAGTATAATGGGGTGTAGCCACGTTTTTAGCATAATAATCTTGCCTCTGTGTTGCAAAATCTATACTTAATGCCCACTGAGGGTTTAAATTACCTAGTACAATTCCAGCACCCAAATTACCACCTACTGCTAAAATTTGTCTTGAGGGTAATACTTTAGAATACAAAGAATCTTTGGGCAACCTTTCTTTCTTTTTTAGGCTATCAGTTTTTGGCAACGAGTCTTTAACTTGTTCTAAAGCTTTATTAATTAATACCATGGTATTGGCATTTTTGAAATAAGCTAAAGAGTCGGAAATTAAAATCATTTTACCCTTTACGGTATTGATAACTAAGGTATCTGCTTGTAATACCATGGTATTGGCATTTTTGAAATAAGCTAAAGAGTCGGAAATTAAAATCATTTTACCCTTTACGGTATTGATAACTAAGGTATCTGCTTGCGATTTTTGCGCAAAAGTAACAGTAGAAATAAATAGGAAAATACCTATCAAAAAAATGTTTTTCAAAGTTGTTTTTTGTGTAGACATAGGGTTAAAATTTAATTTTAAAAATATAGTTTTTAGGTTCGTTTTGTGCAATGGCTGTTTCTGTTTTAACAGGTTGTGCTGGTTGATGCTTTTTAAAAGAGATGCTTAATAATGCAGGTTTTTCCTCAACTATTTCTGCTGGCTTACCTCTTTTAAATTCAACGGCAAATGTTTCTTTTGCTTCCGTTATACCTTTACTTTTTGGTTTTTCAACAATATTTATAATTGTATCTGGAATAATATTGATTATTGCCGCAGTTTTTTGATTGTTTTCTTTTATTTCTGTTTTACTATTATATTGAGTTATTGACTTATTGATTTTTGATGTTTTTAAAATGGGTAAAATATTACTATTTACTTTTTGAGCCAAGTTCTCATGCCGCTCACTCTTTTTAATTTCTATTGGTTTTTTGCTAGTTAATGCCTTAGTATTTTGTGGTTTTTTCTCAAGATTAATCCAAAAAGCTACACTTAAAAAAGCGACAATTAAACTTGCAGCTAAAAATAAAAAGCCTTTCCTTTTGTTGCTTTTAACCTGGGCATTGTTCCAAACTTTTTGTTTATCAAAATGCACAACAGACTTACTTTCGTAATCTTCTACGGCATTTTTTACATAACTATTAAATTCTTCTTCTTTCATCTTTTTCCTGAATTTTAGTTAATTTATCTTTCAAAATATTTTTTGCTTTATTTAATTGCGACCGTGATGTGGCTTCCTTAATTCCTAACATTTCTGCAATCTCAAAATGCTTATAGCCTTCTATGCAATACAAATTAAAAACCGTCCGATAACCAATGGGCAAAGCAGCTATTTCGTCAAATATGTATTGATTATCTAAACTTGATAAATGATGATCTTGGTAAATAATAGTTTCTGCTTCTTCATCGCTCACCATTAAAAAGTTATGTTGCTTTCTTAAATACATTAAACACTCAAAAACAATTATTTTTTTAATCCAAGCTCTTAACGCTTTCTCGTCTCTGTATTCAAATAATGATAGGTTGCTTAAAACTTTTGTAAATCCTTGCGATAAAATATCCTCTGCATCCTCTGTGTTTTTTAAATAACGCAAGCAAATTTTAAACATGGTTTCTGCGTAAGCCTCGTAAAGCTTTTTTAAGGATTTCGATTTTCCTTTTTTGCAATCGTCAATAAGTTGTACAGTTACCAATTATTATTTTGCTGTTATTTAATAGTATAAATGCAATAAAGTGATTAAACGTTGCTTTGTGAAAATTTTATTTTTAATATTTTACTTATTTATCTGTAAAGAAGAATGGATGAAGCTGATTTTATCCTAAATTAACCTTTGTTAACACTTAGCTAATTAACTTATTTCTATATTCGAAACATATTTTAATAGTAATGAAAAAAATCTACCTATTTCTTCTGTTTTCTATTGTCACGTTTACGCTTCATGCTCAAAATTTTACGATACAAGGCAAGGTATCAGATAATCAAAATGATGCAATTCCATTTGCCACTGTTTTTGTAAAAGGGACAACAATTGGTACATCAGCAAATAAAGATGGAATGTTCACCTTAAGATTAACATCAGGAAAGATAGATTTGATTTTTAGTGCAGTAGGGTTTAAGCAACTCATAAAATCAGTTACCATAACTCAAAATTTAACAGTAAACGTTAGCCTAAATCCAGAAGTTTTTGAGTTAAAAGATGTAATTGTGAGATCAGGAGGCGAAGACCCAGCTTACGATATTATTAGAAAAGCCATTAAGCAGCGTAGAAACTACCTCAAACAAATGCCTTCTTACACTTGCGATGTTTACATTAAAGGGATTCAGCGTTTATTAAAAGCGCCAGAAAAATTTCTGGGCAGAGATATAGGTGCATTAACAAGCGAAATAGGCCTCGATTCTAACAGAACAGGTATTCTTTATCAATCAGAATCTCAGTCTATACTCAGTTATTTACCGCCAAATAATTATCGCGAAGAGATGATTTCCTCTAAAGTTGCTGGGGGTAACCGCTCTTTTAGTTTTAACCGAGCAACAGATTTATTACTCAATTTTTACGAGAACTATCAAGAGTGGGAAGGCTTAAGTAACCGTCCTTTCGTATCGCCAATAGCAGATAATGCCCTATTTTATTACAACTATAAACTAATTGGCTCCACAGTAGAAAACGGCGAATTAATAAACAAGATAGAATTACTGCCAAAGCGGGGTTACGATCCTGCTTATCGCGGCTATATTTATATAGTAGAAGACAGCTGGCGCATACACAGCACCGATTTTTTAATGACCAAAGAATCTAATATTTCAATATTAGATACCATGCACATCAATCAAACTTACATCGCAGTAAATAAAAAATTATGGTTGCCAAATAGCATCAGATTACAATTTACTGGAGGCTTTTTAAATTTTAAATTTGGTGGATATTATGTAGGGATTTACAACAATTACAATGTTAATCCCCCTCTAAATAGCAAAGATTTTAAAGAAGTTTTAAAAATTACAAGTGACGTTAACAAAAAGGATTCAATTTATTGGGATGTTGCCCGTCCAATTCCATTAACTGCAGAGGAGGAAACCAATTATTTTAAAAAAGACAGTTTAGAACAAAAACGCCAGTCGAAACCATATTTAGATAGCTTAGATAATAAGAACAATAAGTTTAAAATCACCAAATTGCTATTAGGAGGTTATAATCCTAGAAATAGGTTTACTAAAACTTTTTATCATGTAGATGCTATTTTACCTGCCATACATTTCAATACGGTAGAAGGTTTTGCCATTAATTATGGCGCTAGTTACACCAAGCAAGTAGATACCTTAAATAATAGGTTTTTAAGGCTTGCAGGTAACTTACGATACGGGTTTTCTAATCAAATATTTAGTGCAAATACCAGTGCAAATATTCCAATAGGGAAAAAGTTAAGCTTAAGTATGCGTTTAGGTTCTGATATCGAAGATCTGAACGATAGAGGCACATTATCATTACTTAATAATTCTATAAACTCTTTATTTTTTGAGCGTAATTACTCCAAGTTTTACCAAAAGAAATTTGGCGAAGCAACAATATCTTCACGCTTGCCATTTGGTTTGTTTGCCTCTTTTGGTTTAGCTTATCAAAGTAACAAATGGTTGCCAAATTCTACTACTTACGCATTCAGAAACGATAAAAAGGCAGATTATTCTTCCAATAATCCGTTCTTTAAAACACAAGATATTCCGCTTTTTAATCCTTATCAAAATTTCAATATCGGCGCAAGCTTAAGTTATAATTTTAGCAGCAAGTACCGCACCTATCCACAAGGCAAATTTTACTTACCTTCAAAATGGCCTACGCTGGCTTTACGTTATGAAAAAGCCATTCCTAACCTTTTTGGTTCAGACGCTAGTTATGATTATGCAGCTGTATCTTTATCTAGACGAAATATTAAACTAGGCTTTTACGGCGATTTTGATTTTAGCGTAACCGCAGGGCGATATTTCAGTTCAGATAATCTTCAATTCCCAGATTTAAAGCATTTTAGAGGTAATAAAACATTGATAATTACTTCTTCGGCTAGTCAGTTTTTATTTTTAGATTATTACTTGTACAGCACCGCTTCAGATTATTTTGAAGGCCACGTCGAGCATAATTTCAAAAGCTTTTTTACCAATAAAATCCCGCTTTTACGTAAACTTAAACTACAAGAATTGGTAGGGTTTAATTATTTAGTCCACAATAACCTTGCGCAAGGTTATAAAGAACTTTACTTCGGAATTTCTGCAACAGGCTATAAGGTTTACTACGGTTTTTCTTTCGAGGGAAACAAACAAGTACAATCTGGCTTTAGAATAGCTTACGGTTTGTAAGGAAGTACTATAAGTTAGATGTTTTTATAAGATTTTAATTTTTATTAACTTACTTTAAAATAAGTTTACTGTGAGCGATAAAGATTTATTTGTTGTAATATCAGAAATGTTGCGTAAGCAGAATCAGCATGCAGAAATTTTAAGTAACCAAACAAAAATTTTGAATAAACATTCAGAAATTTTGAGTATTCACACCAAAAAATTTGAAAGTATAGAAACTACCTTATCTAGGCTGTTATAAATTACGATTACTCAGTTTGAAAAACAGCAAGTTTTTAATGAAAAAATGCTAGATAGGTTTAACAATCAAGAGAAATTTAACGAGAAAATGCTTGATAAATTTGATCAGCAATAAGAGTTTAATGGGAAAATACTAGATAAATTTGATCAGCAACAAATGTTTAACGAGAAATTGTTTGATAAATTAGATCATTTAGGTAAAGCATAAATTCTCAGTCTAATAAAATTACTATTTATTTTCTCTATTAAGCTACCTTAGCCATATGAAAATTGGAATTATTGGTTTAGGCGATATGGGTAAACTATATGCCCGTACTTTTTCTCAAGCTGGTTTACAAGTGTTTGGCTGTGATATACCCGAGCGTAAACTAACACTACAAAAAGAGCTAGCACCTTTTAAAATTAGCGTTTTAGACAGTGCAAAAGAAGTTTCCAAAACCTGCGATTTTATATTTTATGCTGTAGAAGCAGAAAAAATTGCCGAAGTAGTTGCAATTGGCGGTCCGCAAACTAAAACTGGAGCCATAGTAACTGGAATGACATCTGTGAAAACACCAGAAGTTGCCGCATTTGAAAAATACCTTCCTTTCGATACCGAAATTATTTTAACACATGCACTCCATGGTCCAGGTTTTGCAACCAAAGGGCAAAAGTTAATTGTTGCACCGCATCGCATTAGCGAGAAAAGTTATCAAAAGGCGCTTCAGGTTCTTCATACTTTAGAGTCAGAAATTATAGAGTTAGCAGATTATCATCAGCATGATCAAATTATGGCCGATACCCAAGCCGTGACCCACATGGGTTTTGAAAGTATGGGAACTGCTTGGAAAAACGCTGGATGCTATCCTTGGGAAAGTGGTGCTTATGTATCTGGAATAGATAATGTTAAAATTTTAACAACTTTGCGTATTTTTAGTTATAAGGCACATATTTATGCCGGTTTAGCTATTTTAAATCCTTATGCCGCTAGTCAAATAGAAGCTTATTCGCAATCAGAATCGGCCTTGTTTAAAATGATGATTCAGGAAGATGAAGTGAATTTTAGAAGCAGAATTATGGCTGCCCGAGAATTTGTTTTTCATGGGCAAACCAATCTCATTTTATTTGATGATGCCATTATGAAAGAGTTTAGCGTAGGGAGCAATAGCGCTTTGGCCAAATCAAACTCTCACTTAAGTTTATTGGCAATGGTTGATGCTTGGCATCAATTAAAAATAAATCCTTATGATAATCTAATAGGACAAACGCCACCATTTAAACTCCGTTTAGGCATTGTAGAATACTTGTTTAAAAACGATGAATTGTTAGAAGAAACCATTCAAACCGCACTTTATGATAAAAGCATTAGAGGCGATGATTTAGAGTTTCATACTGCAGTTAGAGAGTGGGCATCTATTATCAAATACAAAGATATGAATGGCTATAAAGCACATTTTGCACAGGCCAAAGAATTTTTCGAACCTTTATTAGAAAAAGGAAGGCAACAAAGTGCCGAGTTGATCAGGCGACTTTCTTAGCTATATTTTTCATCTATTTCCAATCTTGCGGTGAATAAGCGCTCTAATCTCCGCATAAAATGCGGTTTAAAATTTTATTTGCGGTGAATATCTCTTCTAATCACCGCTTAATTTGCAGATAAAAATTTTATTTGCCATAAAAAAGCTATATATTTACCGCATAATATAAGAGGAATAAAGAAATGTATGTTTACCAAAGGCGAGATTGGCCTAACTTTAACTGGGATTTAGATGCAATATCGGCTTCATTGGGAAAGGTGCGTCATTTGCAGGGGCGGTTAATTGGTAAAATGGAAGCTTTTGGTTTTGATGTAAAAGCAAACGCAGTTTTAAATACTTTAACATTAGAGGTCATCAAGTCTAATGAAATAGAGGGCGAAATATTAGACCAAGAACAGGTGCGCTCATCGATAGCTAAAAAATTGGGGATGGATGTTGCTGGTTTAGTTCCCGCGGATAGAAATGTGGAAGGCGTGGTAGAGATGCTTTTAGATGCTACACAAAATTACCAATCGCAACTCACTCAAGAAAGAATGTTTGGCTGGCACTCGGCCTTGTTTCAAACTGGCAGAAGTGGAATGCATAAAATAACTGTAGGAGATTGGAGAAATGCAGACACAGGACCTATGCAGGTAGTTTCTGGCGCAATGGGTAGAGAAATGGTTCATTTTGAAGCTCCGGAAGCAGATTTATTGCCTGATGAAATGCAGGCTTTTTTAAATTGGTTTAATAATAATGAGGTTAATTTAGATGGGGTTCTAAAAGCTGCCATAGCTCACTTTTGGTTGGTAACATTACACCCTTTTGACGATGGAAACGGAAGAATTGCCCGTACCGTTGCAGATATGCAATTGGCAAGAGCCGATGGATTATCGCAGAGGTTTTACAGCATGAGCGCTCAAATAAGGAAAGAAAGAAATGGGTATTACGCTATATTGGAAAAATCGCAAAAGGGAGATTTAGACCTAACAGATTGGCTGCAATGGTTTTTAGCTTGTTTAGAAAAAGCACTATTGGCCAGTGAACAAATATTAGCAGATGTTTTTAAGAAAGCTAAATATTGGGATGTATTAAATAGTAAAAGCTTAAATCATAGGCAAAAACTAATGATGAATAAATTATTAGATGGTTTTGAAGGAAAACTAAATACTTCTAAATGGGCTAAAATTGCAAAAACATCTCAAGATACTGCTTTAAGAGATATTCAAGATTTAATGAAACAAGAAGTATTAGTTAAAGAAGAAGGTGGAGGAAGAAGTACAACTTATGTTTTGGCGGATTTAAGCTAAACCTTTATACGTTTCCTCAAATCTTTTGTGAATAGGATTAATTTTTTCTATTAATTCGTTTTGATTTAATAATGATTTTTGGATTCCTTCTTGAATTTTTCTTCTGTCCTCATCACTTAGTTTTAAAGCAATATCTAAAACTTCTTCTACCATATATTGACGTGATTTGTTCATGATTTTGAAATCTAATTTAAAATTATAAAGAAATATTTTAAAATGAATTAATTTCGAAAATCCCAAGAATAGTAACATTACCAGCTAATAAATAAAAGTAAAATATTGGTGTTAACAGATAAATTATTCCCTGTCAACACGTAATTTCTTTTGAATTCCTAAAGGAGAATCATTAAACTTTATAGTACCTGAAAATTCCTTTGCGGTCAATTTTTTTAGCGGAACAACTTTTTGTTGAGTTTTCACCAAGTCAATATTTTTTGTACTTGGTCTGATAATGGTTGTCATGCACCTTTTTTTACTTAAAAACACGCATGAAGATATAAGTATAGGACTCTAAAAATTAGAGTTATAGCAAATGCACTTTACTTTTAAAATCAATTATTGTTTTTTTATGATGATATGTTTGCAAAAGGGATGGTCCCGATAACTATCGGGATGGAGTTCTTTTTTGCCTTTTTCGGGCAAAAAAAGCAGGAATGTACAGCCCGACCCGTAGGGATTTGCCCAAAAAATTAAAATCCTAGTAAAATTTATTTTTTAAAAAAACTCTTAAAACACATGCATTACTCCCCAAACATTTACACTAAACACAAGTTTCATTTAGATATACCTAAAAAGCTACACGCCAATAAACTTTTAATTATTAAAATGTTGAAATCTTATACTTGCCCATTTTGCTTAATATTTTAGCTTTGTAAAGGTTAATTGTGCGGTTGTTAAATCGTAAATCAAAAATCGTAAATCTAAATTTGTCAATGGCTGAACCAGTAAATTACAGTGAAGATAGTATACGTTCGTTAGATTGGAAAGAGCATATTCGTTTAAGACCAGGAATGTACATTGGTAAACTTGGCGATGGCTCTGCTTATGATGACGGTGTATATGTTTTATTGAAAGAGATTGTAGATAACTCGATAGATGAGTTTGTGATGGGTGCTGGTCGTACCATTGATATTACTGTAAGTGATCATAAAGTTTCTATTCGTGATTATGGACGTGGAATCCCGCTTGGTAAAGTGATTGATTGCGTTTCTAAAATTAACACGGGCGGAAAGTACGATTCTAAGGCTTTTCAAAAATCTGTAGGATTAAATGGCGTAGGTACGAAAGCAGTAAATGCCCTTTCGGGGAGTTTTACAGTACAATCTTACCGTGATGGAAAAACCAAAAAGGCCGAATTTTCTCAAGGGGAATTAATGACGGATAATCCAGAAGTGGAAACTACGCAGCGCAATGGAACGGCTATAGTTTTTATTCCTGATGAAGGGATTTTTAGAAATTACAGATATATTCCTGAGTTTATAGAAAATATGATTTGGAATTATGTTTTCTTAAATGCGGGCTTAACCATCAATTTTAACGGACAAAAGTTTTTCTCTGAACGTGGTTTATATGATTTATTAGCTAGAAATTCAGACGCTGAAGCTAATCGGTACCCAATTATTCACTTAAAAGGGGAGGACATAGAAATCGCGATGACCCACGGGCAACAGTATGGCGAAGAATATTATTCGTTTGTAAACGGACAACATACTACGCAAGGCGGTACACATCAACAAGCTTTTCGCGAAGCTTTGGTGAAGACTGTTCGCGAGTATTATAAAAAAGAATATGATTCATCAGATATTAGAGCATCTGTTGTAGCGGCTGTATCTATAAGGGTGCAGGAGCCCGTTTTCGAATCACAAACGAAAACTAAATTAGGATCATTAAATATTGGGCCAGACGGTCCTACCGTAAGAACTTTTGTAAACGATTTTGTTAAAAAAGAACTAGACGATTACTTACACAAGCATCCAGAAGTTGCTGATGCATTATTAAAACGTATTTTACAATCGGAAAGAGAGCGTAAAGACATTGCTGGAATAAAAAAATTAGCTAACGAAAGAGCAAAAAAGGCAAGTTTACACAATCGTAAACTGCGTGATTGTAAATGGCATTTAGACGATGAAAAACTAAGCGAAGAAGATCGTAAAAAAACAACCCTCTTTATTACAGAGGGAGATTCGGCTTCTGGATCCATTACAAAAGCTAGAGAAGTTAGGACTCAAGCTGTATTTAGTTTAAAAGGAAAACCTTTAAACGCTTATGGTTTAACCAAAAAAGTGGTTTACGAGAACGAGGAGTTTAATTTATTACAACACGCCTTAAATATTGAGGATGGTTTAGAAAACCTACGTTACAATAATATAGTTGTAGCAACAGATGCCGATGTGGATGGTATGCACATCCGTTTGTTGTTAATGACTTTCTTTTTGCAGTTTTTCCCAGATTTGGTAAAAACTGGACATGTATTTATATTACAAACACCATTGTTTAGGGTGAGGAATAAGAAAGAAACTATTTATTGCTATAGCGATGAGGAACGGGTTTTAGCTATTGATAAATTAGGATCTAAACCAGAAATAACCCGATTTAAAGGATTAGGAGAAATTTCTCCCGATGAATTTGAGAATTTTATTGGTGCAGATATTAGGTTAGATCCTGTGATTTTACAAGGCGAAACTAAAATTAAGAATTTACTAGAGTACTACATGGGTAAAAACACCATGGATAGACAACAACATATTGTACAAAATTTAAGAGTAGAAAAAGACGACGCCGAAATTATTGCAGATGCCAAGCAGGCTGCAGAAAACGCAGAAGCTTTAGCTAATTCGGCAGCATAATTAATTTAAGAAGATTGATAAAGAAAGAAATCAATATTGCTTTTGAAAATTTTGAAAGCGTTACAGAGTTAGAAAGTGAAGATCAACTTTTATGTGCCGAAGCAATAAAGGCATTGGAAAACTCACATTCGCCGTACTCAAAGTTTAGAGTAGGCGCAGCTTTAAAATTAGCTAGCGGCAAAATTATTTACGGGAGTAACCAAGAGAATGTAGCATATCCATCTGGTTTATGTGCAGAGCGTGTTGCTCTTTTTGCATTTGGCGCTAATTACCCTAATGACCATATTGTTTCTATCGCAATAACTGCTCAAACAAATAATTTTGAATTGTTAAAACCTACTACACCCTGCGGATCTTGCTTGCAAGTAATGGCAGAGTATGAAAAAAAGCAAAATAATAACTTTGATATATTATTGTATTGTATTGATGGACCAGTTTGGAAGGTAAAAGGAGTGGGTAACTTCTTACCTTTTATGTTTTTTGAGGATAGGTTAAGTGTTGTGTAAACACAAAGATTTTTGTAATTGGGTATAAAATATTTAAACCGCAGAGGGCGCAAAGGTCACAGAGCCGGGTGTAATTGAGGTTAAAAAAAAACATTAAATGGAATTAGAAAATTCTTTAGCGACTAAAATTATCGGCTTAGCCATAAAAGTTCATAAAGAATTAGGTCCAGGTTTGTTAGAATCCGTATATAAAGAGTGTTTGTTTTACGAGTTAAAAAAGGCTGGAATTTTTGTTGAAAAAGAGAAATCTCTGCCTGTTATTTACGATGGTGAAGAATTAGAATGTGGTTTTAGGTTAGATTTATTCGTTTCTACTAAAGTTATTATTGAAATTAAATCTACAAAACAAATTAATGATATTTATTTAGCTCAACTTTTAACTTATTTAAAGTTGTCAGAATGTAAATTAGGATTACTCATAAATTTCAATGTTTTGTTATTGAAAGACGGTATTAAGCGAGTTATTAATGAGTATTAAAAAATTAGAATAGCGACTTCAGCTCTGTGACTTTTGTGTCCTCTGCGGTTAAAAAACTATCCACTTAGTAAATGATTTTGTGGTTAAGATAAAAATTAGAATATCGACTTCAGCTCTGTGAACTTTGCGTCCTCTGCGGTTAAAAAACTATCCACTTAGTAAATGATTTTGTGGTTAAAATAAAAATTAGAATATCGACTTCAGCTCTGTGACTTTAGCGTCCTCTGCGGTTAAAAATTATCCAGTTTGTTAATAAAACGCTGTGTTTAAATATATATGAACGAAAACAATTACGAAAACGAAGAAACCTTACATAATGTGACCCCACTTAGTGGGTTATATGAAAACTGGTTTCTTGATTATGCTTCTTATGTAATTTTAGACCGAGCTGTTCCGCATATTCATGATGGATTAAAGCCCGTTCAACGTCGTATCCTCCATTCTTTGAAAGAAATGGACGATGGTCGTTTTAATAAAGCGGCCAATGTAATTGGTAACACCATGAAGTACCATCCACATGGTGACGCTTCTATAGGCGACGCCATGGTGCAAATTGGACAAAAGAATTTATTGCTAGACACACAAGGAAACTGGGGAGACCCGATTACAGGCGACTCTGCGGCAGCTCCTCGTTATATAGAAGCTCGTTTATCAAAGTTTGCTTTAGAAGTTGTTTTTAATCCCGATACTACCGAGTGGCAATCATCTTATGATGGTAGAAACAAAGAACCCATTACTTTACCTGTAAAATTCCCTTTATTATTAGCACAAGGTGCAGAAGGTATTGCCGTAGGTTTAGCTACCAAGGTAATGCCGCATAATTTTATTGAGCTGATTGATGCTTCTATTGAAGTTTTAAAAGGAACTCGACCAAATATTATTCCCGATTTTTTAACGGGTGGTATGGCCGATTTTTCGGCATATAACGAAGGTCAACGTGGAGGTAAAATTAGAGTAAGAGCCAAAATATCCGAGCTTGATAAAAAGACTTTAGTTATTACCGAAATTCCTTTTTCTACCACCACTATCGGATTAATTGATAGCATCATTTCTGCTAACGATAAAGGTAAAATCAAAATCAAGAAAATTGAAGATAACACAGCTAAAAATGTAGAAATTGTAGTGCATTTGGCTCCGGGTATTTCTCCCGATGTTACCATAGATGCGCTTTTTGCATTTACTTCTTGCGAGACTTCTATATCTCCAAACACTTGTATTATCAAAGGTGATAAGCCTCATTTTATGAGTGTGAATGATATTTTAACAGAAAGTACGCACTATACAAAACACCTTTTAAAACGAGAGTTAGAGATTAAGCTGCATGATTTGCAGGAGAGAATTTTCTTTAGCTCATTATTGAAAATATTTATTCAGGAAGGCATGTATAAGCATGCTGATTATGAAAACTCCACAAATTTCGAGGAAGTTTTAGTGGTTTTACACCGATTGTTTGAGCCCTTTAAATCAAGTTTATATCGCGAAATTTTACCTGATGATTTCAAGAAATTAATAGACAAACCCATGAGCAGCATCACCCGCTTTGATGTTAAAAAAGCGGATGAACAAATGGCAAATCTAGAAAAAGAGATTAAAAATGTTAAACACGATTTAAGACATTTAACCGATTATGCCATTGCTTATTTCAATAGATTAAAAGAGAAATTTGGCAAAGGTAGAGAGCGTAAAACCGAAATTAGAGCTTTTGATAGGGTAGAAGCTGCGCAAGTTGCTTTGGCTAATACTAAGTTTTTCATCAACCGAGAAGACGGTTTTGTAGGAACTGGTTTAAAGAAAGACGTATATGTTTTTGATTGCTCTGATTTAGACGATATCATTATTTTTAGAGAGGATGGTGTTTGTTTGGTCACCAAAGTGCAGGATAAAACCTTTGTGGGTAAAAACATTTTGCATGTAGGCGTTTTTAAGAAAAACGATGATCGTACCATTTATAACGTAATTTATAAAGACGGTAAAACAGGCACATCCTACATCAAACGTTTTGCAAGTGGTGGCGTTACCAGAGATAAAGAATACGATTTAACGAAAGGCACAAAAGGTTCAAAAATTATATATTTTACGGCTAATCCAAACGGAGAAGCGGAAGTAATTAACGTGGCTTTAAAGCCGATGTCGAAATTGAGAAAACTCACCTTCGACCAGGATTTAGCCGAAATAGGAATAAAAGGTAGGGCATCACAAGGGAATATTTTAACCAAATATGCCATCAAAAAAGTCACTTTAAAGTCTAAAGGAGTTTCTACTTTGGCTGGTCGAGAAATTTGGTACGACCCAATTGTGAAGCGTTTAAATGAAAACGGACATGGTAATTTCCTTGGCGAATTTCAGGCAGAAGATAAAATACTTTGTGTTTTTAACGATGGAAGTTACGAGTTAAATAGCTTCGATTTAACCAATCATTTTGATGATAAAATGTTGAGGATTGAGCAGCTAGATCCTGAAAAAGTGTATTCTTGTATTCATTACGATGGAAAATCTAAAAACTATTATATCAAACGATTTACTTTTGAAGAATTGGCTTTAGGCAAACGCACAGGCTTTATAAGTGAAGAACCGGGATCGAAGATGGTTTTACTAAGCAGTGCAGATCATCCTACGGTGAAAGTAGAATCGTTAAAAGGGAAATCACAAATTTTTGATGAACAAGAAATCGATTTATCTACAGCCATTGACGTTAAAGGAATTAAAGCACAAGGAAATAGGTTAAGTCCAAACGATGTTCAAAAGGTGACTTTAGTATCAGAAATAGACGATAAGCTAGAAGAAACTGAAGTTAAAGAATTACCCGAAGAAGTTGATGATGAAGAGTTAGATGATAACGAAACTGAAGCTGAAATTGTGGAAGAAAAAGTAGCTACAGCAGATGAAGTTAAAGAACCTGAAGTTAAAGAGAAAGCTATTATAGAAGAGCCAATAAAAACAAAGCCTATATTTAAAGTAGAAAAAAAGAAAGAATTAAAACCTACAATTGAAAAACCTATTGAAGTTGAGAAAGAAGCTCCCGTACAAAAAGAAGAACTAAAAGTAGAAACGCCTACCCCGGAGGTTAAAACACCTAAAAAAGTAGATTTTGAGATTACCAATCCAGATGATATTAAGTTGGATGATAAAGGGCAGTTAGGGCTGTTTTAAGATTTAAAAATTAAATGTTTAAAGTTTAGACTCAAGTTGATTAAAACTTAGATAAAGTACAATATGAAAATTATTCTAATCTTATTTTTATCTCTAATCATTAATCCAAATGTATTTGCTAAATGCGGATCTAATGGAATTTCATGTTTAAATAAAAAAATTAATCTAGATAAAAATGGGTTAATAATTTTAGAATTTTATAAAATTAGTCAAACACTTATTAAAGATTTAAATCAAAAATATCCAGTTTATTTACAATCTAATTTTGGAAAGGTAAGTTTACAAGTTGTGGAGGTTTTGAAAGGTGAAATGAGTATCACTCAAGTTGTTTTAAAGCCAGTTAAACCGTTAAAAATTGATCAATATTATCTTTTTAAAATAGATAATTTACCACAATATGAGCATTTACCTAAATCATATAATCAAAAATCAAAAACAAGTTTTCCATTAACTTTTAAGGCGGTTCAATCAAAAAATGTTAAAGCTCCAGTATTTAAAGTAGAGCCTTTTTTTTTGAAAGAATCTTTAACAGAATATGGTTGTGGTCCAGAAGAGTTAGTGCATTTTAATGTAAAAACGGCTAACGAAATAGACTTATTTGTTAGAACAACAGTTAAAAATAAAAAGACAGGAAAAACAACCACTTTTATATTAGCGATAGAAAACGAAATAGTAAAAGTAGGACATGGAATGTGTGCGGGTGCTTTTTACTTTGCAAACGGTAAATCTTTTGAGGCAAGTTTTCAATTGTTAGACTTGACCGGTAAATTGAGTATTATTTCTAAGCCAATTGCATTTTCTATCACAAAAGATATAACGGTAAGATTTTAAATTTTAATAAAAATTTTCTTTGTTTTTTAAGTTAGCAATTGCGTTAACCATTGTCCAAAGGACTTCTTCGGAGAAGCGGCATCCTTTATTTTTCACCTTTCGGGAAAATAAAGATATAGCGAAAAGCGTGATTAAACGCCTTTAAACTTTGTTATAAAGAAAGCTGATATCTGTTTTAGGGTCAAAACCTCACCTTAAAATGCTCCTTAGCTTGCCCTTCTTTAAAAAACACCAATCCAATCCAAAATAAATCTATGGTAACGCTTACTTTCGGGTGCTCTTTAATTTGTTCCCAAGCTTGTTTCATGCCGGTACTCCAATAAATATCATCAAAAATCATGACCGATTGCTCGTGTAGATGCGGCAAACACCAATTAAAATAGTTGATGGTGGCATCATGCCTGTGGTTTCCGTCAATAAAAACAAAGTCTAATTGCTGTGTATCTTCTATAATTTGAGGTAGGGTATGGTCAAAATTCCCAATGGTGGTTTCTATATTTTTGATTGCTAAATGTTCAAAATTTTCTTTGGCCACACCAGCCGTTTGAGGGCAGCCTTCTAGCGTAATTACTTTAGCATTTGGAGCAGCTAAAGCAAAATAGGAAGTGGTAACACCTAAACAAGTGCCTAATTCTATAATATTTTTAGGCTTAAAATGTTTAGCTAATCTAAACAGTAACTGTGCAAGCTTTTTAGACTTTAAAGCGTTTTTAGCCAATTGTTTAACTTGCTTTTGCTTTTGGTTATTTACATAAGATCCTGCACCTAAATCGGTAATCGTTATAAATCTTTCATCTTGTAAAAGGTCTTTACGTAAATTCTCGATATTTTTGTATTCAGATTTATCTGTAAAGTCGTAAATTACCTCATCAATTAATTGATAAACAAAAGGAGAGTGTACACCATGCCTAGTTTTGGCTTTGGCTAAATGTTTGACGTAATTTGTGACTAAGGTAGTGTTAAACATAGTTGCGAAAATAGTAAATTTGAATGGTGAAGCAATAATCTAGTTTTGAGAAGTGAGACTGGACATATTAGAAGTGAGGTGACATTAATTAACATAGTAAATTCACTATTCACTATTCCCATATACCTAATGAACTAATAAAAAAATGATTAACGAAAAAGAAATAGCTTCATTAATTAAACTCTTGGACGATCCGGATCACGAGATTTACGCTCACATTGAAGCTAAATTATTGTCGTACGGTAACGAAGTCATCAACTATTTAGAAAGTGCTTGGGAGAAATCTTTTGATGCCATTTTGCAAGAGCGGATAGAAAATTTGGTTCATAAAATTCAGTATAATAATGTAAGGGAAGATTTAGCGCTTTGGTACCAAAGTGGAGGATTTGATTTATTAAGAGGGATATTAATTATCAATAAATATCAATACCCAGATCTGAATGAACAAAAAATCATCAATCATTTAGAAGCTATTAAACGAGATGTTTGGCTCCAAATGATGTACGAAGCCAGCCCGATAGAAAAGGTTAAAATCATCAATCATATATTTTATAATGTTTATGGTTTTAGCGGAAACACAACCAATCATCAAGATCCTAAAAACTCTTATTTAAGCGAAGTTCTAGATAGCAAAAAAGGAAATCAGATTACTTTAGCAATAATATATTCTATCATAGCGCAGAAGCTAGATATTCCAATTTATGGAGTGAACCTACCACAACATTTTATTTTGGCTTATACAGATGTTTTAGATAGTAATATTGACGAAAATGGAGTGATTTTCTACATCAATGTTTTTAACAAAGGATATATTTTTGGTAAAAAGGATATAGATCAATTTTTAAGGCAGTTAAAAATTACGCCAGATCAAATTTTCTATCAACCTTGCTCCAATACAGAAATTTTGAAAAGAGTGTTACGTAACTTGATTAGCTCTTATGAAAAAGCTGGCGCTATAGAAAAATCTAACGAATTGATAGAATTGCTAAAAGTTTTGGATTAAAATCCGTTTAAACTCATCCAGTTAATCATAATATCAAACCAGCTGTCTTTGCTTAATTTGTTTTCCATCCCATAACCATGTCCGCCAGCTTGGTATAAATAGAATTGAGATTTCACTTTAGCTTGTTTCAATGCTCTAACAAAATCAATGCTATTTTCTGAGGGTACAGATTTATCGTCATTGGCATGAAAAATAAAAGTAGGAGGCGTATTTTGATTAACTTGTAAATGAGAGGAATACGATTTCATTAACTCTTCCGACGGATTTTTACCCAATAAATTATTCTTAGAACCTTGGTGAGCAAATTCGGCCATGGTGATAACAGGATAACCTAAAACCATAAAATTTGGGCGTAAATTTATCTTATTAGGATTATCTACCAACCATTTTTGATAATGAGTGCCCAAAGTAGAAGCTAAATGCCCACCGGCAGAAAAACCCATTATTCCCACCTTAACCGTATCTAGCGACCATTTTTTCGCATTCTCCCTCACCGTTTTTATGGCCTGTTGTGCGTCTTGTAATGGACCAATAGTTTTATCAACCATAATTTCATCAGACGGTAAACGATATTTTAAAATAAATGCAGTAATGCCTTGTTTATTTAAAGCTTCTGCAACTTGGTATCCCTCATGTGTTATCGCTAAAATAGCATAGCCACCACCGGGGCAAATTATAACAGAAGTTCCATTAGGGTTTTGAGGGTAAAATGCGATCAATTGAGGAACAGAAACCTGTCTTATTCTTACCTTACCATCTTTAGCAGTATCAGCAATTTCTTGGTAAGTAACTGGTGTAATTTTAGCATTTGGAATTTTTCCAGGGTATAAATCAAAAACTTCTTGAGCCATTATAATTTGAGATGTAAATACAACAATTAGTAAAAGGAATATTTTTTTCATTTTGTAAAGATTTCAGCATTAAAAAATATAATAACCTATTGCCAATTTATTGAAATATTTAATTTTTTGTTTTTTGAAAGTGAATTTTTTTTTAGCCAAAGAACTTGTTTCTTTGCTTCTTCTAAAGTGACTGGTTTTTGCTTAGATAATTGCATCACAGCTAAAGCTACTCTTTTTTTAAACGTTATTTTGCAATCCATAATTATTTATTCTTCTTAATCTAATTAAAACTTACCAACCAACAAGCAACCTGTTAAAACTCACTAACTCAATAAGCAAACTGATTACAACTCACCATCTCAACAAGCAACCGATTAAAACTCACCATCCCAACAAGCAAACCGAAAACAACTCACCAACTCAACAAGCAACCGATTACAACTAACACACCAGCAAGTCAAACCGATTACAGCTTACCAACCGAAAAAGCAACCAATTACAACTCACCATCCCAAAAAGCAAACCGATTACAACTCACCAACTCAACAAGCAACCGATTACCGACCTCCGTCACCCGTCTCCCGACCTCCGTCTCCAAACTACTCCCCACCAAATTCCATTAAATAAGCTTTCAGAAAATCGTCTAAATCGCCATCTAAAACAGCCTGAGCATTAGAAGTCTCATAATCGGTACGTAAATCTTTAATCAATTTGTAAGGATGCAGCACATAATTTCGTATTTGCGATCCCCACTCAATTTTCTTTTTATTCCCTTCAATGGCATTCGTAATTTCCATTTTCTTACGAATTTCGATTTCGTATAACTGAGATTTTAATAGCCTAATCGCATTTTCTTTATTCTGCAATTGCGACCGCGACTCTTGGTTTTTAATTACAATTCCAGATGGTTTATGATGTAATCTCACCGCAGTTTCTACCTTATTTACATTCTGTCCACCCGCACCGCCAGATCTAAAAGTTTCAAACTCAATATCGGCAGGGTTAACTTCAATCTCAATCGTTTCATCCACCAAAGGGTAAACATAAACAGAGGCAAAAGAAGTATGCCGTTTTGCATTAGCATCAAACGGCGAAATTCTCACCAAACGGTGCACCCCATTTTCGCCTTTTAAATATCCATAGCTAAAATCGCCTTCAAACTGAATGGTAACCGTTTTTACACCAGCAACATCACCCTCTTGATAATCTTGCTCGGTAATTTTATAACCATTTTTTTGCCCCCACATCATGTACATCCGCATCAGCATCGCCGCCCAATCGCAACTTTCTGTACCTCCAGCACCCGCAGTAATTTGCAAAACAGCGCTTAATTGGTCTTCCTCTGCCGATAGCATATTTTTAAACTCCAGCTCCTCTAAAGCAGTTAAAGTTTGGCCATATTGCTCCTTCATCTCCTCTTCAGAAGCTTCGCCAGCCTGCAAAAACTCCAGCATTACGCCACTATCTTCTACCGCAGCATCCGCTTTTTCGTAAGAATCTGTCCAGCTTTTTTTAATTTTTATAGCGTGTAGAACTTTCTCGGCTTCTTTAGGGTTGTCCCAAAAACTGGGCTGAAGCGTCATTTCTTGTTCCTCTTTTAGTAGTAATAATTTCGCATCTACGTCAAAGATGCCTCCTCAGAGACGTTACCCTGTCTCTCAAATCTTGCAATTGTTCTTTTGTCATTTGTGCAAATATATTAATTGTAGATAATTTAAAAGTAGAAGACGTTAGATTATTAAGAATAATTGATTTTACTAATATTCAGAATTATTATAATCTTAAAGATAATTTGGGCGTTTTAACACGCTCATATCTTTACATTCGTTATAAAAGCACTAAGAATCTTTGGGGAAAATCATTTCACACGCTAGACACGTAAATAACACGATGTTGTTGAATAGGTATACTCCCCAGAGGTTTTTTCTT